>Ga0068858_100000854_pt1 | contig 31519 bp, 27 predicted proteins | sample KBSSwiS12_FD_66589 | JGI IMG/M metagenome (GOLD analysis project Ga0068858, IMG submission 66589) | Switchgrass rhizosphere microbial communities from Kellogg Biological Station, Michigan, USA - KBS Switchgrass S1-2 | ecosystem: Host-associated > Plants > Roots > Rhizosphere > Soil ... | reverse complement strand
CGGACCAGCGCCGAGGTCGTCGCGTCGAGGAAGATCGACTGCACGCCGATGCCTTCGTTCCTGAGGTCGGCGAGCAGCGGCAGCAGGTGCGGCAGCGAGCCGGCGCTGCGGACATCGACGGCGACGGCGATGCGCCGTTCGCGGCGCTGCATCTCGAGGCGGACGAAGTCGCGCAGCAGCTCGGGCGGCAGGTTGTCGACGCAAAAGAAGCCGGCGTCCTCCAGGGCATGCAGGGCCACCGATTTTCCTGACCCTGAGATGCCGGTGACTAGAACGATCTCTCGTGGCGCACCGGCCCTGCCCGCCGCCGCAGGCGACGGGGCTGCTCCCTCCCCGCTTCGCTCCCCTCCCGTGCTCCGCAAGGGAGTTTCCTGGCTTGCTCCCTCCCCAACCCCTCCCTCCGGGAGGGAGGGGCCGACCCCTGCGGGGTCGCTCATGACGCGGCCTTTCGCGTGGTTCGCTTCGGCGCTGCGCGGTGTTCCGCGCTCGCGTCGAGCATCTCCTGCGCGTGCGCGAGGCTCGTCGACGAGAGCTTCTCGCCGCCCAGCATGCGCGCGATCTCGGCGACGCGCGCTTCGCCGGCGACCGAGTCGACCGCGCTCGTCGCCGATCCGCCGGCCTGCTCCTTGCGGACGACGAAGTGGTGGTCGGCGCACGCCGCGACCTGCGGCAGGTGCGTTACGGCGAGGACCTGCCGACCGCTGCCGAGCTGCTTCATCAGCCGGCCGACGGTCTCGGCGACGGCGCCGCCGATGCCGGCATCGACCTCGTCGAAGATGAGCGTCGCCGGCGCGTGCTCGCCGTGCGGCTCGACGCCGACGACGGCGACCGCCAGCGCGATGCGCGACAGCTCGCCGCCCGAGGCGACCTTGGCGAGCGGGCGTGGCGTCGCGCCGGCGTGGCCGGCGACGAGGAGCTCGACGGTCTCGCTGCCGAACGACTGCGGCGCGTCGGTCGCGGCGAGGTCGACCGCGAAGCGGCCGCCGCCCATGCCGAGCTGCTGCATCGTCTTCGTCACCGCCGCAGCGAACTTCGGCGCCGCTGCGCGCCGCGCTGCCGAAACGCGACGCGCCTCGGCGTCGTACGCAGCGCGTGCCGCGGCGCTCGCACGCTCGAGTGCATCGAGGTCGGCGGCGGCGTCGAGCGCCGCCAGCTCGCGCTGCCAATCGGAGAGGAGCGCAGGCAGCTCGGCCGGCGGGCGGCGATAGCGGCGCGCGAGCGCGAGCCACGCCGACAGCCGCTCATCGACTTCGCGCAGCCGCTCGGGATCGAGCTCGGCGCGATCGAGGTAACCCGAGAGCGAGTGCGCCGCGTCCTGCAGCTGCGCCTGCGCGCCGCGCAGCGCCTCGATCGGATCGCGCAGCCGCGCGTCGAACTCGGCGACCGACTCGAGCGCGTCGACCGCGCGCGCGGCGAGCGCGTCCGCGCTGGCGTCCGCCTCGGAGACCGCATCGAGCGCGGAGCGCGCCGCGTCGATGAGCGACTGGGCGTGCGAAAGACGCGTGTGCTCGGCGTCGAGCTCGGCCCATTCGTCGGCGCCGGGCGCGAGCTTGGCGACTTCGCCGATCTGCCACGCCAGCCGCTCGCGCTCGCGCTCGATGTCGCCGTGGCGGCCGCGCGCCCGATCGAGCGCGGAGGACGCTTCGCGCCAAGTCGACCAGAGCGCGGCGAGCGGGCGCGCGTCGACGCCGGCGACGTCGTCGAGGAGGGCGCGCACCGAAGCCGCGCGCGTCAGGCCCTGCCACGCGTGCTGGCCGTGGATGTCGACGAGATGCTCCGCGGCCTCGCGCAGCTGCGCGATCGTCGCGACGCCGCCGTTGATCCACGCGCGGCTCTTGCCTTGCGAATCGATCGTCCGGCGCAGCAGCATGCGGCCGGCGTCGCCGGCGTCGGCATCGAAGCCGGCATCGGCGAGCCACGCCGCGAGCGGCGCCGGGACGTCGAACTCGGCGCTGACCTCGGCGCGCGTGCGGTCCTCGCGGACGACGCCGGCGTCGCCGCGGCCGCCGAGCGCGAGCTGGAGTGCGTCGACGAGGATCGACTTGCCGGCGCCCGTCTCGCCGCTCAGCACCGTGAAGCCCGACGCGAAGTCGAGCTCGAGCGCGTCGACGATGACGAAGTCGCGGATCGCGAGCCGATGCAGCATTGGCACGCCCTAGACCGTTCCCGACGCCCAGTGCAGCTTGCCGCGCAGCGTCGCGAAGTAGCTCCAGCCGCGCGGATGAAGAAAGCGCACCGTGTCGGCCGAGCGTCGGACGCGGATGCGGTCGCCGTGCGCGAGGCTCGTCAGCGACTGCATGTCGAAGTTCACGCTCGCGTCGCGGCCGGCGACGATCTCGACCTGCACCTCGCCGTGGTCGGGAACGATGATCGGCCGGTTCGAGAGGTCGTGCGGCGCGATCGGCACGAGCGCCCACGCCGCGATCCCCGGATGCAGGATCGGGCCGCCGGCGGAGAGCGCGTACGCGGTCGATCCGGTCGGCGAGGTCACGATGAGGCCGTCGGCGCGCAGCTGGGCGACGAACTCGCCGTCGATCTCGATCCTGAGCTCGACCATCCCCGCGGTCGCGCCGCGGCTCACGATCACGTCGTTGAGCGCGATGCTCTCGAAGATCGTCGCGCCGCCGCGCTCGACGCCGCCTTCGAGCATCGTGCGCTTCTCCTCGTCGAAGTTGCCGGCGAGGATCTCGGCGAGCGCGGCCTCGAACTCGTCGAACGCGATGTCGGTGATGAAGCCGAGCCTGCCCTGGTTGATGCCGACGAGCGGCGTGTCGTGGCGCGCCAGGCGGCGCGCGATGCCGAGCATCGTGCCGTCGCCGCCGACGACGACGGCGATGTCGCACGCGGCGCCGAGCGCGTCGGCGCCGAGGCGCGGGTAGCGCTCGATGCCGGTCTTGGCGGCGGTGTCTTCCTCGAGCGTGACCGCGACGCCCTTGCCGACGAGGAACGCGGCGACCTTCTCGAGCTCTTCGCGGATGCCTTCGGCGTTGAACTTGCCGACGAGCGCAGCGTGCCGGAAGCGTTTCGCCATCCGCGGGATTACACCACAGGGGCCTTCGTCGACAGAGGCAAAATCGGGTGTGTGAAGGGTGGTGAAACGATCCTCGACGAACGCGCCAGGACGCTCCTGAAAGCCCTCGTCGAACGCTACATCGCCGACGGCCAGCCGGTCGGCTCGCGCACGCTTTCGCGCGCGAGCGGGCTCGAGCTGTCGCCGGCGACGATCAGGAACGTCATGGCCGACCTCGAGGAGCTCGGCCTCATCGCGAGCCCGCACACGAGCGCCGGACGCATCCCGACCGCGCGCGGCTACCGCCTCTTTGTCGACACGATGCTGATGGCGCAGCCGCGCGACTTCGCGCGCGAGGGCGAGCTGCCGATCGAGGCGCAGCTGCACGCCGACCAGCCGCAGCGCGTCATCGCCAACGCGGCGCAGCTGCTGTCGAGCCTGTCGAGCTTCGTCGGCGTCATCACCGCGCCGAAGAAGCCGAGCGTCTTCCACCACATCGAGTTCATGCGCCTTTCGGAGCGGCGCGTCCTCGTCATCCTCGTCGCGCCCGACGGCGACGTGCAGAACCGGGTCATCTTCACCGCGCAGGACTACACCGCCGCGCAGCTGCTGGAGGCGAGCAACTTCCTGACCGCGAACTACGCCGGCCTCACGCTCGAGCAGGTGCGCGAGCGGCTGAAAGGCGAGGTCGACGCGCTGCGCGGCGAGATCTCGGCGCTGATGCTCGACGCCGTGCAGGCGGGCAGCGAAGCGATCGCCGAGAGCCACGAGCAGGTCGTCGTCGCCGGTGAGCGCAACCTGCTCGCGATCCAGGACTTCTCGAGCGACCTCGGCAGCCTGCGCAAGTTGTTCGACCTGTTCGAGCAGAAGACGCTCCTGATGCGGTTGCTCGAGGTCACCGGCCGCGCCGAGGGCGTGCGCATCTTCATCGGCGGCGAGAGCCTTGTCGTGCCGTACGAGGAGCTCTCGGTCGTCTCGGCGCCGTACGAGGTGGACGGCCGCGTCGTCGGCACGCTCGGCGTCATCGGGCCGACGCGGATGGCCTACAACCGGATGATCCAGATCGTCGACATCACGTCGCGCCTGGTCAGCAACGCGCTCAGCACGAAGTAGCTGCGGCGCACGCGGCGTGCGAAGATTCCGGCGCGGGCCGTTAGCTCAGTCGGTTAGAGCAGAGGACTCATAATCCTTTGGTCGCTGGTTCGAATCCAGCACGGCCTACCAAAATCAACAACTTAGCATTCACTTTCTGTCGCAGAGAACTGCGAGTGTCAACCGCATAGCTGGATAAAGCCAGGGCATTGCCCGGCGAACGTGACCTAAGCTGGTCGCGTCAATGACAGGTCTGAAGTGAACTGCAGACATAGGCGACCGCGCTGGTGTCGTTCGGCGTCGTTGGTCGGCGAATGTCTGCTGCTCAGGCCAGCGAACTCACGCACCCGACCCAAAGCGGGCCCTAGCTACGGCGTGATTGGACGCCCCAAACCCGCCCTTCCAAGAGACAAGGGGGCGGCCTTACCGAGCGTGCAGATCAAGAGAACGGAATCGGCACGATCACATCGGGCCACGGCACCTGGGATGCGCTCAGCCCGCGCCTGGACGCCCCGTCTCAGGCGATTTCTGCATAGGCCGCCATGAACACGCGCACCACCTCCCGAAGCAGGGCGCTGTTCTCGCGGGCATCGGGCATATCGAGCAAGAGCAGCCCGCGAATGTGGCCGTCGCCTAGGAACATTGACAGAAACAAGTCCGCCGCCTGGCGCGGATGCTGTACTTTCAGCGTGCCCGCGCCGTTTGCGCGGCGCAGGTAGGCGGCTAGCCCCCCGATCAGCCGGTCGGGCCCCTCGCGGTAGAACGCCCGGCAGACCTCGGGCTGAGCCCCGGCGGCGCCGTAGACCGAGCGGATCTGGCCCAGGGCCTCGGCCTCGCGTGCCAGCTTGAGGAACTGCGCGCCGATGGCCAGTAGCGCCTTGCGGGGTTGCTTCGGGTCCAGCGCTGCGACACCTGCGAGGCCGCCCACGATGCGCACCGCACGGTCGCGGACCACCGCCTCGAACAGTCCTTCCTTGGATGCGAAGTGGCTGTAGACCGTCATCTTCGACACGCCGGCTTCTGCGGCGATGGCGTCCACACTGGCCCGATCGAGGCCGTGTGCAGAGAAGTTGCGGCTCGCCGCTTCCAGGATGCGCTGGCAGCGCGCGGGGTCGCGGGGCCTGCCGCGCAGTGGCTTGCTCGCCGCATCGTTCTCTGTCTTGGGCATCTGACTTTCTGGACTTGACAGTCCAGTATAGACCGCTACACTTACTGTACTCAATAGTCCAGGATATAAACCTTGATGCCTCTCCGCATCCCGACCTCAGTCGCTTCGCGCCGGGCGCAAGCAGGCACGGCCGCAGCGGGCGCAAGCCTTTTGGCCCTTGGGAGCAGCGAATGTCGAACGGACAGAAGCAGCAAGACAGGCCCGTAGGGATCGTCACGGGCGCCTTAGGAGGGATCGCAGAAGCACCGCGCGGGCGCTACGCATTGCTGCCATGACTTCACTTGAACTGAAAATACCGCCTCCTGTCGTGGCGCTGTTCTTCGGGCTTTGCATGTGGCTCGCGTCGTCGCTTGTCACACCGCTCGAGCTGCCATTCGTCTTGCGTGTGGGCGCGGCTCTGACGCTTGTCGCGGTCGGGCTTGTGGTCAGCACGGCCGGGGTCGTCTTGTTCAGGCGCGCAAGAACCACGATCGATCCAACCAAGCCAATGGCCACGTCCGCATTGGTCAGCGGTGGGATCTATCGCGTTACACGCAACCCCATGTACCTTGGGCTATTGCTGGCACTGCTTGGCTGGGCCGCGTTCCTGGCGAACCCACTTGCTCTGCTTCTCGCGCCCGCCTTCGTGCTCTACATCAACCGCTTCCAAATCAAACCCGAAGAGCGCACGCTTTCGGCCTTGTTTGGCGGTGAGTATGGTGCGTACCAGGAGAGGGTTCGGCGGTGGCTGTGAGGCACGACCATCGAGCGGACATGCCACCGCACTTCGCCTCGGCGAAGGTGAACACTGCGAAGTTTCCAGGCACTAGAGCGGAGGCAATCTTCTTCCGCGTCTGAATCCGGCGTTGGCGGGGGACGGGATCGACCCTGATCACCCGAGCACGGAGGCGCTTGCGCCACAGCCCACCGCCCCTGTCAAGCAACACGGAGCCCATCACCATGGATGACGTCATCATCATCGGCGGCAGCTTTGCCGGCCTCGCCGCCGCCCTGCAGCTCGGCCGTGCCCGCCGCAAGGTCACCGTTCTCGATACCGGCTTGCCGCGCAATCGCTTCGCTGGCCACTCGCATGGCCTGCTCGGCCACGATCACAAGCCACCGCTTGACATCCTGGCCGAGGCGCGGCAGCAACTGGCGCGTTATCCCACGATCAGGCTGGTCAGTGCCCGTGCCGACAGCGTCTCCGGCGCCATCGACGAATTCTCCGTCCTCACTGGCGATGGCGAAAGCCTTGGGGCGCGCCGCCTGATCCTGAGCTATGGCGTCGCCGACCAGATGCCTGATGTTCCGGGCTTTGCGGAAAGCTGGGGCACTTCCATCGTGCCCTGCCCGTATTGCGACGGCTTTGAAGTCGCCGACGAGCATTGGGGCCTCGTCTGGTCCGGCCCGCAGTCGCACCAGTCTGCCAGGCTGTTCCACGATTGGACCGACAAGTTGACTGTCTTCGCCGATGGTCACGACATTCCGCCCGATATCCAGGCCGATCTGGCGCGCCGAAACATACCTGTCGTCGATGGGCGGATCGTCGAGATCGCCCATCACAAGGGCCATATCACCGCCGTCAATCTCGACACCCGCCGCAATATCGCCGTCGACATCCTGTTCGCCCATCCGCGCAACAAGCCGTCCGCAAGACTGCATGAATCACTGAGCCTCGCCACGGTCGATACGCCCGTCGGCATCGCCCTCAAGGTCGACGAGCGCCGCCAAACCAGCATGCCCGGCATCTACGCCGCCGGCGACCTCGCCACGCCCCTCCTGCCCTCGGTCACCCAGGCATCGTCGCAGGGCGCGATGGCGGGTATCTTCGCCCAGCAATCGATGCTGGTTTGAGAGCACAGCTTCCCGTCTCCTACGACGCGAGACACACCACCGGTGGACCTCGTCCGTCGCAGATCCGCTGTCACATTGCCGCCGGTCGTCGCTGTCGGCTCATGGCCGACGGCTGCAGTTGCTCGTTTCGAGGCCTATTAGGTGACCTCGAGCATTGCGGGCAGCAAGAGAGCGCGCCCTTGGTGACGAGCGGAAAATGGCGAAAGTGGATGCGCTCTCTGCGTCATCGAGGAAGAATCACATGCGTTCGCTGCTTCCCGCCCTTATCGCCGCAGCTTTTGTCGGATGCGCCAGCCAGCCGCGCGACTTCCGAGGCTCTCTGCCCACGGGCCCGCTCGCCGGCGACAGCGCGCTATCTCCCTTCTACGCCGTTCCCCCGATATTGCCGGATCGACCGGGCCTCATGCTGCGCACCGAGCCGATTGCTGCGCAGCCAGAGCTCAGCGCGGCCTCCACGCAGGAACGCATCCTCTACACGTCTACGGATGTGCGCTGGAAATCGGGCGTCATTCCGGTCACCGGCACGCTGTACCTGCCCAAAGGGCAACCCCCTGCCGGCGGCTGGCCGCTAATCGCGTGGGCGCACGGCACGCTCGGCGTGGCTGATGTTTGCGCCCCCTCGTGGGCGGGCCACAAGCCCCGCGACGCGACCTACATCAATCGCTGGCTGCAGCAAGGCTTCGCGGTCGTCGCCACCGACTATCAGGGCCTTGGCGGGCCCGGGCCGCACCCATACCTCTTCTGGGAAGCGGAAGGACGCTCGGTTTTGGACGCCGTCCGCGCTGCATTGGCTGCGAATCGGGGCACGATTGCGAACGAACTGGTGATCACGGGGCAGTCGCAGGGCTCGGCCTCATCGATTGGAGCAAGCCGCATCGCACCGACGTACGCACCGGAGCTGAAGCTGCGCGCGACGATCGCCACGGGTGTGCTGCCGGAGTTCCCGGACGGCCCGATCAAGCTGCCCGAGCTGCTTGCCGGGATGGGAACGACCCGCTACACGATGCTTCGCCTCGTCGGTGGGTCTTTGCGCGACGGTGGGCCTTCGGCCGATGAACTCGTCACCGAGCAGGCGCGACCTCTCCTCACGATGGCGCGCGAAACGTGCGGTGACGGAATCCGGGCCTATGAGCAACAGCACGGCATCGACATGCGCAACGCATTCACGGTGACGCCCACGCAGCTCAACGCATTGCTGCTGCCGGCCACTGAGATGAGCATGGTCCGCATGCCAGCGCCGATGTTTCTTGGCACAGGCCTCGCCGATCGCACGATCCCGCCGCAGCACCAGTACGCCGCGGCTGCGGCGCTGTGCGCGGCGGGCAACCCGCTCGTGTGGAAGACGTACCCCGGCATCACTCACAACGGCGGCGTCAACGCGGCGTTCGATGACGAGTTGGTGTTCGTACGCAGCGCATTGGCTGGCCGGCCAATGCCCAGCAATTGCGACGGTCTGGTGACGCCTGATGCCCCTCAACCTGCCACTCCAGGCGTACCGTTCAACGACTGACTGCTTTGGTCAACTCGCCGCGGCATTAGCGGACGCCAAAGCTGCCGAGAGCGGCTGTTGGTGACCGTCCGGATTGGGCCGGCAGCGTGAGTTCGCCCGCAAGTCCGGGAGCGGACATCATCCAAGGCCGCGCCTAGGTTGCCCACCGGCAGCTTTAGGGAAGTTCCGCGAACGGGTGGTCCCGGCCAGAAGCGGACGGTCGCGAACGACGGCTATTGGGCACCGTTTCGCTCACTGAATGACGTCTGTCGCTTGCAGGAGAACGTCTGATGGAATGGTGATGCCCAAGGAGCGAGCTGTCACTAGATTCACGGCGAAGACAAACGTTGTTGGCTCTTCGACGGGCAGCGACGCCGGCTCAGCTCCACGAAGTATGCGATTGGCGAGCGCTGCGGCCTTGCCAGCGAGCGCTCGATCATCCTGTGCGTATCCAAGGAGCCCACCCTCTCTCACCCAAGAGGGTACCGTATACATCGCAGGCTTTCGCTGCGTAGCAATCAAGCTCATGATCTGAGAACGGACAGGGCCGAAAAATGCATAGTCATCGACGAGCCATGCGCTAGCCGATGCACCCTGTGAGATAGCGCCCGGCAGTGTCAGTGTTCGGCCGTCCGGCAGCGCATCTACTGGAATGAGATCGAAACCCGACATTTTGGCCGCTGCCAAGACCGCGGCGACAGCCTTCTCTTCACCGACGCCGAGATAAGCAAGTCGCTTCACTCCACCGGCTGCTTGACTGAGGAGCTGCATCCGCTTTCCGTGCAGTTGAGCGATGGCAAGCGTCAGGCCGGTGAGATTGCCACCCGGCTCGCGCAAGGACTTGACCAAGCCATATTCCACCGGATCAGGTGCAAGAAAGACTATCGGAATTGTTGATGTGGCTTCCTGAGCACTTCTGGCGGCCGGCACACCATACGCAAAGATCAAGTCGACCTTGGATGCAACTAGCTCTCGGGACAAACCAACATATCGAGAAAAATCTCCATTTGAGAATCGAGACTCATAAGAGATATTGACTCCTTCGGTCCAGCCGTTGCGTTTCATCTCCTCTTTGAACGCCGCTGCCGGCGACCCGGCCTGCTGTCGGGCCGGATCGTTCAAAAGCATTCCGATACGTCGTTTCGATGCGCCGGTTTGCGCTCTGACGAGGGTGGCGCCTGGCACGCCGAACATCGCAACACCAACGCAGATATTTCTACGCTTCATATCCGTCCGATCGCGGGATGCCCACACTGCCTTGAGCCTACCAGGGAGGCCATCTGAATACCTAGAATGGCGATCGGCAGCAAGCGACTTCGACTATCGGCCGCCAGCAGCCACTGAGTGTGCGCCTAAGAACGCCTTGAGGGGGGCTCTTTTCGGCTAGCTGAGGCGAGGCCGTCAGCTGTTTCATCTCCTCGGCAAAGACCGATAGCGCCCGGTTGGACCCGACGCCACGCTCACGCTCGGCGACTTCGCGTCAACCGAATAGCTGCTGCCGACGCACGACCAGGTGTGAATCGGGAAGCTGACCGGAAACGACTTCATCCTGCTCTGGATTGAGCGACTGCCTTCTAGCAATTCGATTTGCGGCCAGCTACTTTCGCTTTGGGTCGGAAGCCGAAGTTGCCGGCAGTCCACTGTCGGGCCAATAGCTGACGCCAGCGAACGCCTGCTCACCGCCAAATCATCGAATCAGCTTGTCGGCACGCAAAGAGTGCGCCCATTTCCGTTCTCACCTGCTGTCATCGGCAGCTTGTACTTGAGGGCGAGCATGCCGATCTGCTTCAGGTTTACGTTGAATGCATGGTCATCCTGAAGTCTGACGGGACAGGCATCGCCGAGCTCCGGCGAGAGTGAGTGTACGAGCGGGGCCAATGCGCCACGATCAGCTCATCGAAGCGGGGCGCAGCCTTGGAAGCGCGGCAGCGGCCGACCACTCGGCACCGCTGCCGGAACCAGCCTGCAGAGTTGCTGCGGACGGGCCCGCTCATCGAGCAGCCCCTCGCTCACGAAGCGCACCAGGTCTTCGAACTCCCCCGCGCTCAACGCGATCGGTTCGGCCAGCAGTGGATCGAGCCGGGCCAGCATCGATTCGACGGGTCCGAGTCGATCTTGCAGGTCGCGCGCCACGCCGAAGCGCCTCGCATCGTAAGCGCGCGCCGAGGTATAGGCGTCCAGGTGATGCCGGATCGCGTCGCCAAGCCGCGTGTACGCGCCGTTGTGGAAGAACGCCGGCTGCAGGGCCGCGTTGCGCAGCGGCGCGGTTCGGAACTTGTAGCGGTCCGCCGGACTACCGCTCACCTGCTCGAGACCGAAGTCTTCGTCCTCGCCTGCACCGTCGAAGATCACGTTGCCGAGCCCGGCCCCGAACAAGGGCGCGATCTGCGGCACCGCGACGACATGCATTCGAAAGTCGCTGAACATCTCGTTCGCCGTTCCAGCGACGGCGTGGCAGGCCACGCAGCGTCCCTTGCCGAAGAACACCAGGGCGCCGCGCTTTTGCGCCGCGCTCATGGCCGAGTGATCGCCGCGCGCGAAGCGGTCGATCGGGGCATCGGCGCGGACGAGGCTGAACTCGAACTCCGCGATCGCCCGGCCCACCATCGTGAAGTCGATCGGCGCGCCCGCGGCCACTTCCGGAAACTGCACGCCGAATCGTTGCCGGTACTCAGGGGTCTCGTTCAGGGCATCCAAGACCCGTTGCCGGATCGGCTCGTTGCGAAAGCCGCTCGGGTCCGCGAGGGGTACCGGCCGGCCCAGACCATCGTCGAATTGATCGAAGCGCGGCCCGAGCGTGCCCAGAGTTCCAGTGAAGCCGGCCGCCTCGACCAACTCGGTGGGTGGGATGTGCGCCTGCGCCATCAGCAAATGCGTAAGCAGCGGATCGCCGGGAGGAAAGCGCGTGGTTCCCTCAGGCAGCGGAAACGCGAACCCGAGCGAGTTGTCGAACGGATCGCCCGAGCCAGCCGCGAAGCGGCCGTTCCACATCAAGCTCGGGTAAAAGGCGGTGTTCAGCACCGATGGCGTGCGTCGCTGGTTGCGCGGACCTTTGCGCCCGATCCCGACCACCGCATTGTTCTGGATGCCGATCGCGATCGACTGCGAGTCGCCGAACCCGAACGCCGGCGCGTGGCAGCCGGCGCAGGTGTTGTCATCGTGCAGATTCAGAATCTGGTCGAAGAACAGCAGCCGACCAAGGTCGGCACGGCCGGGGTTTACCGGCCGCTGCAGCCGAGCCTGCAGCGTCGCCTCGACCCGGCCGGTGAACCCCGCCTCGCGAAGCACCGCGCTGAGGTCCAGGTCGACATCGCGGGCCGCAGACGCCGCACCGTACAGCCCGAATGCTGCCGCAATCGCGACAGCGATTCGGGTTAGGAACGCATTCAATGCGCCGCGCTACAACGGATCGCAGTGCGGCGCTATGGTCGCGAAATCGATCGGATCGCCCACCACGCTCCGCGGCGTGAGAAAGAAGAACGTGTAGCCGGTGTCGTGATAGGAATCAGCGACGAAGCCGGCAACGATCTGCGCCGGCCCGCTACCCGCCAACGAGAAGTGATCGATATCCGTCCCGTACCAGTCGGCGCTCGGCGCCGTGTTGGTTTCGTTCAGTTGATTGGTATACACCCACACGTAGGTGTTGCCGGCTTGGTCGGTCGCGCTGCCCTTGGCCTGCACGGTGGTGGTCTGGCGCGTGATGCCGTGGACTGCGTTGTGGGTATTGACGATGGTCCGGAGCTCGCCGCTGCCCTGCAGCACCGTTCCGGCCGGCAAGCTGGGGCATTGCAGCGCCGTGATGGTGAAGGTGACCGGTGTCAGCGTCGTGACGGCGCCGTTGGCGTTCGCGCCTGCCGCTTTGCCTGCACTCGGCCCCTTGCCGACTGCGACGGCGCTGTGCGCGAAGAGCGCGAGCGCGAGCGATGTCAAGATCGTCGATAGCAACTTCATGGTATCCCTCCATGCCTTTCCGTGACCCGAGATTCGCGCCACGAGGTAAGCTTACGTTCAGCAATGCGCGCGTGCGCTTCGGGAAAGATCCAAGCCTTGTGGGCACGGACGATGCCACGCACGAATGTCGGCGAGCACACGTTAAAAGCGCCAACTGCATGGGCGGGCAAGCGACTGGCTGCTTTGCGGCGCCGATATCAATGACCGGTTCGACGAGTACTTCAGACCTTCGAGCCGGCCGTGCCAGTGCGGCGTCGCCTGCGCGATCGAGTGTCCGCTGCTAAGGCCGGCGAACTCACACACCCGACCCGAAGCAGACGTTCGCGTGTAGAAAGCCAACGCCTTGGAAGCGGCCCTTCAGCATTCCTTCGGGTAGGTGTCCCTTCAGCACGGGCGCGAGGACCCCTCCGTCGAGGATCACGTCGTTGCGGGCGGCGAGCTCGTCAGCAAACTGCTGGATCGACTCGTCGAGCGTCATGTCCACTTGGTTCTACGCGTGCCCGCCCGAGCCGTTGTCGGGCAACCGGGTGCACAGCGACCGAAGCCTGGCTACATCGCGCGCGGCGAGCAGGAGCGAGGCTCACACCTTGCCAGGCTGTCGCACACTGCCAAGCCGATGCCGCCGGTGGCGCTCGGCGTTGGCGCAGAACCCGGTCAACGTCACCCTTGATGGTGCGGCGTGGGTCGCCGCATCCGCATCAAAAGTTGACGCGGTCGGCCCCCTTCAACTGCAGGATCTCGCGCGCCTCGTTCGGCGTGGCGACCTCCAGTCCGAGCCCTTCGATGACCTGGCGCACGGCGCGCACCTGCTGGGCGTTGCTCTCGGCCAGCTGGCCGGGTCCGATCCAGAGCGAGTCTTCCAGCCCGACTCGGACATTCCCGCCGAGCGCGACCGACTGGGTCGCGATCGGCAACTGGTTGCGGCCTGCGCCGAGCACGCTCCAGTGGTATTGGTCGCCGAACAGCCGGTCTGCGGTGCGCTTCATGTGAGCGACGTCCTCCGGGTGCGGACCGATGCCGCCGAGGATGCCGAACACCGACTGGATGAAGAACGGCGGCCGGACGAGCCCGCGATCGGCGAAGTGACGCAGCGTGTAGAGGTGGCCGATGTCGTAGCACTCGATCTCGAATCGCGTCTGGTTGGCGTCGCAGGTTCTTAGGATGTTCGCGATGTCGGCGAACGTGTTCTTGAAGATGCGCTCGTCGGATCCTTCGAGGTAGGGCCGCTCCCAATCGAATTTGAACTCGCGGAAGCGTGCCAGCATCGGGAACAGGCCGAAGTTCATCGAGCCCATGTTGAGCGATGCGACCTCGGGCTTGAAGTGCGCGCACGGCTTCAGCCGCTCCTCGACGCTCATCGTCGGCGCGCCGCCGGTGGTGATGTTGATCACCACGTCGCTCGCCTGCTTGATGCGTCGCAGGAACGGCGCGAACGCCTCGGGCCGCTGATCGGGTGCGCCGTTGACCGGGTCGCGGGCGTGCAGATGCACGACAGCGGCGCCCGCCTCGTGCGCTCCGAGCGCGGCGTCGGCGATCTCGTCCGCGGTGATCGGCAGGTGCGGCGACATGCTCGGCGTGTGGATCGCCCCCGTGACCGCGCAGGTGATCATCACCTTGCGGCGCTTGACTAGGGGAGTGGCCATGCGAGGCTCCTTGCGTCAGGGATTCGGAGGCAGCTTGCGGGCGCGCTTGTGCGCGACCAGCGCTGCAAGCCGATCGTCCCGCCACGCGCTCTTTCGTGCAAGCTCGCTTTCGGCGGGAGCGGGTCGACCAACCCGTGCGCCCGCAAGTCGTCCAGCGATCGGGCGATCCGCGCGTGCGCTGCCGTGCGTTGGGCAGCGCTCGGGGTCCCACACCAGCACCTTCCAGTCGGCTCGCGCGAACACATTCGCCCACGAGCAGCCGATCAGGCCGGCACCGACGATGGCTGCAGTTTGGGTTGGGAGGTTCATCGGCACCTGCCTTGCTAGAGCCACAACACCTTGCGCCGGAGATCGAGGTCGTTCGACAGCGCGGCCGACGGCCCGACATGCGTGACCGCACCGCGCTCCAGCGCGACGGTGCGGTCCGAGAGCGCCAGCGCCAGGTCCAGGTGGTGGTCGACGATCAGGATCGCGACCTCCTGGCGCAGCTTGTGGAACGCTTCGAACAGCTCTTCCACGACCGCCGGCGCGAGCCCTTCGAAGGGCTCGTCGAGCAGCAGGACTCGGGTGTCGCCCGAGAGCGCCCGCGCGACCGCGACCATCTGTTGCTCGCCGCCGGACAAGTAGTCGGCCGGTGACCGCCAGCGCTCCTTGATGCGCGGGAAGAAGGCGAAGATCTTCTCGTCGTTCCAGTGCATGCCCGCATCGTTGCGCCGCTTCAGGCGCCCGAGCTCCATGTTCTCGGCCACCGACATGCCGGCGAAGAGGCCCCGGCCCTGCGGCACGTACGCCACCCCGCGTCGCGCGATCTCCGCTGCCGGGCGTCGCGCCAGCGCCTCGACGCCGAGCGTGATGCTGCCGCTGGCCGGTGCCGCAACGCCGATCACCGACTTGAGCAGCGTCGACTTGCCCGCGCCATTGCGGCCGAGCAGCGCGACGATCTCGTTGTCGTGCACGTCGAAGCTGACGTCGCGCAGGATGTGGCTCTTGCCGTAATAGGTGTTCAGGCCCTCGAGCCGCAGCAGCGTGCTCGCGCGCGCAGCGCTCGCCCGCTCGCGCGCGGCCAGCGCATGCGAGCCGGCGCCGATGTACACCTCCTGGACACGAGGTGAATTGCGCGCATCGTCGACGCTGCCGGCCACCAGCACCTCGCCGTCGTTCATGACCGTCACCGCGTCGGCCAGCGCGAACACCCGGTCGACGTCGTGCTCGACCAGCAGCACCGGCAGATCGGCGGAGATGCCCTTGATGAGCTGGCCGACGCGTTCGCGCTCCGCCGCCGCGAGCCCCGCGAGCGGCTCGTCGAGCAGCAGCACGCGCGGGCGGGTGCCGAGGGCCAGCGCCATGTCGAGCAGCCGTTGCCCGCCGTAGGACAGCGACGCCGCCGGCGCCGACTCCATGCCGGCGAGACCCATCGCGCGCATGACGTCGGCGCTGTCGCGGTTGACGTCGGCGAGCGCGGCCGCGTCGATCCAGACCGCGTGGCGCCGCGGGTGGCGCGTCTGTACGGCCAGGCGAACGTTCTCGGCCACGGACAGCGACATGAACAGATTGGTGATCTGGAACGAGCGGCCGATGCCGGCGAGCGTGATCTGCTCGGGGCTTTGTCCCGCGATCGAACGATCGCCGAGCGTCACCGTGCCGCGGTCGGGCGCGAACAGTCCCGAGATCAGGTTGAAGGCGGTCGTCTTGCCGGCGCCGTTGGGGCCGATCAGCGCGTGCAGCGTGCGGTCGCGCAACCGCAGCGACATGTCCTTGACCGCGTGGATGCCGCCGAAATGCTTGGCCAACCCCTCCGCTGCGAGGATCATCTCGCCGTTGCCGTGGGGCGGGCGCAGAAAGTCCGGCAACGTGATCGTGCCGCCCACGCGTTGCGCCATGGCCGCGTCGCCGACAGCGGGCTTGCGCCAGCGCGCCGTGGCCCGCGCGTACAGGCCGACCAGGCCGGTCGGCGAAAAGACGACGAAGGCCACGAACAGCAGACCGAAGACGAGCAGCCAGTTCTCGGTGATGCGCGACAACGAGTCGCGAAAGATCACGAAGAAGAGCGCACCGAGCGCCGGGCCCAGGAACGAATGCATGCCGCCGATCACGACCATGGCGAGCAGCTCGCCGGAAAAGGCCACCGAAATGGGCTCGGCCGAGGTCATGCGGTTGTTGAACGCGAGCAGCATGCCGGCGAGGCCTGTGAGGCCGGCCGACGTGACGAACGCGGCGAGCTTGACGCGATCGGTGGGATAGCCGAGGAAGCGGGCGCGCTGCTCGTTCTCGCGGATCGCGACCAGCACGCTGCCGAAGGGCGATCGGTGGAACCGCCACAGCGCCAGCAAGGCGACGAACGCCACGGACGCGACCAGCGCGTAGAAGGTCGCGGCGTTCTCGAACGACACGCCCAACAGCGACGGCCGCGTGATGCCGCCGAGCCCGTTCTCTCCGCCGGTGACGTCGGTCCAGCGGAACGCCACCGAATACAGCATGGCCGACAGAGCCAGGGTCAGCAGTGAAAAGTACACGCCGCGCCTGCGCAGGATCAGGAAGCCGAACGCCGCCGCGAGCACGACCACGATCGCCAGACCGAGCGCCAGCGGCATGAAGAACGAGCCCGCGAACCAGTCGCGCTGCGACATCCCCGCCGCATACGCAGCGAGGCCGAACCAGGCGCCGTGGCCGAACGACGTGAGCCCTGTGTAGCCCACGAGGATGTTCAGCGCCATGCAGGCCAGCGAGAAGACGACGACCTCGGTGGCCGACGTCACGCCCAGCCCGATGACCGACATCACGAACGGCAGCAGCAGGAGCGCGAGCGCCGCGATGACGAGATGACGGCCGGTGGGCACGCTACTCGAAGCGCTGGATGCGCTCCCCGAACAGGCCGCGTGGTCGCAGCAGCAGGACGAGCAGCATCAGCAAATAGATCGCCGCTTCGGAATACTGCGGATAGCCGACGGCCGTGACGAGGCCTTTGGCGAGGCCGACGACCACGGCCGCCAGGACAACGCCCCAGAACGAGCCGAGTCCGCCGATCACGACCACGACGAACGCCGAGGTGATGATCTCCGCGCCCATCGCGGGGTGCACGGTGAAGATCGGGGCCAGCATCACGCCGGCCAGGCCCGCCAGGCCGATGCCCAGGAAAGCGATCGCCGCCATGTACGGCTCCAGCGAGATGCCGAGCGCGCCCACCATGTCGGGGTTCTGCACGCCGGCACGGACGACGCGACCGAACGGCGTTCGCTGCAGCAGAAACCACAGCGCGGCGACGCACGCTACCGCCACCGACAGGATCAGCAAGCGGTAGCGCGGGTAGACGAAGTCGCCGATGAAAACCTGCCCGCGCAACCCGGGCGGGATCGACCAGGACAGCGGGGGCGCGCCGAACGTCATGCGCAAGGCCTGCTCGGCCACCATCGCCAAGCCGAACGTCAGCAGCAGCGACAGCGTCGGATCGGCCTTGTAGAAGCGGCGGAACAGCAGCCTTTCGATGACCACGCCGAGGACGCCGACGAGAAGCGGCGATAGCAGCGCCGCTCCCGAAAAGCCGAGCGAAGCGCCGATGCTGACGGCCAGATACGCGCCGATCGCGTAGAACGCGCCGTGCGCCAGGTTGACGATGCCGCCGAGCGAGAAGATCAGCGACAGCCCGAGCGCGATCAGCAAGTAGTACGCGCCGGCGAGCAGGCCGTTGAGCAGGTGCTGGACCAGCAGCACGGGGCGACGGCGCCGGGCTCAGCCTGGCGGCCGGGCGCCGCGCGCGGCTGGAGCAAGACCTCGAGCGGCGGCGATAGCGGAGAACTCCGGCGTGCTCATCTCACGCCATCTTGCATTCGTTCTCCTCTGCCGTCGTCGCGATCACATCGAGCGATTCGTTGGGTCCCGGCACCGGTGGGGACGAACGGAAGATGTCGTAGTTGTTCTTGATCTCGGCCACGGGCAGCGCCTGCACGGTGTACATCTCGTGCATCATCTGGTGGTCGCTCTTGCGGAAGTAGCCCTCGCGCGTCTTCATCAGCCCGAACTTGGCTCCCTTTTCGAAGTGCTCCACCAGCGTCGTGGAGTCGGTCGACTTGGTTTCGCCCATCGCCTGTGCGGTCAGCTTGATGGCGTTGTAGTCGCCCCATGCCTGGTTTTCCGGCGGGCGGCTGTAGCGCTTGCTGAATTCGGCGACGAAGCGCTTGCTGTCGGGCGTGTCGATCAGGTGGTGCCACACCAGCGGCCAGGTCCCCATGAAGTTGCCGCGCCCCGCGGCCCATGCGACCGCGGTGTCGAAGCCGAACCCCGCAACGGGAAAGGACAGCCCGAATTCCGAGTATTGCTTGAGGAAGTTGGTGATCTGGTTGCCCGCCAGGTTGGAAATCACCAGGTCCGGCTTGGCATTGCGGATCTCGAGCAGCAGCGGCGAGAAATCGGTGGCGTCCGTGGGAACGAGCTTGTCGGCTGCGAAGTCGCCGCCGTTGGCCGACATGAAGCGCTTCGCCACGCGCAGCAGATCGTGGCCGAAGGCGTAGTCCGCCGTCAGCGAGAACCACTTCTTGCCCTTGACCAGGCCCTGCGCCAACAACGAGCGACCGCAGGTCTTCACGTACATCGAGTTCTGGCTCTCGATGTGGAACATGTACTTCTTGCAGCCCTTGCCGCGCAGCTCGTCGGAGTTGCAGCCGGTGTTGATGAACAGCGTTCGCGTGCGCTCGGCGACCTGGCTGATCGTCAGGCCCGAAGCCGAGGAGATCTCGCCGATGATGCAGGCGACCTTGTCGCGCTCGATCATGCGTTCGGCCTTGGTCGAAGCTGTCTGCGGGTTGACCGAGTCCTCCTTCAGCAGCTCGATCTTGCGGCCGCTCACACCGCCGGCCGCATTGATCTCGGCCACCGCCATGTCTGCGGCCTGCACGGCGAACTCGCCGAGCGGGCCGAGAAAGCCGGTGCGCGGAGTCAGGTGTCCGATGCGGATGATGTCGGCCTGCGCACGCGAGAGCACAGGCACGCCGATCGCCGCCGCGGCCGAGGCGCCGGCCAGCAACGTGCGGCGTCGGGTATCGATCGACTCGTTCATTGGTTTCCCTTCGTTGCCATGAGCCGTCATCGCGTTTATCGTGCCCACAACGCTGCTGGTTGTCCAGACGGGCCTTCACCGCGCTCGACGAACTCGCGGCGACGATGCCGCAGAACTGGGAGCGCATGAATGGACCTGGGACTTCGAGGATTGCGCGTGATGGTTTCTGCCGGCGCGGGCGGGATCGGGCTCGCGATCGCGCGGACCTTCGTCCGCGAGGGCGCCCGGGTCAGCGTCTGCGATGTCGACGTGGCGGCGCTCGAGAAGCTGGCGCACTCCGAGCCGGCGCTGCACGCGGCACGTTGCGATGTTTCGAACCGGGAGGAGGTGGCGAGCTGGTTCGACGCCGCGCTCGCCCATCTGGGGGGCCTCGATTGCATGGTCAACAACGCCGGCATCGCCGGCCCCACCGGCAAGATCGACGTCATCGCCCCCGACGAGTGGGACCGCTGCATCGCCATCTGCCTGACCGGTCAGTTCAATTGCCTGCGCCTGGCCGTATCGGCGCTGCGCGCATCGAGCAATGCGAGCATCGTCAACGTCTCGTCGCTGGCCGGGCGGCTGGGCTTTGCGTTGCGCACGCCGTATGCCGCCGCCAAGTGGGGCGTGATCGGGCTGACGCGCTCGCTCTCGATCGAGCTCGGCCCCGACAACATCCGCGTCAACGCGCTGCTGCCGGGAATCGTCGCCGGCGAGCGGCAGCAGCGCGTGCTGACGGCCAAGGCGCAGGCGCGCGGGCTGTCGTTCGACGAGGTGGAGCGGCTGGCCTTTGCCGGCACGTCCATCAAGCAGTACGTCACCGCCGACCAGCTGGCCGACTACGTGGTCTATCTCGCCAGCTCGCGCGCAGCAACGATCTCGGGTCAGGCGCTGTCGGTCTGCGGCGACACCAACATGTTGAGTTGAACGGGTTGCAGACCCGTTCGGGCGCGCCGGTCGCTAGGCTGAGCCGAGCGCATAGAACGCCATCGCGGGGCTGCGGATACCGAGGCGCTCGAATCTCGCAAAGCCGGCTTCTTCTGCCATCTTGCGCGCGCGCCGTTCGCCCCAACACGCGCCCAGCCCCGGCCCGCCCTGCGCCAGCGATTGCGGCACACAGTGCAGGCAGCTGATGCCGTAGAGCATTCGCGCGAACGGGTTCTCGACGTTGTCTTCCAGCCGCTCGGCGACCTTGGGCTCGACCATCAGGTACGTGCCGCCTTCGTTCAGCGCCGAACGGATGCGCGCCATCGCGGCCAGAGGATCAGGCAGGTCGTGGACGACATCGAAGGTGCTGATGAAGTCCCAGCCCGGTTCGGTGGGCAGAGCCTCGACGGACTCGGCGAGGAAGTGCACCCGGTCCGCCACGCCGGCGTCGCGGGCGTAGCCGCGCGCGATGTCGATCGAACGCGCGTCGACATCGAGCCCCGCGATGGTCGCGGTCGGGAAGGCCTTCGCCAGGGTGATCGGAACCACGCCAGTGCCGCAGCCCACGTCGAGCGCCCGCCCGCCGTCCTGAAGGCGCGCCACGACTTGCGGCATCGCAGGCAGCCAGCTCCGCACCAGGCGGTTTTCGTAGACCGAGCGGTTCATCGCCTCCAGCGCCTGCGGCAGCTCGGCGCCGAACTCGGAAAAGGAAACGCCTTCGCCGCCCTTGAATGCGCTGACCAGTCGCGGCGTCATCGCGAGCAGTCCCGGAAGGCCTTGGAACAAGCCGCCGAGGTAGTACTCCGACGACTCGTCGGTGAGGAACATGACGTGCTCATCGGGCAGGACGAAGGTGTCGGCGTCGGCATCGTGCTCCACGTAGCCGGCGCCGGCCATCACCGCGAGCCACTCCTCGACGTAGCGTGGAGCGATCGCGGCGCGCCGGGCGAGCGCGTCGGCGCTCACCGGTCCGACCCCTGCCATCGCCTTGAACAAGCCGCACTGATCGCCGACGAGCACCGACCCTGCGGCGAGAGCGGTGCCGATGTCGCCGACGAGCTTCAACATGAACTGGGTCGATTTCTGCTTGTCCATCTGGCCTCCTGCGCTGTCGGGCGAGCCCGATGAAATCCGCTGCGGTCATCCTATCGACTCTCGCATTGACGCTCGCTGGATCGAGTCGCACAATTTCAGCGCCCCGACCCCGGGGCAGGACAACAAAGAGGAGATCGAAGATGAACGTCTCTCGTTTGGCGGGCCGGGCGGCCGGGGCATTGTGTGCAGCAGCGGCGGGAGTCGCGTTCTCGACGGCGCACGCTCAGGACATCCGGATGTACGCGTTCAGCTCAGGTGCGCTGACGCTCGGCAAGGGCATCCTGCAGAACCTCGCTCCGCTGGAGCCGCCGCTCCAGCTGCCGGTGGGCTTCTACCTGATCCGCCATCCCAAGGGCAACGTTCTGTTCGACACCGGCAACAACGACAAGCTCATCGCTGACCAGAGCTACTGGCCCGCCGCGCACTTGGCGATGAAGCCGGTGACGACTCCCGACGTGGCGATCGACGTCCAGCTCAGGAAGATCGGCTTGAGCCCGGACGACGTCAACTATGTCGTGCTGAGCCACATGCACCTGGACCATGCCGGCAACGCCGCCAAGTTCCCGAAGGCGACGATCATCGTCCAGAAGGACGAGATCCGCAACGCATTCTGGCCCGAGGCCGGCACCGGCGGTCCGTACGTCCTGGGCGACTATCTACCGCTGCGCAAGCCCTACGACAACCAGACGAGCGCGGTGAACATGATCCAGCTGAGCGGGGACCATGACGTCTTCGGCGACGGCACGATGATCGTCAAGCGCTGGGTCGCGCACACGCCGGGCAGCCAGATGATGACCGTGAAGCTGAAGAACACGGGGCTCGTGATCCTCACCGGCGACAACGTCTACTTCCGCGAGAACGTCGAGAAGAACCTGCCACCGAACATCGTGCTCGCGTACCTGCCGACGGGCTTCTACACCGCCTACGAGTGGATTCGTCAGACCATGGCTTCGCAGAAGGCCGACTTCTTCACGGCACACGATCCGGACGCCTGGAAGGCGATGAAGAAAGCGCCCTCGTTCTACGACTGAGGGCGGCTTCGCGACGCTGCGACGGACCGACGACGCCGGGGTCAAGCGGCCCCGGCTCTTTTTTGTCTCCGATTTCCGATCCCGGATGACCGACAGCGACGTGCCCCCGGTCGTCCGAGTCGAACACCTGACCAAGTACTACGGCGCGCGCTGCGCCGTCAGCGACGTCTCGTTCGACATGCAGCCCGGCGAAGTAATGGGGCTGCTCGGTCCCAACGGCTCGGGCAAGAGCACGATCCTGCGCATCCTGACGGGCTATCTCCAGCCGACCTCGGGCGGCGCGCAAGTCTGCGGCTTCGACGTTGTCACGCAAAGCCTGCAGGCACGCCGATGCGTCGGCTATGTGCCGGAGGACGTTCCCCTCTACGCCCAGATGCGCGTGCACGAGTTCCTGACGTTCATGGGACGGCTTCGCGGGCTCGAAGGCGCGGCCTGCGCGCGCGCGATCGACGAAGTCGTCGAGCGTCTCTCCTTCGGCCCCTATCGGCACCAGTTGATCGGCAAACTTTCGCGCGGCTACCGTCAACGCGTTGCGATCGCGCAGGCGTTGCTGGGCCGACCGAAGCTGCTGATCCTCGACGAGCCGACCAACGGGCTCGATCCGCGCCAGATCATCGAGGTGCGAGAGCTGATCCTCGCGCTGGCGAGCGACATGGCGGTCCTGGTGACCTCGCACATCCTGGTCGAGGTCGAGCGCGTCGCTCATCGCGTCGCGATCCTCCTCGATGGTCGGCTGCTCGCCGTACAAGCGCTTGCCGATTCGAGGATGGGTCTCGAAGAACTGTTTCTCGCGCTGACCGAGGGCGAGAAGCAGTGAGCTCTCTTTCCGCTCTCGTCGACAAGGAGCTGCGCACGCTGTTCCAGGCGCCGATCGCCTGGATCATCATCGGCGTGTTTCTGGCCCTGATGGGCTATTCGTTCACGCTCACGCTGTTCAACAACCGCTACGCCACGCTGGTGCACATCTTCTTCCAGGTCGCGGGCCTGCTGCTCCTGATCGTGCCGATCATCACGATGCGCCTTCTCGCGGAAGAGCGCCGCGCCGGCACCCTCGAGCTCCTGCTGACCGCACCGGTGAAGGAGATCCAGCTGGTACTCGCGAAATACCTGGCCAGCATGGCCGTTGTGCTGCTCATGATCGGCCTGACCGCCGCGTACGCCGTCGTGCTTGGCCTGTACGGGACCCCGGAGTGGGGTCCGATCTACAGCGGCTATCTCGGTTTGGCGCTGCTCGCGAGCACGTTGGTGTCGCTGGGGCTCGCCGTATCTGCGCTCACGTCCAATCAGGTGATCGCGGCGATCGTCACGATTGGCGTCTCGTTCCTGCTGTGGATGGTCGACACCCTCGCGGCGATGCTGCCCGACGCCCTGGAGCGGGTCTTGATCAGCCTGTCGCTGCTGGCGCGTTTCACGCCCTTCGCGACCGGTGCGATGTACGCGTCGGACGCCGGGTTCTTCATCAGCACGACCCTGCTTGCGCTGTTCATCGCCATGCGAGCGCTCGCGCGCCGCTGAAACATGGAGCACGGCGGCTTCGAATTCGCCAAGCTCGTCTTGTTCGCGGGCTGGCTGGTGGCCGTCGTGCTGCTGTTCCTGGCCGGCTCGCGCTTGCCGCTCGCAGTTCGGCACGGCCGCTTCCGCGCCATCGCGTTCCATGCTGCGATCGTCGTCGCGGCCGTCGGGGTCGCGGTGCTCGCCAATGTCGCGCTGACGCTGAACGACGCGCATTTCGACCTCACACGGGAGAAGATCTACACGCCGTCCGCGCAGGCGATGAAGGTCGTCGACGACCTCACGCAGCCGGTGCGCCTGACCTACTTCTACCGCAGCCAGGATCCCGAAGGCCGTCGCGTCAGGGAGGTGCTCGGGGTCATGGCCCGGCGCAACCCGCTGCTCGAAGTGCGCGTGGCCGACCCCGACAAGGAGCCGACGCTCGCACGCGCGCTCGGCGTGCGCATCTACAACGCCGGCATCGTCGAGGCCGCAGACCGCAAGCTGCTGGTCCAGACCGTCGACGAGGCAGAGATCGCGATCGGCATCCAGCGCGTCCTCCGCCAGAAGGTCGTGACGGCTTGCTTCCTGGAAGGGCACAACGAGCTGCCAATGGACAACTTCGAGTACCACACGCACGTCGAAGGCATCGCCAACCATAACCATGGCGATGCGTCGTCGCAGCATGTCCAGATGCCGCACCACGGCATCGGACGCCTGCGCCGCGCGCTCGAGGCGCAGGGCTACGCGGTACGCAAGGTGGTGCTCGCCACGCAGCCGGAGGTGCCGAGCGACTGTCAGGCGGTGATCGTCGCCAATCCGCGCACCACGTTCCTGCCGGCGGAAAGCGCGGGAATCGAAGCCTATCTGCGCCGCGGGGGCAGCCTGCTCGCGATGTTCGATCTCGGCTTCGTGCTCGAGAGTCGGCTCGCGAATCTCTTCGGGCAGCTCGGCGTCAGCCTTCCGCAGGAGGCGATTGTCGACCCGCTCAGCCACTACGCGAGCGACAGCGAGATGGTGGCGGTCACCGCCTACGAGGCCGGGCCGGTGACGCGCAACCTGTCGATGACGTTCTTTCCGGGAGCCCGCCCTCTCGTGCCCGCGACACCGGCCGCGGGAATCAAGAGCACGCCGCTGTTCGCCAGCAGCCGCGACAGCTACACCCGTCCGGTGTCAGCCGCGGCGGTACGCGACGCCGACCCTGCCCGCGAGCCCGCAGCCGCGGCGCCATCGGGGCCGGGGCCGCGCGTACTGGCCGTGGCAGCCGAAGGCCATCTGCCCGGAGCGGATCGCGGAACTCCACCGCTGCGCGTCGTGATCGTCGGCGATGGCGACTTCGCGAGCAACTCGTTCCTTCCGTATCTGGCCAACAGCGATCTCGCGCTTTCGATGGTGCGCTGGTTGGTGCGCGAGGAGCGCACGACGAGCGTCGCATCGCGGATCCCGGTGCCGGCGATGATCCTGCTGTCGGGCGCGCAGATGCGCACGATCTTCCTCGCGATCGAAGTGTTGCTGCCGCTGGCCGTGTTCTTGCCGGCCCTCGTGATGTGGTGGCGTCGCCGGTGAAGCGGTCGGTCGTCTGGAGCCTCGCGGTCCTGGCGAGCATCGGCTACCTCTGTGCCATGGTGGTCGGCGGCGCACTGCCGGAGCTGCGCAACCGCGTGAAATTCGAGGCGAAGGGCGTGATGACCGTGGCTCCCGAACGGATCGACCGTGTGGAGATCGAACGCGGCACAAGGCGTGTCGCCTTGGCGCGAACGAGCAGCGGCGGGTGGTCGCACGAGGGCGGCGCGGAGCTGCCGGCACCCGCGGCTGCAAAGGTGTCTCTCGCCGTGCAGTACATGCACACCGCCGGTCCGGTGCGATCGATGAAGGCCGAGGAGATCCGAGGGGTTGCGCCGACTGAATTCGGACTCGCGCCGCCCGATCTCTCGGTGACGCTGTTCGCCGCCGGGCAGCGCGTGTTGCAGGCGCATTTCGGCGCGCGCAATGCCGAAGACCTGCTGCAATACATGACGCTGTCCGGAAGCGACGACATGTACCTGATGTCGCGCTTCGTGGGCCAGCAGTGGGACGCCTCGATCGAAGCCGTTCAGCCGCGATGAGCACACCGGCGAAGAACCGATTCGTCCGCCGGCTCGCGATCGCAGGGTTCCTCCTCGCGGCGTTGCCTCCGCGGGCCAACGCCCATGAGGGCGGCGCCACGGCCTTCGCCCGCATCACTCTCAGCGGGCAGACCGTCCGCTACAGCCTGTCGATCCCCGACATCGCGAGCCGCCCACTCGCCCCGGCGCTTCGCGATGCGGGCCACGGGCCAGGTGCGCACGAAGCCCTGGCAGGAGCGCTGCGCGAACGCGTCCGACTGTCGGGCGACACGGCGCCCTGTGCGGCGGGCCCGGCCCAGGTCGTCGCCGGATCGGACGTTTCGATCAGCCTCACGGTCACGATCGATTTCGCCTGCCCGTCGGCGATGCGCGTCCTCACGATCCGCGACGATACGTTCGATGTTCTCGGAAGCGATCTGCATATCCTGGCGCGAATCGAGCACGACGGCAGCAGCGAACAATTCGCCTTCGCGACCGAAAACCGCGAGACCCGCGTCAGCATCAGCGCCGCCGCTGACTCAAGACGGGGCGTGGGCAGCTTCTTCGCGCTCGGCGTCGAACACATCCTGACCGGCTACGACCACCTGCTGTTCCTCTTCGCGTTGATGATCGGCGGCGGCTCCGCGTGGTCGTTGGTCAAGATCGTCACCGCGTTCACGCTCGCGCACACGCTGACGCTCGCGGCCGCTGCCCTCGATCTGATCGTCGTGCCGGCTCGGATCGTCGAATCCGCGATCGCGCTTTCGATCGCCTACGTGGCCTTGGAGAACTTCTTCATTCTCCAGCGCAGCGCCTCCAAACGATGGCTTGTCTCGCTCGCCTTCGGTCTGGTGCACGGCTTCGGATTCTCCGCAGTCCTGAAGGAGCTCGGGCTGCCGGCGGATGGCCTCGCCTGGTCGCTGCTGCTATTCAATCTGGGGGTGGAGGCGGGCCAGGCCGGCATCATCGTGGCAGCGCTCCCGTTTCTCATCGGCTTGCGACGCGCTTCCTGGCGCCACGAAGCGGTCCGCGCGATGTCGCTGGCGGTGCTCGCCGTGGCGGTGGTTCTGTTTGTCGAACGCGCGTTCTTCGCTTGATCCGCAGCGAAAGGTGCTAGCGAAGGCGATGAGACCGGGGTGCGCGCGACCTCGCAAAGCGGCCCTTCACGATCGACTGTTCCTGGCCGGCAGCGTAAGTTCGCCCCCAAGTCCGGGAGCGGACATCCAAGGCCGCGCCTAGGTTGTCCACCGGCAGCTTTAGGCAAGTTCCGCGAACGGGTGGTCCCGGCCACATGGAGTCATTCGTGAGCGGCGGCTTTGGATCAAGCTGGCTTGACGGTCGCGATCACTTGTCCGCTGAGCCGCGCAGCCCCGACTTCTGAACCGCCGCCTTTACGAGACCTTCGGACTTCGCTGCCTCGACATACCTGCGCAGATAACCCATTCCGGCCTCTCGACCCTTTGGAAGTGCGATGGCGACTTCGTCTACACCGATCCGACCGTCAAGCACCCGCGAGCCGGGCAGCTTGTCCGATAGCTCGAACAGGTTGGCCTTGTTGGCGGCGAAGGCGTCCACCTTCCCGGACTTCAGCAGCTCCTCTCCGGCTGGGACGCTCGGACTTGCGACCACGGTCGCGTTCTTGAGCGAACGAACGAGAAAAGCGTTCACGGATCCGCCCTGCGGCGCGCCGACGCGAGTGCCTGGTCGATCCACGTCGTCGATCGTGGAGATCGGAGAGCCGGAGGGGACGAGGTAGCCGTGCTCGATGATGAGGAACGGTGCGGTGAAATCCAAGACACTTGTACGCGCGGGCGTCGGGCCGAAGAAGGTGATATCCCATTCAACCGCTTTCAGCCCCTCCATGATGGCTCCTGGGGAGGGGTACACGACGGGCTCGAATGGAACTCCTATTCGCTGTGCGAGTTCCTTGCCCAGATCGAATCCCACTCCCTTCGAGTCGTTCAGCGTGACACCGCGCACGATCGACGCCGGCGCGCCGGTATAGAGCGCTACTCGGAGCTTGCCGGTGGGCGCAAGAGCCCGGCGCTCTTCCTGACTAGGCGCGGACGCAATGCCCGCGCAGCCTGCAATGAGAAGTGCACCCGTTGCGGCAGCAAAACCAGCGAATGCTCTCATGGATCCTCCCAACCTCGCGGCTCTCGGCTACCCCGAATGGGTCAGCTCGCGCTCACCGCCCAGTCTCGTTGAATCCGACATCGTGCCGCTTAGGACGACGCCTGTCACGTCCCCGGGGCCGATGAACGTGGCCGCCGAAATGGCCTCCCTTCGGGCACCAAGTTGCAGGTCGAAGTGCGTGAAGCCGCGGGCTGCCGTTCGCATTGCCCGATCCATCAGCGTACGCCTCAGATCGGCCAGAAGGAGACATCGCCGAACGTCTGCTGACGGGTTGTGCGGTCCCCACCGTACAAGCGCTGCCCGTCGGATCACCCGCCTAGTCAGAGAGCAGAATAGGGCCACGTGGGCAAAGACGGAGGCAGCTTTGACACCACTGACACGACGGAGCTTCGTGGGCTCAATCGGCCTTGCCGCAGGACTCGGCAGCCTGACGGCGACTTCCGCCCCCGCAGCGCCGCCGGGCGACACCGGTGAGGACCGTACGGTTCTTCTCAGCGGCGACGGAATCAGCTTGTCGCCTGCAGCCTACGCATCGCTACTTCAGCGCCTCACGGCCTCGCGCGACGTTGGAGAGGATACGTATCTCCTCGGCGGCGAAATTGAAGCCTTTGAGCAGGAGTGGGCGTCGCTGTTGGGCAAGGAGACGGCGGTGTTCATGCCGTCGGGCACTCTCGCCAACCTCTTGGCCCTGCGCGCGCTCGCCGGCGACCGGCGTCGAGTGATCGTGCCCGAAGTGAGCCACATCTACAACGATACGGGCGACGGGTGCCAGACGCTTTCGGCGCTCACGCTGCTGCCGCTAGCGCCTGGCGCGGCTACCTTCACGGTGGAGGACGTGCAGGCGGTCTTGGCGCGAACCGCGAGCGGCCGCGTGGCTGCGTCCGTCGGAGCACTCGCCATCGAGAGCCCGGTCCGCCGCTTGTCCGGCGAGCTCTTCGACTGGGCCGAAGCGCAACGGATCTGCGCCTTCGCGCGGGAGCATGGCATCGGCACGCACCTCGACGGCGCGCGCATGTTCATCGCGTCGGCGTACACGGGCATCTCCCCGCGTGACTACGCTGCGCCCTTTGACACGGTCTACATATCGCTGTGGAAGTACTTCAACGCTGGACAAGGCGCGATCCTGGCGGGACCGAAGAAGACACTCGAAGGAATGTTTCACGTGCGGCGGATGTTCGGCGGCAACCTTGCGGTCGGCTGGCCAGCTGCGGTCGTCGCGCGTCACTACATGCGGGGATTCGTCGAGAGGCTAAAGGCTGCGGTACAGGTATCGGAGAACCTCTACGCGCGACTCGCTAGCCATCCTCGGATCACGATCGGGCGCATCCCGAACGGCACGAACCTGACGCGGCTCACGCTGCACGCCGATCCCGGCGTCGTGACACGGCGCCTGTCGGAGGCCGGCATCCGGATTCCAACGCCGTCCCCGAACGGTCGCGTGCTGCTGGGCGTGAACGAGACGTGGGCGCGGCGCAGCGCGCCGGAATTGATACAAGCATTCGAACAGGCCTTGGCCTGACGCGACGGGCGTTGGCGGATCGCTTTAGTCGTCGTGCGCCCGCAATCGCGGCGCGGCGACTGCACTGCGCCGACGCGTCGCGGCTGATCGGCAGCAGGAGTCGCGAGCGCGCGAGCGGGTCTTAGAGGGCGCAGTTCACGGCCATTTGCAGTCCCTCGCGGCCGGCAGCTTTTCGGTGGGCTGTCAGTGCAGCCGCCAGCGTTAGAGCACCCGCGAGACGTGCAGCGCTGGCAACCTGCTCTTCCACGGCATCGCCTGCTCCAGCGCATGCCCCAGTTGCAGAACCACATGCTCCTGCGCGGGCGGGGCCGCGATCTGAACACCAATGGGCATGCCATTGGAGTGCATCGCAAGCGGCAGCGAGATCGCCGGCGTTCCCATGAGGTTGTGCGGAATGGTGAACTGCAGCGGGTCTCGCCAGATCTCGCTGGCCGCGTTCTCTGCATTGACATCGTGACGGGCCAGGTTGTATTGGCCCCAAGGCTCGGAGACCCGTGCCGTCGTGGGTGACAACCAGACATCGTGTGCACCCCAGAAGCGCGACAAGGTGCGACGCGCCATGTTCGCACGGCTCAAAGCCCGCATGAAGTCGCCAGCGGTCAGTGAAGCAGACCATTCGTAGAGACTGAGGATCGCGGGTTCCAACGTGTCCGGGCCAGGTCTTTGCTTGGTCTTTGCACCGTAGGCATCCAAGCGCTCCTTGAAGCCGAAGAAGAAGATCGTTTGAATGGCGGCCAAGGTCTCCATGCCACCCATGTCGGCGCTGGACAGGTCCACCTCATGGCCCATCCCTTCAAGCTGCCTGCCGACAGCCTGCACCGCACCGGCCACTTCGGGGTCCACGCGGGTGCCGAGAATCTCGTTGAGCACAATGCCCACACGCAGGCGCTTGGGCGGCCTGCCAGCCAATGCCGCGTAGGGCTCGGCCGGTCTTGGGATCACGAACGGGTCACCGAGCTGAGGGTTGGAAATGCAGTCAAGCATCGCCGCGCTGTCGCGAACCGTCTTCGTCTGCACATGGTTGGTTGCAAAGCCGAGGCCGCCTTCGTCCACGGTCGGGCCGACCGACACGCGCATGCGCGACGGCTTGAGTCCGACACCGCCGCACCAACTGGCCGGTATGCGGATCGAGCCGCCGATGTCCGAACCATGGGCGATCGGCACGATGCCGGCGGCCACGGCCGCTGCGGCGCCCCCTGATGAGCCGCCAGCAGAGCAGCCTGCCTTCCACGGGCTCGAGGTGTTTCCAAACATCATGCTCTCGGTCGTGCCGGCCATCGAATACTCTGGCGCCGCGGTGCGGCCGAGCGCATTCAAACCGGAAGCACGAAACTGGGTCATCAAGAAACTGTCGACTTCACCGACCATGCCGCGGCACAGTCTGGAACCGAACTCGATCTTGCGGCCTTGCTCATGTCCGAACACATCCTTCATCAGGAACGGCACGCCACGAAACGGACCCTCGCCCAGGCTGGCCTCATCAAGCCCTTCGATCCGGTCTGGGTAGGTTTCGACAACCGACCTCAGCTCGCCGTCGAGAGCCTGTATCGCCCGGGCAGCCAGCCCGGCCAGTTCCCTTGGCGTGACTTCGCGGCGAGCCACGAGCTCGGCGAGGCCCAAGGCATCGTATGACGCGTACTCGGAGAGATTCATGGTGCAGATCCCAGGATCGGTTTGCTCGGCTATGGACTTTAGAACGAACGGACGCGTTCAACTTGGCGGTATCGACAATCCAGTTGCCGAACGAAAAGTCTGATGCCAGGCGCCTGGTGCCAAGGTGGCAAAGGCGGATCAAGTATTCGTACGACAGCTTTGCGGCGACGAGATCAGGGCGTTGAAAGGCTCCTATGGGTCGGTTGCGTGAGTTCGCCGGACATAGCAGCGGACACTCGATCGCGCCGGCGACGCCGGACGGGCACGGCCGGCTCGAAGGTCTGAAGTACTCGTCGAACCGGTCATTGATATCGGCGCCGCGTAGGTGCCCGCGGACCGCAAGTGGCCGACACCGTGACCTCAGAGCC
>Ga0068858_100000851_pt1 | contig 31595 bp, 29 predicted proteins | sample KBSSwiS12_FD_66589 | JGI IMG/M metagenome (GOLD analysis project Ga0068858, IMG submission 66589) | Switchgrass rhizosphere microbial communities from Kellogg Biological Station, Michigan, USA - KBS Switchgrass S1-2 | ecosystem: Host-associated > Plants > Roots > Rhizosphere > Soil ... | reverse complement strand
ACCGACGGTGATGGTTGCGCGGGCGTCGAGGCCGTCGCCGGCGGGGGCGAGGCAGCGGTCCCTCTCGCGGGATCGGGCGGCGTCGGCACTGACTTGGGCTTTTCGGCCGACGCGCTGCCCTTCGGTGCCGCGGGTGCAGCGGCCGGCGGAGCTTTGCCGGCGTCGGCCGCGCCGCGATTCGACGTCGTTGCGGGAGGCGCAGTGGGCGCGGCCGCGGGCGGTGGTGCTTCGCTATTCGGAGCTTCGCCTGACGCTTGCGGCGGTGCCTGCCGAGCAGACGGTTGCGGCGCCGGTTTCTGCGAGTCCGACTGTGGCGCCGGTTGCACGCAGCCGCTCAGCGTCGCAGCCGCCAACAGCGTGGCAAGCAACGGTGTTCGCATCGCCGTCCCGACAGAAGTGATCGAAAGTCACTATAGCTCAGCCTGCGAGACATGAGTCGAAACGGCGTGCCGCGAACGCGCCGCAGGGCTCACTGCAAAGCGCGCACCGAGCCGATGATCGCCTCGACGCCGTGCGCGGCCTGGAGCGCCGAGAACACCCAGCGCTGGTTCTACGGAGAAAACGCGGAGACCCGCGCACAGGCGACAAGACCCGCTCGTGAGCCTACAGGGACATGTAGGTTACGCGTGGCCGCATCGAGTGTGGCTCGCTCTCGACGCCTCGCGGTTCTCGGGCGGCAAGACGCACATCGACGGCGTCGCGAGCCCCGACCATCAAGCGAACACGCGTCCGGGTCTTACCGTGTCTCTGCCGCTCGGTGCGCGTCAGTCGCTGAAAGTCACTTACAGCGAAGGCGCGACGACGCGCCGCGGCACGGACTTCGACAGCGTCATGGTCACCTGGCAGCTGGTGAAGTTCTGACGAGCCCCAACGCGCGGTCGCCACCGCACAACTGTGATCGAAATCAACGACTACACGCAGGGCAAATCGGAGGGTGGCGGCATCTATTGGGTCGGCGCAAAGGCGGGAGGATCGGATGAACCCCCTCGTTGCAGGTGCTGCGGCCGCGGCGACAATTGGAATTCCGCTAGTCGTGGGCGCGGTCCGGTGGGCGTTCCCGGCTCGTCCGCGGGCAGAAGACGATCCAAGCGTCGATGACATGGAGACCTCATACAAGGCGTGTGATGGAGCGCTGACGATAGCGTGGCTGGTCTGCGTGCCTATCGTTAGCTACGGCGTGTATCGTTTGATCGGCGCCGCTTGTGCGGCTGCTGCCAAGTTGTTGCCTCCTGCGGAGATCGTGCTGGTTCCTGCCGGTGCAACGTGCGGCATTCCGGCTATCTTCATCGCCATCGTCGCGGGCTTCGCTCCGGCCTATCTGCTCGTACGCCTGCGTTTTGGGCCCCGATACGAAGAGTATGTCCGATACCGCGAGCTCCGCCTCGGCGTAGCGCGACGGGGATGGCACGTGCTGTTGGCGGGGTATAGCGCGCTGTGCGTCGGAGTGGTCGTTCTGATGCTCGGCTGGAACGTTCGATTCACAGACCACGACATCGTGATCAATCGTCTCTGGTCACTGACGGAGGAGGAACATGCCTATTCGGAAATCGTGGAAATCAGAAAGGCATGGGTGGCGTCTCGCAGCGGCAAGGGCACCAGGTACACCTATCGGCGTGAGTACCTTGTTCGCTTCCGCGACGGCCAAACTTGGTCTACGGATTACGAGCCCTCCGATGCTGCACCTGAACGCAAGAAGCAGATCGCGCAATTGCTGTCGCGCGGAAGCGGAGTTCCTATCACTGAAGTCGTGTCGCTCAGCACTGATGCAAGCTACTAAGTTCTTTAGAGCGATTCCAGCCGCGCTGTCGTTGCCGCGCGATCGCTGTGTTGCCGACGCCACGCGGCGGGCGGCATGCCGGCCGCGCGCTTGAACGCGCGCGCGAACGCAGCCTCGGAGTCGTAGCCGACGTCGAGCGCAACCGCCGCCACGCTCGCGCGAGTGTCGCGCAGCAACCGCGACGCCGCCTGCATTCGCCATTGCGTGAGGTACTGCATCGGCGGCTGTCCGATCAGCTCGACGAATCGGTCGTGGAACGCCGAGCGAGACAGGCCGACTTGCTTGCCGAGTTCCTCGACGGTCCAGTCGGCGGCCGGCCGGTCGTGCAGCAACGCAAGCGCGCGCCCTACGTAGCGGTCCCGCAGGCCTGCGAGCCATCCGGTCGATTCCTCGGGCAGCTGCTCGACGTGCCGACGGATCGCGTCGACGAACATCATTTCGCTCAGCCTCTCGAGCAACGCCTCGGCGCCGGGACGTCTGTGCGCGGATTCCTCGGCAGCGAGCTGTGCCATTTGCTCGCTGCGGCCGCCGGCGCCCGGCAGATGCAATAGCCGCGGCAACGTCGCGAGCAGCGGATTGAACGGGCGCGCGTCGATCCCGATGAAACCGCACACGAGCGTCGTCGTGTCCGGGGGCGTGCCGAATGTGGACGAGCTCGCGCCGTCACGGTCGACCGAGACCGGCTCCGCGCCGTGCGAATAGTGGACGCGGAATGGTCGGTGATTGCGCTGCATTTCGAAGTACTTGTCGACGCCGGGGTTCGCTCGCATGCCCGGCGAGCTGGACACGACGTGCGCGTCGCCTTGCGGCAGCAGGATGATGTCGCCGCGCTTCAACTTGCGGGGCTGCTCGCCGGTGATGGCGGCCCAACACTCGCCGGCGGTCACGACGTGATACTCGATCACGTGCTCCGCATCCGGCATCACCGCGTCCGCTATTTGTTTCGAGGCCGGCGCCTCGGCGACCCAATCGCCTTCGCACGAGACGAAGTAGAACACCGCGGTCCGCAATCGCACGCTGCGTAGAACGTCGGAAAGAGTGTCCTGGCTCATGGGCCCGCCGTGCCTTGTCGAGGCACGCATTGTGGCAGAGGCGAGGTCGGGCCTGTGGCCCGAAAACACAACCGCGGATGAGTGAGCAAAGCGCTCGGAGCCGCGGGCAAGGCCCGTCGACGGCCGCGAGCGAACAATGCGGGCTGTCCCAACCACACTACTTTTGAGGAGACTTACATGTCCGCCATCAGAGAGGCCGTCAAGGCCGACACGGCACCGAATCTCGCGGTCATCAAGACGAAGCAACAAGCCACATGGGCCAGCGGCGACTTCGCGGTGATCGGCACCACCTTGCAAATCGTCGGCGAAACGTTGGTCGAAGCAGTCGACGTGTGCGCCGGCGAGCGCGTGCTCGACATCGCGGCCGGCAACGGCAATGCGACCCTGGCCGCGGCGCACCGATTCGCTCACGTAACCTCCACCGACTACGTCCCCGAGCTGCTGGACAAAGGCGCCGCGCGCGCTCGCGCCGAAGGCCTCGACGTGAGGTTCCAGGTAGCCGATGCCGAAGCGCTGCCTTACGCGGATGGCACGTTCGACGTGGCGCTCTCGACGTTCGGCATCATGTTTACGCCCGACCATCGCAAGTCGGCATCCGAAGCGCTACGCGTCGTGCGCAGCGGCGGACGCATCGGCCTGGCGAACTGGACGCCCGAAGGATTCATCGGCCAGCTCTTCAAGATCATCGGCAAGCACCTACCGCCGCCGGCGGGGCTCGCATCGCCCGCGCTCTGGGGCACCGAACCCCACATCGTGCAGCTGTTCGGCCCCGAGGCGGCCGACATCCGCTGCGACCGCAGGATTTTCAACTTCCGTTACGAATCGGCGGCGCATTGGATCCAGATCTTCCGCGACTTCTACGGACCTACGCTCAAGGCGTTCGCGGCGCTGCCGCCCGCGGGGCAGCAGCAGCTCGAAGCGGACATCACCGAGCTCCTGAATCGGCTGAACATCGGCGGGCGCCGGTCCCTCGTGGTGCCCGGCGAGTATCTCGAGACCGTGATCGTCAAGCACTGATCGTGATTCATCGGTTGCAGTAACGCGCGGTGCGCGCCGCGCGTTGCTCTTCACCGCTCGACTCGGGGATACCCCGAGGGAGCGCGGACCTCGGAACCGCCTGCAATCCAAGCGCGTTTGGCCGCGGTCACCCCTAACTGTGATCCGCGCACTCAAGCCCCGGCGCCGCTCCTGCTAGCTTTTTCCTGTTTCACCGAGGCTCGGGGCGCCCACGGCATGAAGATATTGCTGGTCGAAGATAATTCTGACGACGCCGAATTCTTGCGCGCGTGCCTCGCTCACTACAATCGTTCGGCAACGCTAACGCGCGCCGGCCTGATCAGCGATGCCGTGACTGCGCTCGAGAAAGAGCGGTTCGACGTCGTGTTGCTCGATCTCAATCTGCCCGACGGCCGCGGCGTCGAGTGCGTCGAGCGGGTCCGGGAAGCCGATGACCTGATCCCGATCGTCGTGCTGAGCGGCCAAGGCGACGAGGACTTCGCGGTCGAAATCTTGAACCGCGGCGTGCAGGACTATCTCGTGAAGTGGGAGGGCGATGGCCGCATCATCTTGCGCGCGATCCGCTATGCCATCGAGCGAAAGCGCGCGGAGGTCAAGCTCAACTATCTCGCGCGTCTCGACTGGTTGACCACTCTTCCGAACCGGTACTACGTCCGCGACAAGCTGGCCCACGTTGCGAAACGAGCGTCGCGCCGTCGCGGGACGATATCGCTCCTGCTGCTGGATCTGGACGGGTTCAAGTCAGTGAACGACACATTGGGCCACGCGGGCGGCGACAACCTGCTGCGAGCCGTCGCGGAACGCCTCAAGGCCAGCATTCCCGACGGCGATCTAATCGCAAGGCTCGGCGGCGACGAGTTCGCGGTGCTGCTCGAGGACGTCGACGGTCCGCGCGAGGTCGAGGCGCTCGCGCGCAAGATCAACGGCGTGTTCCAGGAGCCGTTCCAGGTGGGCGAACGCCAGGTCGCGATCACTACGAGCATCGGGATCACCGTCTGCCCGCCGGACAGCAGTGACGCAGGTGCCTTGCTCAATAACGCCGAAAGCGCTTTGAAAGAGGCGAAGCAGCAAGGCAAGAACACGTTCAGGTTCGTCACGCCGAGCATTCTCGAGGAGATTCACACCAGTTACGAACTCGAAGCCGGTCTCAAGAGTGCGGTCAAGCTCGGACAGTTCGTAGTGTTGTATCAGCCGCAGGTCCGTCTTGCCGATCACCGGATCGAAGCCGTCGAAGCGCTGCTGCACTGGAAGCACCCGGAGCGGGGACTGCTGAGCCCCGGCGACTTCATGTCGGCAGCCGAGGAGAGCGGCGGCATCATCCCCCTCGGTATGTGGATGATCGAAGAGGTGTGCCGGCAGCTCAAAAGCTGGGAAAGCGCCGGCGTGCCCGTCCCGCGCGTCGGTATAAACATCGCCGCCGCGCAGCTCCGGGATCCCGGATTCCCCGCCGCGCTCCGCGCGGTGCTGCAGTCTCATTCCGTGGATCCCGAGCTCGTCGAGCTCGAGCTCACCGAACGCGCGTTGATGGACGATGCCGGCGGCACCCGAGAGCGCCTGTGGGCGTTGCGGGAGGTCGGCGTGCGACTCGCGATCGATGATTTCACCGCCCGCTGCTTGTCGCTCGGTGACTTGCGGCAGCTGCCGCTCGACGTGCTCAAGGTCGGACCTTCGTTCGTCACGGACCTCGACACGAGCAAAGACGCGCAGGCTGTTTGCGGCGCGATCGTGTCCATCGCACACGGGTTCCTGCTCGACGCCGTGGCCAACGGCGTCGAAACGGAGCAACAGGAGGCGTTCTTCACGAAGCACCACTGCCTTTACGGGCAGGGCGATTGCTACGGCGCGCCGATGGCGCCCGAGCAGATCGGGGTGAAGATGGCGGAGAGCGGTGGGCAAGTCACTCGACGGCGCCGAGTCCCGCGAAAGCGCACCGCGATGAAGGTGGGTTGAGAGGTCGCGCGACGAGAGCGCGGGGCGTCGCGCTCAAAGAAACGGCGCGAGGATCGTGCGCGCGATCGCGTGCCAATGCTCCGTCTGCGAGTACGGCACCCTCAAGAACGCGACGCTCATCGCGGCCACGCCGATCCAGTAGACCGGATGGATGCGCCGCCTCGTCACGAGGTCGTGCGCCATCGCAACGAGCACGGGCGAATACCAGAGCAAGAGACGCGCGGGGGCTCCACCCAACGGCGCTTCGGGATCTCCGAGCAGGACAGCGACGTTCGTGAACGTGCGACCTATCGCCGCAAACATCACGGCGACCGCTGCGAGGATGATGAGCCGCTTGTGGATCTCGGGCTTCCGCCGGTAGGCGATCGCTGCGCCGAAGAACCCTCCGAACAGCACCATGTCGCCGAGCGGGATCGCGAGGAATTGCTCGCCTCGCTCCATCGGCCACAGTCCCGAGTGCACGTTGATCACGGGCATCGTTACGCTCACGACCAAGCCGAGAATCCACACGAGGGCGCCGTACGCGATGCCGAACTTGCCGACGCGTCGGTGCGTCGCGATATCGCCGCGTGCGGCGAGTACGGTTTGGGCGATCAACAGCGCAAGCCAGCCGACGTACACCGCGGCGTGCACGTGGATGATCCATGGGTGCGAGGCATTCGTGACGAGCGTGCCGTAGAAGCTGCGCGAGAAGCCTACGAGCACGATCGCGACGATCATCAGCGCCAGGCCGACGTAGATCTTGCTGCGGGCCGCGCGCGCTCGCGGCCGCGCGTCCTCTGTTACTACGGCCATCGGACGCTCACTTTACGGAAACGCACGGCTTGCGTTTGCTCTTTCTGCGCCACTTTGTTCGTTCCCTGCCGCGGGCGCGTGCGAGTGTAGCATCCACGCAGCGTTGCGCCGCTCAGGCTAGTGTCTGTAACCCCTCGTTCGTCGGATTCGACAACGATGGCGTCCATGCGACACTTGTTCGTCATGGACATCACGGTTACTGGCGCCAACGGCGTTGCGACCGCCGCCGGCGCGACGCGCGGTCCTTCTCACTGATGGATGGCACGTCGGCTTGGCATCTCATCCTCAGTGGTGATCCCGCGCTTTTCGCGATTGTTCGGCTGTCTCTCGCCGTTAGTCTGGGTGCCACTCTGTTCGCCGCGCTTCTCGGTGCGCCGCTCGGTGCGCTCGTCGCGCTGACCCGATTTCCGGGCCGCGAGCCCGTCATCATCCTGCTCAACGCGTTGATGGGTCTGCCCCCGGTGGTTACCGGGCTGGCCGTCTACTTGCTGTTGTCGCGCTCCGGGCCCCTCGGCCCTTTAGGACTGCTGTTTACTCCGACCGCGATGGTGATCACTCAGACCGTGCTAGTGATTCCGATCATCGCGGCGCTCACGCGCCAAACGATCGAGGATCTGTGGAACGAGTACCGCGACGAGCTCGCCGCCATGAACGTAGGTCCCTGGCAAGGAGTATCGACGTTGCTCTGGGATGCTCGATTCTCCTTGGTGACGGCGTTGCTTGCGGGATTCGGGCGCGCCGCTGCTGAGGTCGGCTCGATCATCATCGTGGGCGGGAACATCGAGGGATTCACGCGCACCATGACGACGGCGATCGCGCTCGAGACTTCGAAGGGCAACCTCGCGCTCGCTGTCGGGCTTGGCGTGATTTTGCTGGGACTCGTCGTGTTGGTCAGTGCGCTCGCGTGGGGAGCGCGTCGAGCCGGGGAGCGACTGGGCGCATGAACACGGCGTTGTACCCGAGCGATTTGCCGATCGTGTTCTCCGAGGTCCATGTCCGTGCGCACGACACGAAGATATTGAATCGCGTGACGCTGACGATCGACTCCGGGTCTCCTACGGTATTGATAGGCCCGAACGGTTCCGGCAAGACGACTCTGCTGAGGGTCGCGATGGGACTCGCGCCGCCGTCCGATGGACGCATCACGTGGGGCAGCCGCGAGCAGTTGCCGCCGCTGCGACGCGCAATCGTCTTCCAACGACCGGTCATGCTCAGACGTAGCTGCGCTGCCAATGTTCGTTACGCGCTGGCCGCGGCCGGCGTGCCGCGAGATCGGAGACTTCGACGAACAACGGAGTTGTTGAGGCTCGTAGGCCTCGAGGGTTTCGAAGCTCGGCCAGCGCGACGCATGTCCGGAGGCGAGCAGCAGCGGCTCGCGCTAGCCAGAGCACTCGCCCGTGAACCCGACGTGTTGTTCCTCGACGAGCCCACGGCAAGTCTGGATCCTGCCGCGACGAAAACCATCGAAGACATCGTGCAGGCGGTGTCGTCGCGGGGAGTCAAGGTGGTGATGGCCACCCACGATCTCGGAGAGGCGCGCCGTATTGCAGGCGATATCGTGCTGCTGCACAGAGGAGCGGTCGTGGAGAGCGGAGCCGCAGAAACCTTTTTCGCCCAACCTGCGACGGAGGAAGCGCGCCGATTTCTCGCGGGTGAGCTACTGCTCTGATCACAGGAGTGCGGATGAACATTCAAAAAATCCTCCGGTTCGCGGCGCTAGCGTTGTCGTCGGTCACTGCGTTTGCGTGGCTGTCGACGGCTGCGTCGGAAGACTCATCGATCGTGGTTGCCTCGACCACGTCGACCCAAGACTCGGGACTGTTCGAGTATCTCCTGCCGATCGTCAAACAAAAGACGGGCGTCACGGTGAAGGTCGTTGCACAAGGCACCGGCCAAGCGCTCGACACCGGACGGCGCGGGGACGCCGATGTCGTCTTTGTCCATTCCAAGCCAGCTGAGCTCGAGTTCTTGGCACAGGGCGAAAGCCTCAAGAGATATCCGGTCATGTATAACGACTTCGTGTTGATCGGACCGAAAGAGGATCCGGCAAGCATTCGAGGGGGTAGGGATATCGTCCAGGCGTTCAAGGCGATCAAGAGCAAGGGCGCGCCGTTCGTCTCGCGCGGCGATCGCTCGGGCACGCATCTGGCGGAGCTCAAACTCTGGTCCGACGCCGGAATCGACATCGAGAAGGAGCGCGGACCTTGGTACAAGTCGATCGGGCAGGGCATGGGTGCCGCGCTCAATGTGGCCGCCGCGAGCGCGGCCTACGTTCTAGCCGACCGAGCGACCTGGATTCATTTCAACAACAAGGCGGATCTGCAGATCGACGTCGAGGGGGACACGAGGCTGTTCAACCAGTATGGCGTGATGCTCGTGAATCCAGCCAGGCATCCTCAGGTCAAGAAAGAGTTGGGGCAACGGTTCATCGATTACCTAGTCTCGCCGGAGGGTCAGCGCGACATCGCTGCTTATAAGGTGAATGGGCAACAATTGTTCCACCCAAACGCGAACGATCCCGAAGCATAGTTACAACCCCCAGCGTCCCGAGTGCTACGCTCGACGGGGACGCCAATAGCACGAAGAACGCCGGTCGCTATACCGGACGGTGCGGTTCGGTTGGCGCGCTTGTTCGTCCGAAACATCGTCGCTAGAGTGCAAGCGACGCGCCGAGCACCCGCTCGGCACCGTCACAAACTAACTGCAACCAGCGACGCAAGGGGGCGGTGTTGCGTGCGGTGAGCCAAGGGCGCCTCAGCGTCGCCGTCGACATTGGCGGCACCTTCACCGATCTCGTCGCGCTCGATCCGGATAGCGGCAGAGTCGTGCAGAGCAAGGCTTTGACGACCCACGACGATCTGCCGCGCGGCGTGTGGGACTGTCTGCGCAAGGCCGGCATCGCTCCGAGCGCGGCGGGCACCGTCGTGCACGGCTCGACGATCGCGATCAACATCGCGATCGAGCAAAAGGGTGCGAAGACCGCGCTCGTCGTCACGCGTGGCACGCGCGACGTGTACAAGATCGGTCGCCAGAATCGCCCGGAGGCGTACAACTTCAACTTCAAGCGTCCTGTGCCGCTGGTGCCGCGCTCGCGCACGTTCGAAGCGGACGAACGCCTTGCGGCGAGCGGCGCCGTCCTGATCCCGCTCACTGCCGAGAGCGCGGCGCAGATCGTCGAAGCCGTGCGAGCCTCCGAGGCCGACGCGGTCGCCGTTTGCTTCCTGCATTCGTACGCCGAGCCGCTGCATGAGGCGGCGGTCGGCGAGTTGCTGCGCGCGAAGTTGCCGCACGTGTACGTGTCGCTGTCGCACGAGATCGTGCGCGAGTATCGCGAGTACGAGCGCACGTCGACCACCGTGATGAACGCCTACATCGGACCCGAGACGAGCGCGTACGTCGGCAGCATGGACGAGCGCCTACGCGCCGACGAATTCGACGGTCGGTTCCTGATCATGCAGTCGAACGGCGGCGTGATGTCGCCGGCGATGGCGAAGAAGCTGCCCGTCGCGATGATGGAATCGGGCCCGGTCGGCGGCGTGATCGCGGCGGCGCGAGTCGGCGCGGCGCTCGGCTTCAAGAACCTGATCAGCTTCGACATGGGCGGCACGACGGCCAAGACCAGCCTCATCAAGGACAACCAAGTGTCGGTGGCGCAGGGCTATCACATCGGGGGCTATGCGAGCGGTCATCCCGTGATGTTTCCGGTCGTCGACATCGTGGAGGTCGGCGCCGGCGGTGGCAGCATCGCTTGGATCGACGAGGTCGGCGCGCTGAAGCTCGGCCCGCAGAGCGCGGGCTCCGATCCCGGCCCAATCTGCTACTTGCGCGGCGGCGAGTTGCCGACAGTCACCGACGCGAACGTCGTGCTCGGGCGCATCGGTGCTGCGAGCTTCCTCGGGGGCGAGATGCCCCTCGACATCGACGCCGCGCGCCGCGGCCTCGAAGCCACGATCTGCGCGCCGCTGAAGATGAACGCCACGGAGGCTGCGCACGGCATCGTGAAGATCGCGGTGGCGAAGATGTCGCTCGCGGTGCGCGGCGTGTCGGTCGAGCGCGGTTACGATCCACGCGACTTCGCGCTCGTCGCGATCGGCGGCGCGGGACCGCTGCACGCCGTCGAGATCGCGCGCGAGCTGCAGATTCCGACGGTGATCGTGCCGAATCTGCCAGCGCACTTCTCGGCCCTCGGCATGCTGCTGGCCGACGTCCGCCAGGACTACGTGCGCACGTACTACAAGCGGCTGCTCGAGGCGGACTACGCGGCGCTCGCGGCCATTTTCGCCGAGCTTCTGCGCGACGGTCACGCCACGCTCGACAACGCGGGGGTCGACGCCGCCGCACGCGGCTTCCAGTATTGGCTCGATCTGCGTTACGTCGGCCAGGAGTTCTGGCTGCAGATACCCGTCACGGAGGCGGACATCCGCAACGGCGACAGCGCGGCGATCCAGCGGCGCTTCGGCGAGATCCACGATCTCAGGTTCGGGCACGCCGCGCTCGACGAGCCGCTCGAGCTCGTGAACCTGCGACTCACGGCAATCGGCGCGCGGCCGAAGATCGAGCTCCCGAAGCTGGCGCGTGGCGCAGCCGAAGCGCGCGTCGGCACGCGCGAGATTCATCTCGACGACGCGGCGCGCGCGACACGCTGCACGGTGTATCGGCGCGAGAAGCTTACGCCGGCCGCCGAGATCGAAGGCCCAGCCGTCATCGAGGAGTACGCGTCGACGACCGTGCTGTTCCCCGGCGACGAGCTACGCGTGGCCGATACCGGCGAGCTGATCGTTACGGTGCGACGGAGCTAGGCGTATGAGCAAGACACTCGACCCGGTCACGCTCGAAGTCATCCGCAACGCGCTGCCGGCCATCTCCGACGAGATGAGCGTCGACCTGCAGCGCACGTCGTACAACATGATGATCTACGAGGTGCGCGACTACTGCACCGCGCTGCTCGATCCGGACGGCTCGCTGATCTCGCAGAACATCGGCGGCGTGTCGCACTTCGTCGCGGATCTCGGCGTCGTGGTGAAGGACGCCGTCGCGCGCTACGGCCGCACGGGCTTCAAGCCGGGCGACGTGCTGCTGCACAACCACCAGGCCACGGCCGGCCAGCATCTCAACAACGTGGTCGTGTACGCGCCGATCTTCTACGACGACGAGCTCGTCGCGTTCGCGATGGTGCGCGCGCATTGGGTGGACGTCGGCGGCTTGTCGACCGGCTTCGGCGCGGGCAACCGTGCCTACGATCCGTGGAGCGAGGGGCTGCAGTTCAATCAGCTCAAGATCTACGAGGGCGGCGTCGTGGATCAGAAGCTGCTTGCGTTCATCCGCGACAACATCCGCTTCCCGGACAACGCGATGGGCGACATGCGCTCGCAGCTCGCAGCGTGCCGGCTCGGCGAGCGGCGCTTCGTGGAGCTGATCGATCGTTACGGCAAGAGCGTGGTGCAGGAGGCCATACGCCGCTTCTACGCCGAGACGGAGCAGAAGTGCCGCGCGGCCGTGGCGAAGATTCCGGATGGCACGTACGAAGCCGAGAGCTACATCGACTGGCGCGGCAAGGGCTACGACATCCGTGTGAAAGTCATCGTCGACGGCAGCGACATGACGATCGATCTCTCCGGTTGCTCGCCGGAACGCGAGGGCGGGGCGAACTCGCGCACGTATGCGGGCGCGTACATCGCGTACAAGGCGCTCACCACGCCGCTCGAGCCGCTGAACGAGGGCGCGTTCTCGGCGCTGAAGGTCATCATCCCCGAAGGCAACATGATGATGGCGCGGTACCCCGCGTTCATGGCCGGCTGGAGCATGCCGCTGCCGACGGTCGTCGACACGATTCTGCTCGCGCTCGCGAAAGCGATTCCCGACCGGATTCCCGCCGCGCACAGCGGCTCGCTCGGCGCAGCGCTGTCGTACTCGGGCCGCGACCGTACGCGCGAGCGCGATTTCGTGCTGATGAGCATCGAGTCCGGCGGCTGGGGCGGTCGCCACGACGCCGACGGCGAGGACGTGTCCATGTCCGTGTGTCAGGGCGACGTGCGCAACGCGCCGATCGAGACGCTGGAGCAGAAGGGCCCCGTCGTCGTCGAAGAGCGCGCGCTGCGCCCTGACTCGGGCGGCGCCGGCGCGTTTCGCGGCGGGCTCGGCGTGCGCACTCGGATCAGAGCTTTGGTGGACGGCCGCGTGAATGTGGCGGGCGGCGACGGCGGTCGCCTGACGTGCCCGCCCTGGGGCTTGCTCGGCGGCGGCAGCGGCGTCACCGCGACCACGCTCGTCAAAGGACCCGGCGAGAAAGACTTCCATCATCCGACGAGTCAGCCGCTCACGTGGCCCGCCGGCACCGAGGTGCTGTACATGACCGCCGGCGGCGGCGGTTGGGGCGAGCCGCTCGAGCGCGACCCGACACGCGTGCTGCGTGACGTGCAGGAAGGCTACGTGTCGACCGACAAGGCGCGCGAGCTCTACGGCGTGGTGCTCGGTGCCGACGATGGCGAGGTCGATGCGTCCGCGACACGCACGCTGCGCGCGCAGCTGAAGCAACGCCGCGCGGCGGGGGAGAGATCATGACGGCGAATCTCACCGCGGCCGAGGCCGCGATTCGGGCACGCAGCGTCGAGCGGCGCCACGGCGTCGTGCGTGCGTGGCTCGCGGCGAACGACCTCGACGCTCTGATCGCCTACGGCTCAGGCCTGCACGCGTTCACAGGAACGAACCCGGCGTGGTACCTCTCGGCGTTCAAGCAGATCGGGCCGCACGCGGCCGTGATCGTGCCGCAGCAAGGCGAGCCGCTGCTCGTGATGACGCCAGCGTGGGATGCCGCTCGCTATCGCGAGCGCGCGACGATGGAGTTTCGCGCGGTGGCGCCGGAGCAGTTCCTCGACACCGTCGCGGCCGAGCTCAAGCGGCGCGGCTTCCGCGGCGGCAAGGTGGCCGTTGCGGGCGGAAATCTGCAGCCGCGCGCGATCGCCGAGGCGTGGCCGGCGATGCTCGGCGCCGCGCCGCCGAGCGCCGACAAGCTGATCGTGGACACGTCGAAGATCCGCGACGAGTGGTCGTTGAATTGCACGCGCCGCGGCGTCGCAATCGCCGAGCGCGGCTACGAAAATCTGCTCGCGACCACCAAGCCCGGCATGCGCGAGTACGAGCTTGCCGCGAATCTCGAGACGTCGATGCGCGAGCAGGGCGCGGAGGACAATTTCCAGCTGATGTCCGCCTCGCAGCACAACCAGGCCGGACATTTCCCGACCGACCGCGTGCTCGAGAAGGGCGACCTGATCTTGGCCGAGATCACGCCGGCCGTCGAAGGCGAGTTCATCCAGATTTGCAGGAGCTGCGTGCTCGGCACGCCGACTCCGTTGCAGTACGAAAAATTCGCGTTGCTGCGCTCGGCGCTCGAGGCCGGCATGCGTGCGGCGAAGCCCGGCGTCTCCGTCACCGAGATCGTCGACGTGATCAACGCACCGATCTCGGCAGCCGGCTACGAGCGCTACACGAAGCCGCCGTTCATGCGCACACGCGGTCACAGCATGGGGCTCGGATCGATGGAGCCCGAGATCGCGCACGGCTACGAGCACACCATGCAGGAGAACATGGTGTTCGTCATGCATCCAAACCAGTACATACCCGAGACCGGGTACATCATGTGCGGCGAGCCCGTGATCATCACGCCCGACGGCGCCGTGCCGCTCACGAGCCGCATGGGCGAGCTCGGCGCCATTGGCTAAGAGATCGGGTTAGGAGAGCATCCGTGATCAGCATGGAACCGGTGTTGAAGCGCGGCTACTCCTCGTGGGACCGCGCCGTGCTGCCGGACGACGAGTTCGCGCTGCGCGTCGACGGCGTGCGGCGCGCGCTGCGCGAAGCGAAGCTCGGCGCGCTCGTCGTCGTGAACTACAGCCTGCTCGGAGTCATGGTCGACTACGCCGACATGGCGTATCTCTCGGGCCTGCAGTCCGGCGGCGCGCTCGTAGTGCCGCTCGAGGGAGATCCGGCATTCGTGAGCTTCGGCGGCGGTCGCGAGCTCGCGTTCATGCGTGCGCTCACGTGGCTGCCGATCGTGCCAGGAGCGGGCAAAGCGTTCGAGCTGTTGAAGAAGGAGCTCGAGGCGCGCGGCGTCGCGGGCGGAAGGATCGGTATCGTCGGCATCGCGGGCATCGCGCCGAACGTCGCGGCGCGGATACGCGATGCCCTCGCGGGATTCGAGCTCGTGCCATTCGACGTGCAGTTGCGTGCGTTGCGCGCCGTCAAAAGGCCGCGCGAGCTGCTCGCGATGCAGATTGCGCGTGGGATCGTGGATGCGGCGGTGGGCGCGGGCGCCGCCGCGTTCGACGCCGGCGGCGACAACCGCGCCGCGATGCTCCAAGCCGAGCGCGCGGCGCGCGCGCTGCGGGCGCGCGACGTTCGGGTGCTCGCGAGCATGGGCGGCCCGGAGCTGCGGCCATGGGAAGGGCGGCTCGACGGCCGGCACGCGCCGCTGAGGCTGTGGGTCGCCGCGCAGTATCAGGGATATTGGGCGGAGGCCGCGGTGACCGCGCCGGCGCCGCGCGACGACGCGGCGGGGCGCGCAGTGCGCGCGATGCAGGCCGCAGTGCGCGACGGCACGGTGGCCGGCGACGTGGCCGAGGCTGGAGTCGCCGCGCTTCCGCCGGCAGCCGTCGACTCCGCTTTGGCCTACGGCCTCGGCGGCACGATCGGGCTCGGGCACTCCGAAGGCGTCGCCATCGCGCCGCGCAGTCGAGATCGTTTGGTGGCCGGAAGTGTCGTCGCGCTGCGCGCGCACGTCGGCGAAGCGCCGTACGCGTCGCTCGCGAGCGCGATGGTGATCGTCGACGCGCAAGGCGCTACACGCCTCGGCGCTGCGCGCGTCGATGCCTGACACCGGTCGAACGGTGGAGCCACACATAGCCCAAGCTTCGCTCGCGGATTTCGGGGCGCAGGTCGCTTCGGTGTCGTACGCGTCGATCGATGCGGCCGCGCAGACGGCCGCGTGTCAGCGGCTGCTCGATGCGCTCGTCGCCGTCGCGATCGGGTGCCACACCCCGGAGGGCCGCCTGCTCGACCGCTACGCGGGGCGTTGGCACGGTAACGGTGCGACGTGCCGGCTGCTCACGGGTGCAGCGCGCAGCACGGAAGTCGACGACATCGATCTGCCGGCCTGCACTACGGTCGGCTCCGTCGTGGTTCCCGTCGCAGTGACGATGGCGGCCGCGCGACCCAACGTAGGCGAGGGCGCGTTGCTCTCCGCCGTCGTGGGCGGCTACGAAGCCATGACGCGGCTCGGGCGCGCGATCGGGGGCGCCACGCTGCTCTATCGCGGCGTGTGGCCGACGTACGTGACGGCCGCGTTCGGCGCCGCGGCGACGACGGCTCGGTTGCTCGAGCTCGACGCGGCGGCCACGGCTCGCGCGCTCGCGCTCGCGTTAGCGCGCACCGACAACCTTCCGCGCGGGACGCTAGCGCGTTTCGGGTATCGCTATTACGCGCTCGGCTGCGCGGCGGTCGACGGTTGCGATGCGGCGCTCGCCGCGGCGGCCGGTGTCGAAGCGGATCTCGACGGTCTCGCTCCGTTCGCCGAGCGGCTCGGAGCGACGCTCGACGCCGCCGAGTTTCGCGCGGAGCTCGGCGCGCCGTGGCGCGTCGCGAGCGTCGACACGAAGCCGTGGCCCACGTCGCGGCAGGCGCTCGCGAGCGTGGCCGCGTTTCGACAGCTCGAGTTGCCGCCTGTCGAGGAGATCGAGCGGATCGTCGTCGCGGTGCCACCCGCGTATCGCGCGATGATCGATCGACCCGAGTTGCCCAGCAATCGCGTCGAGTCGATGTTGGGCGTGCAGTACCAGCTCGGGCTGGCCGCGTTCGCTCCCGGGACACTGGACGACGCCGTGCGCGAAACGCTGCCGCACGACCCGCGCATCGCGGCGCTGATGAAGAAGGTGGAGGTGCGCGCGGACGAAGAGCTCGGCGCCGAGTTTCCGAGAACCTGGCGCAGCCGCGTGACGCTCGAGTTGAGTGCCGGCGCATCGGCGACGACGGAGGTGCTCGCGCCGCCGGGCAGCGGCACAGGCGTGCTCTCGTGGGCGGATCTCACGGCGAAGGCCGAACGTGTGCTCGCGGCGAGCGGCTCGCATCCGGGTCCGCGGCTCGCGGCGCTCGCGACGCGCTGCGAACGCCTCGGCGTTTCCGACGGCAGCGACGCCGCCCGGGAGCTCATCGAGCTCACCGAGGAGCTAGCGCATCCATGAGCACGCCCGGCGCGAACGTCTTCGACGTCAACCGGTTCCTCGACAGCCGCAGTATCGGTCGCGCGCACGTCGTGACCGTCGTGCTGCTGATCTTCACGATGATCGTCGACGGCTACGACATCTTCCTCGTCGGCATCGTCCTGCCGTTCCTCGCGAAAGATCTTGGGTTAGCGCCCGCCGCGTTGACGATCGTGGCGGTGGTGCAGCAGTTCGGGTTGCTGCTCGGCAACTTCGTCGTCGGACCGATCGCGGACCGTTACGGTCGTCGAGTCACTCTGCTGACGTGCCTCACGGCGTTCGGCGCGCTGACCCTCGTGGCGCCGTTCGCGAGCACGGTGCCTGAGTTCGTCGTGCTGCGCTTCGTCACCGGCGTGTTCTTGAGCGGCGTGATCCCGAACGCGATTGCGCTGGTGTCCGAGATCATGCCGTCGCGCGTGCGTGCGACGTTCGTATCGATCACGTTCGCGGGATTCACGATGGGCACCACCGTGATCGGCGCGCCCGTGGTCAAGTGGCTCGTGCCGTACGGCTGGGAGTATGCGTTCGTGGCCGGCGGCGTGCTGCCGTTGCTGCTCGTCGCGGTTCTGTATTTCGCATTACCGGAGTCGCTACGGTTCCTCGCCGGCCGCGCGCCACACGATCCGCGGATTCCACAGCAGCTACGTCGGCTCGATCGTACGCTCGCGTTCGCAGGCAACGAGACATTCGTGGCTCGCGGCGCGGACGCCGGCGGCGGCAAAGTGCCGATCATGATGCTGTTTCGCGATGGCCGCGCCGCGACCACGGTGCTGCTGTGGATCGGCTTTCACATGGCGTTCATCGTGAGCAACCTGATGGGCACCTGGCGCAACCAGGTGCTGACCGCGGGCGGGCTGTCGCTCGATCAGATCGCGTCGATCATGTTCTTCCCGGGCATCGCCGGCGTGATCGGTACGCTCACGAGCGGCTACGTGATGGATCGATTGGGCGCGACGCGCGTGCTGCCCGTCTATCTCGCCGCGGCGTCGATCGCGATGGCGGCGATCGCGTTCCTCGACCTGCCTTCCGTGTGGACGATGGTCGCGTTCGTCGTCACCGGCTACTTCTCGAACGGCGGCTTGAGCGGGCTCAACGCGCTCGCGTCGATCACGTACCCGTCGCAGGTGCGCGCGACCGGCGTCAGCTGGGCGCACGCGGCCGGCCGTGCGGGATCGATGGTGGGCCCGGCGCTCGGTGGCGCGCTAATTGCCGCCGGGTTCGGCGTGACGGGCGTGTTCCTCGTGACGGCGGTTCCGCAGCTTTGCGCGGGCATCGCGATACTCGTGATGTGGCGGCTGCAGACGAACGTGCGCGCGGCCGGAGCATCGCCGAGGACGGAAGCCGCTAGAGTGTGACGTGAACGAAGCGCGGCGTCGGGTGAATATGAAGGCTTTGCTGAGACGAGTGATTCCGGCCAGCGCGCGCCAGAAGCTGCGGCGGGCACAAACCGCCCTGATCGAGAGCTTCCCGCAAGGCTATCGTGCCGTTGGACTGGTCGCGCAGACCCCGGAGTTCTGGGAGGGCGACGGTCGCTACGAGTTTCTCCGTCGGGCTTTTCAGATGGTGACGTTCAACGGAATCTCGGGCGACTACGTCGAGTTCGGCTGCGATGGATGTCGTACGTTCTCGCAAGCCTTCCGCGAAATACAGCGCACCGGGCAGCGACGCATGCTCTGGGCATTCGACTCCTTTGCCGGCCTACCGCCGGACGATCTCAAGGCAGATGAACACCCGCGGTGGGTCGAAGGTGGCTGGGCGACAAGAATCTCCGACTTTCACCGCCTCGCGAGACGGAAGGGTCTGCCGCCGGAGTCCTATCGAACCGTCGAAGGCTTCTACGATCGCACAATCGGCCCCGATGCAACGTATGGTGGCCCGTTGCCGGGCGATGTTGCGATCGCGTACATCGACTGCGATCGCTACATGTCGACGTTGTCCGTCCTGCATTTTCTTCGTCAACGCCTGAAGCACGGGATGATCATCGCGTTTGACGACTACTTCTGTTTTTCCGCCACGAAGATTTCTGGGGAGCGGCGGGCATTCCTGGAATTCCGGGACACGCTGCCCCGGTTCCACTTCTTGGAGTACCAGCCGTTCGGCTGGCACGGTATGTCGTTCATTGTCGAAGCGCGCGACGGTAATCCTTCGCTCCCCTGATAGCCTTAGATTCTCGACTCCGATCCGCGCTCGCCTTCGGCGACGATACAATATTGCCCCGCCTCATTCCGTCTACCGCAGCGGATGAACTCGCTGTGCTCGGAGCGGATGCCAACCCTACCGGAGGAACAGTTCGCCGAAGTCTTGAAGCGGGAGACGTCGCGGCTGCGCTCTTTTGTCCGCCGCCGTGTGCGCGACGCTCGAGACGTCGAAGAGATCCTCCAGGACGTGTTCTACGCCTTGGCGGAAGCGAATCGTCTGCTGGTGCCGATTGGGCATCTCAGCGGGTGGCTCTTTCGCGTCGCGCGTAATCGCATCGTCGATCTGTCGCGGGCGCGCGGGCCCGATCTGCTCGAGCTCGATGACCTGCTGCCGTCGCCCGACGCCGGACCTGAAGCGGAGCACACACGAGCTTTGTTGCTCGAGGCGCTCGAGCGGGCAGTTGATGAGCTGCCGGCAGACCAGCGCAGCGTATTTATCGCGCACGAGATCGAAGGCCGGAGCTTCAAAGAGATGGCGGGCGAGAGCGGCGTGGGTGTCAACACGCTGCTTGCACGAAAACGGTATGCGGTGCTTCGGCTGCGCGAGCGATTGCGCCGTACGTACGACGAGTTGACGACGACATGAGGATCAGCAAATGAACATCAGACGGTTTCTCAACTGGCGCTTCATCATCCCGGCCGCGATCGTGGGCTTCGCCGTCTTCGTCGCCATCGGCGGCGCGGTCATCGTGTGGCTGTGGAATTGGCTGCTGCCGCCGCTGTTCGGGTTCCCCGCGATTACGTTTTGGCAGGGGTTGGGGCTCCTGCTGCTGTGCCGAATACTGTTCGGCGGGTTCAGCGTCGGCGGTCCGCGTCGTGGGAAGCACATGACGTCGGAGGAGCGGGCGCGGTTCCGCGAGCGCATGCACGAGCGGTTCGGTTCTCCGCAGAGCGAGAATCGGCAATGACGCTCCTGCCGGTTCACGTCGTCGCAGGCGGGGTCGCCATGGTCCTCGGGGCGATCGCGCTGCTCGTGTCGAAGGGCGGAACGCTGCACCGGCGCAGCGGGCTCTTGTTTGTCGTCGCGATGCTGACGATGGGGATCAGCGGGTCGATTCTCGCGAGCAGACACAGTCTGACGAATACGAACGTGCTCGGCGGCTTCGTTGCGGTCTATTTCGTCGCGACTGCGTTGACCACCGTTCGCCCCGTCGCGCCGTGGACGAGTCGACTGAACGCTGCGATGTTGGTTGTCGGAATCGCGCTCGTGGCGATGGAAATCGGTTTTGGGTCCATGGCGGTGGCGAGCTCGACGACCATTCCCGGTTGCAGCTGGTGCCGAACGCTCGACGGTGTCCCGTTCTTCATGCTGTTCTTCCTTGCGACGATCACTGCACTCGCCGTCATCGGTGACATTCGTTTGATGAGGTCCAGAACATTAGGCACGGGATCAAAGCTCGCACGCCACCTGTGGCGAATGTGTTTCGCATTGTTCATCGCCGTGGGGTCGTTCTTCTCGATTCCGGCGCGCGTGGCCAGGATCTTGCCGCAGGCGTTCGCGACACCCGCGATGCGAACGCTGCCGATCGCGTTGGTGCTGGTGGCGATGTTCTATTGGTTGTGGCGCGTCCGCGGCCGGCGGCTGCCAGTGCGTCACGGATGAGCCGGCACGATTCGCTGGTCGATCGCTCCGAAAATGCTGCGGCCGTCGGCGTCGAGCATCTCGATGCGGACGCGGTCGCCGAAGCGCATGTATTCAGTCTGGATGCGTCCGCGATCTGCGACCTCGATCGCGCGCCGCTCCGCGATGCACGCGGAGCCGACGTCCCGGTAGTTTGCGTTCGACACGGTGCCCGACCCGATGATGGTTCCCGCGCTCAAATTGCGCGAATACGCGGCGTGCTCGATGAGCTCGTGAAAGCCGAAGCTCATCGCGCCGGCGTCAGGATGCCCGAAGCTCCGGCCGTTCCAGCTCACGAGCATCGGCAGGCAGACACGTCCGTCCCTCCACGCCGTGCCGAGCTCGTCGGGGGTCACGGCTACGGGGCAGAAGCTCGTGGCGGGTTTTGCGTGGATCCAGCCGAAGCCCGTCTTCTTCTCGGGCAGCGCGTGCGTGCGCAGGCTCGCGTCGTTCGCGAGCATCACGAGCTTCACGTGAGTTAGCGCGGCGGCGGCCGGCGTGCCCATCGGCACGCGATCGACGACGACGGCTACCTCGGCCTCGAAGTCGATGCCGTCGGCCTCTGAAGGAAGCGGCATGTCCTGCCGCGGTCCCAAGAAGTCGTCGGAACCGCCTTGGTACATCAGCGGCTTCGTGCGGCTCTCGTCGACGATGGCCTGACCGAACGCGCGTTGCATGAGCACGCCGTGGCTCGCGAATGCCGAGCCGTCGAGCCACTGCCACGTCCGCGGCAGCGGCGAGGCGAGCCGGGTCTCGTCGAGCTCGATTTCGCCGGGTAGGCCGCCGCGCTCGAGCTCTACGGAAAGTGCGGCAAGCGCGGGCGCGGCGCGCTCCCACGACTCGAGCGCCGCCAGCAGGTTCCGAGCGATTCGTGCCGCGCTGGCGGCGCGTCGCAAATCGTTCGAGACCACGACGAGGTGCCCGTCGGGGGACTCGTCGCGCAGCGTGGCGAGCTTCATGGCCTGGATCATAAACGACGCTTGGCTGCAACCGGCAGAGTGGTCGATAGTCTAAGTGTCCGTAGCTCGAACGGGACGGCACTCCGATGGCGCTGCCGAAAACTCGGACCTCTGGAGCACTCGCGCTAGCGTTGATCGCCGCGGCGACGTTCTGGTTCTTCGCGGTTAAGAAGCACGCACAACCGGAGTTGGCGCCACAACGCACAGAGACCGTCCGTGCCGATGCCATCGCGGCTCCACTCGCGCGGCAACATTCCGTGGGTCAGCAGCCGGATGAGCCTCCGCAGGTTGTCCCGGCACCATCCGCTGGCGAACGAGCTGCCGCAGTCAAGCGTATGTTGACGTTAGCGATGGGGGCGGAACGCGAGAAGATAACGAAGGATCTCGTCGAGCAAGGGCTCTCACTTGCAGACGCAGAGCAAATGGCGCGACGCGCCGTCGAGGGAATCGCGGACTGCTTGTTCGATGCCGCACGTAGCCAATACGCAGCCCAGGGGAATCTGAGCGAGTTTCTCGATCACACGGAGATCGACTGGGTACTCGCTGCCACTAATCTCAGCCGAGTGCGTGTGGTCATGGCGCCCTGTCTGGCAAACGTGCGGCAGCAAACCGGACTCCCGTCGCCTGTCGATCAATCAGTGCAGGGAAGCCCCGACGAACGCGTCACGTTGCCACCGCCTCCACCTCCGTGGGCCGCGGAGATGGGCACCCGTATTCGAGATCACATCGCGTCGCATCCGGGACTCGGTGTTACGGATGTGTTTGTGCAATGTCGCGACGAGGGTTGCAGCGCGATGCTAGTCGGTAGCGACATCCAGATCTTCGATTTCGATTTCGACGTCTTTGCGGAACAAAACGGGTTCAAGAAAGCGGTAGTCGGCGGTGATAGAGACCGCAGGTCGGTCTGGCTGGAGCGCTAGCGATAGCCGAACGCTAATTGCCGGCCGCCTGACTTCTCGTCTTCCGGGGTTACGGTGCCAGTCTTGGGATCGACGTCCACAGAGACCTGTTTGCCGTCCTTGTCGGTGGCCTTGGCGTCCCAGTGATTGGCCTCGCGGCGGACGTTTTCGACGTCGGTGTAACCGGCCGCTTCGATCCGGGACATGACCTGATCGGCATTGACCTCGCGGGCATTCGGATCTCGGGCAGCCGCGATGACGATCGCCGAGAAGGCGATACCGGCGACGATGAGCTTCAGATAGTCTTTCATGGCTTCCTCCTTGCGCAGCACACAACTTGCGCAGCAAGAACCGAGCCGCGATGTGTGCTCGCCGACGAAAATGATTTGTCTGATGCACGAGAATGACTAAACAAAACCCGTGCTGCATCGTGCTGATGATGAAGGCGGCAGCAAATTCGAAGCGCAGATTGGCAGCGGAGATCGGTGCCGACCGCGCCACTGAAGCCGCGCAACGCCTCATCGATTGCGCGCGCGAGGATCTGGAGAGGTGGCGTGGGAACGTGTGCCTCGCGCCGGCCGATGATGCTGCGGCGCTCGTTCCATTCGGATCGGCCTCAGCCGCGTTCTCGGTCGTGCAGCGCGGCGACAACCTCGGTGAGCGAATCAACCACGTAAACGAGGCGCTACTCGAGCGCGGCGTCGACCGGCAGGTCTATATCGGCATCGATTGCCCGATGCTCGACGTCCGCTATTTAGAACGAGCCGCTACGGCACTGACCGAGTGCGACGTCGTGTTCGGACCCGCGCTGGACGGTGGCGTCGTGCTGATGGGTGTGCGCGGGCGCTGGCCGGATCTTTCTCGGCTGCCGTGGAGCACGGACGAATTGTTCGCAGCGCTCGAGGCGACCTGCGCGGCCGCCGATGTGCGCGCGGCCGTTCTCGAGCCGTTGCGCGACGTCGATACGCTGGAGGACCTGCTCGCGCTGCAGACGGCCCTTGCCGCGGACTCGCGGCCGGGCCGCCGCGCGTTGTGCGGCTGGCTCGCGCAGCAGCGGGAACTGCAAGAAAGATGACGTTAGGGCGGGGGTTGCTGCTCGCGCTCTTGGTTGCGGCCATCGTCGCAGTGGCCGTGGGTATGCCGCTCAGCCAATGGCTCGTCGACGGTGCAGGCTGGGCCGAGAATCATAGGTACGCGGCTGGAGGGCTGTTCATCGTCGCTTACACGGCCGCAGCCGTGCTCGTCGTGCCAGGGACGATTCTGACGCTCGCTGCCGGATTCGTGTTCGGCGTGGCGTTTGGCGCTGCGCTCGTCTCCGCGGGCAGCCTGCTCGGCGCGATCGCCGCGTTCTTGCTCGGGCGGTTCGCTACTCGCGGCTGGGTCGCTGAGCGCGTCGCGCGTTCGACACGCCTCCGTGCTCTCGTCGCCGTGACTCGAGAAGATGGATTCAAAATCGTGCTGCTCGCGCGTTTGTCGCCGCTTCTTCCGTACAACGTGCTGAACTATCTGTTTGGTCTGACCGCAGTGCGCTTACGCGATTACGTCCTCGGCAGCTGGCTCGGCATGCTGCCGGCGACGGTGCTATACGTTTATATCGGCTCGCTGACGAAGACGGTCTCGGCGCTCACGAGCGGTAACCTCGACGAGGCTTGGCCGCGGCGCGTGCTGCTCGCGGCTGGATTCCTCGCCACGGTGGGCTTGGCGGCCCTAATCGCCCGCCGCGCGACGCGCGAATTGCGGCACCGCCTGGCCGCCGAGGAACGCGCGACGGCGGAACGAGTCGCGGAATGACGGCTCGCGTCGCCGTTGTGATCCCTGTGCTCGGAGACGAGGCGGAGCTTGCCCGACTACTGCGATTCCTACGGTCGCAACCACTGGAGGCGATCGTCGTGGTTGGCGGGCGCGCCGACACCCGCGTCGCAGCACTTTGTCGTGAGCATGCGTGCACATATCTCGAGACCGCGGCGAACCGCGGCGCACAACTCGACGCGGGCGCGAGAGCCGCGGCGGCACCCGTACTCTGGTTTCTGCACGCGGACGCGGCGCCGCCGCCCGATGCGCTGCGAGCGATCGAAGCGGCACTATTGAGCGGCGCCGAGAGCGGCTGTTTTCGTTTCGCCTTCCAGGGTCCGGCGACGTGGTACAAGCGGCTTCTCGCGTCGCTCGTCGCGCTGCGCGTGCGCTGGGGTGGCATGGTCTATGGCGACCAAGGCGTCTTCGTACGTCGAGACGTCTACCTGCAATGCGAAGGGTTCGCGCGGCAGCCGTTGTTCGAGGAAGCGCGGCTAATCAGGCGCCTCAGGGCGCGAGGAACGTTCGTCGTGCTGCCGCATGCCATCGGCGTGGCCACGCGGCGTTGGGAACGCGACGGGTGGTGGCGGCGTACCGTGCGCAACCGCTGGCTTGCGATTCGGTACATGCTCGGCGCCCGGCCGGAGTCCCTGGCAGCGAGCTACCGTCGGCTGCTACGCTCCGGGCAAGAGCGCGAGCCATGAATGCGAACCTCGACATGTCGCAAGCGAGCGTTGCGGCCGCTGCGACGGGCTACATACAGCCGCATGCGCTTCGCGAGCTGTGGTTCCACACGGGCACGGCCTGCAATCTGGCTTGTCCTTTTTGCCTCGAAGGATCAAAACCGGGCGACGACCGGCTAGGCCGCGTCACGCTCGCCGATCTCAAGCCGCTGATCGACGAGGCCGTCGCGATCGGCGTCGAGCAATTCTCCTTCACCGGCGGCGAGCCGTTCATCGTCAAGGGGTTCGTCGAGATCCTGAAGTACGCGTCGCAGTTGCGCCCGTCTCTGGTGCTGACGAACGGGACGGATGCCGTCTTGAAGCGCTTACGCCAGATCGCCGCGCTCCGCGCGCAGCCGCACCCGATCTCGTTCCGCGTGAGCATCGACTATGCGGATCGCGAACGCCACGACTCCGGGCGGGGCGCGGGCAGCTTCGAGAAGTCGTGGCGAACGCTCGAAGCGCTGCACGCGCTTGGCTTCAAGGTATCTGTCGCCCGCCAGATCGAGAAGTCCGAGGACGCCGCGGCGGTAAAACAAGCGTTCGCCGCTCTGTTCAGCACCTACGGGCTGCCGCCCAACACGACGCTCGTTGGGTTTCCCGATTTCGGCCGACCGGGCGCACAACCGAAGGTGCCGACAGTCACCGAGCATTGCATGACCGCCTACCAGTCCGCCGAGACGCGCCGGGCGTTCATGTGCTCTTTCTCGAAGATGGCGGTCAAGAAAGACGGCCGCATGCGCGTCTATGCTTGCACCCTCGTCGACGACGACCCCACTTACGAGCTCGGCGGCACGCTCGCCGAGAGCCTGCCGAAGCGCGTCATGCTGCGCCATCACCGCTGCTATAGCTGCTTCGCTTATGGCGCCTCGTGCAGCGAGATCGCCCGATGACGACGGACAGTTACACGAATGCCGCGCCGGCGTTACGATGGGCTCCGGCCCGTTGCGGTATCGAGGAGGATGCACGATGACGCGTAAATCCAAGTTCGACGCCCTCGTCGATTCGGCGCTGCTGGAGACTGCCGGTAGTGCCCTCACTCGCCGGGCTTTCCTCCTCTCGAGCGCGGCGGCCGCTGCCACTGCCGGGCTATCGCGTAGCGTGCTGGCGACGGAAGACTTCCGCGACTTCAGGCGCGTCCCGACGCAATACATTGCCGCGTTGGGCAGCCCAGATGCCCGCTCCGGGAACGACGCGCAAACGTGGGGACTTTGGCGTCAGGACCCCGGTCCTCGCGGCGTCCCGCTCGAGGAGTACGCGCACTTGAAGGCGTCAGGCGGGGTTGCGCCGGCGAGCTGGAAATTCGACGACAAGGCTTGGTGGCTCGAAGAGCACGGTCTGATCATGGAGCAGCCGGAGTTCCCGCTCCCTCCCGGTCGCTACATGGTTACAGGTGGCCGCGCCATCACCACCGTCTTGACGGTCGATGCCATGGCGAAGAACGGTACACAGCGATGGGCTCTCGACGACGCAACGATCTATGACGTGACCCATTTGCGCTGCCGCTCCGCGCTGTACACGCCCGGGGCGGCCGCTGGACCCTGCTCGCCGGCGAAAGCCCAGAAGGCCGCGTTCCCGGTACGTCCCGGCGCGCCGATGCCGCCCGTCGAGGGCTGCAACAAGCAAGACTATTCCGTGTTCATCGTCGTCGCGGTCGCGGGGGTAAAGACCTAGGTCTCGCACACCGGACCCATCACGAGGGGGATTCTCACTCCGCGGCAGCGCTCGGCCTCCGCGGTTCGCGACCACCAAGTTGTCTGTCGCGTCACCCAGAACGTGGTTGGCGAGACGCTGTAGCGTTGTGGAAGGCGGGGGCCGGAACGATGCAGATCACGAAACGACTGTTGTGCGCTGGCGTGATGGTGGTGACGTTCAGCTTTGTCGTTGCGCGAGCCGGCGCGCAGAACGACGCGGACGTCGACGCCGGCAGGCGGCTCTTCCAAGGTATGTGTACCGAGTGCCACGGCGCCGGCGGCACCGGAGGCGATGCGCCCAGCCTCAATCGTCCACGACTGAACCACGCGGCCGACCGCACGGCGCTCGCGAACGTGATCGCGAACGGCATTCCGAATACGGCGATGCCGCGCATCCGACGGTTCAGCGAGTCCGAGCTGGAGCAGCTAGTCGCTTACGTACGATCTCTCGGCGAGACCACGCCGGAGCGCGTTCCAGGCGACGCGAAGAAGGGTGCCACGATATACAAGAATCAGGCGTGTTCCGCCTGCCATGTCGTCGCGGGTGAGGGCGGCAACCTCGGACCGGAGCTCACCGAGATTGGCTTTCTGCGCGGCGCCACGTACTTGCGAGCGGCCGTGATCGCGCCGGAGTCATCGCTGCCGAGGGGCACGTTATCGGTGCTCTCGCGAGGCTACGCAGAGTACATGCCCGTGCGCGTCGTGACGAATCAGGGCAAGGAGATCAGCGGGATCCGCGTCAACGAGGATGCCTTCACGATTCAGGTCCGCGACGCGGCCGGCACGTTCTACTCGTTGCGCAAGAGCGATCTTAACGTCCTCGACAAACAGGCGGGGAAGAGCGTCATGCCGAGCTTCGCCTCTCGGCTGAGCGCGCCCGAGCTCACGGATCTCGTCGCCTATCTCGTAAGCCTGCGGGGGACCGAACCATGAAGAAGATTACGGTGCTGGTCGCCGCTGTCCTGCTCGGACAAGGATCCGCGTTCGCCCAGGTTTCGTACGAGCGCCTCGTCAACGCGGCGAAAGAACCAGCGAACTGGTTGACTTACGCCGGCGACTACACATCGCAGCGCTATACCCGGCTCGATCAGATCAACACGCAGAACGTCTATCAGCTGAAGCCGGCCTGGGTGTACCAGCTTCGTGCGGCCGGGACCTTCGAGACCTCACCGCTCGTCGTGGACGGCGTGATGTATATCACCGAGCCGCCGAGCACGGTGACCGCGCTCGACGTACGCACCGGTCGTCCGTTGTGGACTTGGACGCCCAGAATTCCCGACGACGTGATCGTGATCGGTTCGCCTCCGGTGAATCGCGGCGTCGCGGTGCTCGGTGACATGGTGTACGCGGGCTCGATCGCGGGCCACCTGGCGGCGCTGGACGCGAAATCCGGAGCACTGCGATGGGACGTCGCAGTGGACGACAACAAGTTGGGTTACTACCTGACGCTGGCGCCGCTCGCAATCGACGGCAAGATCATCGTCGGCGTATCGGGTGCCGAAAACGGCATCCGAGGATTCGTCGACGCTTACGACGCCAAGACGGGGAAGAGGCTGTGGCGCAGGCACACGATCCCGGCGCCGGGTGAGCCCGGCAACGAGACGTGGGGCGGCAAGGACAGCTGGAAGAACGGTGGCGGTTCGACGTGGCTCACGGGTTCCTACGATCCCGAGTTGAAGACGTTGTATTGGCAGACCGGCAATCCTGGGCCTGATTGGAACGACGACAACCGCCCGGGCGACAACCTCTATACGTGTTCCGTTTTGGCGCTGAACCCGGACGACGGCACGATCAAGTGGCACTTTCAGTTCACGCCGCACGACACGCACGACTGGGACGCGAATGAAAGTTTGGTGCTGTTCGACGCCGACGTGCGTGGGCGGCCGCGCAAGCTCCTCGCCCAGGCCAATCGCAACGGGTTCTATTACGTGCTCGACCGCGCGACCGGCGAATTTGTCGCCGGCAAGGACTTCGTGAAGCAGACCTGGGCGGACGGTCTCGATCCGAAAGGCCGGCCGCGTGCCAAAGAAGGTCTCGAGCCGAACGCCGAAGGCATTCTCGTGTATCCCAGCATCCAGGGTGCAGCGAATTGGCACAGCCCGAGCTACAGCCCGAAAACGCATCTCTTCTATCAAGGTGCCGTCGAAATGGGGACGATCTTTTACAAGGGCGAAGCGGTGTACAACCCTCGTATCGGGTTCACCGGAGGCGGCGGGCGTACGCTCAACACCGACGATTCGTGGAGCGCCGTTCGCGCCCTGGAAGCAACGACAGGCGATCTCAAATGGGAATTCAAGTTGCTGTCGGCAGGGCGGACCAGCTTGTTGTCGACGGCAGGTGGGCTCGTGTTCGGCGGCACCGAAGAGGGCAACTTCTTCGCGCTCGACGCCGAGACGGGGAAGCCGCTCTGGAACACGCAGCTCGGCGGAAGCGTTCGCGGAATCCCGACGTCGTTTGCCGTGGACGGTAAGCAGTACGTGGCGATCGCCGCCGGGTTCGCGTTGTTCGTCTACGGCCTTCCTTGAAGAAAGACGCGATCATTCGCGTGGTTTGATGGGACGCACATTTGAAGTCGGCCACGGCAGCTCGCCGACATCGACCCACGCTCGTTCGTGGTAATGCCCACTAGGCGGCATTCGCCACTGTTGCAGCCACCGGCGACCTTCGCGCTCGACTACGCGGACCTCGTTTTCGCGAGGTTGGCCGAGAAACGATCCGGGGCCGGTCGGGTGACTGTTCATACATACAGTAAACCTGAATCTGACCCTGCCGTCCAGCAAGCATTGCCCGGTCGCTACCTACGGTCACGGTTCCGAAAACGGGATGGCGTCGACCAGTCGTGGGACGAGCCATCACGTCAGAACTCCGGTTAATGCTGCCCGGTCGCGGCGGATCGGCACGCGCGCTTCTGGCACGACGTTTGCTCACGGACCATGGGCGGTGGTGGACGAGACTCCACGGGCGAGCGTGATCTAGAAAGGGTTATCGCGAGGCGGGCGCATGCGCGCGGACTCCGGTTCTTGGTTACGGGATATCGGGCTGAGCTGTCGAGGTTTTCGTCGGCGACCCGTCTTCGTGCTCGTTGCGGTAGCGTCTCTGGCGCTGGGCATCGGTGGGAACGCTCTAGTTTTCAGCGTCGTCAACAGCGTTTTATTGCAACCGCTCTCTTATCCAAACGCCGATGCGCTCGTCGCCGTGTGGCTGACGCCGCCGAACGAGCCGGAGCAGCGCTTTGGGACCAACACCGGCGTCTACTTCACTATCCGCGACAACAACAAATCGTTCGAGAGCTTCGGAACAGGGCGGTTGAACGAGGCATTCGCGATCACCTTCCCTGGTGATGCCGCGGCGCACTGGATTCAGTCGCAGTTGTTCTCGGCAGATCTACTTTCGACAGTCGGCGTACGGCCACTGCTCGGGGATTGGCCGCCGAAGGATCCCAACGGCATCGCGATCAGCCATGGTTTGTGGCAGCGACAGTTCGGCGGATCGCCGAACGTGTTGGGAACCATCGTGGATCTCGGTGTCGCCGCCGTGCCGATCGCGGCGGTCATGCCCGAGGGCTTTCATCTGTTGAATCCGGATACCGACATCTGGATTCACCAAGCCGACGTCGATCTGCAGAGGGCGGCGCGCAGTCCGAACCGACTCTTCACGCTCGTCGGCCGTCTGAAACCCGGAGTCACGATCGACCAAGCGCAGGCAGAGATGAATGGCTTGGCCCAAGTCATCGGCACGGAATTCCCCGAGACTCACATGGGCTGGGGCCTAAGAGTGGAGTCGCTGCGAGATGCGAGCGTCGGCGGTTGGCGCCAGTTGCTGTGGATCTTTCAGGGCGCGGTGTTGCTGGTGCTGCTGATTGCGTGCTCGAACGTGGCCGCGCTCGTGATGTCGCGCGCCGCGTCGCAACAGAAAGAGTTGGCCGTCAGGTCGGCGTTGGGATCTGGACGTTGGCGGCTCGTCCGGCAGTTGGTCACCGACAACCTGTTGCTCTCCGTGCTCGGTGCAGCGGTCGGCATCGTGCTTGCGTGGGCCGGTGTGCGTTGGCTCATCGCTTCCGAGATCGAAGGATTTCCTCGCCTCGCCGAGGTCAGAATGGATTGGGCGGTGGTCGCGTGGGCCGGGCTGCTGGCGTTTGGCAGCGGCATCGTGTTCGGGGCGCTGCCCGCGCTGCACGTATCGCGCGTGAATCTCACCGCAGTGCTCAGAGAGGAGGGCCGCGGATCGAGCGGCGGCACCACCCAGCAACGGCTGCGCTCGGCGTTCGTCGTGGGCCAGGTCGCGCTAGCGTTAGTCATTCTCGTCGCGTCCGGCCTCGTGCTGCGCAGTTTTGCGCTAATCAACGCGGCGGGAGTCGGGTTCGACCCGGCGAATCTCACGGTTCTCGAGTTGCCGTTTCCTCGCACCTACAACCGGAACACGGGCCAGAACACGCCCGCGGGCGGACTATTGGTGGACGTCGACCCCCGCTTCGCCGAGGACAGCGAGGCGGTCGTCGACCGACTGTCCCGTGTGCCGGGCGTTCGCTCGGTGGCTGCCGCGGCGACAGTGCCGCTCGGCGGGTCGCCTCAGCGCGCGGCTGTTCGCCTCGCCGACGAGACGCTGTCGCCGTCGGAGCAGACCGCCCGCCGCGCGGAGTGGTACCCGGTTAGCTCCGCGTATTTCGCAACGCTCGGCATACCCGTGCTGCACGGGCGCGGATTCGACGGCGGAGATCGTGCGCTATCGCGCCCGGTCGCGGTGATCAATGCCGCGATGGCCGAGCGGTTCTGGCCCGGCCAAGATCCGCTCGGCCGGCTGCTGCAAACGGACATGGTCGATGCGCCTGCGCTCGAAGTCATTGGGATCGTGGGCAACGTGCGGCAGGACC
>Ga0068858_100000842_pt1 | contig 31801 bp, 20 predicted proteins | sample KBSSwiS12_FD_66589 | JGI IMG/M metagenome (GOLD analysis project Ga0068858, IMG submission 66589) | Switchgrass rhizosphere microbial communities from Kellogg Biological Station, Michigan, USA - KBS Switchgrass S1-2 | ecosystem: Host-associated > Plants > Roots > Rhizosphere > Soil ... | reverse complement strand
ACCGTCAGCACCGACCACACGGGCTTGCCGGTACGAGCGTCCAGTGCGATCAGCCGCCCATCGAGCGTGCCGACGTAAACCCTGCCCTTCCAAACGGCAACGCCTCGGTTGACGAGGTCACAGCAGACATTGACCGCCACCTGGCCGTTGACCTTGGGGTCGAATTGCCACAGAAGCTCTCCGGTTGCCGCATTCAGCGCCAGAACCCTGCTCCACGCCGTCGATGTATACATGACACCATCAACGACGACCGGCGTGGCTTCCTGACCCCGCCGGGTATCCAGGTCATGAAACCAGGTGAGATGCAGTCGGCTCACGTTGGTTGCATCGATCGAAGTGAGCGGACTGAACCGGGTTTCGCCGTAGTCACGACCCACGCTCAACCAGTTGTCCGGGTCACGATCAGCGGCGCCCAGGCGATCGGGCGTGACCCAGCCCGGCGGCGCTGCGGCCATACCTGCGGTGCAGACAATGGCAGCGACAGTCAGAATCCCGCGTAGAGCGTTTCGCATCAGAACCTCACACCCGGTCGCATCGTTGGGTTAGATTAGTCCCACCCACTGCGAACTTCCACCAGCCATCCATGCGAGGGACGAACCCAACGCAACGAGCAAAGGCAACAGTCGTGTGACATCAAGGCGCTGAGCGTGTCTTCGCAACCTTCTTCACCACTTCGCCGATCAGAGATCGCAGCCAGCTGTGGGCTGGGTCGTGGCGATAGCGGACATGCCAAGCCATCTGCACTGGAAATGTGCCCAGATCAACAGGCGCCGATATGATCTTCAAGCGCGGATCGTTGGCAAGACGCTGGCATATCAGGCTCGGCAGCGTCGCACAGTAGTCCGTCGCCGCAACCATTTCTGGAATTGCCAGAAAATGTGTCACTGAGACCGCCACCTCGCGTCGCAACTGCTGACGCTCCAACGCCTGGAACAGACCGACGCGCAGCCGGCCCGGCGGCAGCACATTCACGTGCTTGAGCTGCTCGTATTGTTTTCTGGAGATCTTCTTGCCGATCCGCGGATGGTTGGCCCTCACGACGCACGCCAGACTCTCGTCCATCAGATGCTGCACGATCAGATTAGCCGGCGGCTCGACGATGCGTCCGATCACCATTGACGTAACCCCGGAGATGACGCCCGTCTCTGCCAGATCAGTGCCGAACGGTGTCAGACGAAGCTTGATGCCGGGCGCGCACTCACTCAATCGAGCCACGATGGCAGGCACAAGGACAAATTCGACGTAACCGTTCGGCGCGATGGTGATCGTCTGATTCGCCTTCGCCGGATCGAAGGCCTGCTGTCCGAGGATCACATCGTCGAGGCTCGCCAGCGCCGCAGCGATCACCGGTGCCAACTCCTCTGCCTTCTGCGTCGGCTGCATGCCGTAGCGCTCGCGGATGAAGAGCGGATCGAGCAGCATGGCGCGAAGACGTGTCAACGAGTTTGAAAGCGCTGGCTGCGTAATCCCAAGCCGCTGCGCGGCGCGGGTCACGTTGCGCTCCTGCATTAAAGCCAGGAAAACGCGCAGGAGATTCAGGTCGTACCTCATCGAGTCATCATATCTGTGAATATCTAGAATACAACAAATAAATTGGATGAATGTCGGGCACGCCCGCATGCTTTCACCAACCCGAACAGCGGGCTTTTAGGAGACATCCAATGAAAGTGCTAATGGTTCTGACGTCCCACGACATACTCGGAAATACCGGTCGTAAAACCGGTTTCTGGCTCGAAGAGTTCGCCGCTCCCTACTATGCGTTCGAGGACGCCAAGGCGGACATCACCATCGCATCTCCCAAGGGCGGTCAGCCACCGCTGGATCCGAAAAGCAACGAGCCGGGTTTCCAGACTCGCGACACGCGCCGATTCGATCAGGACCGTGAGGCGCAGGCCGCGCTCGCCAACACGGTAAAACTGTCGGAAGTAGTCCCTGGCGACTACGACGCTGTGTTTTACCCGGGCGGTCACGGTCCCCTATGGGATCTGGCCGAGGATCGCAACTCGATCTCCTTGATCGAGCGGACCTATGCCGCCGGCAAACCCGTCGCGCTGGTCTGCCACGCGCCGGGTGTCCTGCGCCATGTGAAGGGAACGGACGGCAAGCCGCTCGTCGAGGGGAAAGCTGTCACCGGCTTCACGAACTCGGAAGAGGCCGCAGTGGGGCTGACCGATGTTGTTCCGTTCCTGGTCGAAGACGTGCTCACGCAAATCGGCGGCACTTTTTCGGCGGGCAAAGACTGGGAATCACATGTTGTTCAGGACGGCCGGCTCATCACAGGCCAGAACCCGGCTTCCTCGACCGAGGCAGCGCGCCTGCTCATCGAGGCCGTGAACGAGGCTGCTCGGTGATCTGAATTCGCCTCGATTGAGCGTTGGGCAGTCATTCTGTCGGCAGGAGGGTGACCACACCATTTGTTCCATCGAGGCGGATCCTTTGACCGTCCCGGATACGTCGGGTGGCGTCTCGAACGGCTACAACTGCGGGGAGTCCATATTCGCGAGCGATAACCGCGCCATGGCTCATTTGTCCACCCGCTTCCGTCACGAGGCCTGCAACGGTTATGAACAGCGGCGTCCAACTTGGGTCCGTATAGGTGGTAACGAGAATATCGCCGGGCTCGATACCGGGTGTGGCGATGTCAGTAATGATTCGGGCGCGACCTTCGACACATCCTGCGGAGACGGCCAGCCCGGGGAGCGCGTTCGCGGGAAGATCGTTGCGTTCAAAGTCGCCAAAAAGAACTTCGCCGTGCGACGTGAGTACTCGAGGCGAAGCGAGCCGCTCGTAAGTCGCAAACTCGGCACGGCGCGCGATGATGAGTTCTCGATCGGCTCGCTGTGTCCTGACGACCTCACGTAGCTCATCGAAGCGGAGGTAAAAAATATCGTCGATCCGGTCGATGACCCCACTGTCCAGTAGCCGTTGTGCTTCTCTGAGCATCGCTTGTTTGTGCAGGTCCATGCGGCTAACCCATCCGTACTTGGGGTACTCGCGATAGCCGATGAACGCGCGCAGACGGTCGATCGCGGCCTTGGCCTGCGCCGCTTTGGCAGCACCGTCCGGGAGTGTACGAAGCCGCTTCAAAACGTCTTGTTCAGCGGCTTTGGCCCGCGTGAGACCCGCATGGAAACGTCGCTTTGCTTCGCCAGGTTTGAACCGATCGATGTTGGCAAGGATCATCGGAACGAGAGCGGCCGGCCGCTCTCTCCAACGGGTCCGGGTGATGTCAATCTCGCCAGCACAGCGCATGCCGTACTTGCCGACGTAGTCGTTGATCGCCTCGAGGGTCTCCCGGCCGCCATCGACCTGTATGAGATGAGTAAGGGAGGCGCTCCCGTCGAGTCGTCGCAAAAATGAAACGGCGGCGGCATGAGGTCGGATCGCATCGGCGACGTCGAGAAGGTCGAGGCCCATCTGCGAGGTAATGTTATTATCGACCGATTGCGAGAGCGTATCGGCGACGCCTCTTTCGCCGAGCCACTCGCTCAGATTGTCATTCAGCCACAACAGGGCATCAATGCCGGCCATCAGAGCTCGTATGCTCTGCGGTGCGAACAGTTGCTGTTTGAGCGCGGCAACATCGTCAGCAATGAAGTCGAATAGCTCATTATCAGATTTCGCTGCAAGGGCCCGCCGTGCTTCGGCCACAGCGATCTCACTTTGTTCGATCAGATCGGCCACAATCGTTGGGTCGAGGGCGTTCGCTGACGAGCTGTTGTTCATATCCCGCACGGACGCCGGCGCCGGCACGTTTGCCTCTTGCTCAGGGAGCGTAGCGATAAATCCACGCTCCAGGAGAGTATTGACCGCGTTTCTGATCAGTGGGTCGCGGTTGAGCGTGTTGAGGAGAACCGCGCGGCTGGCGGGTGAGGCCAGTTGGCCGGTAATGTCGACAAACAGTCGGCCGCCCGCTTCGTGCATGGGGCGGGCCGCAAGCATCTGCCAGAACGACAAGCCGAGCGGCCTCATCGCGTCGGTCATCATTTGCTGATGGCCAACCGATAGGTAGACATATCGTTTATTGTCGTTCCGGGGCGGGATCGGAAACAATGTAGTGATCGGCCTGCTCTGAACAATCTGAAATCCGTCATCGAGAAGACACCACTCGATGTCCTGCGGACAACCGAAGTGAGTCCCTATGCGCTGGCCGATTGCAGATAGTGCGCGGACCTGTTCGTCACTCAGGGTCGGGTGATCGCCTCCTGTCGCCTCGATGATCTGTCCGTCGCGAAGCTTGAACCGCTCCGGAACGACTGCCCCGGCGACGAGCGCCTCGCCGATGCCCGCACAGGCTTCTATCGCGACCACTGTTCTGTCTCCGGTCACCGGATCGGCGTTGAACATCACACCAGACGCCTCGGCCAACACCATTCGCTGCACAATGACGGCCATCCTGGTGCTGCGATGACCAATTCCGTTCCGCTGCCGGTAGATTACGGCGCGTTCGCTGAAAAGAGAGGCCCAGCAACTGCGTATGGCCTCTACGACAGCTTCAACGCCACTCAGGTTGAGGAATGATTCATGCTGACCGGCAAACGAGGCCGTTGGCATATCTTCAGCCGTTGCGCTCGAGCGAACAGCCCAGACCGCGCCCTCTTCACCCTCTGCCAATAACTCGGAAATTGAAGTCACGAGCGCTTTTGGAATCGCGGCTCGTTCGATCAGGGAGCGGATTTCGGCGCACAGGACAGCGTTGGTAGCGCCTTCTCCGGGTAATGCAACATCGAGTTGGTCCACGAGAGCACCAATCTGAGGCGAGCACGCAACGAGCGCTGTAAATGCATGAGTCGTGACGCAGAATCCTGCCGGAACAACAATGCCAGCGATTTTCGTCAGCTCGCCCAGGTTCGCGGCCTTTCCGCCCACCAACGCACTTTGATTCCGGTCAACCTCACAGAGACGAACTGTGACTTTCATGATCAGTCTCTTTGACTAAAAACTTGAACCATCCTAACCGGAGGAATATGCTCCGTTTATGAGAAATGTCAAGAATAAAGACGCCCCGGCGATGCGCGCTGATGCACTAAAGAATCGACAAAGACTCATCGAGGTCACGATTGAATTGATCCTGGAAGTTGGCGGCGAACCCCCGCGCGACGCCATCGCAGAACGCGCCGGTGTCGGCATCGGAACCCTCTACAGACACTTCCCGGACCGGCAATCCCTACTTCACGCTGTTGCCCGTTACGTATTGGAAAAGAGCATCAGTGCTGGAGAGACTCTCGTTGAAACCGTACCTGACGGAGTCGACGCGCTCCGCCAATACATGCACCTGGCTCTCGATAATGGAATCGGTGTGGTCAACATGATCCATCCACTCCTGGAAAAACGTGACTGGCCCGATCTTCGCGCCCGCGCCGGCACACTCATGAAGTCTATCGTCAGACGCGCCGTGAAAGACGGTCCGCTGCGCAGCGATCTCTCTGAGTGCGATGTCGTGTTCGCTCTGATCCGCTTCGCGCGACCACTCGCAATTGGATTACCTTTGAGCGAGGAACGATCTCTCGCCCATCGGCATCTCGATTTCTATATCGACGGGCTTCACGCCCTGCAGCGCGGCTGAGTCAAACCTCGCGACAGACGAGTCGTATGGCACACGCGTTTCGGGACGCATCTCCCCAAGAGCGTGCTCAGACGGTGGCGCAGACGTCAATCCAGCGCGTCCACATTGCCGCGGTACCGCCGTGGATGAACAGACGTCTCTTCGACCGCTATAACACCGAGTTCGACAACTCATCACCGCGCAAATTGGCGTGAAATGACCGCATTATCGATCTCGCGCAAAGCGACCCGTGAAGCTAGACTGTGTTCATATCCAGGATGTGAAATCCCGAACCCAACGGAATGGTATCAATGCGCACAGCAACGACAGCGGAGCGAGACATGGCGGAAGATCCATTGACCCGGCTCGAATCCAACTCGAGTCACATGCAGTCCGACATCCAGGACATTAAATCTGACATCCGTTCAGTGACGGGCAAGGTCCAACACCTTGGAACCGAGGTACATGCCTTCAAGACCGAAGTCACGAAAGAATTCGGCGCTGTGCGACTGGAGATGGACCAGCTCAGATCCGACATGGTGAAAGAATTCGGCGCCGTACGACTGGAAATGGGCCATCTCAAATCGGAAATGGTGACGGAATTCGGTAAGATCAATACCACGATGGCCTCTCTGCAAACGCAAATTGTGCAATCCAAGTTGTGGATGCTAACCACAGGTGTGGCGACGGTGCTCAGTGTCGCCGCCGTTGTGGGCCTGAAAGTACACTGATGTTGTAGTCCCAGATCAGCGCGCCGCCGCCGACCCAGGCCACCCCTCCGAATCTACCGAGCAGAGTTGCCACTCACCCTCCGTAACCCACCATCAAACACGGCGGGATGCGCAGGGTCCACGTGTGCCTCCGCCGAAATCTCACCGTACCCAACCTGATAGACCGTCGGGCGCTCCGAGCGCAGCACGACTTCCACGAGCCGCTCATCCTTCCACGATACATCGACTCGCGCTCCACCTCGCACCCGCACCCCCCGAAGGTACCCATTCGGCCACTGGCGCGGCAAGGCCGGAAGCACCCGGATCTGCCCGGGCTTGCTCTGAACCAACATTTCCATCATCGCCGCCGGGGCTCCCAGGTTGCCATCAATTTGAAATGGCGGACATAGGTCAAACAGATTGGGCAAGGTATTGTTGTTGATGAGGAGTACGAGGTTTGCGTAGGCCCGCTCCGCGTTGCCCAGCCGCGCCCACAGAGCCGTGCGCCACACTTCTGACCACCCCGTGCCGCCATCCCCCCGAATCTCCAGTGTCTTCTTCGCAGCCGCCGCCCACTCAGGTGTCGTCTCCAGCGCAATATCATGCCCCGGATACAACGAATAAAGATGCGACACATGGCGGTGAGTGGGCTCGGCCTCGGGGTAGTCCACAATCCACTCCTGCAGTTGACCTCGCTTTCCAACTTGCAAGGGAGGCAGGCGATCACGCGCCTGTTCCATACGCCGCCGAAGATCCGGGTCCGCCGCGAGCAACTCCCCCGCCTGCCGGGTGTTGTCAAACAGCTCCCGAATCAACTCAATATCCATCGTCGGTGCATAAGTGAGATGTTCAGGTTTACCCCCCAGGACGTACGGATTCTCGGGGGATGTCGAGGGATTGGTCACGAGCCGTCCCGCGAACGGTGTCCCAGGCGGAGCTTCGACCAGAATTCCCAGCACGAACCGCGCAGCCTCCCGCATCGCCGGATAACCTTGCTGCCTCAAAAAGGACAAATCACCGCTGAAAAGGTAATGGTCCCACATCTGGTTCGCGAGCCACACACCTCCCATGGGCCAGATTCCCCATGGCCCATCCACCGGAGCGGTCGCGCGCCACAGATCAGTGTTGTGATGTAGCACCCAGCCCTGGCTGTGATAGAGCAAGCGAGCCGTCCTCGCTCCGCTCACGCGCAAGTCGCGGATCAGATCCCACAGCGGCTGCTGCGTCTCCCAGAGGTCACCGGCATCCGCCTGCCAATAGTTCATCTCCAGATTGATGTTGGTGGTCCACTTACTACTCCAGGCCGGCAGCAGATCTGCGTTCCAGATTCCCTGTAGATTGGCCGGCTGGCCCCCGGGCCGCGATGCCGAAATCAACAGGTAGCGCCCGAACTCAAAATGCAGCGCCAGCAGGCTCGGGTCTTCATTCGCCGCAAAGTCCTTGATTCGCCGATCGGTCGTCAGATTGGAACGAGGCTCACCCAGATTCAACCGGACGCGGGAGAACAACCCCTGAAAGTCCTCCACGTGCCGCTTGCGAAGCTGTTCATAGGAGCGTTGCAACGCGCGCTGTACAAAACCCCGAGCGACACTCAGCGCATCTGCGCCCAGACTCCGGTAGTTCTTGAAGCTGGTCGCATTGCTGAACACCAGGGTGACCGCGTCAGCCCCCTCTATGCTCAAGTGATCTCCCGTGTGCCGCACGGTTCCGCCGTCTGCCGCCACTTTCAACACCGCCGCGAATCCCATCCCGGGCCGGTCCCACGACGCCGTCCATGAGGACTGTGGATTCTGCCGCGGTTGAATCCGCCCCTTCAGTTGCAAGGTGTCGCTCGCCGGGCTGTCAACGCGCACACCCCCCTGAGCTGAATCCATTCCAACACTGAAAGTGACTTGCCCTGGCACACTGGCGGTAATCCGAACCACGAGGACCTGGTCCGGATAGGATACAAACACTTCGCGCCGGTAGCGCACCTCGCCAACGCGGTAGATCGTTTCAGCAATCGCATCCTCCAGGTGGAGCGCGCGATGGTATTCCGTCGCCTGACCCTGCCCGGAAAAATGCAAGCGCAGATCGCAAAACGGCTGATAAGGCATGAGGACCTTCGGCCGGCCCATCAACGACAGCGATGACGCTTCGGCCTCATCGACCCGACCGGCGAAAATGAGGCGCCGGATCTCGGCGAGCTGTGCATCGCTGGCAGGCTCGCCATAGTCATGGGGCTGCCCACCCCACAGCGTGCTCTCATTGATCTGCACGTGCTCTTCTTCGGACCCGCCGAACACCATCGCCCCAATTCGCCCATTCCCGACGGGAAGCGCCTCGGTCCATACTCCGGCGGGCTCATCATACGAGAGCGTCAGATCGGGCTCGGAGCCCCAAGCGACTGCGTGCCATGCCCAACTCGCTATGAGCAGCAATGGCACTCGAGGCAGGGCCGCCAGCCACTCTTCTATCCAGCCGGGCCCATTTTTGTCACTCACGCGTGGCAGCACAGTGTTGTGATATGAACGCCTCGTGACTCGTCATGACCGCGGCACAGCGCGCCACAACCTCACGAATGTCCGCGAGTGCCCGCCGCCCCTGTTCCGCCGTCAGCGTATCAGCCAGGGGATCATAACCGGCCGGTCGCACATCCTGGCCGACCAGGAGGAACAACCAACTCTGTATTGTGAACAACTCCTCCTGATTGCGAACGATGCGGCCATAACCGCGGAACAGATCCAGGCGCGTCTGCAGACTCTCGGGCAGTTCCATCGCGCGGCAATACCTCCAGAAGTCCCCTTCGCGCTCCGTGCTGTGATAATGCACGATCAGAAAATCCCGGATCCACTCATACTCAGAAGCGATCTGCCGGTTATAGTGTTCCCGATCCGCCGCCCGGAAGTGGCGATCCGGAAACAACTGTAACAGCAGGGCAATGCCCCGCTGAATCAGATGAATGCCCGTGGACTCCAGGGGCTCGAGGAACCCGGCCGCCAGCCCCAGGGCCACACAGTTCCGGTTCCAGGCCAACCGCCGTCGCCCCGTCGTAAACCGAAGTAGAATCGGCTCACGCAAAACCCGCCCCTCGAGATTCGACATCAACCTCTGATGGGCCTCATCATCTTTGATAAACCGACTACTGTAGACGTACCCGTTGCCGACCCGATGTTGCAGCGGGATCCGCCACTGCCAACCGACGGGCAGCGCCCTCGAGTGAGTATGGGAGGACAGCGGCCCCGTTCGCTCACATGGAACCGCGATAGCCCGGTCACATGGCAACCAGTGCGTCCAATCCTCGTATCCGGTCTTCAATGCTCCTTCAATCAGAAGGCCTCGAAAACCCGAGCAGTCGATGAATAAATCCGCGCCGAGCCTCTGTCCGCCGTCCATGACAATAGACTCAATCGCGCCGTCGGCACTCAAAACGACCTCTGCGACTCGGCCCTCGGTTCGCTTTACTCCACGCGCCTCGGCATAGCCACGCAAGTAACCCGCAAACAACGAAGCATCCAAATGCAAAGCGTACGTCACGGTCGCCAACGGCGACTGCGACAGCGTGACCGGACGCATGAACTTTCCCTGGCGCGCGGCAACTGCTTGCAACGAGTAGTCCTCGAGCGCCGCCACTTCCGCGCGCTCGCGGTGCTTGAGCCAATAGGCGGAGAATTCCACCCCGTCTTTTGGAAATCCCGTGGGTCCAAACGGGTGGAAATACGAGTGACCGGGCCGCGTCCAGTCCCGAAACTCGATTCCCAACTTGAACGTCGCCTGCGTCCGCCGAATCAGATCATTCTCATCCAGGCCCAGCGTCCGGATGAATTCGATGATGGGCGGAATCGTGGCTTCCCCGACTCCCACGGTGCCGATCTCGGCCGACTCGACCAGGTGCACCTGACACCTGCCCTTCAGAAAGTGCGCCAGGCTCGCCGCCGCCATCCACCCGGCCGTTCCGCCTCCCACAATAACAATCGACCGAATGGGATCGATGGGCACGCTCGGCCCCTCCTGCTCGCTTTAGGGCGCCGCGACTCCCGGAAACTCATAGATTGACACCGACACCGGTGGAACCTTCAGGCTCTCACGCAGATCAGGCACACGAACCTCGTGGATTGTAACCTGTGGTGCCGCGCCCGCTTTATTGACCGCTTCGGCATGCCCGTCCCCCAGGCGCCAGACCTTCCCCGCGCCGCGTGCCTGAAAACCCTGCACCGAAACCTTCACTCCCTGCGATTCGAAGGTGGGATTGACGATGGCAATCCGCAGCTTTCGCCGGTCGGCACTCAACCCCGCGACCACATCCAACGGATAAGTTGGGCTGCCCGCACGCACCTTCGGGTGAGCAAACCCGACCGGATAGCGAGGTTCCGGTTGCGGTGAATTTCCATCGAGCTTCACAGGTATTGTCCCCGCCCCAAAGTGCTCGCCGTAGAGAGCAAACACTTCCCCAGTGGCATTGAGAACCGAAGCAGTCGGTGTGACATCCAGGGTGGAAGCGCCTGTGGTAAACGCACTCATGGTGAGAAAGTCCGTGTAACGGAGCATCTCCTGCAACACCATGGAATAGGCCAGCGATTGCTTCAGCGACGGGGGCGCGCCAAACGAATTGCCGATATATGCAAATTCGTCAATAGACAGAAAAATATGATTCTGTTGAATAGCCGGAAAGCGCTGTTGGTAAATAGCCCATTCCTCCGCCTTCATTTTCACCTGGTTGGACGGCGAACGGACAAACTCAATGAGCTCTGCCTCGGGGGGCGCCGTCGGACGCTTCTCGGCCCGATCGTACCAATGCTCCGAGATCCCGGCGAAGTTGCCCCACGCATGCGCCAGCAATCCGCCGGTCCAATCATTTTCAGTGCCGAATTTCGGTTGAATACTCTCGAGGGACGCATTCTCCTTCACATCCCGCGGATGCATCTGATCCGGCATGGCCCCGGAGCCGATGAGAATGATCGAGGGGTCCACTGCCCGCATCGCCGCCGCGAACTCGTTGTGCTTCATCATGAAGTAATCGAGCGTCGTCTTGCCGATCTGCCACCATCCATAGGGCTCGTTGCCGATATTCCAGAATTTGACTCCATACGGCGCGGCGTGGCCGTTGGCAGCGCGCTTGCCGCCCCAGTAGCTCGTCGCCGGCCCGTTGAGATACTCCACCTCTTCTGCCGCCGAATTCGCATCCCCGAGCCCCGCATTCACCGTGACATACGGCTCAACTTCGATAATACGGGTGAGCTCCATGTACTCGTCCATGCCCAGATCATTGGGCTGCATGGCACTCCAGGCATGATCAAACATGGGGGCGCGCCGGTCGCGCGGGCCCAACGCACCGTGCCAGTCCCAGTTGGACAGAAAGTTGCCCCCGGGCAATCGCCACATTCCCGAGTGCAGCGTCCGCAACAGGCTCGTGGTATCGGCCCGCCAGCCATTGATGTTGTCAGCCGGCATCAAACTGACGGCTCCGACCCGAAAACTTCCCTGCCCCGTGCCCGTCACTTCAAACCGCGCATCAGTCGAATCGGCGCCAGCAACCAGCTCAAACGAGTCACTGCGCCAATCGGCGCCCGGCGCCGGCAGTGACACCGAGCGACGCTGCTCCGCCCCCGTCCCCCAGATCAGCGCAATCTCAACCTTTGCACCCGGGTCGCCTTGCAGAACAAGGTGCCCGCGATAGGTCTTCCCCTTGGCCAGTCCGAGGCCCGCCTGGGCGATGCCGCGCGTGGAGTCGCCGTTCAACACAACTCGCGGGCTGTGCGCACCGACATAACAATCGCGACTGTCCATCTGAACGGCATCATCGCCGCCGATCGGCCGCCACTTGCGGTACACAACTCCCGGGCGCCCCTCGACACTGATGGGTACTGGCGGATCCTTGCCTTCGGCGACGACAGGATAATAAAACTTCCGATCATCGAGCATTTCAGCCCACAACGTCCGTGCGATCAGCCCGCCGATCGGCTCAATGAACATGCCATATTCATATTTCGTTACCGGATCCTGAGTGCGGCGGGCATCGATTGTGACAGTCAGGGAACCCGCTTCGACCGCGCTTGCCGTGCCCATGAACAGACTCATTCCAAGCTGTACGAGCCCGTGCCACTGCTTGACCCGAAGTCGACTCATCCGTCCCCCTGATAGCCCGATCCGGCGAGCTGTGATGCAATACTCAGACAATTATCGTACGCTCGGCACCCCTGGCGCACAATCGGGCGTCCCGAAAGGACATGAATAGTGAAGAAGCTATACCGTGAAGTTATAGGGACATTGCTTGCGACTCTCCTGGCATCCACACAGCTTGCCGCGGAAGTGCAGACCGAAGTCCCGCCCATCGTGCCCGGTGCGAAACCGGTCTCCATGGAGCGGATAAAGGTCCACGGCACCACGCTCGAAGGTAACCTGGAGGGCGATGCGGTCGATCGGGACGTCCTCGTCTTCCTTCCACCGAGCTACGCCCGGGAGAAATCCCGACGCTATCCCGTCGTATACGCGTTGCACGGTTATTCCATCGGCGCTGAGCAGTGGTCCCATGAGATACATGTGCCACAAACAGCTGAAGGCGCCTTTGCGCAGGGCGCTCACGAGATGATCGTCGTTCTGCCGGACTCGAAGACCGCGCACAACGGCTCCATGTATTCGAGCTCGGTCACCACAGGTGACTTCGAGAATTTCATTGCTCACGACGTCGTTGCGTACATCGATGCTCATTACCGGACGCTGCCTGACAGGGCGAGTCGCGGCCTCGTCGGCCATTCGATGGGCGGCTATGGCGCAACCCGGATTGCCATGAAGCATGCCGACGTCTTCGGCAGTGTTTACATCATGAGCCCCTGTTGTCTTTCAGCGCGCGAACCCGGTCCAACCAGCGCCGAACTGGAAAAAGCCGTGGCCGCCATGAAATCACCCACTGATTCCGCCAGCCTTCCGTTCTTCTCCCGGGCTCAGCTGGCCAGCGCGGCCGCCTGGTCCCCCAATCCGCACAACCCGCCGATGTACTTCGATCTACCCACCCGCGACGGCGTCGCGCGGCCGGAGGTTCTCGCCAAGTGGGCAGCGAATGCTCCGCTGGCCTTCATAGATCAGTATGTAAGCAACTTGCGTCGCTATCGTGCAATTGCAATCGACGTTGGCGACCAGGACAGCCTGAGAACCGATACCGGCAAGCTTCATGAAGCTCTGGAGCAATATGCAATCAAAAACAGCTTCGAGGTCTATTCAGGTACTCATACCAGCGCCGTCGCCGACCGTTTCCAGAACCATGTCATGCCATTCTTCTCAGCTAACCTGTGCGACCGTCCGCATTGTCAGTAGCTGCAATCGCAATGACTGACAGGGCAAGTGCGACTGACGCGGTCATTGCGTAGTCACCACGGTCACCGACGCAGGCGGTACTGTCAGTGTCAGTCGGCCTTTCCTGATCGCAGCCGTGACCGCTTTCGGCGCCACCGCCTTTGGATTATCGAACGTGTTGATGGAGTCGACCTTCGGCGCCGCGAGTGTCTCTCCCTCAGCCCGTCCCGAAGATAGCTCCTTCAACTCGACCTCCACGGTCGCCGGACGTCCCGCATCCACATTGGTGATCGCAATGGCGATCTTCCCCTGCGCCGTTTTTGCCGCGATCACATCGATCCGCGGCAACTCAAACTCGCCTACACGATACGTGCCGGCGCTGAAGCTGACGGGCAATATCGCAGCATCCTGAAACGGAACATACATCCGGAACACATGGTAGGTCGGCGTCAGTGTCATCCTGGGACCATCCGTCAGGATCATGGCCTGCAGGACGTTGACCATCTGAGCGATGTTGGTGTGCCGCACCCGGTCGGCGTGCCGGCTGAATATATTGAGATTCAGCGCGGCAAGAACCGCATCCCGTTGCGAGTTCTGTTGCTGCAGGAAGCCCGGAGTCGATCCCTTCGTGGGCGCATACCAGGCACCCCACTCATCAACCACGAGGGAGATTTTCTTCTGCGGATCGTATCGATCCATGATTGCCGAGTGACTCTCTATCAACGGGTCCATCTTCAGCGTTTCTTTCAGCACCCGCGCATAGTCGCTCTCGGCGAAATCCGTGGCGGGCCAGCTCGGCGGCCAGTGTCCGACTGTGTAGGAGTGCAGCGACATGCCATCGATATTCCAATCCCAATCGGCATTCTCCTTCCAGGTCTTCATGACCATCTCGGTGTACTCGGTCTTTTCACCGCCCGGCCCGACTGCAATCTTCTGCATCGGCTGCTGCTTGTTCCAGTTGTGAACGAACTTCGCGAACCTCTTCAACTCGAAGCCGTACTCAGCGGCACTCATGTGGCCGCCGCAATCCCAACTCTCGTTTCCCAGCCCCAGCATCGCCACTTTGTAAGGTGCCGCGTGTCCATTGGCCGCACGTTCCTTCCCCCAGCCCGTGGCCGCGTCCGCCGTCATGTACTGTAGCCAATCGGCCGCCTCCTGGACCGTTCCCGAACCGACATTCACCGATATGTAGGCCTCCGAGCCAACCTGATCCACAAAGTCCATGAACTCGTCCGTACCGAATTCATTGGATTCGATCACACCGCCCCAGTTGAAGTTGGGCTGCGGCCGCCGTTTCGATGCAGGCCCCACACCATCCTGCCAATGATATTCATCGGCGTAACAGCCACCCGGCCAGCGCACATCCGGCACATGAAGCTCGCGCAAGGCGGCCACCACATCGTTGCGTATGCCGCGCGTATTAGGAATGGCCGAGTCTCGCCCCACCCAGATGCCCCCATACAGGCCCGTCCCCAGGTCTTCAGCGAATTGCCCGAACACGTGACGGTCCAGCTTCGTGCCCGGGTGCGCGGTGTCCACCGTGACCTCGATAGCATCGCGCCCCAGCGCCGGGCCTACCAACATCATGAACGACAACAGGGTGCAGACACGCCTCATGAGAGTTTCTCGCTGTTATGGCCAATACCGTCAACCGAAAGCGCCGGTCGACCCGTCGCGGTCCCCATGATAATGTTGTCTGAGTAATGAAGGTAGCTCAGGCCGGAATTTAAAACGTAATTCGAAAGCTCAGCGCCGGAAAAAGCCCCATTCCAACGCTGTCCTCCAGATACAGCGCGCCCTCCGCCTGAGAGCGCTCGTAGTCGAGGTGCCGCCCCTCGATATTTCGCGTGTTCAGCACGTTGATGATATCGAGTATGACGGCACTATCGTGGTGGCCGAGAACGAAGTCGCGCTTGAAGCGCAGATCGAGCCTGTAGTAGAGCGGCAATCGCTCCGAGAAGGGCTCGCCATACAAGGGCAGCACGTACCCTGCGAAGTCGGGATTCTGCTGGATACCCACGATCGGCGTGCTCTCCCGTCCGCTTCGCACACTGAAGCGCCAGCCGACGTTCAGGCGGGGCCTGAGCTGGTAGTTCATGACCCAATTCAGAATGAACGGCGTGTCGAGCCGGTACTCCTTCGTGATACCGGTGCGTGTGTTGGTTCGCTCGCTCCTGGCAACACTGAGTGCGAGCCAGCCATACCACTTGTCCATCCGTTGCCTGTTGATGAGCAGATCCAGGCCGTAGGCCCGGCCTTCAACATCGTTGCCGTACAGGCGGGACGCGTCCGGCTGTGCGGTGCCGAGTGCGAGCGGCAGATCATAGAACTTCTTGTAATAGCCTTCCGCGCTCCAACTCCAGCCATCATCGAGCTCGCGCTCCAGGCCCAGCGTAAAGTGCACGGCGCGAGGCGACTTCAGCTTTGGATTCCCGATCTTCGGCAGAACGGCGTCCAGATCGGGGAAGCGGTTGTACTTCCCTGCCTTCACAGTGACCATCCATTGCCGTGCAAACTCCCAATCGAGCCGCGCGCGTGGATTCAGAAAACTCTCGCGCGTATAGGTGTTGCTCTGAAACTGCCCACCTGCATTCAGGCTCAGCCCTTCGGTGAGGCGCCACGTATCCGTGATGAAGAGCTCGCGCGAGATATCCCGGATCGTCAGGTCGTCCGCAACGCGGCCCCGGCGGGTTTCTCCGCACGTGGGGTCAAATTCGTTGCAGACCACCAGAACCTGGTCATAGACGAAGGCGCGCTCGTTCCGGGCGAGCTCTCCGCCAAGATGCAGGGTATGCCGCAAAGTCAGGGGCTGGTCATATTTCAGTTTCACCAGGGATTGCTCCAGCGATGCATCGTTGAAGTAGCCCTGTCCCCAGCGAGTGACCACATCCTGACGCAGGTGGCCGAATCCGAGCTTGCCGCGTGCTCCCTCGTCGCCGAAATAGTCCCAGAGCAGACTCTGATTCTTGAATCGATTGCTGATCTTGGCATCACCCGCCAGATCCGGGCTCACCCGCGCCAGGTCCGACGTCGCGCCGAAATCAGCCTCCGCCAGATCGGAAGCGCCGGTCGCGGCGAGTGTCAAGGAATGATGGGCGCCGATATCCCAGACATACTTGAACTGATAATCATCGTCTTGCGGCGGTTGCATCAGGTGAACGCCGTTCTTCTCGTCGTTCTTGGGGATGAAGAGCTGGATCATGCTCTTGCGTACCGACAAATAGGCCGCAGAGTGTTCGCTGATGGCTCCCTCGAAGAACAGTCCCGAGCGCAGCATCGACACATCAACCACCGTCTTCAGCGGCTCGTTTCTCGGCTTGCGAAGCGCTATGTCGAAAACAGCGCCCGTGGCGTTGGCGTACTGCGCGCCGAAACCGGCCGGGTAGAGATGGAAATCCTGAATGATGTTTTCACTGAAGACAGAAGTAGTGAAGGTGTGGAACACGTAGCCGGCCGGCAGGAAATCAACGAGAAACAGATTGTCGTCGGGTGATGAGCCGCGCACGGCCGGTGCACCGCTGTCGCCGCTTCCGTAGACCACGCCCGGCAGGCTGAACACGGCTGCAATGGGATCGCCCAATGCACCAGGCACGTCTACCAGTTTTCTGGCCGCTTCCGAAAGTTGCGTTGGGTCCGCCGTGCGGTGCCCACTAACCACGACCTCCGGGGCGCTCGGTTGGGGCAATGGCTGGCCGGCGATCGCTTGCGTAACCGAATGAAGGGACAGCGTAGTACTGGAAATGCACAGGAGAATTTGCTTGATCATCGTTCCCGATGATTCGTCAGCACCATTGTGCGAACGTTACGAGCAGCGCCGGTGTGTTACGGTTGGTGTTGACCGCTCGTATCGCTATAAGTCAAATTACGGCACTTGGAGACAATCGTGGACGGCATGCGAAAACTCGCCCTCAGCCTCCTTGCCCTCTCCTTCGGCGTTGCGCTGGCCGCGCAAAACAAACCCGACTGGACAATCCCGATTGCGCCATTCCGAATTGCCGACGGGTTGTACTACGTCGGAAGCAGGGATCTCGCTTCCTACCTCGTAGTGACCCCGCAAGGAAACATTCTGATCAACTCCGGCCTCGAGAGCTCCCCCACCCTCATTCGCAGCAGCATCGAGCAGCTCGGGTTCAAATACACCGACACCCGAGTCTTATTGATCAGCCACGCCCATTGGGATCACGACGCCGGCAGCGCCCGAGTGATCCAGGAGACCGGGGCCAAATACATGGTGATGGACGACGACGTGCCGGTCGTGGAGAGCGGCGGTGCCCTGGACTTCGCATACGCGGACAGTCCCTACCCCAAGGCGAAAGTCGACCGCGTGCTCCATGACGGCGACGAGGTCAAACTCGGCGACGCGACGCTGGTTGCTCACAAGACACCGGGTCACACACGCGGTTGCACGACTTGGACGATGAAGGCCCAACAGAACGGCAGGACGCTCGACGCCGTGATCGTGGGAAGTTGGAATGTGAACGCGGAGTACAGGCTCGTCGACAAACCGCAGCATCCCGCCTCATATCCCGGCATCGTTACTGATTATCGCAAGACCTTCGCATTGCTGAAGCAGTTGCCGTGCGACCTCTTTCTCGGCGCGCATGGTGACTATTTCAACCTGCTCGGGAAGCTCGCAAGAGCCAGAAAATCCGGGGAATCCGTGTGGATCGACCCTGAAGGCTACCAGGCTAAAGTGGCGGAACGCGAGCGGGTGTTCGAGGCGAAGCTGCACGAGCAGCAGCGGTGAGTTACTTCCCACCGCCCGCCCTGGGGTCACCCGCCGCCCTTGTCAGAATTTGGCTTTCACCCCCAGTGTGAAAAAGCGTCCCGTATCGTCGTAGAAGGCCAGAGTGGGATAGAACAAGCCGGGTATCCCTGAGTTCGACGGAAACAGTGGAGCGCGTTCATTGAACACGTTGTTCACAGTCAGAAAAACATCAACGTCCCCGCCCTTGAATCCGAGCCGCTTGCTGATCGTAGTATCGACGACGTCGTACGACCGCAGTCGCGGCTCGACGTAGTTTTGACTGTTGCCGTTGACTGCATTGTCACTGGTCGCCAGATTGACGCTGCTCAGCCACTGGTTTTGCAAAGCCACAGTCCAGCCGCGGATTGCATATGTCAGGAACGTGCTCTGCCGCACCTTCGGCTCGACGGCCCATGTCGGGAACGCCCCCGGAATGTTGATCGTCGTGTTGACCGGCTGATAGCCCAGCAGGTGGCGCAGGCTGAACTGGCCGCCCGCAATCTCCCGGATATAGCCGATTTCAACATCGTAGCCGTGCGTCTCCTGCTCCGCCGCATTCAATGGCGAGTTGCGGATCTCGGTCGGGAAATTGACGTTGGGATTCTTGTAATTGGGATCGTTCGGATCGGTGATCGGGCGCACCGCCAGCGCGCAGAACGGCGAATCGTATTTGGGAGCGCTGGCCAGGCAGATGTTCTGGATGGCGTTGGTCTGATAGGTGATCTGGGTGATGGCGTCCGTGATTTTGGTCCGGTAATAGTCGACCGACAGACTGAAGCCCGACAGGAAGGTGGGGGTCAGCACCACGCCCGCCGTCACCGTGCGCGCCTTTTCCGGCGTGAGGTTTGCATTCCCGCGCGTCACGAGCCGCAGGCTGTTGTTGCCGCCGGTGAGCAGATCGGTGAACCCGGTGGAGGAAACACCGGCGGGCTGGAACAAGTCGTTGAGATTCGGCGCCCGGATATCGCGCGAGAGGGTGCTACGGAAGCGGATCGAATCATTGACATGCCAGTCGAGCCCGGCCTTCCAGGATTCCACCGCTGCGAAAGTCGAATACTTGGTGTAGCGGCCTGCCCAGTCGGTGGACACCTCCTGTAACAGTGGCAGGTCTCTGAGCAGCGGAATGTTCACTTCCAGGGCGAATTCGCGCACGTTGTTACTGGCACTGACCGGCGCATTGGTGTTCTGCACCCAGCGCACCGGCGCACCACCGTTGGCCAGGCACATGCGCAGCCCCGTGCAGTCGACGAAGTCGGTCGGCCTGAAATCGCTCTGCAAATCGTAGGTAGCCCAGCGTGCATCACCCGACAGGTTGGCCTTGATTTCGCCCGCGGGGAGGCCCAAGCCCCACAGACCGCCGCCGATCGCTACCCCGATGTCGCTCAGCTTCTGGGTCAGCAGCCACGAGGTGCTCTGCCGCAGATAGTTGTAGGCCTGCGCCGAAGGCCCGTTGGGATCGGTGATGTTGGTGGGCACGCAGCCGGGATAGAGGCCGGCGAACTGCGGTTGAGTGCTGACCCAGCACTGAATGGTGCCGCCGACATTGACCGCGTCCAGCGACGCCAGATACTTGGCGTTGTCGGTGTTGTTGGGATTGGTGACCGTCAGCTGGCTTTGGCTGTGGTTGAAGAACACATCCCAGCCCAGACCGGCAAAACTGCCGGTCATCCCCGCTTCCGCGGTCCACGTCTTCTCATTCGATTCGGTGCGATACAGCCGGTTTGGGTCGCCGTCCACATTTTGCCCGTCGACCTTGTTCCAGATATAGGAAGGCGCGGAGAAATAGGGCGTGGTCGGCGGCGGCGGCGGCGTGCTGCCGGTCTGGGGCGAGGTGGCGGGCACGGCAGGCAGGCAGCGCCTGCCCACCGCGGCGGGAGTTCCGCAGACGATACTCGCCCCGAGCTGTTGCTGAGTGGCTGGCGCGAGGAACGGATTGTCGGCAAACAACGTGTTGGGGCGGCCGGCCGAGGGGCTGACCACCCAGTTGATCCAGTTTGAATTGTTCCCCGCTTGCGCCCAGGATCCCTGCACATATGAGTTGACGTCGTCGGTCAGATCAAAGCTGAGGCGGGCAAACACGTCCTTCATTTCGATTTCGGAACGGAATGTGCCGAACTTCACGTAAGAGCCGTCGCCACCCGATTCCAGGTTGGCGGTGCCGGTGGGAGTGCCATGGACCATCGGGCTGAGGATGCCCGCCTGATTGAAGGTGTAGTTGTTGAAGGGGCAGGATGAACCGCACTGTACATTGCCGTACTGGCCACTGTTGAAGACGCGCGAATAGGGCACGTTCACATAGGGGTTCGTTGGCGATCCGTTGCCGGCGAGCAGCCAGGCCTGGCCATCGGCGCCATAGGGGCGCGCGCTGATCGGGATGAGGTCCTGGTGCCGATAGCGGGCGGCCGCCTCGAAATGGCCGCGTCCCGCAAACAAGTCCGTGCCCCAGGCCGCGCCCAGCTGGTATTCCCTGCCGTCACTATACTTCGACTCGCCGCCATCAGCCTTCAGTGCCAGCCCCGTAAACTTTTTGTCGAGAACGAAGTTGACCACGCCGGCCACCGCATCCGACCCGTAGATCGCCGAAGCGCCGCCGGTGACTATATCGACCCGGCTCATCAGCATCTGCGGCAGGATATCGATGTTGACGGTGCCATCCTGGTTGGACGGCGCGACGCGGTGCCCATCCAGCAGCACCAGGGTGCGCGAAGGGCCGAAGTTGCGCAGCGACAGCGTGTTGCCGCCGTTGTTTGTGCTGCCATTGCCCTGGTTGCGCGGGGTGCGGCCACCGATGATGTTAGGCAGCTTGTTCAGCGCATCGGCCGTGTCGCTCGGCGTGGTGACCGCGATGTCGGCTATGGAGACTGAGGTGATCGGCGTTGGGGAATACACGTTGTCGGTGATGATGCGAGATCCGGTCACCGTGACGACACTCAGCTCCTCGCCGCCGACTTTTTGGTCGTCGCCTCGTTTAGCTGGCGAAGTTGTATCGACGCCCTGCGCCCGAGCCGAACCGGCACCCAAGGACACCGCGACACACAGTGCAGCCAGGGACGCGCCTAAAAGAGCCCGTGAAGTCATAAACCCCCCTCATGTACCAGGGGCGGACGACGGCGCCCCTATCGTTATTGGTGTTACTGCGAGCGGCGACTACCTGACACCGGTGACAATGTTGAGTTGTCGCTGAACGCGTGTTACCTGCGCGCCAACCCTCCACCACTTGCTCGCAGCAATATGGGCGCGGTATCCGTTAGTAACTACTATCGGCGCCCATACTAGCGACGCCGCCGCAGGGGCACTAATCTCGAAATCGGTATATGTCTGACTATTTCTTCTATCGCAGCGGACAAATCGATATACTGTTGGATATGGCGAACCGGACGGTCCCCGCGAGCACGCCCTGGTTTGTGCGTGCCCGCCTCAAGACCCGGCAACTGATGCTGCTGGTAGCGATCGAGGATGAAGGCAACATTCATCGTGCCGCCGAAATCCTCTCCATCTCGCAGCCTTCGGCCTCAAAGCTCCTCAAGGATCTGGAGGATGTCCTCGGCGTCCCTCTGTTCGAGCGCCTGCCTCGGGGCATGCGCCCGACCTGGTACGGCGAGGCAATGATCCGTCACGCTCGCATCGTCTTGTCGAGCCTCACGCAGGCAGGGGGCGAGCTTGCGGCCCTGAAGTCTGGACGATTCGGCGAGGTGAGCGTCGGCGCGATTATCGGTCCTGCGTTATGTCTGCTGCCGCAGGCCGTAGCGCTCGTAGCGCAACAGCATCCGGATGTGCGCGTACAGATAACCGTTGAATCGAGCGATGTCCTGATGGAGCGTCTCAGGCAAAACAAGCTCGACATCATGGTGGGCCGCGTTTTCGAGACGCATGACAAGACAAATCTCTCGTATGAAGTGCTGTCCGACGAGTTGGTCTGTGCGGTAGTGAGACCGGGCCATCCGATGCTCGGCCACCCGGCACTGACTCTGAAACAACTGGAGACTGTACGGTGGATCGTACCGCCGATGGGCAGCGTGTTGCGCCACCGGTTCGACCTGATGTTTCAGGAAGCGGGAATTGGCATTCCGTCGCACCTCATCGAAGCATCCTCCATCACATTCATCACGAAGATGCTGCAGCAGAGCGATTGTGTTGCCGTCGTGCCGGCCGACATTGCGGGCTACTACGCGCGCTTCGGAATGGTGGCCACACTGCCCATTCGACTGTCCTGTACGATGGACGCGTTTGGCATCATATTGCGTAACGACTGGCTGCTGTCACCTGCCGCAAAAGTGATGCTGACGGCCCTCAGAGCCGCCGCGCAAAGCACCTACCAGACAGTGCGCGAGACAATACAGTCCACGCACCCAGCTGTTGCGCACTCAACGCAATCGGACAAATCCACTTCCGCCCAAGGGCTCTAGGATTTACCGAAACGCCACCGCATACCTGCTTCCCGTCTGCGTCTGCGGCCCCGCCAGGTATTTATACCGCCGGTGAGCTATAGAAAATATTGCTCAACTGATATCTTAGCATCATCGATTCATATTTGGATAGCGACTGTTCATAGTCAGCCAATGGCACGTCAGCGGCGAAATTCCAAGGAAATCAGTAAAATCGGTGCGCCTGGGCACGGCCTCAGACTGTGCCGCGACGTCCGCGAGAATCACGGTCAGCCCGCTCCAAACCCGAGCTCTGGCGTGCTCGCGTGAGCGAGGTTGCCGATCGGGTGCTCGGGGACCCAACAGTGCGTGGCCGCCGGGAGTGGCTGCTGATGATCAGCCTGGCGCTCGTCTTTTTTGTGCTGTTGACATTGTATGTGGCCGTCCTCCAGGTACTGCTGCCTAACCAGATTCAGGATTTCGATCCTGCAGGCAAGGCAACCCACCTGGGCGTCCTGTTTGCCATCACTTCTATTTTCAGCACGACCATGACACCTCTGTCGGGAGCTCTTTCTGACCGTACCCGCACACGATTCGGACGACGCACCCCCTGGATCGTACTGGGCTCTTTGATCGGGGGTGGCGCGCTCATCCTCGTGCCTCATGCGCATGGGATGGCCTCCATCACCGCGACGTGGCTCGTTGCTTCCATCTCACTCAATTCGATGCAGACGCCCATTACGACGGTGATTGCCGAACGATTCGCCCCGAGCAGGCGGGGCGTGGCTTCGGGCGTGGTGGGGGCGGCGATGACTGGAGGTGTCTCGGCAGGAACCGTATTCGGCGGATTGTTCGCGGACGAGATGCAGTTTGCCTATGGCGTGCTCGGCTTCGGCATCATGGTCGCGTGCCTTCTTTTCGTATTCCTCAACCCCGAGCCCAGGACGAAACAGGAGCCCCCCACACCCTTCCAGTTCGGCCCATTCCTGCGCAGCTTCTGGGTGAGTCCTCGCGAGTACCCCGACTTCGCCTGGGCCTTTTTCGGCCGCTTCACCATCTACATGGGATACCAGGCGGTCGTCACCTATCTTCTCTACATACTCGAAGACCACATCGGCCTGTCCCAGGCGGATGCGAATCGGACGATCGCACGTCTTGCCTCTATAACCCTGGTGGCGCTCGTGTGCGCCGCCGTCGGTTCCGGCTGGCTGTCGGACCGGATCGGTCGCCGCAAGCCCCTGGTGTTTGTGGCCGCCCTGTTCATGGGTACGGCGGTCATCTGCCCGCTGGTCGCGCCCTCGATTTCCGGGATGATGGTTTACGCCGTACTGATTGGCATCGGCTATGGCGCGTTCATGTCCGTCGACCTCGCACTGATGACACAGGTGCTGCCGAAGCGAACAGGCACCAGTGATTCCACCGGCAAGGACCTCGGCATCCTCGCCACGGCAATCAACGTCCCGCAAATTCTCAGTCCCGTACTGTCAGCCGCGTTACTCGGCGCGACAGGCAACAACTACACACTGCTGTTCGTGGCCGCCGGCCTCTTCGTCTTCGTTGGATCGTTCCTCGTACTTCCGATAAGGTCCGTACCATGAGCACGAGGCGCCAGCACCTGGCGTCGCGGCGTGGACTGCCCAAGTCGGTGAACAATGGCTACTCGCAAGGCGATGTCGAGAACTCAAACCCCGGTGCGCAGACCCAGGATCGCTCGAGCCCCGCCGGCTGCGGTGGATACCGAGGCCAACCTGGCCGAGAAAGCCTATCAGGCAATCCTGCAGGGGTTGTTCGATCGCACAATCCCCGCGGGCAGCGAATATTCCCAGGCCGAGCTCATGCGGCAGCTCGGTCTCACCGCGCAGCCCTTGCGGGATGCCCTGCGGACTCTCGTGAACGAGGGTCTGGTGACGATGGTTGCGCGCTCCTGCGTACGCTTCATCCGGGCGGACCTCGAGCTCTCGCGGTCCACCTACCAGTTCCGGTCCCTTCTCGAGCGGGCCGGGGCTCGTGCCCTGGCGGAAAAAGGCGATGCCATCGAGATCAAGAACCTCATGGACGAACACATCGCGTTGCTCGAAGAGTTGGAACGCGGCGAGCTCGGCCCGCAGGAACAAGCCACCCTGGATGCCTTGGAGAATCGGCTCCACGGCGCCCTGACCTTCTACCTGCGCAATCCGCTCATCGAAACCACCGCCAAACGCCTCAAGAATTACCTGACACTGGTCAGGCTCGACTGGCTCACGACAAAACCGCTGGCCATTCGTACGGTGCGCGAACACATCGACATTCTCAAGGCGTGCGCAATGCGCGATGCCGACGCAGCCGAGGCCGCCCTGGCCACTCATTTCCAGCAAGCGCTGCAAAGACTTCTCGGGATTTGACGCCGGCTGAAGGGTTGCGACCATGATCACGGGAAAGATCCCGAGACTGACGCTGGCATGTCTCGTTTCAACATCGAGCTTCGCCCAACAACTTCCGCCTTTGCCACCCATACCGGCCGCCACCGCGCCCGGCCAACCGGGCTCCTACCGTCCCGTCGTGCACTTCACCATCCCCAAGCGGGCGACACCGGTTCCGATCGTCATCCACGTAGCCGTCAACGGCTCCGACAGCGGTGATGGCTCACAATCCCGGCCGTTTCAAACCCTGACACGCGCACAGGCGGCAGTGCGTCTCGTCAATGCGACCAACAGCGTGACCGTGCGGTTGGCCCAGGGCACTTACCGACTCGGGAAGCCCCTGCGTTTCACCGCCAGGGACGGCGGCCACAACAGCTATATCGTCACCTGGGAAGCTGCCCCTGATGCACACCCGGTCATATCAGGAGGAACCCCGGTCACGGACTGGCGCCTCGCGGATGCGGCCCGCGATGTGTGGATGGCCAACATTCCGCGGGGCACCGATCCACGCCAGCTCTGGGTCAACAATCAATTAGCCGAACGCGCACAGATCGAAGCCCCTCGCGTCGCATTCGCCTTCCAATCCTGGGGTCTGGAAATCGTCGCTCCGGGTTGGAATTTTCTGGCGGAACTGCCTGACCAGGCGCGCCTGGAGGTCGAAAACACCGCCTGGTTCACGCATCGTCACGCCGTCGTGGACCACATCGAGGGCAATCAAATTGTCATGAAACAGCCGGGCTGGCGCAACAACCTCATCGGCTACGACACGTTCGCAAGTCCCGTCTCGGGTGATAACGCCCGCATGTTTTTCGTCAACTCCCTCGCCTTCCTGCGCACCGGCGGCCAATGGTTCGCCGATCCGGCCGCGGGGCGCCTTTACTACAAGCCACGCGACGGCGAGGATCTGCGCAGCAGCGAAGTCATCCTGCCGCATTTACCCCTGCTGGTATCAATCGCCGGCGACTATCGACACCCGGTCACCGACCTGCAGTTCCGGGGCCTGAGCTTCCAACACACGAGCTGGCTCGAGCCTTCCGGCCCCGGCGGCTATCCGAGCCAGCAAAGCGGTGCGTTTCTCGCAGGCGACCTCCCCGATTATCCCCACAACCCGATCAGCGACTGCAGTTGGGGTTGTTGGGCATTCGAGGCCGCACGCAATCATTGGCGCCAACAACCCGCCGCCATCCAGGTCGCCGCGGCAAGCCGCATCGTATTCGCCAACAACGAGTTCGCCCATCTGGGACAAGTAGCGCTTGGAGTCGGCAACAACGCGGATGCCAATTTGAGCGGTATCGGCCTCGGCACCACCACGATCGACATCTTGCGCAACCACTTCATCGATCTCGCCGGCGGCGCGATCATGGTCGGCGGCATAACCCACGAGGCCCATCATCCCCCGCGCCCGGAAATGGGCGTCCGCGATATCCTCATTCGCAACAACGTCATCGAAAACGTGTCGCAGAATTATCGCGAACAGGCGGCGGTGCTGGTGACCTACGCCACCGCGCCGGTAATCATGAACAACGACATCTCCGCCGCCTCCTATGACGGGATCGATATCGGTTGGGGTTGGGGCACCCACGATCCGGGCGGCAGCGCCGCCTATCGGACCACAGACCGGGGTTACTACGACCAACCAGGCAACGTCACCTATGACACGCCGACCATCCTTCGCGACAGCGTCGTGGTCGCCAATCGTGTTCACGATGTAAAACGTTGGTTTCCCGACGGCGGCGCAATCTATCACCTGTCGGCCGACCCCGGTGCCCTGATAGCCGAAAACTACGTCTACGACGTTCCCGGAGGCATCGCCCTCTACCTCGACGAAGGATCGCGCTATGTCACGTTGCGTAACAACGTGGTGTCAAATGTTGGCGTCTGGCTCAACCTCAATTCGCAGGATGTCTTCTTTCCCCGGCGCACGGCCATGGACAACACCGCGATCGGCAACTGGCGCAATTCCGGCCGAATCACCGGTTCCTGGACCGGCTACCTCAACAACCGACTGATCGACAACGTCGAAGTCAGCAATGCCGAGTGGCCGGCGGGCGCTCGCGAGGTGATCGCGCGATCCGGCGTACAACCGGAAGACGGCCCGCACTGATTGCATCGCGGCAGGACTCAGCGTGTAGACCCTGCGCGCGCTCCCCACACCGCATACCACAAAACATACAACTCACAGGCCACCGTCAGAAAGAACGACGCCTGCAGTCCGAAGGCATCAGCGAGCTTTCCCTGTACGACAACGAGAGCCCCACCGGCGATCGCCATGATCAGCAATCCCGAGCCCTCTTCCGTCAGCGGTCCGAGGCCCCGGATACCCAGGGTGAATATGGTTGGAAACATGATCGAGTGGAACAGACCCACCGATATGAGCGCCCACATCGCAACCTGCCCCGTGGCAAGACTCGCAACCAGCATCACGGCTCCCGCCCCCACACTTGCGAACGCGAGAACCCGTTCGGCCGGCATCGATCGCATCAGCCAACTGCCCGCGAAGCGGCCCACCATCATGCCGCCCCACAACAGAAACAGGTAGTGCGACGCCTGCTCGTGAGTGACAGCGCCTATGTTGGGTTGGGACACAAAGTTGATGAACAGGTTGGATACCCCGATCTCCGCGATCAGATAAATGAAGATCGCAGGCACGCCGAACACCAGATTGCGGTGCCGCCACAAGGAATGGCCTTTGCGTTCGAGCTTACCCGCGGCGCGCGTGGCCGACCCCATGGCCGGCAACGGAAAGCGGCTGATGACCAACGCCAACAGCACGAGCACTCCTGCCACGATCACATAGGGAAGTTGCACTGATTGCGCATCCGAGAGCCGCTCAGCAGCGGTCAATACGTGCCCACCCTCCACCGATCGGCCGGACAGTGAACGGCCCAGGATCAGATAGCCGCCGAACAGCGGAGCGAGGGTGGTACCCAGTGAGTTGAACGCCTGCACCAGATTGAGTCGTGATGAGGCGGTTTCAGGCGGCCCCACCACCGCCACATAGGGATTGGCAGCGACTTGCAACAAAGTGATGCCGCTTGCAATGATGAACAGCGCCGCCAACACCACGCCATAGGACGGCAGTCGCGCCGCGGGGATCATCACGAGCGCGCCCACAGCCATGATCAGAAGGCCGACTACAATCGCGCGCTGGTAGCCGGTCCGCTCAATGAGCCACGCCGACGGGATCGAGGCGAAGAAATACGCGATAAACCACACGGACTCCAGCAACGTAGTCTGTGTGTAGCTGAGATCAAACACCGCCCGCAGGTGAGGCAGCAGAGTGTTGTTGATGACAGTGGTGAAACCCCAGATAAAGAACAGGCTGGCCAGCAGAGCCAGCGTCGGCCCGTACCCCGCCCGTCCGCCCGTCCACTCTCCTGCCGCCGGAGCCGTTGTCGTCGACTGCACTTGTCCGATCATCCGCTGTCCCCCAATGCCCAACGTTCAGCTTGTGCTGACCTAATTGTCTGAGTATATACTGTCGCGGCACGCTGCACAGGAGCATTGCTGCGCCGCTGCACGAGCCCTGCCACGGGCTCTTCGGTCAATAGCTTCAGAGAGACCCGAATGACTACGCGCAAGCTGCGCTCACAGGCCTGGTTCGACAATCCCGCGAACATCGACATGACCGCGCTCTACCTCGAGCGTTATCTCAATTTCGGAATCAGCCTGGAGGAGCTGCGCTCGGGTCGCCCCATCATTGGCATTGCTCAGACCGGCTCCGATCTCTCCCCCTGCAATCGTCACCACCTGGTGCTGGCCGAACGAGTGCGCGAAGGCATCCGGGAGGCAGGCGGCATCGCCATGGAGTTTCCCATCCACCCCATCCAGGAGACCGGCAAGCGTCCCACGGCAGCCCTGGACCGAAACCTGTCCTATCTGAGCCTGGTGGAAGTGCTGTACGGCTATCCCTTGGACGGAGTGGTTCTGACCATCGGCTGCGACAAAACCACCCCTGCCTGCCTGATGGCGGCGGCCACCGTCAACATCCCTGCAATCGCGCTCTCAGTCGGCCCCATGCTGAACGGGTGGCACAAAGGTGAACGGACCGGGTCCGGCACGATCGTGTGGAAAGCGCGCCAGATGCTGGCGGCTGGCGAGATCGACGAAGACGGGTTTATCAAACTCGTGGCCTCCTCCGCGCCCTCCACCGGTTATTGCAACACCATGGGCACGGCGACGACCATGAACTCCCTCTCCGAGGCGCTGGGCATGCAGCTTCCCGGATCCGCGGCCATCCCAGCTCCCTACCGAGATCGGCAGGAAGTGGCTTACCGCACGGGTAAACGCATCGTCGCCATGGTCGACGAGGACCTGAAGCCCTCAGATATCCTCACCCGCAAGGCGTTCCTGAATGCGATCGTCGTGAGCTCCGCGATCGGAGGTTCAACCAACGCCCCGATTCACCTGACAGCCATTGCACGCCACATGGGCGTCGACCTGTCACTCGATGACTGGCAGACCTACGGACACAAGATCCCGTTGTTGGTCAATCTGCAGCCGGCCGGCGAGTTTCTGGGAGAAGACTACTATCGCGCCGGCGGCGTGCCCGCCGTAGTGGCCGAACTGATGCAACAGGGTCTCGTGAACGAGGACGCTCTGACCGTGTCTGGAAAGACGATCGGCGAAAACTGCCGCAACGCCCCAATCGAGGACGAACGCGTCATCCGTCGCTTTTCCAGCCCACTGGCAACCGATGCCGGTTTCATCGTACTGCGGGGCAACCTGTTCGATGCGGCGATCATGAAAACGAGCGTGATCGGACCGGAGTTTCGCGCGCGCTATCTGTCGGATCCGAATGATCCCAACGCGTTTGAAGGACCCGTGGTGGTCTTCGATGGTCCGGAAGACTATCACCGACGCATCGATGATCCTTCGCTCGGGATCACCGCACATACATTGTTGATCATGCGCGGGGTCGGGCCGGTTGGTTACCCGGGTAGCGCGGAAGTCGTCAACATGCGCCCCCCCTCCTACTTGATAACAGAAGGCGTGCATACCCTCCCGTGCATTGGGGATGGGCGGCAATCAGGAACGAGCGGCTCTCCGTCGATCCTCAATGCCTCGCCGGAGGCGGCCATCAACGGAGGCCTCGCGCTGGTCAGAACCGGCGACCGATTGCGCATCGACCTGAATCGCGGTCAGGCTCAGCTTCTGATAACAGACGCCGAGCTCGAAAAGCGACGCCAGGACCTGCTGGCCAAAGGCGGTTACTCGTATCCCGCCTCCCAGACTCCCTGGCAGGAAATCCAACGTCGCCTCGTGGGTCAGCTCGATGGTGGCGGCATCCTGGAAGGCGCCGAGAAATACCAACGCATTGCGCAGCTGAATGGGTTGCCACGCGACAACCATTAACATTGAATGCTCAAAGCACCGGCGCCAGCCGCAGCGTGACTCGAAAACATGCGCCGCCGCCCGCCGCCTCGACTACCTCGATGCGCCCGCCGTGGAAGTCGACAATCTCTTCCACCAGGTGCAGGCCGAGTCCGGAGCCAAAGCTGCTGGGGCGAATGCGGTAGAAGGGCGGGATGCTCTGTTATCCGATCGCGCTCACAGATACACAGCCCGCGACAATCCGCCATCCACGGCGATCGACTCCCCGGTCAGGCCACTGGCCCGCCTGGAGGCCAGGAACACGATGCAGTCAGCCACTTCATCGACTTCCAACATGCGGCGGATCGCGGCCGGGTCCGCTGCTTCCCGCTTGATGACCGCTTCGACGCTGATGCCTTCCGAGCGGGCCATCTCCGCAAACCAGGACTCGACGTGCTCGGTGCGGGTCACGCCGGGGTGCACGATGTTAACGGTAATTCCGTCCGGGCCGAGCTGATCCGACAATGTTTTTGTCAGATGCACCAGCGCCGCATTGCGCATGCCACTCATGGCCTCCGTATTGCGCGCAGTGAGCCCTCCGACATTGACGATCCGCCCCCACTTGGCGGCACGCATGTGCGGTACGCATGCCTTGCACATGCGGAAGTAGCCGACCAACTTCGTGTTCAGATCCAACAGCAGATTGTCCTCATCTGCCTCCTCGATGTTATTACGCACCAGCCCGCCCGGGGTCGCGGCGCAATTGACGAGAATATCGACCGATCCAAACTGGCGCACCGTGTTCGAAACGAGCCCCCGCACCGAGCGGGAGTTGGTCGTATCCACGGCCATGGGTACGACCTTACCCCCCGTCTGTCCAACGATCTGCTCCGCGGCCGCTTCCAGGGCACTGAGAGTCCGGGCGGCAATCACGACGGACACGCCCTCGGCGGCCAACTTGCGGGCCGTCTCCTTCCCGATGCCCACGCTCCCGCCGGTTATAAGCGCCACCTTGCCGGCCAACCCCAACTCCAGACTCATGCTCGTACCTCTCGTTTATCACCCGTCGAGGCAATCTCGACGCGCACCTGGGCTCGATCGCCGAATTTCGCAACGACCAGATCATCAGTACCGATCTGTGTCATTCCCGTGCAACTGCCGCTGGCCACCAACTGACCGCTCTTCAAACCCTCGCCGTGCCGCGCCAGCCAGTTCGCCAACCACGCGAGCGAGCGCAGTGGTTGCCCTAGTACATTACCGGTCGTTCCCTTGACCGCAGGCTTACCACGCATCTCGAGCATGACTGGCATATCAACCAGCGACTCGGCATCCCATTTTTCCAGTGGATCACCCACAATCACCAGATCCGCGTTGCTGTTGTCGGCCACGATATGGGTTAGCCCGGTGTCCTCACGATCTTCCAGTCGCGCATCGCACAACTCCAGGCCCGCAAA
>Ga0068858_100000840_pt1 | contig 31805 bp, 29 predicted proteins | sample KBSSwiS12_FD_66589 | JGI IMG/M metagenome (GOLD analysis project Ga0068858, IMG submission 66589) | Switchgrass rhizosphere microbial communities from Kellogg Biological Station, Michigan, USA - KBS Switchgrass S1-2 | ecosystem: Host-associated > Plants > Roots > Rhizosphere > Soil ... | reverse complement strand
TAGGCCGCGCCCGCGTCGAGCGCCGCGGCATCCTGACCCGGCGCGCCGACGAGGAAATCGGCCTTGCCATCGCCGTTGAGGTCGCCGAGCGAAACCACGGTGGTGCCCGCCGCATCGCCCGCCAGCTCGCCGCGGATCGCGAAACCGCCAATCCCGGCGTCGATCGCGGACAGGTTGATCTCGCCCGCCCCGCGCCCGAACACCACGTATGCCTCGCCCGCGTCGGTCGCGCCGGCGACATCGACGCCCGGCGCGCCGATCAGGATCTCGCCCTTGCCGTCGCCGTTCAGATCGGCGAGCCCGGCGATCGCGGCACCGGCCCGGTCACCCGCGGCGGCGCCGTCGATCAGCAGTTGCCCCGCGCTGCCGAGCGCCACGGTGCTCCCGCTCGCGAGCCCGCCAAGGGTTACGATCACCCGACCCGAATCGAGCCCGTTCACGTCGCTGGCGCTGGCGCCGAAGATGAGGTCGGCCTTGCCGTCGCCGCTCATGTCGGACGTTGCGCCGAGCCACGGGGCGACCGGATTGCCTGGCGAGAGCGATGCGAAATCCCCGAAGGCGGCGGGAGAGAACCGGAGGCCGAGGCCGCTGGAGAGAAGGTTCGAAAGGAAGACCCGCGTGTTGGGGATGGGCATCAGTGGCTCCCGAAAGTGATCGTTCATCCCTCAACGGGCCGGTGCTGCGATTATTCCATGCGGCCGGCCTGGCGACCCTCCGCGCTCCCGCACCGGACGGCTCCATGCGATGGACGGTCTGTCGCAAACTGTCGTAAAGTTAAGCCGGCGTTCAGCGCCCGAATGGCCTGATGCAAGCCGACCGCGCGGCAGGAGCGGTGATTGACGAGGTTGGAGAGAAGTCCATGACAATCATCAGGAAAGCTGTGCTGGCAGGCACACTCGGCGCGGCCGCGCTGACCGCTGCCACCCCCGCTATGGCGGATGACTGGCGCTGGCGCCGGCACCACGGCGGAGACACCACCGGAGCGGCCGTTGCCGGCGGCATCATCGGCCTCGCGCTCGGTGCGGCGATCGCCTCGAACGGGCGCGATCGCGATTACGACGATTACTACTATGATCGCCGCTATCGTCACCCGCGTGCCCGGGTCTACGTCTACCACCAATACCCGCGCTACTACAGCGGCTGGGACCGTCCGGCCTACCGCTACTACTACCCGCGCGAGCGCTATTACCGCGGCTACAACGGCTACGGCGGCTACTACGGCTACGGCCGCGGCTGGTAAGCCGGGACGACGCGCCCCCTCGCCAAATCGGCGGGGCCCGTGTAGGGGGCGGCCGCATGCCGGCCGCCCCTTTCTCGTATGCAGACCTGCGGATTGCCCTGTTCAGCGGCAACTACAACTATGTGCGTGACGGCGCGAACCAGGCGCTGAACCGGCTGGTCGGCTATCTGCTCCGCCAGGGCGCCGCGGTCCGGGTCTATTCGCCCGAGGTCGAGCACCCGGCCTTCCCGCCAACCGGCGATCTCGTCGGCGTGCCTTCGCTGGCCGCGCTCGGTCGGCCCGAGTACCGCGTGCCCATCGGCCTGTCGCGCAAGGTCCGCCGTGACATGGCCGCCTTCGCGCCCAATATCCTCCACGTCTCGTCCCCCGATCCCACCGCTCACCGTGCGGTCAGTTGGGCCCGCGGTCGGCGCCTGCCGATCCTCGCCTCGGTCCACACCCGGTTCGAGACCTATCCGCGCTACTACGGCCTCGCCTTCATCGAGCCGCTGGTCGAGGCGCTGCTGCGCCGCTTCTACCGCCGCTGCGATGCGCTGGTCGCGCCTTCGGAATCGATGGCGCAGGTCCTGCGCGAGCAGCGCATGAACTACGACATCGATATCTGGTCGCGCGGGGTTGATCGCGAGCTGTTCCACCCCGGCCGGCGCGATATGGCTTGGCGCCGAGGGCTGGGCATCGCCGACGACGAGGTTGTGGTCGGCTTCTTCAGCCGCCTCGTCATGGAGAAGGGCCTCGACGTCTTCTCCGACGCGATCGACGAACTGAAGCGCCGCAATGTCGGCCACCGCGTGCTGATCGTCGGCGATGGGCCCGCGCGCGAATGGTTCGAGAACCGCCTGCCCGACGCGATCTTCGCCGGCTACCAGTCGGGGCCCGACCTCGCCCGTGCGGTCGCCTCGATGGACGTGCTGTTCTTCCCCTCGATCACCGAGACCTTCGGCAACGTCACGCTGGAGGCGATGGCTTGCCGCCTTCCGGTGGTCGTCGCTGCCGCGACTGGCAGCGAGAGCCTCGTCTACGACAACCGCTCGGGCCGCCTGATCCGCCCCGGCGCGATCCGCGAATATGCCGACGCGCTCGCCACCTACATCTGCGATCCGGCCCTTCGGGAGGCCCACGGCAGCGCAGGCGAGGCCCGCAGCCTCGAGTTTTCGTGGGACCGGATCAACCAGGTCGTCGCCGATACCTATCTGCGCCTGCTCCGCCAGAACGCCCGCCCCGCCCGCGCCTGAAAGCGCGCAGGTGCATTTCACCGCGCGCGCGCCTAAGTAGGCACGCAAATGCCCGACCTGTTCCCCGATGCCCTGCCGCCCGGCCAGACGGAGCCGCCGCTGCGTGAAGACGCGCCGCTGGCGGATCGGCTGCGCCCGCGCACGCTCGACGAGGTGATCGGGCAGGAGCACCTGACCGGTCCTGAGGGCGCAATCGGGCGAATGGTCGCCGCCGGGCGGCTGTCGTCGATGATCCTGTGGGGGCCGCCCGGGACGGGCAAGACCTCGATCGCCCGCCTCCTCGCGGCGGCCGTCAGCATGCGCTACCACGCAGTCAGCGCGGTGTTCTCGGGCGTGGCGGATCTCAAGAAGGCCTTCGCCGAGGCCGACGTCGCGGCCAAGGCGGGACAGCGCACGCTGCTGTTCGTGGACGAGATCCACCGGTTCAACCGCGCCCAGCAGGACGGTTTCCTCCCCTTTGTCGAGGCAGGCACCGTTACCCTCGTCGGCGCGACGACCGAGAACCCCAGCTTCGAGCTCAACGCCGCGCTGCTCAGCCGCGCGCAGGTGCTGATCCTCCACCGGCTCGATGCCGCCGCGCTGGAGAAGCTCCTCGCCCGCGCCGAGGCGCTCGAAGGCAAGCCGCTGCCCGTCACCCCCGAATCCCGCGCCGCGCTCGTCGCCTCGGCCGATGGCGACGGCCGCTTCCTGCTCAACCAGGCCGAAACGCTGTGGTCGGTCAACTTGCCCGAGCCGCTCGACCCCGCCGGCCTGGGCCAGTTCCTCCAGCGCCGCGTCGCCGTCTACGACAAGGACCGCGAGGGACACTACAACCTGATTTCGGCGCTCCACAAAGCTCTGCGCGGGTCCGATCCGCAGGCTGCGCTCTATTATCTGGCGCGCATGCTCACCGCGGGCGAGGAGCCGCTCTACGTCCTGCGCCGCCTCGTCCGCTTCGCCAGCGAGGACGTCGGCCTCGCCGATCCGCAGGCGCTCGTCCAGTGCCTTGCCGCCAAGGACGCCTACACCTTCCTCGGCAGCCCCGAAGGCGAGCTCGCAGTGGTGCAGGCCTGCCTCTATTGCGCCACCGCTCCCAAGTCGAATGCCGCCTACGCCGCGCAGAAGGCCGCGTGGAAGAGCGCGCGCGAGACCGGCTCGCTGATGCCGCCGGCCAACATCCTCAACGCGCCGACCAAGCTGATGAAGGACATCGGCTACGGCAAGGACTACGCCTACGACCACGACACCGATGACGGCTTTTCCGGCGCCAACTACTGGCCCGACGGCATGGCGCCCCAGGCCTTCTACCAGCCCGCCGAACGTGGGTTCGAGCGCGAGGTGCTCAAGCGGCTCGAATGGTGGGACAAGAAGCGTCGCGAGCGCGCGGGCGCTTGATCGGACCCCACCGCTTCCGACACTTCGCCGCGATCGACTGGTCGGGCGCGGTCGGCGAGCGCCACGCGGGGATCGCGGTCGCGCTCGCCGCACAGGGCACGGGCGCGCCGGAACTTGTCCGCCCCGGCCACCGCTGGTCCCGCGCCGAAGTGCTGCACTGGCTGCTTCACGATCTCCCGGTCGACACGCTCGTCGGCCTCGACCTTGGCATCGCGCTCCCGTTTGCCGACTGCGGCGCGTTCTTCCCCGGCTGGCCCGAGAGCCCGCCCGACGCGCGCGCGCTGTGGGCGCTGATCGACCGCCTTTGCGCCGAGGACCCCCACCTCGCCGCGACCAGCTTCGTCGATCATCCCGAAGCCGCGCACCATTTCCGCCGCCATGGCGGCCGGGAGGGGCTCCGCTTCGGGGGAGGTCGCGGCCGGCTGAGGGTCACTGAGCGCGCGCAGGAGGCGATGGGCTGTCGACCGACCTCGAACTTCAATCTCGTCGGCGCCGCGCAAGTCGGCAAGTCGAGCCTCACCGGCATGCGCCTGCTCCACCGCCTCGCCGGCCGCCTCCCCGTCTGGCCGGTCGATCCGCTTCCGCCACGCGGCTCGGTGGTGGTCGAGATCTACACCACCATCGCGGCGATGGCCGCAGGCCGCCCACCCGCCCGTTCCAAGATCCGCACCTACGCCGAACTCGCCGCAGCGCTCGCCGTGCTCGCCAGCCACCCCGTCCCCGGCACCGGTGCGATCGCCGACCACGCCAGCGATGCGCTCCTCACCGCCGCCTGGCTGCGCGGTCACGCCCACCAGCCCGCGTTGTGGGAGCCGGCCGGCCTCGCCGAAGTAGCCCGCACCGAAGGCTGGACCTTCGGCGCAGCCTAGGGCAAAGGCGCCAAGCGCCTGCAATTCAGGCGCCCATGCACCGGGCCGGCATAGCACAGTGGTAGTGCAGCGGTTTTGTAAACCGAAGGTCGGGGGTTCAAATCCCTCTGCCGGCACCAGCGCTCCGTCGATCACCGCCTGAGCGGAAGCGGCGGTCTATCGACCTGCGTTCACAGGCTCCGCCGCTCGCGCCGGGGCGGCTTGCCGAAAACCTGCGCGTGCCAGCGGCTGAATGCCCCGATCGAACTGTAGCCGAGCATGTCCGCCACATCGGTGACGCGCATGCGCGGGTTTGCGAGATACTGGGTAGCAAGCTGCATCCGCGACTTGTGGAGGAGGTTGCTGAAGCTTTCGCCCTCGGCCTCAAGGCCACGCTGGAGCGTGCGCACGGTCACTCCCAGCGAGGCCGCGCAGGTCTGGATCGATGCCTTGCCCGATGGCAGCAGCAGCTTGATCAGTTGCCCCACGTCCTGGACGATCGTGCGCCCTGCCGGGCTCATCACCGCTTCGAGGAGCTGGCGTGCATGGAGCGCCAGTTGCTCGTCGGCGCGCGCGTTGAGGCAGTCGAGATCGGCCGGATCGATCACCAGCCCGTTGAATTCGCAGTCGAACATCGGACGACACCGGAACACCCGGGTGAAGATCGGCAGTTCCGCCGGCGGGGGCGCGGCCCACGAGAAGCAGATGTTGCGCGGCGACCAGGCATCGCCGAGGACCGTCCCGCAAACCCGTGCCAGCACGCCGAGCGCCAGCGCCGAGGCGTGGTGGCTCGGCTCCGGCCGGCTGAGCTGGAAATCCTCGCGCAGCACGATGTCGCCGTCGATCTCCTCGATGTGCAGGACCAGTGTCGAATTGATCCGCGACCGGAACTCGGACAGCGTCGCCAGCGCCTGCCTGAGCGTCGGCTGGTGCGCGATCAGCAAGCTGGTGGCGCCGAGGTTGGCGAGCGAGCGGCCTTCCGCCATGCGCAGCCCGAACGTGGCGCAACCGGTCGCCTCGGCGCTGCGCTCCAACAGTCGGATCACGGCCACGGCGGGGATCAGGCGCTCCGGATTGGCGAGCAGATCGGCGGTCAGCCCCTGCTCGCGCAGGAACGGCCGCGGATCGACGCCGAACCCGGCCATCGTCTCCCGGTAGCCGGTGAGCGCGGCCACCCGAACCAGTTCCGCCATGCGTCCTTCTCCCCCGGACGATGTGCCGCGCCGCCTTGGCGTCGAATGGCAAAACAATGTCATGAAATGTGAAAAATGCAAGCAGTTCCCCCCGTAATGTGCGGCCAAAGCAAAGGGGAGAGTGCAGGCGATGGCGCAAGCTGTCCGTTTCTACGAGACCGGTGGTCCCGAAGTCCTCAGGCTCGAGGACGTCACGGTCGGCGAGCCGGGCCCCGGCGAGGTGCGCATCCGCCACGCGGCGGTCGGCTGCAACTTCGCCGATACCTACTTCCGCTCGGGCTACTACCCGGTACAGCCGCCCTGCGGCATCGGCGTCGAGGGCGCGGGCACGATCGAAGCGCTCGGCGAAGGGGTGACCGGGTTCGCGGTCGGCGACCGCGTGGCCTACAACGGCAGCCCGCTCGGCGCCTACAGCACCGCGCGCGTCATGCCGGCCGCCCCGCTGTTCAAGCTGCCCGAGAGCGTCTCGTTCGAGCAGGCGGCGGCCTCCACCATGCGCGGCCTCTCCGCGACTTACTGGCTGACCCGGTGCGATCCGCGGCTCAAGGCAGGCGACACGATCCTGCTCCATGCCGCCGCCGGCGGCGTCGGCCTGCTCGCGGTGCAGCTTGCCAAGCTGCTCGGCCTGCGCGTGATCGGCACGGTGTCGACCGAGGCCAAGGCCGAGATCGCGAAGGCCAATGGCTGCGACGAGATCATCTTCTATCGGCGCCAGGACGTTGCCGCGCGGGTCCATGAGCTGACCGGCGGCGAAGGCGTGCAGACCGTGTTCGACAGCGTCGGGCAGGATACTTTCGAGGGGTCGCTCAAGTCGCTGCGGCGGCGCGGGATGCTGGTCGGCTGCGGCACGGCCTCGGGGCCGATCCCGCCGATTGATGCCTTCCAGATGATGCTCCAGGGCTCGGTCTATTTCACCCGCCCGGCCTTCGCCGACTACTACGCCGATCCCGCCGAGCGCGCCGAGAATGCCGCGCTCTGGTTCGGCCATCTGGCGGCGGGCCGGATCAAGGTCGAGATCGGCCAGCGCTACGCCCTTGCGGATTGCGTGCAGGGCCACCGCGATCTCGAGAGCGGCGCCACCATCGGCTCATCCATCTTCGTGATCTGAAAGGCAGTCCCATGAGGATCGAGAAGCTCACCACGCATATCGGCGCCGAGCTGAGCGGCGTCAGCCTGGCCGACGCCGTCCGCGATGACGGTCTGTTCGCCGAGATCCGCGTCGCGCTGCTCGAGCACAAGGTGCTGTTCCTGCGCGGCCAGGACATTTCGCGCGCCGATCACGTCGCCTTTGCCGAGCGCTTCGGGGCGCTCGAGGACCACCCGGTGGCAGGCAGCGATCCCGAGCATCCGGGCCTCGTCAGGATCTACAAGGACGAGAACTCCCCGCCCGACTTTTATGAGAACGCCTGGCACTGCGATGCGACCTGGCGCGAGGCGCCGCCGCTCGGCTGCGTGCTGCGCTGCGTGGCCTGCCCGCCGGTGGGCGGCGACACGATGTGGGCGAATATGGCCAAGGCTTACAGTGATTTGCCGGACCATGTTAAGGAAACGATCGAACCACTGAAGGCCCGCCACTCGATCGAGGCGACGTTCGGCGCGCGGATGGGCGAGGAGCAGCGCCACGCGTTGAAGGCCCAATTCCCCGATGCCGAGCACCCGGTGGTCCGCACGCATCCCGAGACCGGCGAAAAGATCCTGTTCGTCAACGGCTTCACAACGCATTTTACCAATTACCATACGGCCGCGAACGTCCGCTACGGGCAGGACTATGCGCCCGGCGGGGCCAGCCTGCTGCAGTACCTGATCGGCCGGGCGAGCATCCCCGAATACCAGGTGCGCTGGCGCTGGCAGCCCAACTCGATGGCGATCTGGGACAACCGTTCGACCCAGCACTACGCGGTGATGGACTATGCGCCCACGGTCCGCCGGATGGAGCGCGCGGGCATCATCGGAGATCGCCCTTTCTAGCTATTCCAAGGAGTTAAGCCGATGCAATTCCTCGACGATTCCCTGCTGCCGAAGAACCAGGACAAGCTGGTCATCACCGCCGCGCCCTATGGGCCCGAGTGGCTGCCCTCGGACTTTCCCGAGGATATCCCGGTCACCATGGAGGAACAGGTCCAGAAGGCGGTCGACTGCTACAACGCCGGTGCAACGGTACTGCACCTGCATTGCCGCGAACTGGACGGCCACGGCTCCAAGCGCCTGTCGATGTTCAACGAGATGATCGACCGCATCCGCACCGCGGTCCCCGGGATGATCATCCAGGTCGGCGGCTCGATCTCGTTCGCTCCCGAGAGCGAAGAGGACGGCGCCGAGGCCAAGTGGCTGTCCGACGAGGTGCGCCACATGCTGGCGGACCTCAAGCCGGCACCCGAGCAGGTGACGATCGCGGTCAACACCACGCAGATGAACGTGATGGACCTGATGACCGAGGAGGAATACGGCGAGACCAGCCTCGCCAATCCCGCACTCTACCAGGCCTACCGCGAGATGGTCGTGCCGGCCGGGCCGCAGTGGGTCGAGGAGCACCTGCGCCGGCTCACCGCCAGCGGGATCCAGCCGCACTTCCAGCTGACCTGCATGCCCGACATGGAAACGGTCGAGCGCCTGGTGCGGCGCGGCCACTACAAGGGGCCGCTGAACCTCACCTGGGTCGGCATCGGCGGCGGGTTCGACGGGCCCAACCCGGCGAACTTCATGGAGTTCATCCGCCGCGCGCCGGACGGATCCACCGTGACGCTGGAAAGCGTGATGGGCAATGTCCTGCCGATCAACACCATCGCCATCGCGCTCGGCATGCACGCGCGCTGCGGGATCGAGGACACGATCTACGATCCGCACGGCAACAAGATGGGCTCGGTCGCGCAGATCGAGCAGCTGGTGCGGATCAGCCGCGAGCTCGGCCGCGAAGTGGCCGACGGGGCCGAGGCGCGGCGGATCTACCGGATCGGGACGCAATACAACTCGGTCGAGGAAACCCTGGCCCGGCTCGGCATGGCGCCCAACCGCGAGCGCGGCCAGGCCGCCGTGCCGCTGCGGGCGGCCTGACGCCAATGAGCCCGCCCACCGTCCTGTTCGTCCCCGGCCTGCGCGATCACGTCGAGGACCACTGGCAGACCCACGCCGCTCGGGAGATCCCCGGTTCGGTGACGGTGCCGCCGCTGGAGGCCGACCGGCTGAGCCGCGACGCGCGGGTGTCGGCGCTCGACGCGGCGATGCGGGCCATCGACGGCGAGGTGATCCTCGCCGCCCACAGCGCCGGCTGCCTGATGGTCGCGCGATGGGCCACCCGGCCCACCGCGCAGGTCTGCGGGGCGCTGCTGGTGACCCCGGCTGATGTCGAGACCCCGCTGCCCGCCGGCTACCCGACGTTGGAGCAACTGGCGGCTGGCGGCTGGCTGCCGATCGCGCGGGAGCGACTGCCGTTTCCGACCAAAGTCGTCGCGAGCCGCAACGACCCGCTCGCCGGGTTCGACAAAGTGGTGCAATTGGCCGAATGCTGGGGCGCCGAGCTGATCGACGCGGGCGAGGTCGGGCACCTCAATCCGGCAGCCGGCTATGGCCCATGGGCCGATGCCCTGCCGCTGATCGGCGGGCTGGTGCGCGAACGGGCGTAAGGCCCGGCGGGCAGGAACGGGAGGGGAAACAATGGCGGGACACATCGCTGCGAACGGCCCCTCCGGCTCCGGTCCGGCCACCGTGACCGGTTATGCCTGGGCGGTGTTCGCGCTCAGCTTCGGCCTGCTCATCTCCGACTACATGGCCCGCCAGGTGCTTGGCGCGGTGTTCCCGCTGCTCAAGGCCGAATGGCACCTGACAGACAGCCAGCTCGGATTGCTGTCGGGCGTCGTGGCGGTCATGGTCGGCGTGCTGACCTTCCCGCTCTCGCTCGCGGCCGACCGTTTCGGCCGGGTGCGCAGCCTGACCCTCATGGCTGTGCTGTGGAGCCTCGCCACCCTGCTCTGCGCGGTGGCGGGGGGCTACACGACGATGCTGCTCGGCCGCGCGCTCGTCGGCGTGGGTGAGGCGGCTTACGGCAGCGTCGGCATCGCGGTGGTGATCAGCGTGTTCCCGCAGCGACTGCGCGCGACGCTCTCCGCGGCGTTCATGGCCGGAGGGCTCTTCGGGCAAGTGCTTGGCGTCGCGGTCGGCGCGCAGGTTGCGGCAAGCCACGGCTGGCGCACCGCGTTCCTCGCCATCGGGCTCTCCGGGCTGGCGCTCGGCCTGGCCTATCCGCTCGTCGCCCGCGAGAACCGCATCCGCGCGCTTGCGGGCCTCGATGCGGGCGCGGCCGCCTCGCGCGGCTCGCTGCGCGCGCTCTTCGCCACCCGTTCGGTCGTGCTGGCCTATGTCGGCAGCGGCCTCCAGCTGTTCGCCGCCGGCGCGCTACCGGCGTGGCTGCCGAGCTACCTCAACCGCTACTACGCCCTGCCCATCGACCGCGCCGGGCGCGCCGCCGCCGTGCTGCTGCTGGTATGCGGCACGGGCATGGTCGTGTGCGGCCTCTTGAGCGACCGGCTGGCGCGGGACCTGCCGGCCCGCAAGATCTCGCTCGCGCTGGCTTGCAGCCTGTGCACCGCGGCTGCCCTCGCGCTCGCCTTCCAGCTTCCGCCGGGTCCGGGCCAGCTGGCCCTTCTCGGAGTGGCGATGTTCCTCGTTGCCGGCACTACCGGACCTGCCGGGGCGATGGTCGCCAATCTTACCCCGCTTGCCGTCCATGCCTCGGCGTTCGCCACGCTTACCCTCGCCAACAACCTTATCGGCCTCGCGCCCGGGCCGATCCTGACCGGGCGCCTCGCCGACAGCCTCGGCTTGCTCGGCGCCTTCCGCCTGCTGCCCGTGCCCTGCCTCGCCGCCGCGCTGGTCTTCGCGATCCTGCGCCGAACCTATCTGGCCGACCTTGCGCCACGCCCGGTGAACGCGGCCATGGTGCTTACCTGATCACCCTGCATCCGTCCCTCCCGAGCGAAGTCGAGAGACTGGTTCGAGCGAAGCGAGACCCTTCGCCCTCGCTGGCTCGCTGGCGCTCGGCATGGTTCCTCGACTTCGCTCGGGAGAAACGGGTCAAATTAGAGGATGCAACCCATGACCAGCCTGCCTGACCAGGCCCGGACGATCGCCCCGGGCCTCGCCACCGCGCTCGTCGTCGCCGCGGCCGCGACGTTCCTGTCCGAGCACTACACCGCGCCGGTGATGCTTTATGCCTTGCTGCTCGGCATGGCATTCAACTTCCTCACCGAGCAGGACCGCACCCGCCCCGGGGTCGAATTCGCCGCCAAGGCGCTGCTGCGGACGGGGGTGGCCCTGCTCGGCATGCGGATCGGCTGGAGCCAGGTCACGGCGCTCGGCTGGGGTCCGGTGATCATGGTCCTCGCAATGGTCGCGGTGACGATCGGCATGTCAGTCCTGTTCGCCAAGGCCTTCGGGTTCAACCCGCTGTTCGGCTTCCTCTCGGGCGGGGCCACGGCGATCTGCGGCGCCTCGGCGGCGCTGGCGCTGTCGGCCGCGCTGCCCGCGCACGAGAAGAAGGAGCAGGCGACGCTGTTCACGGTCATCGGCGTCTCGGCGCTCTCCACCCTCGCGATGATCGCTTATCCGGTGATCGCCCACGCCACCGGCTTGTCCAATCACCAGGCGGGCATATTCATCGGCGCGACGATCCACGACGTCGCGCAGGTCGTCGGCGCCGGCTATGCGATCTCGCCCGATGCCGGGGACACCGCGACTATCGTCAAGCTGCTGCGCGTGGCGATGCTGCTGCCGGTAATCCTCGTCGCCGGCCAGATCACCCGCTCCAGCGCCGCGCCGGGCACCGTGCGCCCGCCGCTGCTGCCGTGGTTCGTCGTCGCCTTTGCCGCGTTCGTGGTACTCAACAGCGTGGTTGCCCTGCCGCCTGCGCTCACCGCTGCCGGCAACGATCTCTCGCGCTGGTGCCTCGTCACCTCGATCGCCGCGATCGGAATGAAAACGCGCCTCGGCGACATCGTCCGACTCGGCTTGAGGCCCGTGGCACTGATGGTGCTCGAAACCACGATGCTGGCGGCGATGGTGCTCGTGCTGCTCAAGTCCGGGATGGTATGACACGGATTGCAAAATCGGTGTCGTCAAATGTGAAAACACGGCCGTGCAATGGCCGTAATCAGCGGGCAACAAGATTGCAGAGGGGAGATTTCCAGGATGTTTGACCGCACCTTGCGGCTGCGCGCTTCGGCGCTGGCCATCACCGCCGCCTTCGGCTTTGCCGCACCTGCCCTCGCGCAGCAGGCAGCGCCTGCCGCCCAGCCCACCCCCCAGCCCGCCGACGCGGCTCCGGCCGACGCCGGCGAGATCGTCGTCACCGCCCAGAAGCGCGCCGAGAACGTCCAGAACGTGCCGATCTCGATCGCCGCGTTCAATGGCGCGGCGCTGGCCAAGGCCAACGTCGTCACCGTGCTCGACCTTGGCCGCGTCGCAACCAACTTCCAGACCGTGCGCTCGTCGAACACCGGCTCGACCCGGATCGGCATCCGCGGCGTGGGCTCGCTCGCCAACACGCTCATCGAACCGAGTGTCGCGGTGTTCCTCGACGGGGTCTACGTGCCCCGCTCGGGTTCGGTTCTCGGTGCGTTCCTCGACATCGAGGGCGTCGAAGTGCTGCGCGGGCCGCAGGGCACCCTGTTCGGCCGCAATGCCAGCGTGGGCGCGCTCTCGCTGCGCTCCGCTCTGCCGCGCCATGAGCTTTCCGGCGAAGTCTCGGGCGAAGTCGGCTCGTTCGACCGCTACAAGCTTTCGGGCAACGTCAACCTGCCGCTCGGCGAGAACCTGGCGCTGCGCGTTGCCGGCATGGGCCAGTGGTACAAGGGTCCGTGGATCAACAAGCTCGACGGCAAGCGCTACGGCGGCTCCGACGACATGGCCTTCCGCGCAACGCTCAAGGCCGATATCGGCGACCTCCAGTGGATCCTGCGGGCCGACTATACCAAGCTCGACGGCGACGGCGTCTCCAACTTCGACTTCGACGCAAACTCGGTGAGCCCGGCGCGCCTGGCGTTCATCCAGGCCGCGTTCAACGGCGGGCCCGACACCAACCTCAACGACCGCGTGATGAACCAGTTCATCGGCGCGGGACTGATCGACAAGAACTACGGCTTCTCGAGCACGGCCTCGCTTGACCTGAATGGCGCCACCCTCAAGCTGATTGACAGCTACCGGGTCTGGACCAACGACCAGCTCGACGGCGACATCGTCTACTTCCCGGTGAGCCTCGCCACCCGCCGCAGCACCTTCGACTCGCGTAGCCACAACCACGAGCTGCAGTTCATCTCGCCGCAGAACCAGTGGCTTGGCGGCAAGCTCGACATGGTTGCGGGGCTTTACTACTTCTCGGAAGACTTCAAGCTCGGCGAACAGCTCAACATGGGCTCGGCCTATTGCGGCACCGTCCTGCGCACGGCCTCGGCCGGCGTGCAGGGCGCTTGCGCGACCTACTATGCCACCACCGGCGGCGTCGCGGCGACCGACCAACAGGTGTTCCAGAACGTGCAGTCGCTCGCGGCCTATACCCAGGGCAATCTGCAACTGACCGACGGGCTCACACTGACGCTGGGCGGCCGCTGGACGAGCGACAAGAAGCGCGGAACCTATTCGCAGATCTCCAGCCCGTTCACCGGCGCCGGCATCCTGCGCGCGCCCGAAGCGCTGACTTTCCCGAATATCTCGGAGCAGCGCTTCACCTATCGCGTCGGCCTCAACTGGAAGCCGACCAGCGACATCATGCTGTTTGCCACCCACTCCACCGGCTACAAGTCCGGCGGCTACAACTCGGGCGCGGGCGCAGCCTCGCTCTCGGTGGTGACCAACGGGGTGCTCGTCTCGACCCAGCGCGTGTTCGACCGGGAGACGGTCAAGAACTACGAGCTGGGCATCAAGTCGAGCTGGCTGGACCGCAAGGTGAAGGCCAACCTCACGCTCTACCGCATGGACATCGGCGGGTTCCAGGACCGCGCGTTCGACGGCCTGAGCTTCATCGTCCGCAACGCGGGCAGCCTCAGGCAGCAGGGCTTCGAATTCGACGGCAGCCTCACCCCGGTGCGCGGCCTGACCTTCTCGGCGTCGGTGGCCTACCTCGACTCGAAGTTCACCTCCTTCGCCAACGGGCCGGGGCCGGCGGGCTGCGCTCCGGTCGGCGGGGTGATCCCGGCCGCCTGCACGACGCTTCCGGCGCAAGGCCAGGTGCAGGACCTTACCGGCAAGCCCAACACCTTCTCGCCCAAGTGGACCAGCAACTTCGCCATCGACTGGACCGGGGAGCTCGGCTCGAGCGGCCTGACGCTGGCGGCGAACGCCAATATCTCGACGGTCTCGCGCCAGTACGTCGGCACGGTCAACGACGCGAACATCCAGTCGCTGGCCGACGCCTATGCCGTGGTCGGCGCGCGGCTCACGCTGGGTGGGCCGAACGATCGCTGGTCGGTCTCGGTGTTCGGCCGCAACCTCGCGAATCGGCACTACCGGGCGCTCTCGGTGTACCAGCCGCTCGGCGCCTCGCTGGGGCTGAACAACGGCGTGTTCACCGGCAGCACCGCCAACCGCATCCAGGCGGCCGAGCCGCGCACCTTCGGCGCATCGGCGACGATCCGCTTCTGATCGCCTGACTTCAGTTGGAGTGAGCCCCTCCCGGCGCGTGCTCCGCGCCGCCGGGAGGGGCGTGCCCGGAAAGGACCCGCGATGCCGCAGCCGCACGATGGCCTGATGCAGGACTGGCCGCTCACCGTCGACAAGGTGATCACCCATGCCGCCACGGTCCACGGCGCGCGCGAGGTGGTGAGCCGTCACACCGACGGGACGGTCCACCGCACCACGTATCGCGTGCTGCACGGGCGGGCGCGACAGGTGTCGGCGGCGCTGGCGGCGCTCGGTATCGCCGCGGGGGACCGCGTTGCCACGCTGGCCTGGAACAGCGAGCGGCACATGGAATGCTGGTATGGCGCAATGGGCATCGGCGCGGTGCTCCACACGCTCAACCCGCGGCTCCACCCCGACCAACTGGCATGGATCGCACGTGACGGCGGGGCGCGGGTGCTGGTGCTCGACACCAGCTTCATCGCGCTGATCGAGCCGCTGCGCGCCGCCCTGCCCTTCGAACATTACGTGGTGATCGGCGACGGCGCGGATGCCGCGCCCGCCCCCTGGGCGCTCGCCTACGAGGACTGGCTCGCCGCCGCCGGCGACCCGCCGGCCTGGGGCCAGTTCCCCGAAGCCGCCGCCTGCGGGCTGTGCTACACCTCGGGGACGACCGGCAATCCCAAGGGCGTGCTCTACTCCCACCGCTCGAACGTGCTCCACGCGATGATCGGCACCAGCGCCGCCGGGCTCGCGATCGGGCCGGACGACGTGGTCATGCCGATCGTGCCGATGTTCCACGCCAACGCCTGGGGCCTGGCCTTCGCCTGCCCGATGGCCGGGGCCAAGCTGGTCATGCCGGGCGGGCAGCTCGACGGAGGCTCGGTCTACGAGCTGCTCGAGCGTGAGCGCGTGACCTTCTCCGCCGCGGTGCCGACAGTGTGGCTCGGGCTGCTCCAGCACTTGCGCGAACACGGCCTCACCCTGCCGCACCTCAAGCGCGTGGTGATCGGCGGCGCGGCGCTGCCGCCGGCTATCCTCGGCGCGTTCGAGGAAGACTACGGCGTCGAGGTCGTCCACGCCTGGGGCATGACCGAGACCTCGCCGATCGGCACGGTCGGCGGCGTGCCGGCGGCGCTCGGCGAGGTCTCTGCGGATGAGCGCACCCGGATCAAGCTGCGCCAGGGCCGCCCGCCGTTCGGGGTCGAACTCCGCCTCGCCGACGATGCGGGGGCAGACCTGCCGTGGGACGGCGCGACCCCGGGCCGCCTGCTGGTCCGCGGCTTCGCGGTGGCCGCGGCCTATGTCAACGGCGCGGGCGGCGAGATCCTCGACTCGCACGGCTTCTTCGACACCGGCGACGTCGCGACGATCGATCCGCACGGCGTGATGCAGATCACCGACCGCGCAAAGGACGTGATCAAGTCGGGCGGCGAATGGATCAGCTCGATCGAGATCGAGAACCTCGCCCTTTCGCACCCGGCGGTCGCCAACGCGGCGGCCATCGGCGTGCCGCATCCGAAGTGGGACGAGCGACCGGTGCTGGTGGTCGAGGCGCGGCCCGGGCTCAGCGTCACGGCGGCGGAACTTGCCGCCTGGCTCGAGGGCCGGATCGCCCGCTGGTGGATGCCCGACGACTACGTGATCGTCGAGGCGATCCCGCTCGGCGCGACGGGCAAGGTCGACAAGCGCGCCCTGCGCACCGAGTTCGAGAACTGGAGATCACAGGCATGAGCTTCGCCGCGCCGACCGCCGACCAGCTGCTGGCCCTCACCGTCAACGCGGGCCTGCCGCAACTCGCCGCTCACGAGCGCTTTGCCGCGGCGACGCCCGACATGGCCGAGGCCATCGCCGAGGGCATCGCCCGCTTCGCCCAGGGCGAATGGGCGCCGCTCAACCGCAGCGGCGATACCGCGGGCGCGCGCTGCGTCCATGGCCGCGTCACCCTGCCCGCCGGCTATGCCGAGGCCTACGCGGCCTTCGTCGAGCAGGGCTGGGGCGCGATTGCCGGCCCGGGCGAGCACGATGGGCAAGACCTGCCGTTCAGCCTCGCCGCCTGCGTCATGGAGACGCTCGGCACCGCCAACCTCGGCTTCACCCTTCTGCCGATCCTCACGCAGGGCGCGGCCGAAGCGATCCACCACCACGGCACCCCGGAGCAGCAGGCGCGCTACCTGCCGCGGCTGCTCTCGGGCGAATGGTCCGGCACGATGAACCTGACCGAGCCGCAGGCCGGCTCGGACGTGGGCGCGCTGCGCACCATGGCAACGCCGATCAGTGCGGGCCCGCACGCCGGGTTGTGGTCGATCAAGGGCACCAAGATCTTCATCACCTGGGGCGAGCACGACCTAGCCGGGAACATCGTCCACCTCGTGCTGGCGCGCACCCCCGGCGCGCCGGCGGGCTCGCGCGGGATCTCATTGTTCCTCGTGCCCAAGTTCCTGCCTGGCGCTGACGGCACTCCGGGCGCGCGCAACGACCTGCGCGCGGTCTCGATCGAGCACAAGCTCGGCATCCACGCCTCGCCCACCTGCGTGATGAGCTACGGCGACAACGACGCCTGCGTCGGCGAGCTGCTCGGGGCCGAGCACGACGGCCTGCGCTGCATGTTCACGATGATGAACGCCGCCCGGATCAGCGTCGGCAGCCAGGGCGTGCAGGTGGCCGAAGCGGCCCTGCAGCAGGCCTCGGCCTACGCGCGAGAGCGCATCCAGTCTCCCCGGGCGGGCAGCGCCGAAAAGTCGCCCGTGGCGATCATCGAGCACCCCGACGTGCGCCGGATGATCCTGCGGATGACCGCGCTGACGCAGGCCGGCCGCGCCCTGCTCTACTACACCACTGGCCAGATCGACCGCGCCGCGCTGGGCGACGCCGGCGCTTCAGCGCGCGCCGACGTGCTGGTGCCGCTAGCCAAGGCGTGGTGCACCGACCTCGGCTGCGAGGTGGCTAGCCTTGGCATACAGGTCCATGGCGGAATGGGCTTCATCGAGGAAGCCGGCGCGGCCCAATTCTACCGCGACGCCCGCATCCTGCCGATATACGAGGGCACCAACGGCATCCAGGCGGCCGATTTCGTCACCCGCAAGCTCGACATGGACGGCGGCGCCTCGCTCCTGGCGCTGCTGGGCGAGGTTGCCGTTGATTGCAGCGATGCGCCTGCGCTGGCCTCGCTCGCCCGGCGGTGCGCCGAGATCGCGCGCCACTTCCTCGGATCGGCCTCGCTCGACGATCGCCTCGCCGGCTCGGTTGCGTTCGCCACGATGTGCGCCGTCGCGGTGGCAGGCTGGCAACTGCAGCGCCAGGCGCGCTTTGCCGATGCCGATCGCGCCAAGGCGGTTGTGGCGCGCTACTTCGCGCAGGTGATCGCCGCGGAAGCTCGCGGACTCGACGCCGCGGCGCTTTGCGGCATGGCCCTGCTGGACGGTCTACAAGTGCGCGGCGGCTAAATTACATACGTTAAATCAACAGGTTGAACCAAATTCTCGGCACGTCTATCGGCGCGGAACCGCAGGCCGGTCACGATGATTCCACACCTTGGGAGGGGAAGATGGAGCCTTCATGCGAGACGTTGAACTTCCCGGGGAGCTGGTGGACTATTTCCGCTCCTCGACCGTGGCCCTCTCCCTCGGTGCTGCCGACGGCGACCACGAACTGCTGCTGACGAACGAACCTTTTTCCCGCCTCACCGGCTACGTCCCTTCCGAAATCATCGGCCGCAACTGCCGCTTCCTGCAAGGCCAGCAGGTGGACGCGGAGGCGCGCGAGAAGATCCATGCCTTTCTGCGCGAGGATCGCATCGCCAACGTCCGCACGCCGCTGGTGAACTTCCGCAAGAACGGCGTGCCCTTCGTCAACCTGCTCTACATGTCCAAGCTCACCGCAATGGCCGGCAAGGTCCGCTACATCTTCGCCTCGCAGTTCGACATCAGCCGCACCCAGCCCGACCTGCTGCAGGACTATGACACCAGCCTCGGCAATGTCCTCGACCGGCTCAGCCCCGTGCTCGCCAACAGTGGAATGATCGTCGAAGGCTCGCTCCTCACCATCGCCAACACCGCGGCGATGGTCGCGCAGGCGAAAGTCACCCTGGCGGAACTCGACAGCAGCAGCGGACTGCTGTGAGCCGCACTGCAGCGTCAGCCGCGCGCCTGCCGGTCGTCGGCATCGGCGCCTCCGCGGGCGGGCTCGAGGCCCTGCGCGAAATGCTCGCCCCTGCGCGCGCGCCCACCGGCATGGCCTTCGTCGTCGTCCAGCACCTCGACCCCAATCACGAGTCCATGCTGGCGCAGTTGCTCGACCGGCATACCGATCTCCATGTCCTCCAATCCGAAGGCGGCGAGCGGCTCGAAGCCGACAAGGTCTACATCATCCCGCCGGGCCACGGCCTCGCCATCCGCGAAGGCGTGCTCCAGCTGACCGACTTCGCCCAGCCGCGCGGGTTGCGCCGGCCAATCGACGATTTCTTTATCTCGCTGGCGACCGACCAGCAGGGCGACGCGGCCTGCGTGATCCTCTCGGGCACTGGCGCCGACGGCAGCAACGGTCTGCGCGCGATCAAGGAAAACGGCGGGCTTTGCCTCGCCCAGCAGCCCGAGACCGCGCGCTACGACGGCATGCCGCTCTCGGCGGTCGGCACCGGCCTCGTCGATTACGTCAAGCAGCCGGGCGAAATGCTCGAGTGCCTCGCCACTTTCTTCAGCCACCGCGCCTCGGCCCACTCGCCCGAAGCCGAGGCTGCCCACGTGATCAATCACGTCGACGACCTGTGTCGCACGCTGCGCACCGCGATCGGCCACGATTTCTCGGGCTACAAGCGCACCACTCTCGTCCGCCGGATCGAGCGGCGCATGCACGTGCTTGGGATCGCCTCGGGCGCGAACTACCTGGCCCGGATCAAGTCGGACCACGCCGAGTGCGAGGCGCTGTTCCGCGATCTGCTGATCAACGTCACCCGCTTCTTCCGCGATCCCGAGCTGTTCGAGCAGCTGCGGGTCGAAGCGATCGAGCCGCTGGTGCGCGAGCGGGCCGAGGGGGACGAAATCCGCGTTTGGATCCCCGGCTGCTCCTCGGGCGAGGAAGCCTATAGCATCGCCATGCTGTTCGCCGAGGCCGTCCGCAAGCACGGCATCTCGCCCGAGACCATCCAGATCTTCGCCACCGACATCGACGAGCGCATGCTCCAGATCGCCCGCGAGGGGGTCTATGCCGGCTCCGCGCTGGCCGACGTGCCGGTCTCCCTGCGCGAGCGCTATGCCGTGCCGCGGGGGGAGCGCTTCGTCATCGCCCCGCAGGTGCGCGAGATGATCCGCTTTTCCAATCACAGCCTGGTCAAGGACCCGCCGTTCTCGCGGATCGACCTCGTCTCGTGCCGCAACCTGCTGATCTACTTCGACGACCGGCTCCAGCAGTCGGTCCTGCCGCTGCTGCACTATGCGATCCGGCCCGAAGGGTACCTGTTTCTCGGGCCATCGGAGAGCGTCGGCCGGTTCGAGCAGCTGTTCCCGCCGATCGACCTGCAGGCCCGGCTGTTCCGCCGCGCGCCCGGGCCGCCGAACTATCCGATCGACCTGCCCGGCAATATGCGCCTCAACGACCGCAGGCCCGAGCGCCTGCACGAGCATTCCACACGCCGCACGGTCCACGACGAGACCGCAGCCGTGCGCCGGCTGGTCGAGCGCTATGCGCCCGCCTCGCTCGTGCTTGATGGCGATGGCGGCATCCTCGCCGCCTATGGCCAGCTCGGCCGCTACTTCGATTTCCCGGTGACCCGCGCCGGCGGATCGAGCGCGACCAGCCTCGCCCGGGGCGAGCTGCGCAACGTCATCGGCCCGCTGCTGCGCAAGGCGCGGGACTCGGGCAAGCGGGTGGTCGCCCGCGATGTCGAGGTCACCTCCGACCACGGCTCGCAGCGGATCGAGGTGATCTGCGATCCGCTGTCCGATGGCACCATGCTGTTCGTCCTGCGCGATACCGCGCCGTTCGTGGCAAGCGACGCGGAGGACCTGCTCGAACTCGAGGCCGAGGGCGATCACCTCGATGCGCTCGAGGACGAACTGCGCGTCACCCGCTACCGCCTGCGCTCGGCAATCGAGGAGCTGGAGACCGCGAACGAGGAGCTCAAGAGCTCCAACGAAGAAATGATGTCGATGAACGAGGAGCTCCAGTCGACCAACGAGGAGCTGTCGACCGTCAACGACGAGCTCAAGTCCAAGATCGACCAGCTCACCGTCGCCAATTCCGATCTGCGCAACTTTTTCGAATCGACCGACCTCGCGGTGGTCGTCGTGGATCGCGACCTCAGGGTCCGCAGCTACACCGAAGCCGCGACCGGCCTGTTCCCGCTCCAGCCGGGCGATCGCGGCCGGCCGCTGCAGGATGTCTACAGCCAGATCGACGGCGCCGAGTTCCTCGACAGCGCGCGGCGCGTGGTGGAAGGCCACGCCGCGATCCATCGCCGCGTCACCACCCGCGACGGCGAGCGCACCTTCGCCCTGCGCGTGCTCCCCTACATGGCCCAAACCGGCGAGACCGACGGCGCGACCCTGGTCTGGTCCGACATCACCGAATCTCTCGCGCTCGAGCGGATCCTCGCCTCCGAGCGCGAGCGGCTGGAGATGGCCATCCGGGCCGGCCGCATCGCGGTCTGGGAATATCGCCCGGACACCGGAGAGACCGTCGTCGATGCCCACGGGCGCGCGATCCTCGGCATTCCGCCGCACGTGCCGGACAACGATCCCGAAGCGCGCCTTGCGCGGCTCCACCCGGACGATCGCCCCGTGTTCGACGCTGCGCTTGCCGAAGTGCTCAGGAAGGGCGGCGATCTGGAATTGGGCTACCGCATCCTGACCGACGGCGTCACGCGCCGGATAAAGACCTTCGGCCGCCTTACCGACGACGGCGGATCACGGCGCCTCATTGGCGTTTCGCTCGACGTCACCCCGGAATACGCCCTCGCCGAGAACCGCGAGCTGATGCTGCGCGAGATGAATCACCGGGTGAAGAATCTCTTCGCCATCATCAGCGGGATGATCTCGGTCGGCGCGCGCTCGCACACCGACGTGAAATCCTTCTCGAAGGACCTGCGCAATCGCATCTCCGCGCTCGGCCGGGCCCATTCGCTGGCCTCGCCCAGCGGCGAACTCCAGACGATCAGCCTGTCCGAACTGATCGACGCGACCGTTGCGCCCTACGCCGGCCACGCCGTGCTCGACATCGACGGCCCGCCGGTGCTCGTCGCCCGCTCGTTCCTCTCGCCCCTCGCGCTGATCTTCCACGAGTGGGCAACCAATGCCGCGAAGTACGGCGCCCTCGGCGCGGAGCGCGGCAAGCTCTCGATCCACTGGACCGATGGGGCGGATGGGCTCGATCTCAGCTGGCGCGAGATCAACGGCCACAAGTACGAACCGGACGCGCGTTCCGGCTTCGGGACGACTCTGGTCGAGACCTCCTCGCGCCAGCTCGGGGCCACCGTTGCGCGCGAGGCGAGCGACGCCGCGTTCACCATCCGCTTCCACCTGCCGCCGAGGATCATCGGGGGGGCCTGATCGCGAGGGGGGCAGGGCCGAGCCGTCACGCGGCCGCGCCGTCCTGCCGCAGCCCGGGAACAGCCGGGGTGCTGCGGCGCTCTGTGCGTGATTGCCTTCCCTGTTCCACGGAGACTGCCCGCGTGCCCGACAGCCAGAGTGCCACGCTCTACCGCATGGTCCTGTCCGACCACACCTGCCCGTTCGGCGTGCGCGCCAAGGGGCTGTTGGAAGATGCCGGCTTTACGGTCGACGACCGCATCCTGCGCACCCGTGAGGAAGTCGATGCATTCGAAGACGAACAGGGCGTGGAAACGACCCCGCAGGTGTTCGTAGGCGGCGAGCGGATCGGCGGGTGCGACGAACTCGAGGCATGGCTTGCCCGTTGAGTGAGGCCCCCACGCTCGATTGCCTGATCGTCGGCGCCGGGCCCGCCGGCCTGACCGCGGCGATCTACCTCGCGCGCTTCCGCCTCGCCATCAGCCTCGTCGATGCCGGCCGCAGCCGCGCCGCGATGATCCCGATGACCCGCAATCACGCGGGCTTCCCCGGCGGCATCGGCGGCGAGGATCTGCTCGGCCGGATGCGCGAACAGGCCGCGGAGTTCGGCGCACACGTCGAGTCTGGCACAGTGGAAAAGCTTGAGGCGGGCGCCGACCACTTCACCGTCCACGCTGACGGGCGCACCTGGCAGGCCCGCACGGTGCTTCTCGCCACCGGAGTGGTCAACAACCGCCCGCCGATCGCGCCCGAGCTGCATGATGTCGCCGTCGCGCGCGGGCTGCTGCGCTACTGTCCGATCTGCGACGGCTTCGAGGTGACCGACCGCGAAGTCGGCGTGATCGGCACCGGCGCCCATGCCGCCCGCGAGGCCACGTTCCTGCGCATGTACACCAGCGCGATCACCCTCGTCGCGCCCGAGGGGCCGCACGACCTGGACGAGGCGGACCGCTCCGCCCTCGCCGAGCTCGGCGTGGCCCTGCGCAACGGACCCTGCGAGCCGCTGCGCGTCGACGGCGACCGGATCTGCGTCACCGATCCGACGGGCACCAGCCGGTTCGACAGCGTCTACCCCGCGCTGGGCTCGGTGATCCGCTCCGAACTCGCCCTCGCGCTCGGCGCCGAGGCCTCGGCCGAGGGCTGTCTCAAGGTTGACGCCCACCAGCGCACGACCATTCCCGGACTTTATGCGGCGGGCGACGTGACGATGGGGCTCGATCAGATCAGCCATGCGATGGGCGAAGCCGGCGTTGCCGCCACGACCATCCGCAACGACCTCGCCAAACGCGCACCCCTCAAGCGCCAGGCCCGGCAGGAGCGCCACTCATGACCCCCGAACCGTGGCTTTACCGCGATGGCGATCTCGACCTGCGCGGCGAGCTCTACCGCCCCTCCGCCACGGCCAACGGTGCGGCCGTCCTCGTCGTCCACGAGGCCGATGGCATTGGCGGCAACGTGCGCCGCCATTGCGCGCGGCTCGCCGAACTCGGCTACCTCGCCGCCGCGGCCGACCTGCACGGCGGCGGCCGGGTCCTCGATGGCGAAGAGATGCAGGCAGCGCTCCGCCGGTTCACCGATGATCCGCCCACCCTGCGCCGCCGCGTCGCCGCCGCCCTCTCGGCGCTGACCGCGCTTGACGGAGTGGACCCGGCGCGCACCGCCGCGATCGGCTTCTGCTTCGGCGGACTGGCCGTGCTTGAACTGGCGCGCAGTGGCGCCAGCCTTGCCGCGGTTGCCAGCTTCCACGGCATTCTCTCCACCCGTGCGCCCGCCACGCCCGGCGCGATCCGGGCGCGGGTCCTGGCCGCCACGGGTGCGCGCGATCCGCTCGTCCCGCCCGAACAAGTCGCCGCCTTCCAGCAGGAAATGACTGCCAGCGAGGCCGACTGGCACCTTCTCGTCCACGGCCGCGCGCTTCATTCCTACACCAACCGCGACGTCGCCAGTCTCGACGATCCGCGAATGGCCTACGATCCCGCAGCCCACGACCTTTCGTGGACGGCGCTTGTCACTTTCCTCGAGCAGTCTCTCATCGGTCATTCACCCGAGCGCTGAGCCACGGCCGCCATCGGCCGAAAACGGCAGGTCGACGGCGCGATACCCCTCTCCGCTGAACCGCCTCCCCGCCCTTCCCCATCGGGCAGGCCCGCAACCTCGAGCCGTTTCGCGCGTATTCGCTGGGCAGAAGGAGCCCGCATCATCCGCAGCATCAGCCTGGAGCAGCCCAAGCCGCCCCTCGACCCCACTGCTGCGGGCGAGCCAACGGTACCCGTCGCCGCCCTCGCAGAGCGCTTCCGCGCGGTGCGCGCGCAGAGCCTGCACCTCGCCCGCACGCTCTCCGATGCCGACGCGACGGTCCAGTCGATGCCGGATGCCAGCCCCGCGAAGTGGCACCTCGCCCACACCACCTGGTTCTTCGAGACCTTCGTCCTCGGCCCTCATGCGCCCGGCTACACCCCCGCCGATTCGGCGTGGCACTACCTCTTCAACAGCTATTACGAAGCCCTCGGCCCCCGCCACGAGCGCCCCCGCCGCGGCCTGTTGACCCGGCCCACGCTGAACGAGGTTGTCGCCTGGCGCGCGCAGGTCGATGCCGCAGTATCCAGTCTGCTCGCCGCCGCCCCGCTCCCGACCGTCGGCGATCTCGTCGAACTCGGCTGCCAGCACGAAGAGCAGCACCAGGAGCTCCTGCTGACAGACGTGCTCCACCTGTTCGCGTGCAATCCGCTCGAGCCAGCCTGCTTCCCTGCCCGACCCGAACTCCCGCACGCCGCCGCCGCGCCGCCGAGCGCGATGCTCTCCGTCCCCGGCGGCATTTACGCCTTCGGCCACTCCGGCCCGGACTTCGCCTTCGACTGCGAGGGTCCGCGTCACGAGCGCCTGCTGGAATCCTTCCGCATCGCCGCCGCGCCCGTGACCAATCGCGAGTGGCGCGCGTTCATGGCCGATGGCGGCTATAACGATCCGCGCTGGTGGCTGTCCGACGGGTGGGCCGCGTGCCGGCGCGAAGGCTGGGCCGCCCCGCTCTACTGGCGCGAGCTGGACGGCGACTGGACCGTATTCACTCTCACCGGCCGCCGCCCGGTCGAGTGGGACGCGCCGGTCTGCCACGTCAGCTTCTACGAGGCCGATGCCTATGCCCGCTGGGCCGGCAAGCGGCTGCCCACCGAATTCGAGTGGGAAGCCGCCTTCGCCACCGAACCCGTCGCCGGTCACTTCGCCGACAGCGAAGCATTCAGCCCCCAGCCCGCGTCCGGGGCAGCATCCGCCGGCCCAGCGCAGGTCTACGGCGACGTCTGGGAATGGACCGCCAGCCCCTTCGCCCCTTACCCCCGGTTCCGTTCTGCCGAGGGCGCGATCGGCGAATACAACGGCAAGTTCATGGCCAACCAGTTCGTTCTGCGCGGCGGCTCCTGCGCGAGCCCGGCCGGACACCTGCGGGCCACTTACCGCAATTTCTTCCCGCCCGAGGCGCGCTGGCAGTTCTCCGGACTGCGCCTGGCGGAAGACGTCTGATGGACACCGCGACCGAGGCCCTCACGCAGGCCGACCGCTTCCTCGACGACGTGCTCGCCGGACTTTCCGCCCCGCGCAAGTCACTGCCCTGCCGCTGGCTTTACGACCATCGCGGCTCGGAGCTGTTCGAGGCCATTACCCGCCTGCCCGAATACTATCCCACCCGCACCGAACTCGCGATCCTCGACGAGCACCTTGCCGAGATCGCCCGGTTCGTCGGCCATGGCGCGCCGCTGCTCGAATATGGCGCCGGTTCGGCCCGCAAGACCGAGCGCCTGCTCGCCGCCGCACAGCCGTCGCTCTATATCCCCGTCGACATCTCGGCCGACTATCTCGCTGAAACCGCCGTCCGCCTGCAGTCGCGTTTCCCGGGCACTGCAGTTCTGCCGGTCGTCGCCGATTTCATGGCTCCGTTCGCCCTGCCCGAGGGCCTGCCGCCGCAGCGGACCGTGTTCTTCCCTGGCTCCACCGTCGGCAACCTCGCCGATGCCGAGATCGACGCACTGCTGGAGCGGATGCGCGGCCATGCCGGTCCGGGCGGTCGCGCCCTGATCGGGATCGATCTGGTCAAGCCGCTCGCCGTCCTGCTGCCAGCCTATGCCGACGCCGCCGGCATCACCGCGGAGTTCAACCGCAACCTGCTGGCGCGCGCCAACCGCGAACTCGGTGCCGATTTCGACATCGCGGCATTCAACCACGAGGCCCGATGGAATGCGACCGCATCCGCCGTCGAGATGCATCTCGTCAGCACCCGGATGCAACGGGTGCGGATCGCCGGTCGCAGCTTCTATTTCCGCGAAGGCGAGACGATCCATACCGAGACCTCGCGCAAGTTCGAGCTCGGCGCCTTCGCCGCCCGGGCAGCGGCCGCCGGCTGGGCCACCGACTGCAGCTGGACCGACCCGCACGGCTGGTTCGCCCTCGTCGGCCTCAGCAACGGGGCGCAATCGCCCGGGCGATCGCCACGCTGAGCGGGAGCGCCACCACCAACCCTGCCAGTGCCGCGCCCAGCAGCGCGAGGCCGCTGACGACCCCGGCAACGAGCGCCGCGGTGATGCCGACGCCCATCAGTGTTGCCCCGATCACGACGTGGAGCACCAGCGCCAGCGGCTCGAACATAGGTCCCTCCTTGCCCCTCGCAGACCCGTCACGTCGTCGCCGAGGCGGCGGCGCGTTTCGCGGCGAACTGGTCGTAGGCTTCCACCGCCTGCGCCGCATACATCAGGCTTGGGCCCGCGCCCATGTAGAGCGCCATGCCCATCGTCTCCATCACTTCCTCTCGCGTGGCGCCGTGCTTCTCCGCCGCCTCGGCATGGAAGGCAATGCACCCGTCGCAGCGGATCGCCACGGCAATTCCCAGTGCGATCAGTTCCTTGGTGCGGCTATCGAGCACACCGTCCGAAGTTGCGCTGCTCGCCATCGCGGAAAACGCCTGCATCACCTCGGGGACGCCGCGGCGCACTTCCCGGATCGCGCCCGAAAGCTCGCGCGCCATCTGCGGCCAGTCATGGTTCATCGTCGAGACTCCAGTCCGGACCTGCGCCGCCGCCGCGGGGGGAGCGGCGACGACGCAGGATCTCATAATCGGCGCTCCGCTACATATCGCACTTGACTTATATTACGTCAACACGATATTTAGTCCTGACCGGAGCACCTCGCTCCGCCACACGAAGGTGCTCAGATGTTCGGTTTCGGCAAGGCCAAGGCTCACGAGGAAATCTCCCCCCAGGAACTCCACGCCCTGCTCGCGGCCGGGCAGGCGCTCGTGGTCGACGTGCGCGAAGCGGATGAATTCGCGGCAGGCCACATCCCCGGCGCGGTCAACCGTCCGCTCTCGACGTTCGACCCCGCGCAGTTGCCGCACGCGGCAGGCAAGCGGCTCGTCCTCAATTGCCTTGGCGGCAAGCGCTCCGGCCTGGCGCTGGACCGGTGCGCGGCGGCACAGGCCGGGGCCGATAGCCACCTCGCCGGCGGCTTCGGCGCCTGGGCCGGGGCCGGCTTGCCGGTCGAACGCTGAGCCGGCCGGAGATCCGCTTGCACTCGTCCGCGAACCCGCTGAAGCTCTGGCCATCCTCGCCCGTTCTGTCGTATTGCGCGCAGACGGCCGCGCGATGAACGAGACTGCCCCATGAAGCCGAGCGACCTTTCCGAACTTAAGGCCAACGCCGCCCGCATGGCCGGGCGCCTCAAGCTGATGAGCCACCCCGAGCGCCTGCTCATGCTTTGCCGCATGGATGAAGGGGAGGTCTCGGTGAACGAGCTCGTCGCCCTCACCGGCCTTTCGCAGTCATCGGTCTCGCAGCACCTCGCCATGCTGCGCGAGGAAAGCGTGGTCGCGATCCGGGGCGAGGCGCAAACGCGCTGGTACAGCCTGTCGGATCCCCTCGTGCGGGGGATGATCCACGCCTTGTGCGAACTTTGCGCGGAGCACTGTTGAGCGCGCGCCGCAGCTCGCCGCAACCCGCTTTCCTACATTAGAACATATTGAGAACATTAGCGAAAATCCGCACCGGAGATTCGCCATGCCCTACCCAGATCCTGCCGCGCTGCCGGCGGTCCTCGTTGCCCTGGCCGCGCTGGTCAGCGCTACCGCCGCGCTGGTCTGGTCAATCCGCCGCCGTCCATGAGGCGCGCTCCCGTCCTGCGGCTCAACCCCGGCCGCGATAGCCGGCCACGCCCTGCTCGGGCACCCACAGCCCTTCGGGCGGGGCGCCCGATTGCCAGAACACGTCGATCGGGATGCCGCCGCGCGGATACCAGTAGCCGCCAACCCGCAGCCACTGCGGCTGCATCTCGGTGAACAGCCGCTGGCCGATGCCGACGGTCACGTCCTCGTGGAACCCGCAGTGGTTGCGGAACGAGCCGAGGAACAGCTTGAGGCTCTTGGATTCGACGATCGTCGCGCCCGGCGCATAGTCGATCACCAGATGCGCGAAATCGGGCTGGCCGGTCACCGGGCAGAGCGAGGTGAACTCCGGCGCGGCGAACCGCACGAGGTACAAGCTCCCCGCCCGCGGGTTCGGCACGTAGTCGAGCACCGCCTCGTCGGGCGAAGCAGGCAGTGCGCTGTGTCGGCCGAGGTGGAGCGGGGCCCCGCCGGCCGGGTTCGATGCGTCGGTCATGCCTGAACGCATGGGCCAATCGCGCGAGGGGCACAAGTCGGCGATCCCCCCGCGGGCTTCATCGGCGGTTCAGGCGTGGTGCGGGTTTACCGAAAAACGTCCCGGTGTTAGTTCGTTAGGCCTCGATGCACCACCTGTTTCCCCTCTCGCCGCCGAAACGTGCGCGCGGCCCAGCTGCGCTTGGCCTGGCGCTCGCCCTGGCGGTGGCGCCGTCGGCCGTGCTGGCGCAGGCCACGACGGACTTCCGTCTCGAGCCGGGCGCCACGCCGCGCGCGCCGGGCCCGGTCGATCCCGACAATCCGGCCGCTCGCTCCCCGTCGGCGGCTCCCGCACCAAGAGCCGCGCCGGCGCCGGCCCCCACCGCCGTTCCGCCGCTGGCGCTCCCGCCGGCCCCGACCTCGGTCCAGACCTCGGCCTCGCCCACCGCGCCCACGACCGTCCGACCCCAGACCCCGGGCCCCGCGTCCGCCGCGCGCCGACCGGCTGCACCCCCGCCTGTCACGGCCACGGCGGCCGCGGCACCTGACCGCACGCCCGAGGACCGATCCGGGACGACAGCGCGGCCCGCCGCCGCACCTGCCGTCGCTCCCCTCCCCACTTCCACCGCCCCGGCGCTCGCGCCGATCGCCTCCGCTCCCACTGCGATCGCCCCATCGGCCGCGCCCTCGCCTGCTGCCCCCGCGAGCGAGACCGCGCCTGCTTCGGGCGGCATTGCCTGGTGGTGGCTCGTGCCGGCAGCGCTCGGCGGGGCGCTGGCCGCCTGGCTGTTCGCCCGCCGCCGCCTCTCGGTCCGCCGGCCGCTCGAGTTCGTCCCCCCGCGCGCCGAGCCCGCGCGCGACCCTGCCGCCGCTCCGCCGCCGCGCGAGGCCGAACCCGCCCCCGCGCCGGCCGCTGCGGCAACGCCCGCCCCGGCAACCTCCGCCGAACCACTCGAACTCGTCCTCGATCCGCTCAGGTTCAGCGTCACGCTGGTCAACGCCACGCTGCAATACCGCCTGCGCCTGACCAACCACTCGGCCGCCCCGCTCGGCCCCCTCGCCATCGCCGCCGACATGATCGCCGCGCATGCCTCGCTGCCCGAAGATGCCCAGCTCGGCCGGGACGGCAGAGGGCTCGAACTGCGCCACGAACTTCCTGCGCTGGCCCCGGGCGAGACGGCCGAGCTCAAAGGCGACCTGCGCCTGCCCCTCGCCGCCGTCACCCCGATCCGTGCCGGAACCGCCACTCTGCTGGTCCCGCTGGTCCGGCTCAGGGTAGAAGGAGCCGGGCCGGCTCACACCGCAGCGCTGGTCATCGGCGAGCAGCCAGCCAGCCCCGACGGGCCGCTGCGCCCGTTCCGGCTCGACCAGGGCCCGCGCATCTTCGCCGCCGTCAGCCAGCGTGCGCTTGCAGCATGACGTGGCTTGCGGCAGCGGCGGCCCGCGCCTGGGGTGCGGCCGCAATGCAACATATTCGCGTTCTCTGCGTTAGGCACGGATGGAACCCTCTCGACGTCCCGCTGCGACAAGGCTACCTCTGGTGTCTTGCGCAGCGAGGAGGAGGAGCCGCGTAAATGGATAGCCTCGTCTCGGCCGAATGGCTGGCCGGTGAAATGGGTGCCTGCGACCTCCGCATCGTCGATGCCACCAAGCACCTGCCCGAAGCCGGCCGGGATGCTCGCGCCGAATACGCCGAGGGGCACATCCCCGGCGCAGTATTCATGAATCTCGAGGAGCTGGTCGATCCCGCCGCTCCGATCGAGAACACGCTTCCTCCTGCCGATCGCTTCGCCAGCCGCATGCAGGCGCTCGGCCTCGGCGACGGCAGCCGCATCGTGCTGTACGACGATTCCGCGGTGAAGACCGCTGCCCGCGCCTGGTTCATGCTGCGCATGTTCGGGGCAAACCACGTTGCAATCCTCGACGGCGGGCTCGCCGCCTGGATCGCCTCGGGCCAGCCGCTCGAATCCGGCACAATCACCCGCCGCCATCGCCACTTCACCGCCTGGTCCGATCCGGCGCAGGTGCGCTCCAAGGCGCAAGTCCTCGCCAATATCGCCAGCCGCGCCGAGCAGGTGATCGATGCCCGCGGCGCCCCGCGCTTCACCGGCGCCTCGCCCGAGACCCGCCCCGGCCTCGCCGCCGGCCACATCCCCGGCTCGCTCAATATCCCCTACACCGCGCTCTACAAGCCCGACGGCACCTTCAAGGACCCGGCCGAACTGCGCGCCGTGTTTGCCGCCGCCGGGGTCGATCTCGCCAGGCCCGTCGTCACCAGCTGCGGCAGCGGGGTCACCGCCTGCGTCGTCGCCTTCGCGCTCCATCTCCTCGGCAAGGACGATGTCGCGCTCTACGATGGCAGCTGGGCCGAATGGGGCGCCGATCCCGCCACCCCCAAGGCGCTCGGCCCGGAATTGCCGAAGAAGCTTGGGGACGCGGTGAACGCCTGATAGGCAGCGGGGATGGCCAAGGGACCCACCGACCACCTCTCCCCCGCAACCCGACTGACCCTTGCCGGTCGCCGCCCGGAATGGACCGGCACCGCCGACCAGCCCGGCGCCGTCGTCAGCCCGCCAGTCTGGCGCGCCAGCACCCACCTCTATCCCGATACCGCCGCGCTCAAGCAGGGCCCGCGCAGCAATGCGGACGGGCGGTTCTACTATGGCCGGCGCGGCGCTCCCACCCAGTGGGCGCTGGCCGAGGCGCTGACCGAGCTCGAGCCGGCCGCGGGTGAAGGCGGCGGCACCATGCTCTACCCCTCGGGCGTCGCCGCGATTGCCGGCGCGCTGCTCGCCGCATTGCGCCCCGGCGATGTCCTACTGATGACCGACAACGCCTACGATCCGAGCCGCGTTCTCGCCCGCGGCTGGCTCGCCGAGTGGGGCGTCGAGACCCGCTGGTTCGATCCGCAGGACCCGGCCGCGCTCGCCGCCGCCTGCTGCGAGCGGACCCGGGCGGTCCTGCTCGAAAGCCCGGGTTCGCTGACGATGGAAGTGCAGGACGTCCCCGCCCTCGCCGCCATCGCCCACCACCACCGCGCCTGCGTCATCCTAGACAACACCTGGGCCAGCCCCCTGGGCTTCGCCGCGCTGGCCCACGGGGTCGATATTTCGGTGATGAGCCTCACCAAGCACGTCGGCGGCCATTCCGACCTGATGATGGGCAGCGCCACCGC
>Ga0068858_100000835_pt1 | contig 32071 bp, 29 predicted proteins | sample KBSSwiS12_FD_66589 | JGI IMG/M metagenome (GOLD analysis project Ga0068858, IMG submission 66589) | Switchgrass rhizosphere microbial communities from Kellogg Biological Station, Michigan, USA - KBS Switchgrass S1-2 | ecosystem: Host-associated > Plants > Roots > Rhizosphere > Soil ... | reverse complement strand
GCGCGCGTTTCCTCGTTCAGCCGCCGGATCATCGCGTTCGAATGCGCGACGAGCACGAGCATGAGAACGAGGACGGCGAGGAAGAACCAGACCCGGTAGGAAAGGCGGCGCGTGGGGAGCGCGGGCATCGCGTCCCCTACGCGGGGGTGATCTCGCGGACCCCGTCGAGGTAGGGCACGAGCGCCTCGGGAACGCGTACGGTGCCGTGCTCGGTCTGGTGCGTCTCGAGCAGAGCCGCGAAGGTGCGCGGGAGCGCCACGCCCGACGCGTTCAGCGTGTGCACGTACTCGGGCTTGGCTCCGCGCTCGGGGCGGAACCGGATGCCCGCGCGGCGCGCCTGGAAATCCTCGAAGTTGCTGCACGAGGACACCTCGAGCCACTTCTTCTCGCCCGGCGCCCAGGCCTCGAGGTCGTAGCACTTCGCGGCGGCGAAGCTGAGATCACCCGCCGCGAGGAGGAGCACCCGGTACGGGAGCTCGAGCGCCCGGAGCACGGCCTCGGCGTTCGCGCGCAGGGATTCGAGCTCGTCATACGACGTCTCGGGCCGGACGAACTTGACCAGCTCGACCTTGTCGAACTGATGGACGCGGAGCATGCCGCGCGTGTCGCGCCCCGCGGCTCCCGACTCCTTGCGGTAGCTCGCGCAATAGGCGGTGTGATAGAGCGGCAGCTTCTCCCCCTCGAGGATCTCCTCCCGGTAGACGTTCGTGACCGGGACCTCGGCCGTCGGGTTGAGGAAGAGATCCTCCCCCTCGAGCCGGTACATGTCGTCCTCCATCTTGGGGATCTGCCCCGTTCCGAAAAGACAGTCGCGCCGGATGAGATGCGGCGGCGACAGCTCGATGTAGCCGTGCTTCCGCGTGTGGAGATCGAGCATGAACTGGATCAGTGCGCGCTCGAGCCGGGCTCCCTTGCCGGTGAAGAGGAGGAATCCGCTTCCCGCGATCTTGACGGCGCGCGCGAAGTCCAGGAGCCCAAGGGACTCGGCCAGCTCCCAGTGGGGCTTCGGCTCGAAGGAGTACGTCGGGATCTCGCCCCAGCTCGCGACGACCTGGTTGCCCGTGGCGTCGGCGGCGCGCGGCGCGGACTCGTGCGGCACGTTGGGGATCCAGACCTGGATCGACTCGATCGACTGCTCGAGCTCGGCCAGCTTCCCGTCGAGATCCTTGATCTCGTCCCCCACCCGCTTCTGGGCGGCCACGGCGTCGCCCGCGTCCTGGCCCGCCTTCTTCTTCTTCCCGATCTCCTCGGACGCCTTGTTCCGCTCGGCCTTGAGCGTCTCGACCTTCGTGAGGAGCGCGCGGCGCTCCTCGTCCAGGTGGAGGAGCCGGTCGATGTCGACGGAGCACTTCTTCCATCCGACCGCTTCGCGCACGCGGTCGGTCTCGGTGCGGACGCGCTTGAGATCGAGCATCGGCTACCGGGCGGCCGCGGCGAAGATGCGCCGGGCTCCTTCGAGGATGAACCGTCGCGCGAGCCTCTTGCCGATCTCCGCCTCTTCGCCCGACTCGCCTTCCTCCGCGTCCCGGATGAGCCTCTTTCCCGTCTCGTCCGCCACCACGCCCTCCAGGCGGATGGACGTTCCGTCGAACGCGGCGAGTGCGCCCACGGCGCTGCCGGGCTCCGCCCCCAGCTCGCGCAGGAAGGAGCGTTCGCACTCCACCTCGGCGCGCGCCATGGGATGGTCGAGAGGCCGGAAGAGCTTCAGGAGATCCTTGTCCTCGACCCGCGTGAGCACGGCGCAGGCGCCCTGGCCCGGCGCGGGCAGGATCATCTCGGTGGTGAAGATCTCGTTCACGCGATCTTGATAGCCGAGGTGCTCCACCGCGGACGCGGACACCACGATGCCGTCGAGGCCGCCGGCGTCGAGGATGCGGATCCGGTCGTCGAGGCTCCCCGGCACGTCGAGGAGCTGGAAGTCCTCGCGGTACCGGAGAAGCTGCGCGCGCCGGATCGATGTGTGCGCGGAGAGCTCGGCCCCGTCGGGCAGCTCGTCGAGGATGGTCTCGTCGCGCGCGATGAACACGTCGAAGGGGGTGAACCGCTCGGTGACCGCGGCGATCGCGAGATTGGGATCGAGGTCGGGCGAGATGTCCTTCACCGAGAGCACGGCGGCGTCCACCTGCCCCGAGAGAAGCGCCCGCTCGAGCGAGGAGCCGGACCAGCCGTGGACCGATCCCTCGCGGTCGATTTCTTCCGCGACCGGAGTGAACGCGACCGGTCCCGACAGATGCTCGCGCGCCTGCTCGGCGATGCGGTCGCCGAGACAGCGTCCGAGACGGCTGGGGCGGACGCCCAGCTTGAGCGAGGAAGCGGCGCGGTTCATGTGGCGGCCGACGCTAGCACAGGGCCCTTCGTGCGGTCCAGAACCGGAGGCATCAGGCCTGCCGGAGCGAGTCGACGATCGGCATCGTCGCCGCCTTGCGCGCCGGGAGGAAGCCGCCGAGGAGTCCCATGAACGCGGAGAAGGCGAGTCCCGCGAGGAGCATCCCGGGCGTGACCTGGAAGCGGAACGCGAGCTCGGAGAACGTGGCGAAGCTCATCGTCCCGGTGGTGAAGCTGCGGACCGGCAGCGCGAGCAGGCAGCCGAGCACGCCGCCGAGGAGCGCGAGGAGCACCGACTCGATCAGGAACGAGGTGAGGATGGCGCCGTGCGAGAAGCCGATCGCGCGAAGCGTGCCGATCTCGCGCGTGCGGGTGCCCACCGCGGCGTACATGGTGTTGAGCGCGCCGAAGATCGCGCCGAGCGACATGATCGAGGTCACGAAGAGCCCGAGCACGCGGAGCATCGTGGAGAGCTGCCCCGATTGCTTGGCGTAGAAGTGGTCCTCGCGATCCACCTCCACATCCATGCGCGGATCGGACTCGAGGCGTTTCTTGAGCGGCGCCAGGTAGCCGGGCTCGGCCAGGCGCAGCGTGAGGCTCTGGTAGACGGGACGGTCGAAGACCGGCATGAAGAGCTCCACGTCCCCCCAGATCTCGGAGTCGTAGGCGCGCCCATTGGAATCGAACACGCCCACCACCGTCCATTCGCGCCCCGCGAGCTTCAGCCGGTCCCCCACGTCGCAGCGCTGGAAGCGCTCGGCCACCATCTTCCCGACGATGATCTCATCGAGCCCGGGCCGGAACATGCGCCCGCGGACGAGCTTCACTTGCGGACGGAGAACGAACGACTTGGGACCCACGCCGCGCACCACCACGTTCGTCGTCGTCCCGGACTTCCTGGGAAGGTTCCAGACCACCATCAGCTCCGACGCGGCGAGCGGCGTGCCGTCGGTCGCCTTGGCGATCTCTCCCTGGCTCTCGATCGCGCCGGCGGCGTCGCGCGACAGGATGCTCATGAGCTCGCTGGTCGAGCCCTTGCGGATGATGATCGCGTTCTCGGGCGTGCCCGTGGTCGTGAGAGCGGCCTGGAAGCCGCCCGCCAGGGCGAGCGTGAAGATGAAGACCCACGCCACGAGCGCGATGCCGAGCGCGGTCAGCCCGGTCGAGACGCGGCGCGCGGCCAGATTGCGCAGGTTGTAGGCGAGCGGAATGCGGGCCATCAGGCCACCTTCCGGAGCGAGGACGAGATCGGGAGCCGGGCAGCGCTGAAGGCCGGAACGAGCCCGCTCAGGAGTCCCATCGCGACGGCTAGGAGGATCCCGAGCACCAGCGTCTCCGGCAGCACGCGGAAATTCGGGATCATGCCTCCCGCGGTGAAATTGACCCTGTGGAAGGCGAGGTACGCGAGGCCGCATCCGATGATTCCTCCCGCCAGCGAGAGGAGCATCGCCTCGGCGGCCACGAGCTGGAGCACGAGGCCGTCCCGGAATCCGAGTGTCTTCAAGACCGCGATCTCCGTGGTCCGCTCCCGGGCGGCCATCATCATGGTGTTCACGGTGACGAGGAGGATCGCGAAGATGATCGCGGAGCCGAGGATCGAGAGCAGCGTGCTCACGTTCCCCATCATCTGGATGAATCCGGCCTGGAAGGCCTTCTCGGTTTCGGTCTTCGTCGGCACGGGGCTGTTCTCGTAGACCTGGTCGACGGCAGCGCTCACGGTCGGCGCGTCGGACGGACTCGCCACCTTGAGCCAGTAGATCCCGACGAGGTTCTTCCGCCCCTCGGGCATCGATTCGTTCAGGAAGTCCCAGTGGAAAAAGATCGCGTCCTCGCTCGCGTCGGGCGTGGCGGCGCGGTAGATGCCGCGCAGCGTCAGCGGCCACGAGCCGGGATAGATGGTGCCCGTGATCGGGATCACGTCGCCCACCTTCCAGCCGTACTTCTTCACGAGCGCCTCCCCCGCGATGCAGGAGGTGCGCTCGCGGATGAAGGCTTCCTTCTCCGCCGGTCCGAGCAGGATCTCCGGATAGAGATCGAAGACCGACGGCACCTCGACGGCGAACTGCGTGAACTGGTTCTTCGGATCCTGATAGTAGCCGCCGAACCAGTTCCCGAAGCTCACATTGACCACACCGGGCACCTGTGCCAACCGGGCCTTGTACGCGAGCGGCAGCGGGAACACCAAGGACGCCGCATGGCGCACGACCAGGCGCGTTTCATCGGACGCGCGAAGGCTCGCGTCGAGCGAGGTCATCACGGTCCTGAGCGTGCAGAAGAGGAACAGCGCGACCGCGATGGACGAGACCGTGAGGAACGTCCGCCTCTTGGAATGCCAGAGGTGGGAGAGGACGTAGCCCAGAAACTTCACGGGCGAAGCACTCCCTTGTCTAGATGGAGCGTCTTGTCGGCCGTCTCCGCGGCGTGCGGATCGTGCGTCACCATGAGGATCGTCTTCCCGAGCTCCTGGTTGAGGCGGCGCAGGAGGACGAGAATCTCTTCCGCGTTCTTCGAGTCGAGGTCCCCGGTCGGCTCGTCCGCAACGAGGAGCGTCGGGTCCGCCACCACGGCGCGCGCGATCGCGACGCGCTGCTCCTCGCCTCCCGAGAGCTGGCGCGGGTAGTGATGGTCCCGCCCTTCGAGTCCGACCAGCGAGAGCGCGAGATCCACGCGCTTCTTCCGCTCCGACGCGCTCAAGCGCGTGAGCAGGAGCGGAAGCTCCACGTTGCGGAACGCGGTCAGGACTGGAATCAGGTTGTAGAGCTGGAAGATGAATCCGACATGGCGCGCGCGCCACGCGGCGAGCTTGCTGGCGTTGAGCGCGTTCAGCGTCTCGCCGGCCACGCGCACCTCGCCCTTGGTCGGACGGTCGATGCCGCCGATGAGGTTCAGGAGGGTCGACTTGCCCGAGCCGCTAGGCCCCATGAGCGCGAGGAACTCGCCCCGCTTCACGTCGAGCGTGATGCCGGCGAGCACCGGGACGACGATCGCGTTCCGGCGGTATTCCTTGGTCACGTCGCGAAGCGAGATGAGGGGCTCGCCCCCGTTCCCCAGTCCATCCGTCATCGTGGCACTCCTTGGCTCGGTCGTCGTCATCGCACCTTCACGCGGGCCTTGTCCGCGAGATTCTCCGGTCCCTCGGTCACCACCATCTCGCCGGCCGCGAGCCCGCTTCCGATCATGACGCGGTCGGGGCCGAGCGGGCGCGGCGCCACGCCGCGCATCGTCGCGCGCCCGTCCTCCACCACGTAGACCACCGCGCGTCCGGCGCGCTCGCGCACCGCGGACGCTGGGACCCAGACGGCGGAGGACGTCGAGGCTCCGCCCGGAGGTTGAGCCTCGGGATCGGCGAGGAACGAGACCTTCGCCCCCATCTCGGGCAGGACCCGCGCGTCGAGCGAATCGAACGCGACCTTCACCTGCACGGTCGCCTTCTGGCGGTCGGCGGTCGGGACGATCTGGCGCGCGTGGCCCGGGTAGCGGTCGGTGGGATAGGCGTCGAGCGCGATCTCGGCGCGCATTCCTTCGCGCACGCGGGCCACATACCCCTCGTTCACGTCCACCTCGACCTCGAGACTGGCCAGGTTGGCCATCGTCACGATGGCGCCGCGGGTGAGTCCGCCGCTCGACGGGATCGGGCTCACGATCTCGCCGACCTCCGCTTCCTTCCGTAGCACGGCGCCCGCGAACGGCGCGCGGATGAAGGTCTTGTCATAGTCGATGCGCGCCGCGTCCAGCCGCGAGCGCGCGCTCTCGACCTCGGCGCCCGCGCTCGTCACGCGCGCCTTCGCGACGCCGTCCTGCGCTTCGACCGCATCGTAGTCCGCCTGGCTCACGAGCGCTTTGGAGAGGAGCTCCTTCGTCCGCGCGAGCCGGAGCGCGATCTCGCGCGCGTTCGCCTTGGCTTCGGCAAGGGAGGCGGTGGCCTGGTCGAGCGCCGCCTTGGCGGTGGCCATCGCGGCCTTCTGATCCTGATTGCGGAGAATGCCGAGCACCTGTCCCTGGGTGACGCGGCTCCCCTCGCTCACGTAGAGCGCCTCGAGACGGCCGGCCACCTCGGTGGAGACCGAGGCCCGCTGCCGCGCGACGACGTAGCCGCTCGCGGTGAGCACCTCGGACGATACCGCGCCCGGCGCGCCCCCCAAGGGCTCCGCTCTGGCCACCCGAACCTCCGCCGGCTTCCCGCGAGCCACGGCGAGCCCGACGGTCACCGCCGCGGTTACGAGGATCAGGACGCTGAGCGCGATCGCGATCGGTTTCCGGCTGGATGTCGGCGGCTTGGCGTCTCGATCGATGGTGAGGCCGCTCAGATCGGCCGAGCCCGTCCGCGTCACACGTCGATGCCCTTCTCCGCGCGGATCTCTCGCACCGCCTCCACCATCACCTCGAGCTTCTGGAAGGCTTCGTCGACCGTGCGCGTCTTGAGCCCGCAATCCGGATCGACGTAGATCTGCTCGGGACGGAGGACCTCGAGACCCCTGCGAATCCCGTCCTTGATCTCCTCCTTCGTCTCGATCCGGTGCGAGTGCACGTCGAGCACGCCGTAGCCGATCTCCTTCGTGAACGGATGGGCCTTGAAGCGCTCGAGCAGATCGTACTTGCTGTTCGCCATCTCGAGATCGATCTGGTCGACCGGGAGATCGAGGAGCGCCGGGTAGATCACGTCGAAGTCGCCGTAGCAGATGTGGGTGATCGTCTTCGCCTTGAGCCCCTGCGCGGCGCGCGCGAGCGCCTTCACGGCCAGCGGCAGCTCCTCCGGACGGACGGAGACGGCCGGCTCGTCGATCTGGATGAACTTGGCCCCCGCTTCCTGCAGCGCGAGCGCCTCTTCATTGATCGCCTCGGCCAGATCCATCGCCATCGCCTCGCGCGACGAGTAGTGCTCGTTGAAGGCCCAGTCCATCATCGTGTAGGGCCCCGTGAGCATTCCCTTCACCGGCTTCGACGTCTGCGACTGCGCGAACTTCCACCACTCCACCGTGAGCGGCTTCTTCCGGCGGATCGGACCGACCGCGATCGGCTTCCGGTAGTAGCGGTTGCCGTACGAGCGGACCGGGTTCGAGATGGCGAATCCGGGCATGCGCTCGGCGAAGTACGTGGTCATGTCGCCGCGGTAGAGCTCTCCGTCCACCACGATGTCGAGGCCGATCCGCTCCTGGCGCCGGATGACCTCGATGGTTTCCTCCCGCTCCATCGCCTCGAGCACCTCGGCACTGAGCTCGCCGCGCGCGTGCTGGTTGCGCGCCTTCTCGAGCCTTGGAGGCTTGGGGAAGCTGCCGACCGTCGTCGTCCAAAGGCCGCGGGCCATCGTCAACCTCCGTTCCGCGAGGCGATCCGGGCCGCCTCGGCGAGTCGGGCCACCTTGGCCTCCGCCTTGTCGGCAGGGAGGTATTCGAGGCTGGCCGTGGTGCTGAGCTGGTAGTCGAGATCGGACCGAAGCGCGCGCGCGCGCGCGACTTCCCGGGCGACCTCGGCGGCGTCCTCGAGGCGGGTGTTCCGGGCCTCGATCAAGCCGAGAGCGACCGCGCGCCCCTTGGGCACGCGCGGAATCAAGTCCCATCCTTCCGGCGCTTCCCGGAGGTCGAGGCCGATCACCGACCAGGGGAGCTCGCCGAGCGAATCCCACACCGCGGTCGGAGCGCCGAACGGCACGTGGATCACCGTGCGCGCCTTGCGTCCCGCGAGGAGCGGCTCGAGCGCGGTCTTCACGAGCGTGGCGTCCTGGCTCTTCGCCTTGCCGAGCCACGGCTCTTCGAAGTGGATCCACCGCGCGCCGGCCTCCTCGAGCGCCTGCGCCTCACGGCCAAGCGCCTTGCCGAGATCGGCGAGCGCCTCGGCCGGCGACTTGTAATGGCGGTCGCGCGAGAACCGGTAGAGCGAGTAAGGGCCAGGGAGGAAGGCCTTCACCGGACGCTCGGACATGGACTGCGCGAGCTTCCAGTCCTCGACCGTCACTGGCCGCTCCCACTGGATGCGGCCCACGATGGCGGGCTGGCGATAGTAGGTGTTGGTGTCGAGGTAGCGGATCAGCCCCTCGATCTGGAACCCGCCGATGCCGCGCGCGACGTAGGTCTGCGCGTCGTCCCACGCGGCGGAGCCGTCCACGGGGATGTCGACCCCGGCCTGCTCTTGGATCTTGAGGATGCGGCGCGTCGTCTCGCGCACCGCTTCGTCGACGTCCTGGTCGGTCGCCTTCCCCTGATCCCGGCGGTTCTTGGTGACCCTGAGATTCACATCGCCCGGCTCGGTCGGGAGCTTGGGATAGCTCCCGGCGAGCGTGGTCTCGATCTTCACGCATTCCTCCTAGATTGTGCCCTGCCTGTTGGGAAGCTGGGGAGTGTACTACAGACGCGCGCCGGACGCCGGGGCGGAATCAGGCTGGATTCACGGGTTCCGCGGGTGCCACGGCTTCGCTCGGCGGAGGCGTCAGGATGGGAGGATCGTCGGGCGCGCGTGCGGGGCGAACCTCGTCGAAGCTCGCGAGGAGGCCGAGCAGGACGTCGGGCGTCGCGGGCTTCACGAGGTGCGCGTCGAAGCCCACGTCCTTCGCCCGCTTTCGATCGGAATCCTGGCCCCAGCCCGTCACCGCGATGAGGCGCAGGCCCGCGGTCCAGGGGCGCTGCCGGAGCTCCTCCGCCACCTCGTAGCCGCTCCGCTTGGGCATCCCGATGTCGATGAACGCGACGTCGGGGCGGAAGCGTTCGGCCGCCGCCAGCGCCGATTCGCCGTCGTGGGCCAGCTGCACCTCGTGACCGTGCGCCCCGAGGAGGAGCGCCAAGCTCTCGGCCGAGTCCTCGTTGTCGTCGGCGACGAGGATGCGCCGTGGCGAGCCGGAGTGGACCGTCTCGCGAGACGCGGGGGGCGCCGCTACCGCCACGCGCGGAAGCCGCACGTAGAACTCGCTCCCCAGACCGGCGCCTTCGCTTCGGGCCTCGATGACGCCGCCATGGAGCTCGACGAGCTGCCTCGCCAGCGTGAGCCCGATGCCCAGCCCTTCCTCCTGGTCGAAGGTGCGATCCACCTGCGCGAAGAGCTCGAAGATCTCGCGCAGCTTGGGACCGGGAATGCCACGCCCGCTGTCACGCACCGTGGCTTCGATGATATCGGCTCCCGTCTTGAGCTCGACGCCGATGCGCCCACCCTCGGGTGTGTACTTGACCGCGTTCGACACGAGGTTGCCGAAGATCTGCACCAGGCGGTCGCGGTCTCCCCGGATCAGAAGCGGACGCTCCGCAAGGACCACGGTGAGCACCTGCTTGCGCGCGGTCACCTCGTCCCGGCACCCTTCGATGGCCGCGTCGACCACCTCGGCGAGATCCACGCGCCCCATCCGCAGCGCGAGCGTTCCCCGCGAGATCCGCGACACGTCCATGAGGTCGTCCACGAGGCGGGCCATGACCGCGACCTGGCGCTCGATGATCTCGGTCGGCCGCTGGAGCTCGGGCGAGCCCGGCTGGATTCGCCTTAGATAGCTCGACGCGTTCCGGATCGGCGCGAGCGGGTTCCGAAGCTCGTGCGCGAGCACCGCGAGGAAGATTGTCTTCTTCCGGTCGTTCTCGCGCAGCACGTCGGACGTCTCGCTCCTCATGCGGGAGAGCTCGAGCTGTGAGCTCACACGGGTGAGGAGCTCGCGCGCGCTGAAGGGCTTCACGAGATAGTGGTCCGCCCCCGCTTCCAGTCCCTCGATGGCCGCCTCCTCCCCCGCCCTCGCGGAGAGGAGGATCACCGGGAGCGTGCGCGTGGGCTCGGACTCGCGGAGCGCGCGGAGCAGGGCCAGCCCGTCGAGGCGCGGCATCATGATGTCGGCGAGCACCAGGTCGGGCGGATCCCGCCGCACGGCCTCGAGCGCCGCGACGCCGTCCTCCACGCATTCCACGTCGTAGCGCGGCGAGAGGAGGAGCCGCACGTACTCGCGCATGTCGGCGTTGTCGTCGGCCCAGAGGATCCGCGATCGGCGCACGGGGTGCGTGACCGGTTCCTCCGAGCGCACCACGGAGCTACTCTCCGTCGCGGTCGGAATCCACCGGAGGGCCTCAGCCAGATAATGATCGGCGGCGAGGGCGGTCGACGCGAGACTCCGCGCGGTCTGGACGCGATCAGCCGGCAGATGCGCCGAGCCCAGGGGCAGCGACACGGTGAACGTGCTCCCCTGTCCCACGGCGCTCGTCACGGTGAGAGCTCCGCCGTGGAGCTTCACGAGCTCGCTCGCGAGGGCGAGGCCGATGCCGGTTCCCTCGTGCGTGCGCGCCTCGACGCCCTCGATCCGATGGAAGCGCTCGAACACCCGCGGAAGCTGCTCCGGCGCGATCCCCACTCCGGTATCGCGAATGGAGAGTTCCGCGCGGCCCTCCACTTCCCGCAGCCGGACCTCGATCCCTCCTTCGAGGGTGAACTTGAACGCGTTGGAGAGCAGGTTGAAGACGATCTTCTCCCACATGTCGCGGTCGACGTAGGCGGGCTCGGACGGAGGATCGCAGTCCACCGTGAGCGACATTCCCGCCTTTTCCACGCCCGAGCGGAAGGCGCTCGCGAGATCGCGCGTCAGCTCGGCGAGATCCACCAGCTCGAACGACGCCTGAATGCGTCCCGCTTCGATGCGCGAGAAATCGAGCAGCGTGTTGACGAGCTTCTGAAGGCGGAGCGCGTTTCGCTGGATGCGCTCGAGCCGGTCCCGTTGCGCAGGCTCCGACACCGTGTCGAGCGCGTCCGCGAGCGGCCCCAGGATCAGGGTCAGCGGCGTGCGGAACTCATGGCTCACGTTCGAGAAGAACGTGGTCTTGGCCCGGTCCAGCTCCGCGAGCTGCTCGGCCCGCTTCTTCTCGTGCTCGTAGGCGCGCGCCGTCGCGATGGCGCTGCCGATCTGCGTCTTCACGAGGTCGAGGAAGTCGTGATAGCCGGCGTCGAAGCGTAGCCGCGCACTGATGCCCGTCACGAGGAAGCCGGCCGACTCTCCAGCCTTCGCGGCGGGAACCGGAACGATCGCGGCCATGTCCGGCGGATCCGACCAGGGTCCTTGCGGCACCGATGGGAACCGCGAGCCGAGATCGCGCAGGGTCGTGATCAGCCCGCGACGGAGCGCGGTCGTCATGACGTGGGCCCACGGATGCGGCCCGTCGAGATCGATCACGAGCGGACTCACCGGCTCGCCCTCCACCGTCCCCGCGACGCCCGCGAGATGAGCGCGCTTCCCCTCGGGGTCGAGCAGGTAGAGGAGCGCGAATGGGAGGTCGCGATCGGCTTCCCGCAGCGACTCCGCGGCCATCGCACACGCATCTTCGCCCGACCGGGGGTCATGGATGGTGGCCCCCAGATCGCGGAGCACGCCGGTGCGCCGCTGTCCGACCACCTTGTCGGTGATCTCGTGCACCGTCGCGAGCACGCCCCCGATCCCGCTCAGCACGGTGTCGTCCGGTACAGGGCTGTACGCGATGGTGAAGTGGGTTTCCTCGAGGAAGCCGTGGCGGTGGATCTCGAGCTGGATGTCGTCATTCCAGGTCGCCGGTCCGCCGTGGAAGGGACGGTCGACGAGAGGCTTCAGGACGTCCCAGATCTCCCGCCAGCATTCACGGCACGGCACGCCCAGCGCGCGATCCGGATGCTTGTTGCCCGGAATCGGCCGGTAGGAGTCGTTATAGAACTGGATGTACTCCGGCCCCCACCAGAGGACATGGGGAAAGCGATTGGCGAGCATGATCCGGAGGGACGTGGTCAGTGCCGGCGACCATGACTCCATGGGACCGAGCGGCGTGGACGCCCAATCGAACGCCTGGATCCTCTGGGCCATCTCGCCGGCGCTCAGGTCTAGGCTCCTCATCCGACGCTCGCTCATGGCCCGTCGCTCCCCCCTGAAGTTGGCTCCGCCTCTAAAAATGCTAGAGAGCCCGCGACTCCCTGTAATCGGAAATCTTTACCCCAGGGTCTTGCAACGCAGGCGGCGAGAGGGGATCGCGTAGGGATACGTGCCCGTAACTGCTTGTCCGCGAGCGATCGCTCGCCCTGCTCCCCTGGCAGACAAGTTGCAGTGCCGACCGGACTTGCGCGCTAACCAAGTCGGGCGGCCGAGGCCGCTCCCACTCAAGGAGGATTGGACCATGAGGTCTCCTACGTTCGTTCGGTTCTTGTTTGCGTTCACGATCTGCGCCGCCATGGGGGGCGGGCTCGGTGCGGGCTGCGCCAAGCGCGAGACCACCGAGATGACCCAGCAGCGCACCGAGATGACGCAGGACCACCAGGCCTGGAACTCCGATCTGCAGACCTGGGACACGGCCGACTCGCAGCTCCGCGCGGTCATGACGGCACCGCCGACCGGAAGCGCGCCGGCCGATACGACGGGGCAGTCGGAGCGCCTCGCGCGCCTCGAAGCGCATGACCAGGCGGTCACGCAGTTCCGTCAGGAAGTCGCGGACCTCGACGCGAAGCTCCAGAACTACCAGGCCTCGGATCACGCGACGCTCTGGGCGGAGAACGAGCGGCTGAAGACGGAATACGACCGGCTGCGCGCCGAACACGATCAGCTTGTGGCGCAGATGGGCGGCACCGCCGGCATGGGCGCACCGGCGGCTGATACCACCGCGTCGAGGTACTAGGGGAGACTCAGCTCCTTACGCAGCGTGCAGCGCGGGACGGGTGTGAGGGTCCGGAACCATGTGCGCCCGGCGCCCACCAACCCACCGCGGGGGTGGAGTAGCGTGCGCCGGGACGTGCTGTTCCGGACCCTCACACCCGTCCCGTGATGCACGCAGGGCAAGCACAGATCCGCCTGAGGTAGTCGAAGCTGTAGATTCCGGTCGTGTGCCCGTCGCTCCAGTCGAAGTGGAGCGCGTAGTTGCCGACCGGACGGGCCGCCACGATCGCGACGTCGGGGCGGACGTGCTCTTCCGTGACGAGGCGCTGGCCGGTCGTCTCGCTCACGCACTGCGCGCACGGGCAGCGGCCGCGGAGGGTGCGCGCCAGGTAGACGCTCTCGTGTCCGTCGGCCCAGCGGATGGTGATCCGCTCGCCCCCCTTCTTCCGGATCTCCACCGGTGTGGTCGCTTCGGGCGAGAGCACGGCCACGTCACTCCTCCACGATGGTGAGCGCGATGTGCTTGAACGCCTGGATGCTCACCTGCTGGGCCAACCGTCCGGTGATCTCCGCGAACGCCTTCCCCGACGGCGAGTCCGGCTCCGCGAGCACGACCGGCCGCCCATCGTCCGAATAACGGCGGATCGCCGCGTCGAGCGGGATCTCGCCGAGGAACGGAACGCCGAATCGGTTCGCCGCTTCGCGCGCGCCGCCGTGTCCGAAGAGATCGTCGCGTCCGCCGCAGTGCGGGCAGACGTAGGTGCTCATGTTCTCCACGATGCCGAGCACCGGCACTTTCGTCTGCTGGAACATGCGGAGCGTCTTCATCGAGATCTGGAGCCCCACGTCCTGCGGCGTGGAGACGATGAGGGCGCCGGTCACGGGCACCGTCTGCACCAGCGTGAGGTGCACGTCGCCGGTCCCGGGCGGCATGTCGACGACGAGGTAGTCGAGCTCGCCCCAGTTCACGCCGAGGAGGCTCTGCTGGACCGCCTTGTGCGCCATCGGGCCGCGCCAGATGAGCGGCTGATCGCCGGGGGTGAGATAGCCCATCGACATGAGCTTCACGCCGAACGCCTCGCCCGGCTCGATGAAGTGCTCGCGCGGCTCGGCGGGTCGCCCCTGCTTCATCAAGATTGGAATGCTCGGGCCATAGATGTCGGCGTCGAGGAGCCCGACCGCGGCTCCCGACTTCGCGAGTCCCACGGCGACATTGGCGGCGACGGTGGATTTCCCCACGCCCCCCTTGCCGCTCCCCACGGCGACGATGTTCCGGACCGTCTTGAGCGCGGAAGTGTCGGGGGCCTGCGGGCGGCGGACCTCGGCGGTCATGGTCACGCGGACGTCTCGGACGCCCGGGACGCCCTGGAGCACGGCCTGCCTGGCCTGTTCGCGGAGCCGGTCCTTCACGGGGCAGGCCGGGGTCGTGAGATTGACGTCGAAGGAGACCGTGTCCCCTTCGATGACGAGGTTCCGGATGAACCCGAGGCTCACGATGTCGCGGTGGAGATCGGGGTCCATGACGGACCGAAGCGCATCCAAGACTTGGGGTTCGCGGATAGGGCCAGCGCTCAAGCGCTCCTCCTTCAGGGAATTTCATCCTGGGAAACGAGTCTCGAATCATAACAAAGGGAGAGCCGCAGGCCGAGTTCGGACCGAGACCTCCCTCCTAAGGACGCCGCGAGGGGCCGGCCGGTGCGGCCGCCGCGGGTGGCGCGGAGCCCGAACTTCTGATATCGTCGCGGGCTAAACCGTTGCCCATGTGATCGGATCCGCGCCTTCGATCGAGCGTCGGACATGGAGGATGCATGCCCGTTTCCAACGATGAGCTGAGAGGCCTCTACTACTACATGAACCTGGTGCGGCAGGTGGACGAGCGCTGCCGCCGCCTGTTCAAGCAGGGACGCTTCCACGGCACCTATTTCAGCGCCGTGGGGCAGGAAGCCACGGTGGTGGGATCCGCGTACGGGCTCCGCCCCGAGGACGTGATCGGCATCCAGCACCGCGAGATCGGCGCCGTGATCACGAAGGGCATGCCGATCAAGTACCTCATGGCGCAGCTCTTCGCGCGCCAGGACAGCCCCGACCGCGGAAAGTCGCACCCCTGCCACTACGGCTGGAAGCCCGCCGGCATCATCACCCCTGCCTCCACCATCGCCGCGCAGACCGTCATCGTCACCGGCTCCGCGCTCGCCTTCAAGATCCAGAAGAAGGACAACGTGGCGGTCGCCTACGTGGGCGAGGGCGCCACGTCGAACGGCGTGTGGCACGAGGCCTTGAACTTCGCGGGCATTCACAAGCTCAACATCGTGTTCGTGGTCCAGGACAACCTCTGGGCCGAGTCGGTGCCGAAGCGCCTCGGCGTGCCGGTCGACAACCTATCCGAGCGCGCGAAGGCGTACGGCTTCCCCGGCGTCACGATCGACGGCAACGACCTCATCCAGACCTACGAAACGTCGCAGGAGGCCGTCCGCCGCGCGCGCCGCGGGGAGGGCCCCACGCTCATCGAGATGAAGACCTACCGGTGGTACGGCCACTCGGAGATCGATCCGGCCAACTACCGGACGCAGGAAGAGCTCGAGTCCTGGAAGAAGCGGGACCCGGTTCCGCGGTTCGAGCGCTTGCTGATGGAGCGCGGCATCATCGACGAGGGATACAAGCAGCAGACGCTCCAGAAGATCGAGCGGGAGATCGAGGAGGCCATCGACTTCGCGGAGAAGAGCCCGCATCCGGAGTTGAGCTCCCTCATGGAGGACATCTACGCCCCGCTCTCGTAGCCGGGTCGGAAAGCCCGCGCGCGAGTCGCGGGTCGACATGGTCCAGCTCGTCCTCCCCAACGACGCGAACACGATGGGAAACGTGCTGGGTGGGATGGTTCTCCACTGGATCGATCTCGCGGCCGCCGTGGTGGCCCACCGGCACTGCCGGAACGAGGCGGTGACGGCGTCCATCGACCAGGTGTCGTTCCTCGCGCCGATCAAGGTGGGACAGCTCGCCATGATCGCGGCGCGCATGACGGGAACCGGAAAGACGTCGATGGAGATCCGGGTCGACGTGCAGAGCGAAGATCTTTTGAGCGGCGAACGCCGGCAGACCCTCACGGCCTACCTCACGTTCGTCGCAGTGGACGGGAAGGGCCGGCCCAGGCCGGTGCCGCCCCTGATTCCTGAAACCGAGGATGAACGCCGCGAGGCCCGAAACGCCGAGAGGCGACGGGTCGCGCGCTTGAGCCAACGCGACACGCCCCAAGGGGAGAGAGAGCTTCGATGACGACCATGGAACCGACCACGGCCCCCCCGGCGGCGGCGCCGGACGTGAAAACGATGACGCTGATCGAGGCCATCACGCAGGGCCTCCACGAGGAGATGGAGCGCGACGAGCGCATCTTCCTGATCGGCGAGGACATTGCGAGCTACGGCGGCGTCTTCAAGGCGACGCGCGGGCTCTACGAGAAGTTCGGGCCGTTGCGCGTCATCGACAGCCCGATCTCCGAGAACTTCCTGGTGCAGGGCATGGTGGGGGCGGCGATCGCCGGCCTCATTCCCTCCCCCGAGATCCAGTTCGACGACTTCATCTCGCTCGCGGTGGATGGCATCGTCGAGCATGCCGCCAAGATGCGCTATCGCTCGGGCGGCATGTTCACCTGCCCGATGGTGATCCGCACCTGCTGCGGCGGCGCGGTGGGGGGCGGGCTCTTCCACTCGCAGTTCAACGCCTCCTGGTTCATGCACGCACCGGGGCTCGTCGTGGTCGCGCCGTCGAATCCGCACGACGCGAAGGGACTCCTCAAGTCCGCGTTTCGCGGCCAGAACCCGGTCCTCTACTACGAGCACAAGCGCCTCTACCGGACGGTCAAAGGCCCGGTCCCGCAGCACGACTACACGGTTCCGCTCGGGAAGGCCGCGGTGTCGCGTCAGGGGCGCCACGTGACCGTGATCTCCTACGCACTCATGCACCAGCGCTCGCTCGAGGCGGCGGAGAAGCTCGCGGCCGAAGGGATCGAGGTCGAGGTGATCGACCTCCGCACGCTCGCCCCGTACGACAAGGAGACGATTCTCGCGTCGGTCGAGAAGACTGCGCGCGCGATCTGCGTGTACGAGAGCTCCCGCACGATGGGCGTGGGGGCCGAGATCGCCGCGATGATCGCCGAGGAGGGCTTCTCGTTCCTCGACGCACCGGTCCGCCGCGTGTCGCCGCCCGACGCGCCGCAAGAACCGTTCGCCCCGGTGCTCGCGGACCACTATCTGCCCGATGCCAATCGGATCGCACAGGCGATCCGCGAAACGGTCGCGTACTAGACGGGCCTCGGGCCCGCACGGGAGGAAGGGATGCCGGTCACCATCGTAGTGCCCCAGCTCGGTGAGAGCGTGGTCGAGGGCACGATTGGGAAGTGGCTGAAGAAGGTCGGCGATCCGATCGCGAAGGACGAGCCGATCGTCGAGATCATCACCGACAAGATCAACATCGAGCTCCCCTCCCCGTCCGCAGGCACGCTGGGATCCATCGCGGTGCCCGAGGGACAGGTGGCGCAGGTCGGCGATCCGCTCGGCCAGATCCTGGCCGCGGGCGAGTCCGCGTCGGCCGCCGCTCCGCCCGCGCCGAAGCCCGCCGCCGCCGCGCCGCAGCCGGCTCCGCAGGCCGCCGCCCCCGCGCCTCAGGCGCCCGCACCCTCGCGTCCCGCACCGGCCCCGGCTCCCGCGTACGCCACGGCCGTGGCCGCGCCGCCGTCCACCGACGGCCAGAGGCTCAGCCCCGCGGTGCGGAAGCTGGCGAAGGAGCACCAGGTCGACACCGCGCAGATCCGCGGCTCGGGCATGGGCGGCCGGGTCACGCGCGAGGACGTCCTCACCCATCTCGAGGCGCGCAAGGTCGCGGCGTCGGCGCCGTCCATGGCTCCCGCCGCGTCGCCGGGCCGCGCTCCCGAGGCCGCGCCACAGGCCAAGCCGTTGAAGCCAATCCCCTCCGCCGCGTTCGCCGCGGCCGGAGCGCGCGAGTCGGAGCGGAAGCCGCTCACGAACATCCGGAAGAAGATCGCCGAGAACATGGTCAAGTCGCGTCACACGGCGGCGCACTGCTCGACGTGGGACGAGGTGGACATGACCAACCTCGTTGAGCTCCGCAAGCGGCTCAAGGACCGGGTGCGCATGGAGTACGGCATCGGACTCACGTACATGCCGTTCATCATGCGGGCGGTCGTGCGGGCGCTGAAGGAGTACCCGATCCTGAACGCCTCGATGACCGACACCGAGGTGGAGCTGAAGAAGTACTACAACATCGGCGTCGCCGTGCACCGCGACCAGGGGCTCATCGTACCGGTCGTGCACGACGCGGACCGGAAGACGCTGCTCCAGCTCGCGGCCGAGATCGACGATCTGGGCCGGCGCGCGCGGAACGACAAGCTCACGCTCGACGACATCCAGGGCGGCACGTTCACCATCACGAACGCCGGCATGTTCGGCGCGACGGCATCGACGCCCATCATCAACGTCCCCGAGGTCGGCATCCTGGGCGTGCACCTGATCCAGGAGCGTCCCGTGGTGCGGGATCATAGGATCGCGGTCCGCTGGATGATGAACCTCGTCATCTCGTTCGATCACCGTCTCGTCGACGGCACCCCGGCGGTCCAGTTCCTGCACCGCGTGAAGGAGCTCCTCGAGGATCCGGAGAGCTGGCTCCTGGACTCGATCGGATGACCCCGCCGAGGGCGCCCATTCCGTTCTACGACCTGGGCCGCGTGCCATACCGCGCGGCCCTTTCGTTTCAGCACCGCGCGGTGGAGACGCGGGCGCGCGGCGAGTCGCCCGACGTGATCTACACGATGGAGCACGAGCCCGTGCTCACCTTGGGACGCTCCACCGAGCCGGGCACGCTCAAGGCGAGCGCAGCCGAGCTCGCGCGCCGCGGCATCGAGGTGATCCCGGTCGAGCGTGGCGGCGACGTCACCTACCACGGACCCGGGCAGATCATCGGCTATCCGATCGTCGACCTCGCGGGACTCCCGGGGGGACGCGATCTCCATCGTTATCTGCGCGATCTCGAGGAGGCGCTCATCCGCACGCTCGCGACGTACGGGTTGACCGCGGGACGGCGCCCTCCCTACACGGGCGTCTGGGTCGGTGACCGGAAGGTCGCCGCCATCGGCGTCGCGGTGCGGCGCTGGGTCGCGTTCCACGGCTTCGCCTTGAACGTCGATCCGGACCTCACGCACTTCGATCTCATCCATCCCTGCGGCATCCGCCACCTGGGCGTCGCCTCCATGGCGTCGCTCCTCGGCCAGGCTCCGCCGCGTGAGCAGGTCCTCGACCGCCTCGCGACGGAGTTCGCGCGCGTGTGGGACCGTCCGGTTCTCGCGGCGCCGCTCGAGGCGTCCCCCAGCCTTCCCTTCCCGGAGGAGTCGTCCCATGTCTGACGCAGTGAAGGAGACTCCGGCGGCCAGCCGTCCCGGGGCCACGCGCATCGAGCGCGATTCGCTCGGACCGCTCGAGGTGCCGGCGGACGCCTACTACGGCGTCCAGACCGCGCGCGCGGTCGCCAACTTCCCGATCTCGGGCGAGCGGCTTCACCCGGAGATGGTTCGCGCCGTCACCACGATCAAGCTCGCCGCCGCCAGGGCAAACGCCGAGCTCGGCGTGCTCGACACGAAGAAGGCCGAGGCGATCGCGCTCGCCGCGCGCGAGGTGCTCGAGGGGCGCCTCGCCGACCAGTTCGTGGTGGACGCGTACCAGGCCGGCGCCGGGACCTCGTTCCACATGAACGTGAACGAGGTGCTCGCGAATCGCGCCTGCGAGATCCTGGGGGGCGCGCGCGGGGACCAGAAGCTGGTGAACCCGAACGATCACGTGAACATGGCGCAGTCCACCAACGACGTGATCCCGACCGCGATGCGGATCGCGGCCTACTCGCTCTCCGGGCCGCTCGTCGAGGAGCTCGACCTCCTCGCCCAGTCGCTCGATCGCAAGGCGAAGGAGTTCGCCCGCGTCTTGAAGTCCGGGCGCACGCACCTCCAGGACGCGGTTCCGGTGACGCTGGGGCAGGAGTTCTCGGGCTACCGGGACTGCGTGGCCGGCTGGGCCGCGTCGCTCCGGAAGAGCCGCGACGGACTCCTCGCGCTCGGTCTCGGCGGGAACGCGGCAGGCACCGGTATCAACGCGCACCCGAAGTACCGCGAGACGGTGGTGGCGACGATCGCCGAGATCACGGGAAGCGCCTACCGCTCGTCCCCCAATCTCTTCGAAGCGATGCAGAGCATGGCGCCGTTCGTGCGCGTGTCGAACGATCTGCGCGGCTTCGCGCTCGATCTCACGCGGATCGCGAACGATTTCCGTCTCCTCGCGAGCGGCCCCACGACCGGCTTCGACGAGGTCGTGCTTCCCGCGGTGCAGCCCGGCTCGTCGATCATGCCCGGCAAGGTCAATCCGGTGATCGCCGAGATGACGAACATGGTTTGTTACCAGGTCCTGGGCTACGATACGACCGTCGCCTACGCGGCGCAGGCGGGCCAGCTCGAGCTCAACGTGATGATGCCGGTGCTGGCGCACAACCTGCTCCGCTCGATCGCGCTCTTCACCCCCACGCTGCGCGTGCTCCGCACCACGTGCGTCGATGGGATCACGGCCAACGAGGACGTGTGCCGGCGCTACTTCGACCGGTCCATCTCGCTGGCGACCGCCCTGAATCCGTTCATTGGCTATGCGCGGGCCGCGGAGGTGGCCAAGGAATCGGCCAAGACGGGAAAGACGGTGATCGAGATCGTGCGGGAACAGAAGCTGCTCACGGAAGAGCAGATCGCGCAGGTCTTCTCTCCGGAGAACATGACCCACTCGGAAGGAGGGCAACCTTGAAGCGCTTTCCTCTCGCCTGGATCGTCCTGGCGGCACTCGTCGTCTCGGTCCCCGCGTTCGCCGGAACGGCCCAGTTCGGCATCGGCGTGTTCGGCGGGTACAACACCTACTCGATGAACGACGTGAACAATGACATCAGCAACACGAATGACACGTACGGATCGTCCATCGACGAGATGAACGGGGGCGTCGGCTTCGGCGGCGGTCTCCGCATCCGCACCTCGCCCGCGCTTTCCTTCGGGCTCGACTACGAACGCCTGAACAGCAGCACGAGCGCCTCCGGCACGAACGGCGCCACCACGTTCGACGCCGACTTCGAGCTGCCGGCGAACGCGTTCGTGGCCAGCGCCACGTATCTCTTCCCCTCGGCGTCCAAGGCGCACTTCGGCGTGACCGGCGGCGTCGGGTACTACAAGGCCGACGGCAGCGTGGACCTCACGGTGGACGACGGAAGCGGGCCCGTCACGCTCACGGGAGACGCGACCGGGAACGGGATCGGCTTCCATGGCGGTGGCGCGCTCGACTTCTCGTTGAGCCCGGTCGCCCATTTCGAGGCGATGGCGGGATACCGGGTCGCCAAGACCGGCAACCTCGAGGTCAACGGCACCGAGATCCAGGACTACGCGGCCGAGTACAGCGGCTTCATGAGCCGCGCCGGGTTCTCCTTCTTCTTCGGCAGTCACTGATGTGCGCGGGGCTCCGCCTACGGGCGGGGCCCCGTTCCCCTTCCCCGCCGGCGCAGCACGAGGAGCGATCATGATCGGATACGTGCGAGCCGCCGGCTGGATGGCGCTCATCGCAGCCGCCCTGCTCCTTCCCTTGCCCTCCACCGCAGCGCCGCGGGTCGCGCTCGCGATTCACGCGGGCTACAACGAGTACGCGATGACGGACGTGAACCAGGATCTCATCACGCACTCCATCAACGAGATGATCCTGGGCGGGTCCGGCTTCGCGCTCGAGCAGATCCACGGGGGCATCGGTTTTGGCGCCGGACTCCGCTTCCATGCATCCAAGCGCTTCTCGCTCGCCCTCGACTACGACCGCCTGACCGCTAAATCGCACCTCTCGCTCTTCAACATCGACTTCAACGTCAAGGCGCCGGCCCACTCGGTGACGGGGAGCGCGATCTACTGGTTTCCCAGCAAGACGCGCGTGCGAGGCGGCGTGGGTAGCGGCGGCGGCTACTACTGGTCGAATGGAGAGTTCGGCGCGGACACGTCGGGGGTGGGGCTCACCACGCCGATGAAGGGGAGCGGCGGCGGCATCCACGCCATGGGACTCTTCGACTACACGATCTCCCCCAAGGTGCACTTCGAGGCGAACGCGGGCTTCCGGTGGGCGGAGACCAAGGATCTCGAGATCGACGGGGAGAAGGCCTACACCTCGGACGGCAGCGCGGCCACGCTGGACTGGAGCGGCTTCATGAGCCGGCTGGGGCTGACCTTCTACTTCGGCCCGGGCGAGCCGGTCCCCGGGATCTAGTTCGCGATGCGCCGCAGCACGATCGAGATTGGCGTGGCGTCCGCCTCGGGCTGCGCCGTCACCTGCGCCGGCACGAACAGCCCCTCGTAGCGGGAGGGGCTGAGGAACTCTTCGAAGAGGATCGTGAGCGGATAGTCCCTCGCCTTTTTCGTCCGCACGAAGAACGCCCCCTGTGAATCGGTGAACACGAGCTCCTCTCCGATCCGAAGCGCCGCGCCCGAGATCGGCGATCCCAGGTCGTCCTGCACCGTGCCGCGCACCACGTTGTCCGGAATCCCGAACTCGGGCACCTTGGGCGCCGCGCTCGAGCCGCGATACACGAACTGGCTTCCCTGCGCCGTGTACCGGACGTGCCCCGTGGGATCGACGTAGCTTCCCACCTCCGCCTTCACGCCGCCGGGACCCTGGAGCCGCACCGTGAGCATGAGCGCCTGCTGGAAGGGCTTCTCCTCGTTGAACGGAACGTAGACGGTCTGGTACTCGGCCCCGACCGAGAACGAGCTCGACGTGAGCGTGCCCCCGAAGCTGACGGTGGTGTTGTCGCCCGAGTGCGTCGCGAGCTGGACCAGCTCGAGCCGCGGCGAGATCGTCTCCCGGAATCCACCGACGAGCATCCGGAAGGGCGCACCCGTGAGCGGATCCGAGTAGAGCCAGCTGCCGTTCACGCGGAGCCACTCGAGGGAAGGCAGGGCGCGGTCGAACGAGACCGACACGCCGTCCGTTCCCGCATCGCCGGATCGAGAGCGGAAGTACGCGGTGCCGAGGCTCGTCCCCAGCACCCGCCCGCTGGCGAGCCACTGGTTCACGGTTCCCTTGCGGTCGGCGCGCGGTCCCGGATCGGGCTGCACGGTTTCCGTGTGGGACGCGCCGAGCCGGAGGTCCGGACGCACGCGCACGCCGAGCTCGAGGCTCGGCCCGATCAGCTCCGACGCGCCCGGCTGCGGCGTGATCACGCGCCGGAATCCGTCGCCGGCGATGACGTACCCGCCGCGCGCGGTCAGGAGTCCGCGCTCGTACCAGGCGCTCGCGGCCGCGTAGCCTTCGTCCGCGCCCGTCCCGCCGGCCACCGCCGCGCCGTATCCGAGTCCCGGCTTGTAGTCGAGCGCGAGGATGGTGGTCATCCCGTCGGAGTACAGGCTGCGCGACGAGAGTCGCACGCTGTTCGAGACCTTGGATTCGAGGAAGACGAGTCCGACCGGACGGTCGCCCTCGGCCCAGAACGTGTAGGGATAGCTCGTCGCGTTGGCCGTGGCGCCGCCGAACGCGGCCACCCGCACGTCCCGGTCCTCGTATCCCAGTCCGACGCCGCGGGCGACGAGCATCTGGCCGCCGTGGATCGCATCGGTGGGAAGGCCGAACGGGACGACCGCGTCCCCGACGCTCAGACCGGCTCCGCGAACCTTCGTGCTCGCGCCGAAGCCCACGCGGAGGGGATCGACGCCCGCTAGACCGAGCCACGCTTCGGCCCCTTCGGCGTGCATGCGAACCGAGCCGCCGGTCGCGTCGTAGAGGGAGGAGGCGCCGGCCTGGACCTCGAAGACCTGCGCGCGCGCTGCGGGGGCGGTTAGCGCGAGTAGGGCGAGGGCGAGCGCGCCGGCGAGCGCCCCATGACGGAACGGCTCATTTCCCATCGACCGATCCCGCCACGTCCGAGGCGTTTCCGAGCGGACTCTCGATCGTGAAGCCCTGGAGCGTGAGGCGGAGCGTCGTCGGCACGCCGGCTCCATCCCAGGGGATCACGACACGGCGGATGCGGTTCGGGAGGAGCGGGAAGCTCGAGTAGGCGGAGCGACCATCCTTGCCGCGCACCTCGACCGCCGAGGCGCGCCCGAGCTTCGACGACACATTCTCGACCTCGACGAAGACCTTCGCGCTCGACGCCGTATAGACGGCCGAGCGAATCTTGACGTCCTCGCGGCGGAGCGGCTCGTCCTGGACGAGGTACACCGTGTGGGGCAGCTCCACCGTGACGTTGAGTCCCTGGTGCTTCGGCATGCCCGAGAAGGTGCATGGAATCACGAACCAGGCCGGATACGAGTCGGCACGCGCCTCGTAGAACACCCACCGCGACTGCTTCGCCGGAATGCGCAGGCTCATCGCGGAGAGCTTCAGGTGCACCGAGGAATCGAGCGGGCGATAGGACACCTCGCCGTCGATCGACACGTCGAAGCTCTTCGGCTCGAGGATGACGTTGAGCGGAACGAGCCCGTCGTTCCTGAGCTCGAACTTGGCCTGCGCCTTCTTGCCGTGGTGCTCGACGATGACGGGGCTCAGCGTCTGGGCGGGCGCGCTGCGCGGCGCGACGATGACCGCGGTGAGGGCGATCCATGCGAGCGTGACGACGCCGGCACCGCGAGACGCGTAGCCGCGGTGACAGCCCGAAACGCGAGTCAAGGCGCGGGGGGAACACCCCCGCGCCTCAGCATCCATCCGTGGATCTCGCGACATGAAACCTCTCAGATGGCCCGGGCCTGGAGCCTCAAGGTGCCCGTGTAGCTGGCCGCCGGAAGGACCTGGCCGGTCAGGTTGATGCGCAGGTCGAGATTGTCGCTTCGCGTCTTGATCTTGTTGATGCCCGTGATCGCCTCGCTGAAGAGCGCGAGGCTGCCGCCGGCCGGACCGACCGCGTTCGTCTGCGAGAAGGCCGTGTAGGTCGTCGGCGTGCCCGTGGTCATGCGGCCCTCGACCCACGAGGTCGGGATCGAGTTGGAGCCGCCGTCCGTGAGAGCGGACGCCGGGACGTCGAAGTAGCCGTAGAGCGCCACCGAGCCCGTCGAGCCGGGGTTCAGGTTCCACGAGCTGGAGACCACCACCGGAACGTCGCCGTTGGCCGCCGCGTTCGCCGCGAGCGTGAAGTTGACCGATGACCCGCTCGTGATGGAGATGCTGACCGTCTGACCCAGGGTCGCCGACAGGTTCGCGCTCTGGATGCCCGAGAGCGTCTGCGCGGAGACCAGCGACGGGACCGCGAGCACGAGCACCGCGGCGAGGAGGAGACGAACAGCAATACGACCGTTCATGAGGACCCCCGTGATGTGATGGTGGGCGCTTGAGGCGGGCGGCCCTAGACTTGCCCCCGCGCTTTGCGCTTCGGGATTCATCGGCCCGAGGTCTAGGAATGTGTAGACCTTTGTCACACCCCCAGCCCAGACCCCGGCATCCGGCTAGAAACGAAACGGGGCGGCGTCTCGCGACGCCACCCCGATCGCAACTGTCCGTTGCCGCGAGGCTTACAGGCTGAAGCCGACGCCAGCGCGGAACGCGAGATAGTTCAGGCTCTCGCCCTCGGTCGAAACCGAGTGGTACTGGCCCTGAACGTTCATCTTCGTCTTCGGACCGACCGGGAAGCCAACGCCGGCGCCCACCATGTAGCCGATCTTGCCCTGGCTATCATCCGCGGTGCCGAGGAGGCTGTCGTCGATCTTCGAGGACACGCTGTAGTAGCCGGCGCCGCCCTGAGCGAAGAAGCTCGGGCCGACCGGCGAACCGAAGTTGAAGCGCATCGCCGGCTCCACACGGAACACCTTGCTCGAGATCTCGTTGTCCGTGGTGTTGCCGTTGTCGTAGTTGGCCGTGCCCAGATTGTCGTAGGACACCTCAGCACCCCACGAAATCGACGGGGACGCCGAGCGCCAGTAGGCCGCACCGAAACCGAGGCCGCCACCCATCGAGTCGCCGACGGGCGTGACTTCGTTCGAGGACTTCGCGTAGCCCAAGTTGAGCTCCATGGAGCCAACCATGTTCGCGTTCGCGTGGGCCGCGAAGCCGGCGACGCAGAACAGAGCGGCAAAAACCAAGGCCATAGTGCGCTTCATTTGCTTCCCCCTCCGGTTTTGGAACTCCGTGGTCATCCGCCCAACCACCCCGGAGCCGTAGTGCGTCCGCATCCCTGCAGGCACGGCTCCCCCTCCTGCTCCGGACAGTCATCGGCACCCCGGGGGGGAAACTTGACCCGAGATTGCGGGATGCCCTGAACTACAAGTCCTTGCGCAGCAAGAGTTAGGCTTCGGGGATCTCCACTTCGGCCCGGGGAAGGCGGGCTTCAGCCACGTCCTTGAAGAACATCCAGTAGAGGAGCGAGGCACCTACGTAGAGGGCGGCCGCGATGAGGAGGGGCTCCTCGTACCCTTTCCGCTCGATGAGCGTGCCGCCGATGTCGGCGCTCACCGTCCAGGCCAGGTACCAGCCGAGGGAGAGGAGGCTGTTCGTGATCGCATGGTCCCGCTCCGGGACCACCTCCATCGCGAAGTGGGAGACCAGGGGCTGGTTCATGTTCATGAGCCCGCCGCGGAGGAAGAAGCAAAGGGCGACCAGCGGGAACGTGTGGGAGACGGCGAGCAGGATCATGAACGGCACGGAGAGGAGCTGGGTGACCACCACGCCGCCCACGAGGCCGAGCCGGCGCGAGACGGCGGGACCGTACAGGTTCCCCACCACCATGAAGACCTGCACGACGCTGTAGAGGATCCCGATCTGTCCTTCCGCGAGCCCGAAGCGATCCTTGAAGTAGAGATTGAGGAACGGAATGATGAGCCCCGCTCCGAGCCCGATCATCGCCGACGGCAGGATGAGTTTGAGATGGAGGCCCCAGTCGATCTCGAGGAGATCCTTGATCTGCTCGAGCGGACCGGGGGCGGGAGCCGCGTGGCCGCTGCGTTCCTCTCCCGAGCGCATCGCCATGAAGGGAAACGCGGACGCGAGCGTGATGGCGGACGCCGCGAAGAGGCTCAGGCGGAGCGTCTGCTCGCTCGCGGGCGCGATGACATGAATCAGGTGGGGGAGCGCCCCGCCAACCGCGGACCCGAGGATCGCCGAGAGGAAGGAGACGCCGAACGAGGCGCTGAAGAGGAAGGGACGCCGCTCGGCCGCGCTCTCCTTCATCACGACCGGCGCGATGGAGAGCCGGAACACGGTGATCACCATGCCCGTCAGGAAGGCGACCATGAGGAGCAGCTCCGGCTGTACGAACGCGGCCTGGAGCACGTACCCGAGCGCGCCGAGCGCCGCCCCGCCGACCAGCAGCGTGCGCGCGGGCATGCGGCGGAACAGGAACGCCGCCGGCAGCGCCGCGACCGCCGCGCCGAGCGCCACCTTGGAGAGGATCTGCCCGATCGTGGCGTCGTTGAATCCGAGATCGCGCAGGTACAGGTTGAAGAGGAGCCCGAAGATCGACTGCCCCACCCCGAAGAGGAACATCCCCACGAGGTAGAGGCGCGGATTGCGGCTGGCGCCGCGCACCTGCGCGGCGTACTCGCGCAGGAGCCCGACCGGGTCGGCCATCTACCAGCGGCCCCGGGCCCGCTCCTTCGCGGGAAGGACCTCGAGGCAGGTGGTCCACCAGCCCGTGCGGATCGTCTCGCCGAATTCCGGAGGCAATCCCTCGGCGTCCATCTCCGCGGCCACGGCATCGGTGTCGTACGCGACCGGCAGGAATTGCGCGTCGTGCCGGTCGGAGGCGAACCAGGCGTACCACGCGACGCGGAGCCCGTCGTTGGCGGGGCGTCCGATGGCGCCCACGTTGACGATCCGCCTGCCCATGCCGAGCTCGCGCTGCCAGTGGAGTCCCGTGTGCGTGCAGAGAACTTGGTCCGCTTGGGCCTCGGCCGCGATGCGCTCGAGGAACGGATTCGACGAGGCCGAATCCCAGAGGAACTCGTTGGTCTGACGCGGCGAGCCGTGGCAGAGGAGATAGCGTCGACCGCCGCGCAGGAGGCGCAGCGACTCCGGCAGACGCGCCATCCAGGCGCGATCCTGCGCGCTCGCGCGCGCGTCGGTGAACGCGTAGGCGATTCGCGCGTATTCGTTGTCCTTGGGATGCGTATAGCCGCAGCCGCAATCCGGCTGGCGCTCCGCGAGCGCGCGATCGTAGTTCCCCACCACCGTGATCACCTGGAATTCCTCAAGGAGGGCGATCATCGCGCCGGGGCGAGGACCGAAGCCGCCCAGGTCGCCGAGGCAGTAGATCGCCGAGGCGCCTCGACGCGCCGCATCCTCGAGCACCGCGCGGAGCGCGAGGTGATTGCCATAGGGGCCGCCGAAGACGGCGATCGGCTCCATCAGTTCCGGCACGTCGCCCCCGTCGCCCAGCAGGTGTGGCAGGCGCCGTGCGCGAGCGGGAAGGAGCGCATCGACTCGCGCAAGGTCCGGCCGAGCCGCGCGTCCCGGCTGTCGATGAGGATGGGACAGACGTAGACGCCCTGGCTCGTCACCATGCGGCTGGTCGAGCACTGGAGCGTCCGCATGTCGAACCCTTCGACGTGCTCCGGGGTCAGCCGTTCTCGCGCGTCATAACCTTGGGTCCGCTCCGCTTCCCGGCCGACGCGGAACATCGGGAGCACTTTCACGCGCGGACGCGCGAGCCCGATCTCCCGGAGCGTGTCGTGGAAGCGCACGCGCATCGCGGCGTCGCTGGGATCGTCCCAGGTCTGGGCCACGGTCACGATGGGGTCGAAGCCGGCCCTGGATAGCTCGCGCAGGCCGGCGAGCGCCTCCGCGAACGACCCTTCGCCGCGCAGCGCGTCATTCGAGGCGGGGTCGAGGCCGTCGAGGCTCACCCGCATCTCGAGCGAGTACCGGCTGGCCTGCTCGAGCCGGCGGAGGCTCGCGGCGTGAGCGGCATCGATCAGGGTCGCGTTCGTGAGCACGGTCGAGGGGGCGATCGCGAGCGCGTCCTCGAGGATCGGAAGGAGCTCCTTGTTCAGGAACGGCTCCCCGCCGGTGAAGTAGAAGTCGCGCACTCCTAGCGCGACCGCCTCGTCCAGATAGGGGCGGGTGTCCGCGCGCGACATCATCGCGTGGCGGCGGTTGGTCGGACCGCACGTGATGAAGCAATGGCTGCACGTGAGATTGCACAGCGTGCCCGCCACCTGGAACCAGACCGTGTCCAGGGCGAGGAGCGGAACGGACGGGACGAGCGTGATCGTCGCGGACGCCGACATTCGTGGAGCGTAGCACGCGCCGGGGCGATACGCCGCACTGCGCCCGTGCGCCCCGGACGAGACCGGCGAATCGCCGTGCTATCATGCCGGCCATTCCGCACGCGCTCTCCCTGGACGGGATCACCGCATGATCTGGGACGTCGTCATCATCGGTGCCGGCCCCGCCGGCCTCTCAGCCGCTCTCTTCACGCGCATGCGCCGCATGTCCACGCTGATGCTCGAGACCGCGGTCGCGGGCGGCCAGCTCGCCTCGCTCTACCCCAAGAAGCCGGTCCACGACATGCCCTCCTACACCTACGTCATGGGCGAGGACCTGGGAAGGAACTTCGTGGAGCAGGCGGCGCACATGGGGGTCGAGATCCACGAAGGAGAGCACGTCACCTCGATCGCGCGCGACGAGGAAGCCGCCCTCGTGCGCGTCGTCTCCACCAAGGGCTCCTACGAGGCGCGGAGCGTCATCGTCGCGACCGGCGGCGGCGCGTTCGAGCCGCGCAAGATCAACAAGCCGGGCGAGACCGAGCTCAAGGGGCGCGGCGTCACGTACGGCATGCCGGACATCGAGGAGAGCCGCGGCAAACGCGTGCTCGTGATCGGAGGCGGAGACAGCGCGCTCGAGTCGGCGCTCTCGCTCAAGGATGTGGCCCAGGTCACACTGATCCACATGCTCGACAAGTGGCAGGGCATGGACGGCTACGTGGAGGACGTGCGGGAGTCGCCCATCCGCGCCCTGCTCGAGACCGAGACGGTGGAGATCCAGGGAAACGGCCGCGTGGAGACCGTCGTCGTGCGCCACAAGAAGTCCGGCGCAGAAGAGACGCTCCCGATCGATCTCGTCTCGATCAACATCGGCTATCTCATGGACACGAAGATCGTGCGCCAGTGGGGGCTCGAGCTCGAGGGGAGCCAGATCAAGGTCGATCCCATCATGAAGACGAACATCGCCGGCGTCTTCTGCTGCGGCGACATCGCCACCTATCCCGGGAAGTACAAGCTCCTCATCACCGCCTGCAGCGAAGGGGCGGCCGCGGCGAACACGGCGTACATCCACGTGAAGCAGCCGAAGAAGTTCACCGTGGGCGAGCTGTATGCGGCGCCGAAGGAAGAGGGCGACACGCAGCCGAAGTAGCGGGGCGGGGGAAGCGAAGAGGCGCGGCGCTCAACCGCCGCCGATCGTGAGCTCCTTGAAGCGCAGGGACGGCGACGAGAACTGGGACCGGAAATCGAGGTCCCGCCCCACGGCATCGATCCCCATCAGCATGTCGGAGATCTTCCCGGCCACCGTGATCCCCTCCACCGGGCGGCCGAGTTTTCCCTTCTCGATCCAGTTCCCCTCGACCTGCTGCGAGTAGTCCCCCGCCGCGAGATCGAATCCGAAACCGGCCGTCCCCGTCACGAGGAGGCCGTTCGGCACCTGTTCGATCATGGTCGAGAGCTTGGTCGAGCCGTTGTCGATGTAGAAGTTCGAAGCTCCCACGGCGGGGAGCGAGTCATAGCTGCGCCAGGCGCTGCCGGTGGGGTTCACGCCATCGCGCCGGGCCGTGGCCGCGGTGTGCAGATAGCGCGTCAGGACGCCGCGGTCCACGACGATGGTGCGCCGGGTCTGCGATCCCTCTCCGTCGAACGGGCGCGATCCGAGCCCGCGGCGGAGGATCCCGTCGTCCACGATCGTGAGCATGGGGGAGGCGATGACCGAGCCCCTCTTCCCTGCGAGGAACGAGCGCTGCTCGAGCACGTTGAGCCCGGTGAAGGCGCCGAACATGCCCCCCAGGAATCCCCCCGCGGCCTCCGCCTCGAAGATGACGGGGACGCGCGCGGACGGCACCGGCTTGGCGCCGAGCCGCGCCACCGCTCGCTCGCCGGCCTTCCGGCCCACGCGATCCGGCGTGGTGAGATCCTGAAAGTTCCGCTTCCGGTCCGCGAAGGATCCGACCCGCTTCTGGTTCCCGTCCATCGCGACCGCGGAGCACGTGAGCCAGAACTGGGTGTTGCGGAAGGTCTGGTAGGGAATGAACGTGTTCGAGAAGTGGGTCTCCCCCACGACGTAGCCGGCGCGCGCGGTCTGCGTGGTCTTCACCTTGTTCACGAGGAGCGCGTTGTCCTCCAGCGCCTTCGCGAGCGCGATCAGCTCCTGAGGCGTGATCTTGTCCGCGTACGGATCCTCGATCTCGAGATTGCTCTGCGGCGGGAAGGTCTGGTCCGGGAGCTTGTTCTCGGCGCGCGGCGTCGCCTGCGAGGCGAGCGCGACGGTCCGGACCACCAGCTCGTCGAGCACGGTGCGGTTCAGGTTCGTCGTGTAGACGAAGCCCATCTTCTGGTCGCGGAGGACCCGGAGACCGAGTCCCGTGACGGCGGACTGCTGGAGCAGCTCCACCTCGCCCTCGCGATAGCGGACCTCGACGAACCGGACGAACTCGAAATAGACCTCCGCCTCGGCGGCGCCGGAGCGCTCCGCCATCGAGCGGACGTTGTTCAGGACTTCTTCGGGACGGGATGTGGGCATGTTAAATCGCTGTGCCTCCGACCGTGATCGAAGAGAAGCGGACCGTGGGCTGCCCCACACCGACAGGGACGAGCTGGGCGTCCTTCCCGCACATGCCGCGCGTCTGGTCGACCTGGAGATCGGTCCCGATGCCTTCGATCCGCTGCATGGTCTCGAGGGAGTTGCCGATCAGAACCGCGCCCCGCACCGGCTTCGTCTTCTGGCCGTTCTCGATCATGTAGCCGAGCTGCACCGCGAAGTTGAAGTTGCCGCTCGTCGTGTCCACCGAGCCGCCGCCGAGGTCCTCGCAATAGAAGCCCTTCGTGATGCCGGAGAGGAGCGACGCCGGATCATCCGTGCCCCGGTCGATGTACGTGTTCGTCATGCGCGGGAGCGGCCACTGCCGGTACGACATGCGGCGCCCGTTCCCGGTCGACTTCTGATT
>Ga0068858_100000827_pt1 | contig 32267 bp, 31 predicted proteins | sample KBSSwiS12_FD_66589 | JGI IMG/M metagenome (GOLD analysis project Ga0068858, IMG submission 66589) | Switchgrass rhizosphere microbial communities from Kellogg Biological Station, Michigan, USA - KBS Switchgrass S1-2 | ecosystem: Host-associated > Plants > Roots > Rhizosphere > Soil ... | reverse complement strand
CCCCCCTCACTCCCCAAACAAATCCCGCTGCGCCTTCTCCAGTTCCTCGGCATAGCGCCGCCGCACATAGCTCTCCGACAACACGCCCAACACGCGCCGATCCCCGGCGACCACCGCCAGCTCGTCGCTGCCGGTGCGGTCGAAGGTCTTCATGACCGCGACGATGTTGGTCTCGGGCGTCAGCGCGGTGTCGCGGTTGGCGGCGAGCGTGGCGATCGCCGCGCCGGGGTCGCGCCCCTCGGCATAGGCGGCGGCGGTCTGCACCACGCCGGCATAATGGCCCTCGCCGTCGCACAGCACGACGCGGCTGGTCGAGCCGAGCGGATAGCGGTGGCGGAATTCGGCGATGGTCAGCACGTCGGGCGTGGCGCGCGTCTCGCGGCGCATCATGCGACCGGCGGTCAGCATCTTGACCCAGCCGACGTCGCGCGCGCTCTTGATCGTCTCGCCGCGTAAGTGGAGCCGCCAGGTCGAGAAGGAATAGCCGAAGGTCTCGCGCACGATGGTCGAGGCGACCAAAGCGGCCGCGATCACCGCGCCGGTCAGCGCGAAATTCTGCGTCGCCTGGAGCACCAGCATCGCCATGGTCATCGGCCCGCCGACCACCGACACGGCGAGCGCCGCCATGCCGACCAAAGCGGCATTGTGCGGGTCGACCACCTGATGCCCCACCAATATCGTCACCACCGCGGCGAACAGGTGGCCGATCAGCGTGCCGAGAAACAGCGAGGCGAAGAACAGGCCGCCGCGAAAGCCGAAGCCCAATGAGACGATCGACGCCGCCGTCTTGGCCAGCAGCACGGTGGCGATGAAGGCGAGCGGCGCGCCGATCGCCAGATCGGCATGGAGCGCGCCATGCCCGGCCGACAGCGCCTGAGGCGAGATGAGCGCGATCGGGATGAGCAGCGCGCCGCCGATCGCCGGCCGCGTCCAGTCGGGCAGCGCGAGGCGCCGCACGCCGCGCTCGACCAGCGCCACCGCGCGCATCAGCACCACGCCATATCCCGCGCAGACCGCGCCGAGCAGCGCATAGACGATGTAATGGTGCGTCTCGACCGGCGCGCCGGCGATCGCCTCGATGACATAGGGCTGCACGCCGAGCATCTGCGCGACCAGCGCGCCCGCAAGCGCCGCCGCCGCGACCGGCGCGATCGCCGAGGGGGTATAGGCGCCGATGACGATCTCGAAGGCGTAGAAGGCGCCGGCGAGCGGGGCGCCGAACACCGCCCCGATCGCCGCCCCCGCCCCGGCCCCGACCAGGTGGCGCAGGTCCGCGCGGCGCAACGCCAGCGCGCTGCCGACCCATGCGCCGATCGCGCCGCCGATCTGGGTATAGGCCGCCTCCAGCCCGACCGAGGCGCCAAAGCCATTGGACAGCACGGTCTGCCCGGAGATCACCAGGCTGTCGGCGATCGACATGCGCCCGCCATGCAGCGCATTGGCCTCGACCGGGTCGACCAGCCGCCGCTTGCGCACCCGCACCGCGAGCGAGAACAGCGCGAGGACCGCCCCGCCCAGCGGCAGGACCAGCAGGGAGAGCCCGGAAATCGCCGGCTCCTCGCTCAGCCGGCTGGTCGGCGGCAGCGCGAACAGCACATGCTGCAGGGTCCGCGCGACGCCGCCCTGCACCACGCTGAGCAGCGCCGACGCCGCGCCGACGCCGACCGCGAGCAGGATGAACATCGCCTCGCTGGCGCGCACCTTGCGGCGCAGCCAGGCGAAGGAGAAACGGATCAAAGCGGGGTTGAAGGGGCTCACGGATCGCATCGGCAGGGAGGAGATGCCGAACCGGTTGAGCCTTTCGAGCGAACGGCGCAACCCCTGCGCCTCCGTCATCCGCCGTTTCGCGCGTCGGTCGGTTCGAAGGAAGAAAGAAGAGTGGTTCACGCGGAGACGCGGAGGAGTCGCGCGCCGGGCAACCGCCCGCGCGACAGCGCGATCCTCCCATCGGGCAACGTCGAACAGATTTGCTGACGCGAGACAGAGGCGCCGAGCGCAACCTCTCCGCGTCTCCGCGTCTCCGCGCGAACAAATCTCTTCTTCTTTGCGCCAATAGGCGCTCAGGTCAGCCGCCCAGATTACGCAAAGCACCGTGACGGTTCGCGGGAAGAAAGATGAGTGGTTCGCGCAGAGGCGCGGAGATGCTGCGCGCCGGGCAACCGTCCGCGCGACAGCGCGATCTTCCTGTCGGGCAATGTCGAGCAGATCTTGCCGAGGCGAGACAGAAGTCGCGCGCACAGTTCTCAGCGCCTCTGCGCGAACCACTCTTCTTTTCTTTGCTCCGATCAGGCGCTCAGGTCAGCCGCCAGATCACACATAGCGCTGTCACGACCACAAGCGCCGCCGCCGCGACCCACAAGCGACGAGCGCTGACGCCGCCCGACTCACGCAGGTCGGCCACCGCGAACAGCACCGCGATCATCGCGCCGAGCATCGTCCACAGGTTGTAGCGCAGCTCCGCCGCGACGCTCGCCGGCAGATAGCCGAGCCCGTAGAGCAGCGCTGACAGCGCCACCGGAACGATGATCCGCCGCGAGGGCAGCGAAGGCGCGACGATCAGCGTGCCCAGGGCCAGCGCCATCCAGCAGATCGGCCAGCCGAGCGGCGTGCGGCCGGTCCACAGCGCCAGCCAGTAGAGCCCGTCGAGCAGCGGGTTATGCACGACCTTGTAACCCCAGTCATTGGGCGCGCCCTCGATCTGCGCGGCTTGCTCCACCTCGTCATGCACCAGGAAACGCATGTTGATGTTGAAATGCGCCAGCCGGTGCGCGGCATAGGCGAAGGGATGCGCGACGACCGCACCGAGCCAGTGGCGATAGGGGCTCTCCTGCGCGTCGGTGAAGGCGTCGCCGATATCCTCGAACTGGATCGGGCACGCCTCGGGCGACCACCAGGCATAATGGTCCCACTGCACCGGCGTGTAGCATTTCGCGTTGACCGCGACGCGGTTCTGCACGTCGATGTCGGGGAAGACGTCGACGCCGCTATGATAGGTGATGCCGGCCAGGTCGAAGATCACCAGCGACAGCCCGACCCCGCTCGGCTCGGCGCGCAGCAGGCGGTTGGCGACGGGCAGCGCGGTGGCGAGCACGACCGCGCAGACCAGCGCGACCCCAGCGAAGCGCCATCGCCCCGACCACCAGCTTGTCGGCAACACCGCGATCATCAAGGGCAGGCACGCCGGCAGCGCGTTGAAGCGCAGGGTCGCCGACCCCACTAGCAGCACCAGCGCGGCGATGCGCAGGCCCCAGCCGCGCCGTTCGGGCATCCACGCCAGCAATGCGACAACGGCGACCAGCGCCCCGGCCATCAGGCAATCCTTGAGCACCGCGCCCATCAGCGCCAGCGGGATCGGCAGCAGCGCGCCGAGTGTCAGCCACACGGCCAGCCCGCGCCGCCCCTGCCGCAGCGCCCAGCCGACCAGCCCGCCGACGCCTGCCCAGAACAGGCCCATCTGCAGCACCAGCATCGGCATCGGCCCGTCGTGGAACCGGGTCAGCTGCCGCCACAACCAGTCCATCGCCGGCGGGTGCCAGTCGTCATAATGGCCGGTCAGCGCCTCGCCATATTGGCGCACCGCGTCCCAGGTCATGATGCCCGGCCAGAAGGCGGCCGCCTGGAGGATCGCCGCGAGCAGCAGGATACCGGCGAGCAGCGCCGGCAACGCCCGGCGCGAAAGGTCGCGCGGCGCCGGGGCCGGCACGCTCATCTCACGCCGGCGGCGCGGCGCCGGCCCCCGCGTCGCGCGCCTGCTCGTGATGGCGGATCACCTCGTCGATGATGAAGCGCAGGAACTTCTCGCTGAATTCGGGGTCGAGATCGGCCTCTTCGGCGAGCCGGCGCAGCCGCGCGATCTGGCGCTCCTCGCGGCCGGCATCGGCCGGCGGCAGGCCGGAGGCGGCCTTGTAGCGCCCGACCGCCTGCGTCACCTTGAAGCGCTCGGCCAGCATGTGCACCAGCGCGGCGTCGATATTGTCGATGCTCTGGCGATAGCCGCGCAGCGTCTCGTCGGTCACCCTGCTTCCCTCGTCTTCCCGTCGCATGTTCGCGCGCCATGTTCGCCCGCCCTCTTTGCGGTGCGATAAGTCGCGGCGCAAGCCCGGTTGGGCTTGCCTTTGCGCGTGTCTACCGCCACATCGCCAGCGAGATGAGCGCCACGATCCACCGCCTCGATGCATCGCGCACCCCCTCGCTCGAACCGATGGTTCAGCTGGTCGCGGGCGACCTCAACCTGGTCAACGCGGTGATCCTGTCGCGGATGCAATCCGAGATCCCGCTGATCCCCGAGCTGGCCGGGCATCTGATCGCCGGCGGCGGCAAGCGCATGCGCCCGATGCTGACGCTGGCCAGCGCGCGGCTGCTCGGTTATTCCGGCGCGCGCCATCACCGCCTCGCCGCGGCGGTCGAGTTCATCCACACCGCCACCCTGCTGCACGACGATGTGGTCGATGGCTCCGACCTGAGGCGCGGCAAACGCACCGCCAATTTGATCTGGGGCAACCCGGCAAGCGTGCTGGTGGGCGATTTCCTGTTCAGCCGCTCGTTCGAGCTGATGGTCGAGGATGGCAGCCTCAAGGTATTGAAGATCCTGTCGGGCGCCAGCGCGATCATCGCCGAGGGCGAGGTCAACCAGCTGACCGCCGCACGCCGCATCGATATCGGCGAGGAGCGCTATCTCGACATCATCGGCGCCAAGACCGCCGCCTTGTTCGCCGCCGCCTGCCGCATCGCGGCGGTGGTCGCCGAACGGCCCGAGAGCGAGGAAATGGCGCTCGACGCCTATGGCCGCAATCTCGGCATCGCCTTCCAGCTGGTCGACGACGCGATCGATTATGTGTCCGACGCCGGGACCATGGGCAAGGATGCCGGCGACGATTTCCGCGAGGGCAAGGCGACGCTGCCGGTGATCCTGGCCTATGCCCGCGGCGGCGCCGACGAGCGCGCCTTCTGGAAGGCGGCGATGGAGGGCCACCGCGCCCGCGACGAGGATTTCGCCCATGCCGTCGCGCTGATCCGCGCCAGCCACGCGGTCGACGACACGCTGGCCCGCGCGCGCCATTACGGCCAGCGCGCGATCGACGCGCTGGGGCCGTTTCCGTCGGGCCAGGCCAAGGACGCGATGGTCGAGGCGGTCGAGTTCGCGGTGGCGCGGGCTTATTGAAGTACGGCCTGAAGGTCGCGTCGCTTGTTCCCGCTATTCACTGAATAGCTGATCCATCCGGACGGCCGCATCGGGGTTGCGCGCCACGAGATACGCCCAGATGGCGGCACGATCCTGTTCGGCCTCCGGCGTCCAGACGACCTTCACCTCTGGTCGGCAACCCGGCTCCGGCGGGCCGCGAAATCAGCCTCCACGGCCTCGTTCGACAGTCCGCCCCCGGCGCGGATCGATGCGCGTGCGATACCTGCTCGGTGAACGCGCCGCGCTCACCCCCGCTCCTGCACCTGCGCGACCGGCGCGCGGCTCGGGCGCAGCGCTACCACCAGCACGCCGAGCAGCGCCAGCGCGGCGCCGGCGATCATCCGCCCGCTCAGCCGGTCGCCGGTGATCATCACCCCCAGCGCGATCGTCACCAGCGGGGTCATCAGCGTCAGCGGCGCGAGCAGGGTCGCCTCGTAGCGGCCGATCAGCGCATAATAAGCGGTGTGGGCGAAGACCGAGACGAACAGCGCCGCGAACAGCATCGCCGCGACGAACGGCCAGCCCGCCGCCAATGCGCTCGACCATTGGCCATGCTCGACCAGTGCCGAGCCGATCGTCAGCGGCACGAGCGACGACAGCGCCACCCAGGCCTGGAACCGCAACGGCGCGACATTTTCCATCTGCTTCATCAGGATCGCGCCGAGCGAGCCGGCAAAGGCGGCAGCGAGGACGAACCACAGGCCGACCGACACGGCCAGTCCGTGCGGATTCCAGATCACCAGCACGACGCCGGCGAGCGTCAGCGCGATGCCCGCCCAGCGCCGCCAGTGGAGGCGTTCGCCGAGCATCACGATCGACAACAAGGTGGTTATCGGCAGACTGGTCTGGACGACGATCGCCGCCGCCGAGGGCGACGCGGTCCGCAAGCCGACGAACAGCAGCGCAAAACTGCCGCCGCCCATCAACAGCCCGATCGCGACGATACGCCACAAGGGGCGCGGTGCCGGGCGCAGCCATGGCAGGGTGACGACCAACACGATCGCGAAGCGCAGCGCGGCGTAGAAGAGCGGCGGCACGGCCCAGTTGCCGACCACGATCTTGCTCAGCACGTTGCTGAACCCCCAGACCAGGCACACCATCGCCAGCAGCAGGAAATCTCGGAAGCGCATGGCGGATACATGCATGATGACGGCGACCGGGGCCATGGCCCATAGCGCGTTGCCGTAAAAACGGGGGCTCGCCGAAAAAAATTTGCGAAACCCGGTCGATTTCCGACAAGCTCGCGCGTCGTCCCGATGAGCGCCAAGCAAGGCCCGCTCGAACGAGGAGAAAGACGATGCGCGTGATGGTGCTGGTGAAAGCGACCGAGGACAGCGAGCAGGGCATGGAGCCCATGCCGGAGACCCGGCGCCGCCTGACCGTGACCGGCGTTCTGCGATGACCATCACCATCACCGCCTTCGCGCGGTCACCCGATGGCGGCAAGGGGCTGGCGCGCGATACCCGCGTGCGCTGGGCGCTCGAGGAGGCAGGCCTGGCTTACGAGGTTCGGCTCCTGTCCTTCGCCGCGATGAAAGAGCCCGCGCATCTCGCCCGCCATCCGTTCGGCCAGATCCCGACCTATGAGGAAGGCGATCTCGTGCTGTTCGAGACCGGCGCGATCGTTTTCCACATCGCCGCGCATCATGCCGGCCTGCTGCCGGATGACCACGATGCCCGGGCGCGCGCGGTCACCTGGATGTTCGCCGCGCTCAACACGGTGGAGCCGCCGATCCTCGAGCTCCAGACGGCCAGGATCGCGGAAGGCGACCGGCCCTGGACGCGCGAGCGCCTGCCGCTGATCGAGGAGCGTATCCGTGCCCGGCTGGCCCAGCTCGCCGCGCGGCTCGGCGACGCCGAATGGCTCGACGGCGCGTTCAGCGCGGGCGACCTGATGATGGTCGAGGTGCTCAAGCGGCTGAAAATGTCCGGCCTGCTGGACGACTATCCGAACATCGCCGCCTATGTCGCGCGCGGCGAGGCGCGGCCCGCCTATCAGCGGGCATTCGCCGCGCAACGCGCGATCAACGCGCCCGAGACCGGCTGAGCGATCCGCGCGATCGCCGATGACCCGGTATCGCTCAGCCCGCCTTGTTCCCCATCATTTCGCCGAGCCGCACCGGCCGTTCGGGCGCCCAGTCCGGGTTGAAGGCGATGGTGTCGCGCTTGAACAGCATGACGATCGTCGAGCCGAGCAGGAAGCGGCCCATTTCCGCGCCCTGCTTCAGCACCACCTCGCGGTCGTCATAACGCCATTCGGCCACCGTGCCGCCGCGCCGGGGATTGACCACGCCGTGCCACACCGTCGCCATGCTGCCGACGATCGTCGCGCCGACCAGCACCATCACGAACGGGCCATGTTGCGGCGATTCGAACACGCACACCACGCGCTCGTTGCGCGCGAACAGGTTGGGCACGCCGCGCGCGGTGGTCGGGTTCACCGAGAACAGCGCGCCCGGCACGTGGATCATCCGCATCAGCCGGCCATCGCACGGCATGTGCAGCCGGTGATAATCGCGCGGCGACAGGTAGAGATTGGCGAAGCTGCCGTCGCGAAACAGCGCCGCCAGCGCCGCGTCGCCGCCGACCAGCGCGGTGGTGGTGAAGCGATGGCCCTTGGCCTGCACCATGTGCGTGTCGTCGATCGCGCCGAACTGGCTGATCGCCCCATCCACCGGGCAGACGAAATCGGCCGCGGCCAGCGGGCGGGTACCGGCCCTGAGCGGGCGGGTGAAGAAGTCGTTGAAGCTGGCATAGCTGGCAATGTCGGGATTGGCGGCCTCGCGCATGTCGACGCCATAGCGGCGCACGAACCAGCGGATCAGCGGCAGCGTCACCGCGCTGCCCCGCGCGCCCGCCACGCGGCCGGCGAGGCTGGTCAACCGCCGCTTCGGCAACAGATGCTGCAGCAGGATCGCGAGGCGGTCGGACATGTCAGCCGCGCATCCCGGGCGAGCGGCGCATCCCGCTCAAGGCCGGCGCTTGTCCCGGCCCGCAGGCGGCCGGCGCGCCCCGCCGGGTTTGGGCCCGTCCCGGCGCGGCGGGCGATCGACGCGGCCGGTGGCGCCCGCCGGTGCCGGCCGCGGCGCCGTCGGCAGCACGCTCTTCGCCTCGGCGACGACATAGCCGTCCTTGCGCAGCTGGGCGAAGGCGTTGCGCACGCTTGCCGCGACCGCCTTCTGCACCGCGGGCGGAAGATCGCCGAACGCCGTATTGGCATGGATCGAGGCGAGGTCGCGGATGAGCGCGTTGGGCACGCCCTGCGACGCCTCCTTCAACGCCACGATCGCATCGACGACCGCGGCATTGATCACGTCCTGAACGATGTCGGTTGCTGATCTTGCCATGTCGTCCCCCAAGACACAGCGCGCCGAACGGGTCAACCGGGTGCGGCGCGGCGCACAGGGCCGGAGCCCAAAAAGCGTGGCCCGATCAGCGTTGCTTCCTGGCCGTGGTCGCGGTGAAATCCGGATCCTTCTTCGCCACCCAGTCGACGAATTTGCGGATATTGGGGTTGGCCAGCAGCCCCTCCACGTCCATCCCGTAACGCTGCAGCTCGGCATTGCTGAAATTGGCCATCAGCGTCTGCTGGCAGATCGGGTGCATCGGCACCACGTCGCGCCCGCCCCGGCTCTTCGGCACGGGATGGTGCCAGACGATCGTCTTGCCGGTCGGCCGGCCGCACAGCCAGCACACGACCACCTCCGCCGGGGCCTCATCCTCGCCGGTTCGGTCGCCATAGGGATCATGTTTCGAATGTTTGCGGGCCATGCCCGCCCGAATGCCCGAATTCGCGCCGCCCGCCTATAGCGATGCGGCCCTCGAAGGTCGTCAAACCCCAAGCCCGGCATCACCCTCGAGCACCATGCGCACGCGCGATTTTCGAAAAGTCATCGGGCGGCGCGCGACCGGGGGCATTTTGATGCCCTGCAGGGCCTCACGGCAACGCAGGAAACAGGCCTGCGCCACGCGAACTTCAGTCAACGGAAGAGCGACTTAACGGGTCCTTAGGTACGGGCGCCCTATCACGCCTCCCGTGTCAGCATCGCTCGTCTTGCCGATAGCCCTGTTCATCGCGGTCGTGGCGATCGCGTGGCTCGACCGGAATCGCGATCGACAGCGTCACGAAATGACCGCGCTGTTTGCCGACGCCTTGGACCGCGTCGCACGGGGCGAGCGAAACGTCAGACTGGAGGCCTGCACCTGGGGCGAGACCGCGCGCATGGTCAGCGCGTTCAACGTCATCGCCGCGCAACAGCAGGAACCGGCATCGACCGGCCTGGGCGACCCGATCGATCGTGGCATATTGTTTCACCGCCTGCGCAATGCACTGCATGTCGACGATAGTTTGTCCGCGACGACCTCCTTTGTCGGCATTGTCGAAATCAGCCGCTTCGCCGGCCTCCGGCAAAAGGTCGGCATCGGGCTGGCCAACCGGCTGGTTCGCCATATCGCGGAGCGGATGCGCGAGCTTCTCCCGATGTGTGAAATCGGCCGCATGGGCCGGACCAATATCGAGTTCGCGTTTCGCGCAACGAATGTCGCCGCGGCGGAACAGGCGCTCGAAGCAATGGGGCAGGCGCTGGAACAACGGATCGAGATCGAAGGGTTTACCTTCGACTTGCCGATCGCGATCGGCTTCGCCGACGCCAGTGCCCAGTGCGCGCGCGAAGAGGTTCTCGACCGTGCCGCGGCCGCGGTAGCGCGGGCGCAAGCCGAGCGAAAGCGCGTCTGCTATGCTCTGGACAGCCCCGAACTCGACGAGTCGTTCGACGATCTGGCGTTAATGCGCGATTTGCCGCGAGCAATGGCGGCGGACGAACTGCAGCTATTCTACCAGCCGAAGCTGCGATCGCGCACCGAGACGATCGATTCGGCCGAGGCACTGCTACGCTGGTTCAGTCCGACGCGTGGACTGGTCGCGACCGAGCGGTTGATCGACCTGGCCGAGGATACCGGTGCGATCCATGACCTGACCGAATGGGTGGTACAGCGCGCGGTCGCCGACCAGCAGGCGTTTGCAGCCGCAGGGCATGACATCACCGTCTATGTCAATATTTCAGGCGTGCTGCTGCCCGACGAACTCTTCGCGACGCGGGTGCTGGAAATCGTCGCGGCGGCGCCCGGGCGGATCGGCTTCGAAATCACCGAAACCGCCGTCATCAAGGATCCACAAGGCGCGTTGGCAAATCTGCATCGCTTTGTCGCGGCGGGCGTCAAGATCGCCATCGACGATTATGGCTCCGGCCTGTCATCCCTGGCCTATCTCAAGCAGCTGCCGGCAAATGAACTGAAGATCGACCAGATGTTCATTTCCGGCCTGATCGACAGTCACCGCGACCCGTTGCTGGTCCGATCGTCGATTGATCTGGCCCATGCACTGGAGATGGAAGTGACCGCAGAAGGCGTCGATGATCCGATGGTATTGGCGTTGCTGCGCGTCATGGGATGCGATCTGATTCAGGGCTTCCTGGTATCGCCGCCGCTGCCGCGGGCGCAGCTGATTGCCCTGCTGGGAGATGACGATCATCTCACGCGCCTCACCGCCCCGCCGATCGGCGTGCCGGGTCAGTGGCCCGGTGCGGACGTCGGCTAGAGCGTCGTGCTGAAAAGTGGGGACCGGTTTTCAGCGAAAGACGATGCGATACAAATATCGAGAGCAACGCGACCGATTCCGATTTCGGGCGCGATGCTCTAGGGTTTCTGCGAGACGTCTGGAAGCACCTTTCCTGCTGCGTCCACCCGCGCGCCGAGCGCGGCGCTCCATGGTGCGATGATGTCCAGCGGCACGGGTTCATAAAACGCCATGCCGGCGCCATCTTCCTTCATCCAGCGCACCCGCCCGGCAAGCGGCGGCAGCCCTCCGACGAGCAGGCTGAGCTTCAGCCCGATGCTGAGATCGTCGGCGCGGACCTTCGCGCCGCCTTGCGAGATGTTGCACAGGATGGCCGGCGCCTGCGCGCCGCGGATGCGCACCTGCACGGCCAGCCCAACGTCGAGCCGTGGCAGCCGCGCGCGCAGGCCGGTGCGCGACTCCGCGGCGGTGGTCGATGCCGCCGGCCGGACCGCCAGCGTCGCGAGACTGTCGTGCCGCGACGAAACCGTCGCCGAAAGAGACGTGCCGTCGGCAAGATCGAGGCGCACCTGCTCGCCGGGCTCGAGCGAGGAATAAATCTGGATCGTCGCGGCTTGTGGCGAGACGTGGCGCAGCAGGCACAGCTCCTCGCCCCGCACGGTGTTGAGGCGGGCCACCATGCCGACCGCCGGCGCATGCGCTTTATCGACCATGCGGGCGTCCTCGCCACGGCCAGAGCGGCAAACGATCATCGCGTCATCCCTGCACGGCATCGACCGCTCACACCTACGCCAATGATCATAGTCAGCGAGCTGAATACAGCGACATAATTTACGTCTCGTAAATTAACACACATCACCTAGTACATCATGTAGTCTTCACAAGACGAAATATACCTTAACGATGTATTTACTCCATACGTTTGAAAGTCGTTACTCATCGACGCGCTAAACGGACCCTAATCAAGGCGGAATTGTGCCGCCAAAGGGGACTGAAAATGGCTCGGAATCGCAGCTTGCGTGCCTGCCTACTCGCCACCGCAATCGTCGTGCCGATGTTGACGATCGGCGCTACGGCCGCATCGGCGCAGAGCACCGACACATCGCCACCGGTCGATACGACTACCCCGACGGCGCCGCCGCCGACCACGGTCACCATCGTCATCAACGGAACGCCGGTGACGGTTGATATCGGCGGGTTGCTGACGCCGCTCGCGCCCCCCGTCGTGCCGACCACCAATCCGGTCGCGCCGTTGCCGACCGCCGCGCGTCCGACCATTCCGTACAGCGGCACGCTGCAGGGCCAGGTCGGCAACATCCGCACCTTCATGGGCAACATCCGGACGTTCTGGGGCGATGCCTCGCCCTTTTTCGGCAACATCCGCACCTTCTGGGGCGACACGACAAGCCCGTTCGACGGCAACCTGACCAATTTCTGGGGTAACCTGCAGACCTACAATAATGGTGCGCAGGGCGATGTCGTTACGCCCTCAATGGGCAATATCCGCACCTTCTGGACCGATCTCAGCCCGACGATCACCTCGATCCACGCCGATTGGTTGGGGCTGGGCGACTATGCCAGCAACACCGCGGGCTATGCCGCGCTCGACACCCAGCTGCTGACGCTGGTCGCAACCTCGCAGGTGACGTGGGGCGCGGCCGTGCAGGCACAGACCGGCAAGTCGTTCGCCGATGGCTTTGCACGGCCGCTGCTGTCGAAATACGGCATGGACCTGACCAACCCGCAATCGCTGGCCAGCCTGGCGCCGGAACTGCGCGACCAGTTCTTCTTCGACTGGTATGACGGGCTGATGAACTTCTCCGGGACCGACCATGTCGATCACTGGATGAAGGAGATCAACTGGACGCCGGCGCTGACCCAGACGCTGGGCAACGGCCGCGATGCGGTGATCGGCCTGCTCGACTTCACCGTGACCGGCGACGGCACGCAGAACATCGTCAAGTACAGCGGCATCTCCGACTTCACCAACGGGCACGGTTCGGCGGTGGCCAGCCTGATGATCGGCGCGCATGACGGCAAGGGCACGATGGGCATTGCCCCGCAGGCCTCGGTCATCGCCTATAACCCGTTCGACGCGACGCAGACCGCCGGGTGGACCGACATCACCAACGGCATCATCATGCTGTCACAAAATGGCGCGAACGTCGTCAACATGTCGCTCGGCGTGCCGGGCTGGACGCTCAACCCGGGCTGGAACAAGGTCTTCGCGGATCCCAGACTCGACAAACCGGCGGCCAAGACCGTCTTCGTCATCGCCGCGGGCAACACCGGCACGGCGCAGACGCAGAACCTCACCTGGGACCAACACAATCCCTCGCTGATCGTGGTCGGCTCGGTCGACCCGAGCGGCAATATCTCGAGCTTCTCGAACACCCCCGGCACCACCTGTCTGCTCGACGGCGGCAGCTGCAAGGGCGACTATCTGATGAATCACTTCATCGTCGCGCCCGGCGAGGGAATCCTGGTCGATGACGGCAATGGCGGCCTGACGCGCATGTCGGGCACGTCGTTCGCCGCACCGTTGGTGACCGGCACGATCGCGCTGATCGACGATCGCTGGCCGTGGCTGGCCGACCACCCCAAGGACGTGGTGCACATCATCCTCGCCTCGGCGCGCGACCTTGGCGCACCTGGCGTCGACCCGGTGTACGGCTATGGCGAGCTCGACGTAACCGCCGCCTTGTCGCCGCTCGACTGGAACAAGCTGACCTGGAAGCAGAGCGTCAACGGCAAGATCTCGGACATCTCGTCCAAGGACTTGCGCGCAACCAGCTCGGCGCAGCGCGCGACTTGGGAGGTCAACAACGTGTTCTTCTCGGCCTTCGAGAAGACCGGCGAATCCTTCCGCGACTTCGAGATTCCGCTGTCCTCGAAACTGTCCAACCAGACGGTGTCGGTCAACGGCGCGAACGAGCAGTTCATGACCTATCTGCAAGGCCGCTTCTCGCAGTGGCTCGGCGTCCCGACCAAGTTCGCCGGCGTCACCGGCGGCTTTGCCGGCTTCACCGATCGTCCCGCGACCGGCGCGACGCTGCGTGCCTTTGGCGACATGCAGGCGACGTTGAGCATGACCAGCCGTGTCAACCGCTCGGGTTTCCGCAATGTCGGCGCGCCGTTCCAGACCACGCTGCACCTCAACGACACCGCCGGCAACATCGCGCTCGACTTCGGCAGCGGTGAGGGCGCGGTTACCGTGGCGGGTCAGGAAGGCTTCGCCATGACGTCGGACTTCAACGTCCAGACCGGCGGCGCCAATCCGTTCCTCGGCTTGGCCTCGGGCGGCGCTTTTGCGCGGATGTCGATCAGGCTGGCGCCGACGCTGACCCTGTCATCGAGCGTGACGCAGCGTACGTTGCACCGCGACTTCGACGGCATGTCGCTGGAGGCGCGCCGGATGTTCGGCGGTTTTCAGCCCTATTCCGCGAGCGCCGGCAACATGGCGCTCGCCTGGCAGCCCAGCAGCCGCTTCACCACCAGCGTCGGTTACACCATGCTGCACGAGGCCACGGCGCTGCTCGGCACAGCATCGGCTGATCAGGGCGACCTGCCGCACGGCTCTTACACCGATGCCGCGACGGCAACGATGGCCTTCGCACCGACATCGACCTTGTCCATCGCGGCAACCGCGACCGTCGGCCGCAGCCGGGCGGGCACCCGCGACGGCGACACCGGACTGGCGATCGGTCGGGGCGGGCTGATCAGTTCGGCCTACCAGCTGTCGCTCAGCAAGACGCACCTGCTCGACCGCAACGACCGCCTGCGCTTCTCGCTGTCGCAGCCGATGCACGTCGAGAGCGGCTCGGTCGATTACAGCAGCGTCGCCGTGATTGACCGCAACACCGGCGAACTGGGCGTGATCACGCAGCACGCGTCGATCACCGCCGCGCCGCGCTATCATGTCGCCGAGATGATCTATGGCCGCAGCTTCCTGGACGGGGCGGGGCAGGTAAGCCTGTTCGGCCAGGCCGCGTTCGGCAACGTCAATACCGCCGATATGGGCAAGCTGACGGTGGGCGGGAGCGTGCGCCTCGCCTTCTGATAGGCGAGGCGCCGCAGGCGCCCCCTCGGCTTTTTCCGGTCATTAACCACCCTCGCGGTAGTATCGCGGGAAAGGTTGGAGCGCGTCATGCGTCGTTGCGTAAGATTATTGGCGGGAATTGCGCTGCTGGGCAGCGGTCTGGCAGCGCCCCCCCTTTTCGCCGCGCCCACGGACGCCTTTGGCGCGGCGGTTGCGGCGACCAAATCGGCGATGATGACCGACCCGCAAAAGGCGCTGGCGCGCGCCCAGGCAGCGGAGCGCATCGCCACGGCCATGCCGCCATCGCGCGAAGCACGCATTGCCACCGCGACTGCGCAATGGCTCGAAGGCGAGGCGCTGCTCTACACCAACGACGCCAACCGCGCGGCACCGATCATCGACGCCGCCCTCGCCGTCGTTCAGCGCGACGCCCCCTTCACCAAATTGCACGGTGACCTGATGCGTTCGCGCGGCGCGATCGCCGCGACGGGGGGACATGTGCAGGACGCGCTGGCCGATTATCAGCGCGCGCACGAGATCTTCCGCCGCGCCGGCGAGCGGCGCAGCCAGGCCATCGCGCTTCAGGACATTGGCGGCATCTATCTCGATGCCGGCGACTATCAGCGCGTACTGGATTATTACGGCCAATCCGCGGACGTCTTTCACGACGACCCGATGCTGTTGCTGACCACGCACAACAATCGCGGCGAAGTACTACGGGAAATGAAGCGGTTGCCGGAGGCGATTGCCGAATTTCGTCTCGCGCTGGCGACGGCGCGGCAGGTCGGCAGCGCCTTGCTGCAGACGAGGATCTTGACCAACCTGGCGCTGGCACAGGTCGACACGGGCGATCTCGGCGGGGCGGAACAGTCGGTCGACAGCGCGCTGCGCCTCTCGGCCGGTGGCGACGCGCATAGCTGGCGCAATTTCGTTTACGGCGCGGGCGCGAAGATCGCCGCGGCGCGCGGCCGCGATGCCGAAGCGGCAGCGCTGCTGCAACAGGCGTTTGCCGGCCTCGACGTGACCAAGACCGACATGCCGTATCGCGAGTTCCATCAGCTCGCATCGGTCGTTTACGAGAAACTCGGCAACCAGAATGCCGCGCTCGCCAATCTGCGTGCCTTCCAGCGCCTCGACGGCCAGGCGCGCGATCTCGTCGCCTCGACCAATGCGCAACTGATGGCGGCGCGCTTCGATTTCACGAACCAGAATCTGAAGATCGCCAACCTCAAACAAGGCCAGCTACAGCGCGACATCGAGCTCGTGCGTCAGCGCTCCACTTTTCGCACCTTCGTGCTCGGCGGCCTGCTTGGCGCCGGCGCGATCGTATTGGTCCTGTTGCTGGCGAGCTATTTCTCGATTCGTCGCAGCCGCAACATGGTGCGGGCCGCCAACACCAACCTCACCGCGGTCAATGGCGAGCTTGAAAAGGCGCTGCGCGCCAAGACCGAATTCCTCGCCACGACGAGCCACGAAATACGCACGCCGCTGAACGGAATCCTCGGCATGACCCAGGTCTTGCTGGCGAACGACGGTATCGACCGCGACGTGCGCGAAAAGGTGCAGGTCGTGCAGGGCGCCGGGGAGGCGATGCGCGCGCTGGTCGACGACATTCTCGACGTGGCAAAAATGGAAACCGGCGAGATCAATATCGTGCATGAGGAAACTGACCTCAACGCCATTCTTGGCCAGGCCGTTGCGCTATGGGAGAGCCAGGCGCAGTCCAAGGGCGTAACGCTGTCGTTGCGGCGTGGCGAAGGCGTGCCCTCGCGCATTCTGTCCGATGAAACGCGGCTGCGTCAGATCATTTTCAACCTGCTCTCCAACGCGGTGAAATTCACCCTTGCCGGCAAGGTCGACATCGTCGTCAGCACGCAGCCGGAGGAATGCGGCGAAAGCCTGGCGATCGAGGTCATCGATACGGGCATCGGCATCGCCCGCGATCAGCACGAGCTGATCTTCGAAGCCTTTCGACAGGTGGATTCGGGGACGTCGCGCCAGTTTGGCGGCACGGGGCTGGGCCTGTCGATCTGCCGGCGCCTTGCCGCGGCGATGGGCGGAACCGTAACCGTCGACAGTGAGCTCGGCCAGGGTGCCCGTTTCACGCTTCGATTGCCGCTGGAGCGAACCGCGACAGGCGGTGCGACGGAGACGATGGGGGGCCTGCAGTCGGCCTGCATTCTGCTGGTCGAGCGCAATGCACTGAACCAATGCGTCCTGCGGGCCATGCTGAGCGATGTCGCGAGGAACATCGAGGTCGCGATCAGCGGCACGGGCGCGATCGAAGCGATCAACAGCTGCGACGTGACCCATGTCCTGATCGACGCCGCATCGGCAGCGGTGGGCGAGGCCGATGTGCTCACGTCGCTGCGCGAGATAGCGCATTGCGCCCGCGCCAAGGGGGCATTGTGCTCGATCATGTTCACGGCGGACGAGGAACTCAGCATGGCGTCGCTGGTCTCCGTTGGCGCGACCCAGCTGATCGGCAAACCGATCGACGGCGCCAGCCTGATCGCGGTGCTTGCCTCGGCCTATCGCGAGGAGCCGACCCTGGCCGGGCCGGAAGCGGCGACACGGGCGGCGGCATGAGCGGCTAAACCGTCTCTTCACCTTCTGCCGCTATGCTCGAATCGGCCGCAGGGAATATCAAATGCAGGTTTTGTTCGTCGAAGATGATCCCATGAACCGCCGTGTGGTGAAGGATATGCTGCACGTGGTCGGGGCAAATATGGCCGAGGCGCCTGATGCCGAGACGGGCCTGAAGATGATCGAGGAGGGCGCGTTCAATATCATCCTGATGGATCTGCGTATGCCCGGCATGGACGGGTTGACCGCGATCCGGCACTTGCGCAAGCGCACCGACGGTAAAGAGACACTGCCGGTCATCGTCGTGACGGCGGATACCGCGGTGGACTTGCGCGAACGCTGCATCTCCAGCGGCGCTGACGACGTCATCATGAAACCGGTCGCGATGGGCGCTTTGCTCGAATCGATGGGTCGCATGATCGCCCGCAGCGCCGGCGCCGCCGGCGTCATCCTGTCGTGAATCGTTTCGTGTGCGCCGTTGCGCGACAGGCGCGCGAGAATGTCGCGGCAATGCTCGCCCGGCTATCGCAGGCGTCAACCAGGTAGCGTCGGGCATAGTCGTTATCTGAGCAGCGAGGCCGCGCTCAGGCTTGGGTCGCGTGGAAATCGGTGGTCGGGGCCCCATATCCGACGAACCGGTACCGTCTAGCCCGCGCCGCCCACCCCCTCAACAATCGACCGCGCAATCCTCGCCATTCTCGATCTGCAGCGTCGCATGGCCGATCGCGAACTTGTCCTTGAGCATCGCCCGCGCGGTGGCGAGGAAGCCGTCGCCGGGGTGGCCGCCGGGCACCACCAGATGCGCGGTCAGCACGGTCTCGGTCGTGCTCATCGGCCAGATGTGCATGTCGTGCACCCGCGACACGCCGGGCAGCGTGCGCAGCTCGATCCATACCTGGTCATAATCAATCGCGCGCGGCACCGCGGCGAGGCTCATCTCGATCGATTCGCGCAGCATGCCCCAGGTCTGCCAGAAGATCAGCACCGCGATGACCAGGCTGACCGCCGGGTCGATCCACACCCAGCCGAAGCGCCAGATCACCAGCCCCGACACCACCACGCCGGCCGAGACCAGCGCATCGGCCGCCATATGGGCGAAGGCGGCGCGTACGTTGATGTCGCCCTTGCGCCCGCGTGCGAACAGCCACGCCGTGCCGCCATTGACCAGGATGCCGAGCCCGGCGATTGCCGCCACCGTCAGCCCCGCGACCGGTGCCGGCTGGGCGAGGCGCTGCACCGCCTCCAGCGCGATCGCGCCGAGCGCGACCAGCAGCAGCAACGCGTTGGTCAGCGCGGCGAGGATCGTCGAGCCCTTCAGGCCATAGGTGAAGCGCTTGGACGGCGCCGCCTTGGCCAGCCGCACCGCCGCCCAGGCCGCGCCCAGCCCGAGCACGTCGGACAGATTGTGCCCGGCATCGGCCAGCAACGCGACCGAATCCGCGACGAAGCCGAACCCGGCTTCGGCCGCGACGAAGATCAGGTTGAGCGTGATGCCGATGACGAAGGCGCGCTCCAGACCGTCGCCCATAGCGTGCGCATGACCATGGCCGTGACCATGCCCATGAGCGTGCCCGTGATGGCCATGGTCATGGCCGTGATGATGGGCGTGACCGGCCACGCGAATCTCCTTCTTTGCAATGGCTAGCATCCCGCCGCCGTGAAATACTAGGACATGTGGCACGCACTGTGGCAGCAGGCGGCGCCATGCTGCCGATCCATGCCGTCCTGCCCGATCTGCTCGCCGCGCTCGACGCCGGCACGAACGCGGTGCTGGTCGCGCCGCCCGGCGCCGGCAAGACCACTGCGGTCGCCCCTGCCCTGCTCGATTCAACCTGGTGCGCAGGTGAGATATTGCTGCTCTCGCCACGCCGCCTCGCCGCGCGCGCGGCGGCCGAGCGCATGGCCGCGCTTGCCGGGGAAAGTGTCGGGGGCACCTATGGCTATGCCACAAGGATGGACAGCAAGCGTTCGGGCAAGACGCGGGTCACCGTGCTGACCGAGGGCATCTTCGTCGCGCGCATCCAGGCAGATCCCGAGCTCGCCGGGGTGTCGGCGGTGCTGTTCGACGAGGTGCATGAGCGCAGCCTCGACAGCGATTTCGGCCTCGCACTGGCGCTCGACGCGCAGGGCGCGCTGCGGCCCGATTTGCGGCTGGTGGCGATGTCGGCGACGCTCGATGGCGCGCGCTTCTCGACGCTGATGAACGAGGCCCCGGTGATCGAGAGCGAAGGGCGTAGCCATCCGCTCACCCTGCGTCATCTCGGCCGCGCCGCCGAGGCGCGGATCGAGGACGGCATGGCGGCGGCGATCCGCACCGCGCTGCGCGAGGAGAGCGGCGGCGTGCTCGCCTTCCTCCCCGGCGTCGCCGAGATCGAGCGCGTGGCGGAACGACTCGACGCGCTCGGCGACCATATGGTGCTGCACCGCCTGCACGGCAGCATGGAGCCCCAGGCGCAGCGTGCGGCGATCGCGCCGGATCCGCACGGCCGGCGCAAGATCGTGCTCGCCACCTCGATCGCCGAGACCAGCCTGACCCTCGACGGCATCTCGGTGGTGGTCGATTCCGGCCTGGCGCGGCGCCCGCGTTACGATCGCGCGGCGGGCATGACCCGCCTCGTCACCGAGCGCGCCAGCCAGGCCGCCGTCACACAGCGCGCCGGCCGCGCCGCGCGGCAGATGCCGGGGGTGGCCTACCGGCTGTGGGAAGAGGCGGCGACCGCCGGCCTGCCGCGTTTCGACCCGCCCGAGATCCTCGAGGCCGATCTGTCCGCGCTGACGCTGGATTGCGCGATCTGGGGCGTGTCCGATCCCCGCCAGCTGGCCTGGCTCGACCCGCCCCCGGACGCGGCGATCACCGAAGCGCGCGCGCGCCTTGCCGCACTCGACGCCATCGACAGCGACGGACGGCCAACGGCGCACGGCAAGGCCATCGCCCACCTCCCTTTGCCCCCGCGCCTCGCCCATATGCTGGTCCGCGCCGGCGAACTCGGCCTCGCCCGCACCGCCGCGGAAGTCGCCGTGCTGCTCGGCGAGCGCGGCCTCGGGGGGAACGACGTCGACCTGGAGGTACGCCTCCGCCGCTGGCACGGCGAACGTGGGCCAAGGGCGACTACCGCTCGTAAACTGGCGGAACGCTGGAGCACACTCTCTCCCTCTCCCCGCTTGCGGGGAGAGGGCCGGGGAAAGGGGGCGTGCCGCGAACAGGCGGTGGCATTTGTGGCCACCCCTCTCCCCTTAGGGGAGAGGGAGTCTGCGCTCGCCACCTGCATCGCCCTCGCCTTCCCCGACCGCATCGCCCGCCGCCGCGACGCGAGCGGCGAAACCTGGGCCTCAGTCGGCGGCCGCGGTTTCAGGCTCGACCCCACCTCCCCCCTCGCCCGCGCCGAATGGCTCGCCGTCGCCGAAACCCAGGGCATGGCCGCCGGCGCGCGCATCCTCTCGGCCGTGGCGATCGACCTCGCCACCGTCGAGGCGCTGTTCGCCGAGCGCATCGAAACCCGCCGCAGCGTCGCCTTCGACCCCGCGACCGGCGGCGTCACCGCGACCCGCGAGCGCCGGCTCGGTGCGGTCCGCCTGTCGAGCGGCCCCGATGCGGACGCCGATCCCACGACGATCGCCGCCGCCCTGCTCGAAGGCGTCCGCAAGCATGGCCTCGACCGCCTGCCCTGGCCCGAGACCAGCCAGGCGCTGCGCGCCCGCGCCCGCTTCGCCGCCGGGCATGGCGGCGAAGCGGTGGCGCTCGACGATGCCGCGCTGCTCGCCGAGGCCGAGCAATGGCTCGCCCCCTTGCTCGTCGGCAAGCGCCGCCTCGACCAGGTCGACCCCGGCGCGCTGGCCGATGCCTTGCGCAACATCATCGGCTGGGAGGGCATGAAGGCGATCGACCGGCTCGCCCCGAGCCATTTCGACAGCCCCGCCGGCAGCAGCCACGCGATCGACTATGCCGCCGAGGGCGGCCCGCGCGTCGAGCTGCGCCCCCAGGCGCTGTTCGGCCTCGCCGCCCATCCGATGGTCGGCGGGGGCCGCGTGCCGCTGGTGCTGAGCCTGACCTCGCCCGCCGGCCGGCCGATCCAGACGACGCGCGACCTGCCCGGCTTCTGGGCCGGCAGCTGGGCCGATGTGGCGCGCGAGATGCGCGGCCGCTATCCTCGCCACCCCTGGCCGGACGACCCGGCCGCGGCGAATCCGACGCTGCGCACCAAAAATGCGGATGCGCGGGCGCGCGGATCGCGATAAGGGAACGCCATGACGACCGCCCGCATCTACCAACGCCCCAAGAACGCCATGCAGTCCGGCCGCGCACGGACCGATCGCTGGGTGCTCGAATTCGAACCCGCCGAGGCCAAGCGCCCCGACCCGCTGACCGGCTGGGCCGGCTCGGGCGACACGCGCGATCAGCTGTTCCTGTCCTTCCCGAGCCTGGAGGCGGCGCAGGCCTATGCCGAGCGCGAGGGCCTCGCCTTCACCGTCATCCCGGCGCCGGAGCGCACCTTGAAGCTGCAGGCCTATGCCGACAATTTCCGCTGACGTCGCGTGTTCCTGCGAAAGCAGGATCCCAGAGCCACGAGCGTCACGTCCGTAATCCTGGGCTCCTGCGTGTGCAGGAGCACGGATGCCGGAATGTCGCCGGCCATTGGATCAGGCCAGCAAGCTCGGGCCGAGCAGGGTCAATATCTTGACGTCGATCGCCACGCCCTCGGCCCGCTTCGCCGCGACATAGGCCGGCACATCGGCCAGCGGCACGCGGTGGACGGTGATGTCCTCGTCGCCCTCACCCCCGCCATCGCCAACCTGCTCGAGGCCGGTCGCGCGGACCAGGGTGAAGCCCTCGCTGACCATGCCCGGCGAGGAGTGGAAGTAACCCAGGGTCTCGATATGCGCGGGGCGATAACCGGTCTCTTCCTCCAGCTCGCGCGCGGCCGATAGCTCGACGCTCTCGCCCTCGTCATGATCGCCGACCAGCCCGGCGGGCAGTTCGAGGCAGCGCTTGCCGAGCGGCACGCGATATTGCTCGACCAGGATCACCGCGCCATCGTCGATCGCCAGGATCACCGCCGCGCTGATGCCGCGGGTGCGCGAGACATATTCCCACTTGCCGCGTTTCCTGGCGGCGATGAAGCGGCCTTCCCAGACCACTTCTTCCGGTGCGTCATGGTCGTTCACAGCTCGATCAGGCGGTCGGGCAGTTCGTTGATGTCGGCATCGGTCTTGGGGAAGTTCTCCGCCAGGATCGCGCCGATCGCCGCGACCGCCGCGGCCATGCCCTCGCCCGGCCGGCCCTGGCGGACCTCGGCGACCAGCGCGACCATCGCGTCGCCCCAGCGCTCCGGCGGCACCGCCTTGTGGATCGCCTCGTCGGCGACAATCTCGGCCTGGCGCTCGCCCAGCGAGAGATAGAGCAGGATGCCGACCCGCGCGGTGGTGCGCCGCTCCGCCCCGACCCGGAAATACTGCACCGCGCGGCGCCGTACCCGGCGCGAGCGGGTTGCACGAGGCGTGAGGGTCAACCGCAGCGGGGTCCATGCCAGCGCATAGCGCACGATCAGGAACACCAAAGCCTGGATCAGCATCAGCGCGAAGAAGCCCATCGCCGGGTCCGGCGCGCCGCGCCAGCCATTGGTGAACCAGGCGATCTTGGCCTCGATCGTCGCCGGGCTGATCGCCGCCAGCGCGGCGACGAACAGCATCGCGCCGATCGCATAATGCAGCGCGACGTCGTGATAGGGATCGGAGCGCTCGGTGACGATCGTCACGATCTCGCCATCGGTGCCCGCCTCGGCCGCGGTCACCGCCGCGGTGACGCGGTCGCGTTCCTCAACCGTCAGATGCCTCGGCGCCGCCATCACCAACTCCCCGAGGCGCCGCCGCCCCCGAACGAACCGCCGCCGCCGGAAAAGCCGCCGCCACCGCCGCCGCCCCAGTCGCCGCCGCTGCTCCACGACGAGCCGCCGCCGCCGCCGCGGGTCAGGCTGTTCAGCGCCGAACCCCACAGGATCGCCTCGCCCAGCCCGCCGCGATAGCGCCGCCCGCGCGCGCGGCCGAACGCCATCGGCACGATGATGACGACGATGACGATGACCCAGAAGATCACCGCCAGCGGGTTGCCGTTGTCGCGGTGCCGCGTCTGGGTCTGACCGACCGTCTGCTTGGCGCGCTGCTCGGCCGCCTCCAGCGGCAGCTTCATCTGCTCGGCGATCGCGGCCGCGCCGTCCATGATGCCGCCGGCCATGTCGCCGGCCTTGAATTTGGGCAGGATGGTGTCGTTGATGATCACGCTCGACAGCGCGTCGGTCATGATCGGCTCGAGCCCATAGCCGACCTCGATCCGCACCTTGCGCTCGTTCGGCGCGACGATCAGGATGATGCCGTTATTGGCGTCCTTCTGGCCGATCTTCCATGCCCGGCCGAGGCGATAGCCATAATCCTCGATCGGATAGCCCTGCAGGTCGGGGATCGTCGCCACGACCAGCTGGCGGGTCGAGGCCTGCTCGACCTGCGCCGAAAGCTGGGTGAGCTGTGCCACCTGCTCGGGCGACAGCAGCTTGGCCGCGTCGACCACCCGCCCGCTGAGCGGCGGGAAGGTCTGCGCCTCGGCCGCGGCGCCGCCGAGCAGCAGCGCCGCGAGAAAGACGAGGTATCGGATCAGTTCGAATTCCCGAAATTGACCGACGGCGCGGTTTCGGCGCCCGGAGTGGTGGCCTGGAACGGCACCATCGGCTTGGCGCCATAGAAGATCTTGGCGCCGACCGCGTCGGGGAAGGTGCGGATCGTCGTGTTGTAGCTCTGCACCGCGGTATTGTAGTCGCGCCGCGCGATGGCGATGCGGTTCTCGGTGCCCTCGAGCTGGCTCATCAGCGTGGCGTAATTGCCCTGGCTCTTGAGGTCGGGATAGGCCTCCTGCAGGCGCTGCAGCGACAGCGTGACGCCGGCCTGGGCGCGCTCATAGGCGGCGACCTTGGCCGGATCGGTGAGGTCGTCGCCCGACACCTTGACCTGGTTGGCCGAGGCGCGCGCCTGGGTGACCTCGACCAGAATGCTCTTCTCCTGCGCGCCGGCGGCCTTCACCGTGGCGACGAGGTTGGGGATGAGATCGGCGCGGCGCTGATAGTCGTTCTGGACGTCGGCCCAGCGCGCCTTGGCATTCTCCTCGGCGGTGGGGACGCTGTTGATGCCGCAGCCCGACAGGCTGACGACGGCGGCAAGTGCGAACGCGGCTCGGTATTTCATCGAAATGATCCCTCCAACCCTTGCGGGGCCTCTATCTAAGCGGTGCATGGCGCCGCGTGAAGGGGGGCAAGGTGCATTATTCGACCGACACACTGGTGACGGCGCGGGCGGCGCCGCGCGCCGGCTTGCGCGGCGTGGCGAAAGGTCCGAAGACATCGCCGCCCGGGGCAAAGCAAGGGAGCGTGCCATGTTCAAGGAATTCAGGGACTTCATCAATCGCGGCAACGTCATGGACCTGGCCGTGGCGGTGATCATCGGCGGCGCGTTCGGCAAGATCGTCACCTCGCTGACCGACGACATCATCATGCCGATCATCGGCAAGATCACCGGCGGGCTCGATTTCTCCAGCCACTTCGTCACGCTGGGCACGGTGCCGGCGGGCTATGCGGGGTCGCTGAGCGACTATGCCGCGCTGAAAAAGGCCGGGGTGCCGCTGCTCGGCTGGGGCGAGTTCCTCACCCAGGCGGTCAATTTCCTGATCATCGCCTTCATCATCTTCCTGCTGGTGCGCTCGATCAACCGGTTGAGCCCCAAGGCGGACGAAGCGCCGGCCGAGCCGGCCGCCGAGCCCGCCGACATCGCGCTGCTGCGCGAGATCAGGGACGAGCTGAAGAAGAAGGGCTGAGCCGGGCGGCATTTCACGGCCCCGCCCGGCGCCGCGCGACCTCGGCCTCGACGGCGGCGGTGAAATGCGCGGCATTCTCGGCCGCGCGCCGCGCGCCGTTCGCCGCGGCACGCCGCCGCGCCTCGCCGATGATGCGGGCGATGTCGCCGCGCGCAGCGTCGACGCCGCCCGTCCAGGGCCGGGGCCGGCGGATGGCGAGCCAGTGCATGGCGGCGCGGACATCGGCGGGGACGTGCATCATATAGGGCATGACGACCGGGCCGCCGCCCTTCGGCGTGACGATCTTCTCGGCGGTGTAATCATAGCCGACGGCGCGCTGGTAGAGCGCGCGCTCGACGCGGTCGTCGGCGGCCTCCTTGCCGACGCGCACGGCGGCGGTGAACTCATCATGGAGCAGGCACCAGCGGTAGAAGGTGCGCACCGAGATGCCGAGGATATCGGCAACCTCGATATCGGTGGCACCGTTGCGGCACAGTCGCTGCGCGATGCGGGCGAATTCCGGTTTGTACGGCGAAGGGCGTCCTGCGGGCATGGGGACGGCAAATAATCGCTTGGCGCGCGCGGTTGAATCAGGCTGTGTGGGCGAGGCGTGAACGTGTGCCGGGGCGGGTGTGACAAAATTCGGCCGGGTGTTTTGCGCTGGTTCGCGGGTTTGCAAGGGCGAGCGCGCGGCGGTGGGCGGGCGCCGGGGGAGCGATTTTGTCAGGGGTGGTCGGTCGGGGCCGTCGCTGGCATCGGCGAAAGTGTAAGTTTAGGGGTTATTGCACGTGTCACCGAAATAAGCTGCGTCGGCGCGGCCCCTTGTTGCGCAAAGGCCGCCACCTCGCGAGGCGGCGGCCTATGAGTTCGTTTGGTACTCGATCAGGCGTAGGTGACTTTGGCTGGCTTTCGCGTGCGATAGCGCAGGCCGACTCCCATCATGCCGAAGCCGAGCATCATCAGGCCCCAGGTCGCGGGCTCGGGAACCGCGGTCGCGACGAGGGTGCCGCCGGCAAAAGCCGACTGGAAGGGGAATACGGTGCCGTTTGCCGGATTGGCGCCGCCACCGTAGCGCGAAGTACCGTTGACCAGGCGACCGCCGATGCTGTCGAACAGGATCGGCGAAGAGCCATTCACGCCCGGAGAAATGTTGGTGTTGAAATTCGGATCGATGCCGTTGAACCCGGTGGCGACGACCGAATAATTGCCCGGCCCGAGGATGAACGGCGAGATGCTCTGGAAAGCATAGCCGCTGCCGCCGGTGGCGCTCGTGGCGTTGAAGTTGAGGATCGGCGAGACATAGACCTGGTTGGTGAGGTCGAAAATGCCCACGAAGATGTTGGTCGAAATACCGTCGGCGGCCGAATCGAATGCGCCGAGACCGGTAATCTTCACCGGCCCGGTGACGGTGAAATCGAGTCCGAGATCGTCGCCATAAGGCTGGTTACCCACCACACCGCTCGGCAGATCATACACCGGCGCGGCCTGTGCGCTCACAGCGGCCAGCGACATCGCGGCGGCGGTTACGGCAAGGCTGATCTTAAGAGCAGGCTTCATGTCGACATCCTCAAAACGAATATGTCCAGTGAGAAGCAATGCTCATGCCAGTCGCGGAATTCCGCGGTGCCACAGGGGCAGCTTTGCCCATGTGTAACCGGCAGCGACAGGTTGCCGAAGGTCGCGTTAACCAGGGCGGCGGCGAAAGAAGGCGCGATTTAAAGGGCCGCTTACGCCGCCGCGAGATCCGCCGCCGCATCGGCGAGGCTCGTCCCGTCCAGTATCCGCGCAGGTCGTCGCGGGCCGCATGGGCATCGCCCGGCGCCGTTTATATCCGACACGCGCACACACCTGACCCTAAGTGTTTGACGCTGTGGCAGGCAACGGGTACGCAAAAAGCACGATCGAGCGGAGCCATTGATGCAGGTTACGATGACGTCCCGCGTGGTGCGCAAGGAAAACTGCTTCGCCGCGCCAATGGGCGACGAGCAGGTACTGCTCGATGTCGATACCAGCAACTTCATCCGCTTCAATCCGGTCGCCTCGGCCATATGGGATCGACTGGCGACACCGATCGGCGTCGATGCGCTGTGCGACGGCTTGCGCGCCGAATATGCCGGTGACGACAGCGTGATCGGTGCCGAAGTCCTCGCCTTCCTCAGCGACATGATCGAGCAGGGTCTCGTCCGGACCGCATAGTCGATGCAGGCGTGACTCGACATCTCTACCTCTGTGGCTGGCGCGTGGCATCGTCGCTCGCGCTACCCGAGCTCGCCCCATGGCCCGGCACGCCGGGCGAACCCGACATCGTGATCCGCACCGGCACCGTGCCGGACCGGCTGGAAGGCGCGCCCGACGACGATCCCTTCCTGCAAGTGGATCCGCGCGGCGCGTGCCTCTTACGGATCCCCGACGTCGCGACCTATCATGTGGCGAGCGCGGGCGAAGTGGTGGTGGCGCCAGGCGCGGGCGCATCGCCGACCGAGGTGCGCCTGTTCCTGCTCGGAACGGTGCTCGGCTTTCTTTGCCACCTGCGCGGGGTCTTTCCGTTGCACGCCTCGGCGGTGTCGATCGACGGACGCGCGGTGGCCTTTTGCGGCGTTTCCGGCGCGGGCAAGTCGACGACGGCGGCGCATCTCGTCCAGCGCGGGCACCGGCTGCTGTCGGACGATGTCTGCGCGATCGATACGGGCCAGGACGACCCGCGGGTCTTTCCGACCTTTCCGCGGCTCAAGCTGTGGCAGGACAGTCTGGCGTCGATCAGCGTGAGCGAGGAGGGCATGGAGCGCAACCGGCCCGGACAGAGCAAGTTCCATTATCGACGGCAGGATGATTTCAGCGCCGCGCCGACGCCGCTGGCCGCGATCTTCCTGCTCGCGCGGAGCGAAGGCCAGGCGCCGGCGACGATCACACGCGTGACCAATCCGCTGGCGATCATCCGCGCGCTCGACGAGGAGGTCTATCGCGCGCGCACCGGCGTGCTGCTCGGCCGGCGCGGCGCGCTGCTCGCGGCGGAGGCGGCGATCGCGGCCAGCGTGCCGGTATACCGCGTTGCCCGGCCGTGGGATTTCGCGCATATCGACGGGTGGCTCGAACAGGTCGAAACCCTGGTTCGCGAATGAGCGGCCTCACGCTGATCGCGTCCTATCCCAAATCCGGCAGCACATGGCTGCGCGCGTTTCTCGCCAGTGTCGCGCTGGGCGGACGAACGCCGAACATCAATGGCGAGCTGGGCGCGATCCGCTCGCTGTCGGCGCGCGCGTTGTGCGAACGGCTGGGCGATGTGGATTGCGACGACCTCAGCCCCCGCGCGATAGCGGCACTGCGCCCACTGGTAAGCCGGCGCGCCGCCCAGGCAGCGGCCGGGATCTACAAGGTACATGACGCCAATCTCGTGCCGCCCGCGGGTGAGGAGCCCGCAATTCCCGCGGACGTGATCGATCGCGTCGTCTATGTCGTGCGCGATCCCCGCGACGTGGCGGTGTCTTTCGCCGCGCATTTCGGCATGTCGATCGAGCAGGCCGCCGCGACGCTCGGCGACCCGACGTTCATGCTCGGCCATGCCGATGATCGGCCCAACGCCCAGGTCGATCAGTTCCTGTCGAGCTGGGCGGCGCATGTGGCGAGCTGGATAGATTCCCCTGGCTTGCATGTACATCTGGTGCGTTACGAGGATCTCGTGGCACAGCCCTTGCGCACGTTCGCGGCGCTTTGCGCGTTTCTCGATCTGGCGGCGGAACGCACGCTGATCGAGGCCGCGATCGAGGCGGTGCGAATCGATGCGCTGGCCGGACAGGAAGACGCGGCCGGCTTCGTCGAGCGGCATCCGCTCGCCGCGGCCCGCTTCTTTCGTCGCGGCGTGGCGGGCGGCTGGCGCCAGACATTATCGTCGCCGCTGGTCGCGCGGATCGAGCGCGAACAGGGCGCGATGATGGCCCGGCTGGGCTATCTTTAGGAGCCGGCGGTGACGACGCTCGCGCCGGTCAGCCGTTGCCGCCTTCCATGCGGCGGATGAAACGGCCCGCGGTCAGCCCGCGGCTGAACGCGCAGAGATATTCGTTCACCGCCGCCGAGGTACGGTCGTTCGGTCCCGGCCAGCGATCGAGCATCTGCTCCATGCGATCGAGGTCGAGGCATTCGCGGGCAAAATCGCTGTTGCGCAGCCGCGCCACCTCCTTGCGGAGCGCCGGGAGCGCGGTGTCGAAGCCGACGCGCCAGTCCGCCGCCTGCAATCCGGAGCGACGTTCGTCGAGCAGCGCCTGGGGCAGGATGCCACGCATCGCGCCGCGTACCAGCGCGCGCGGCACGCCGCCACGCACATAGGGTTCGTCCGGAATCGACAGCGTCAGTTCGATCAGCCGACGGTCGCTGGTCGGGTCGCGCGTGTCGATACCGAACAGGCGACGAGTGCTCATCGCCTGATGGCCGCGATGATCGCTGCGGTCGAGCACGGCGAGACGCAATGCGCGGCTGTCGCCACGCGCAAAATTGGTCAGATTGCCGGCGAGCATCTCGGCCCGGTGCTCGACGCCGGTGTCGCGCAGAAAGTCGGGGCGTGCCGCGGAATAGTCGTAAAGGTCCAGTTCGGGACGACCGAACGCGCGCCGCAACCCGCGCCGCGCGCGTAGCGGCAGCACCGCGCCGGCGATCTCGCCGGCGATGCCGAGCCAGCCGCGTTGCCCGCCGCGGCGACGGTCGCGGATCGCGCGCGCGATCCGTACCGGGTTACCGCTGCGCAATGCGTTGTCGAACACCAGAGAACCGTCATAGCTGAGCGTCATGTTGCCCATCGCGCCGGTCAACAACACTTCGACGCCGCGATCCCGCGCGACCCGCTCGATCGCGTTGAGCCAGACCGTGTTGCTGGCGTTGAGCACCGGCCAGTCATTGCCCGGCTCGCGCACGTCGAGCGCGTCGAGAATCGGGCGGTCGTCATTGTCGATGCGAATATGCTCGATATTGGCATGGTGCGCCGCGACCAGCGACGCATGGGGCCATTCGTCGGCAAAGCGATTGGCGACGTCAGCCGTCGCATGGCGCGGCGCGGCGGTGAACGCCAGCAGCGATCGCCCCTGGCTGGCCAGCTGCTGCGCGGCGACGGCGGTGACCGACGCGCTGTCGAGCCCGCCCGACAGGTGGGTGCCGATCTGTTCCCGCCCCGCGATCCGGCAGCGGACCGCTTCTTCGAAACATTCGCGCACTGCCGACGCATAATCCGCGTCGTCACGCAGCGTGAGCGGCGGAATGTCTTCGGGCTTCCACCACCGTTCGAGCCGGAATTTACCGCCCTCCCAGATCACGCGCTGGCCCGGGGGAACGCGGTAGATATTACGGAAGAAAGTGCGCAGCGGCTCGCGCGGGAGCATCGCCAGCCAGGTCGCCATCGCCTCGCGATCAAGCTCGCGCACGACATCGGCGTCAGCCCACAGGCCGCGTTGCTCGCTGGCGAAAAGCAGGCCGCCGCCCTGGTCGGTGAAGAACAAGGTACGCAGCGCGCCGGGATCGGTCGCCATGACCAGCCGGCGCCGGCGACCATCCCAGATCGCGCAGGCATAATCGCCGATGATGTGGTCGCAGAAATCATCGCCCCATCGGACATAGGCGGCGATGGCGTGGCGCGCTGTCCCAAGCAGCCGATCAGCATCGCCGCCGAGCGCGCCACGGAGCGATTCGCGGTTGTCGATTCGGCCATCGAACACGCACCACAGATCGCGCTCCGGATCTTCGGCCAGACTGGCATCGTCGCAGGCAGCAAGAGCGCCAGCCGCGAAATCCCGGATTATGCTTGTGGAGGAACGACCCGTTTGCAGCGCCCGCAACGCACGCTGGATGTGGGGCGTATCACGATCGATACGCCCGCAAATGCCCATAATCTGCGGTCAAGTCAGTGAAATATAATTGTAAATGGCTTACGAGCTACCGCCGCCATCGTTCGCGCCGGCAGCAGCGACCTCTGCGGCGCCCGCCGAAAGCGTTTCATAGGCCGGCGTTTCCCAGGTCTTGCGTGCAACGCTCGCCTGAGACTGCGGCGCTTCGTTGAGGTTCATCTCTTCGGTCATGGGGAAGTACCTCCAAAAAAAATCTCTAATTGTCGCCGTTACAGCTAACGCCCCAATTCTAACATAAATGCTGCGTCGCACAAGCCGGTATCGCCGCCAAATGAAAACGGCGTGAACGCACCATGACGATTTGGACGTACCAGGGAGGACCGATCGCGCGTGCGGCCGAGCATCCCCGGCCTCCCGTGACGGTGAACGCTGGCGCCGTCAGGCGCTTGCCGGATATGGCGGCAGCGGGCGCCGCGCCTTCCTTCCCGGCGCCCCTCAGGCCGCCGCGAGATCCTCCGCCGCCGCGTCGGCCAGGCTCGTCCCGTCCAATATTCGCGCGGTCTCGTCACGCACGCGCAGCATGGCGTGGCGGATCGCGCAGGTCGCCTCGTCCTTGCAATCGGCGCAGCGGCGATAGGCGGTGCGGCTGACGCAGGGGACCAGCGCCAGCGGCCCCTCGATCACGCGGATGATCTCGCCCAGCGAGATGAGGTGCTTGGGCCGGGCGAGGCAATAGCCGCCCATCTTGCCGCGGTGGCTGTGCAGGAAGCCGGCCTCGCGCAGATCGGCGAGGATCAGCTCGAGGAACTTGCGCGGCACATTGGCCTCGGCCGCGATGCGGTTCATCGGGATGGGCGGGCTGCCGGCGGGGGCCTCGGCGAGGAAAAGCATCGCGCGCAGGGCGTAGCGGGAACGCTGTGTCAACATAACATCACCTCTATGGCCCGATATTGTGGCGAGCGAAAGGCGGGCTTTTCATTATCTTCGGGGCTCCTATATGAGGAGGTGCCGGGTTCGCCCGGCTATGGCGATAAAGTGCGGCGTGAAATAGATGCAGCGGACCCGGGGGCAGTACCCGGCGGCTCCACCAAAAGCCCCGTTACGCGCGGGGCCTTCTGACGGGGCCGAACCAGGATCGACGTGTATTGAAAGGCGCTGTTTTTGCCCGGGCTGAGTAACCCGTAAAAGGCTCAAAACCACAAGTGCTAACGATAACGAAGCACTCGCGAT
>Ga0068858_100000826_pt1 | contig 32308 bp, 31 predicted proteins | sample KBSSwiS12_FD_66589 | JGI IMG/M metagenome (GOLD analysis project Ga0068858, IMG submission 66589) | Switchgrass rhizosphere microbial communities from Kellogg Biological Station, Michigan, USA - KBS Switchgrass S1-2 | ecosystem: Host-associated > Plants > Roots > Rhizosphere > Soil ... | reverse complement strand
CGTCGACCACGCGCTTGGCGAGGCCCTCGGCGATCGCGGTCTTGCCCACGCCCGCCTCGCCCACCAGCAGCGGGTTGTTCTTGCGGCGGCGGCAGAGGATCTGCACCACGCGCTCGAGCTCCGACTCGCGGCCGATCAGCGGGTCGATCTTGCCGTCGATGGCGAGCTGGTTCAGGTTTTGCGTGAAGCTTTCCAGCGCCCCGCCCGACTGGGCCTCGGGCTGCTCGGCCTCGCTCTCGCCTTCCTCGCGCGAGCCCGGCGCCTGCGGCGCCTTGGTGATGCCGTGCGAGATGAAATTCACCACGTCCAGGCGCGAGACGCCCTGCTGGTGGAGGAAATAGACGGCGTGCGAATCCTTCTCGCCGTAGATCGCGACCAGCACGTTGGCGCCGGTCACCTCCTTCTTGCCCGACGACTGGACGTGCAGGATCGCGCGCTGGATCACGCGCTGGAAGCCGAGGGTCGGCTGGGTGTCGACTTCGCCCGTGCCGGCGACTGTCGGCGTGTGCTGCATCACGAAGTCGGACAACGCCTTCTTCAGCTCGTCGATCTTCGCCGCGCACGCCTTGAGCACCTCCGAGGCGGACGGGTTGTCGCAGAGGGCGAGCAGCAGGTGCTCCACGGTGATGAACTCGTGGCGCTTCTGCCGGGCCTCGACGAAGGCCATGTGTAGGCTGACTTCCAACTCCTGGGCAATCATGTTTCCTCCATCGCGCACTGTAGCGGATGCTGGTGCTGGCGCGAGTATGCAGTGACCTGTTCGACCTTGGTCGAGGCGACGTCCTTGGGATAAATGCCGCAGACTCCCCTACCTTCCGTATGCACTTTGAGCATGATCTGTGTAGCGCGTTCCCGCGGCAGGACGAAGAACAATTGCAGCACCTCCACCACGAATTCCATCGGCGTGTAGTCGTCGTTGTACATCACCACCTGGTACATCGGCGGCGGCTTGACCTGCGCTTCACTGGGCTTGAGGACGGTACTGCCGGCGGGTTTTTCGGCCATGGATGCAGGTGTGTCGCGGGCCGTTGCAGGCGCCGCGGGGTTCCCCTTCCGGGATCAAACGTTCGACTCCAGTCTAATATGGACAAGCGGGGGGTGTTTTTCAAGACCCTTCAAGCGCTTGGGCGCGTTTTGGCCCCTTCGGGCCCGCTATTGACACTGCCGGGTCAGGCGCGTAGAAAGCGCCTTGGAGTTTGGTTTCAAGGATTCTGCATCGCCTCTTGAGACGAGCGGGCCCTCGATCCGAACGATGTGCGGGACTCCACCCGTTTAACAAGAGGCAAGCAATCGCATGGCAACCGGAACTGTGAAGTGGTTCAATGACGCGAAGGGTTACGGGTTCATCACGCCCGACGACGGCAGCGAAGACCTCTTCGCGCATTTCTCCGCGATCCAGATGCAGGGCTTCAAGACCCTGAAGGAAGGCCAGAAGGTCTCCTTCGACGTGACGCAGGGGCCGAAAGGCAAGCAGGCGTCCAACATCCAAGCGGCTTAAGCAAGAAGGGGAGCAGCTTTCGCAGCAGAAAGCCCCTGGAGGGAGACCTCCAGGGGCTTTTTCTTTGGGGTCATCCCTGCATCTTCTTCTTGAGGCCCGCGTCGACCGCGTCCATGAATTCCTCGGTGGTGAGGAACGGATGGTCGGGGCGGATGAGGATGGCGAGGTCCTTGGTCATCTTCCCGGACTCGACCGTCTCCACGCACACGCGCTCGAGCGTCTCGGCGAACTTCACCACGTCGGGCGTGGCGTCCATGCGGCCGCGGTAGATGAGGCCGCGCGTCCACGCGTAGATCGAGGCGATCGGGTTGGTCGAGGTGGGCTTGCCCTGCTGGTGCAGGCGGTAGTGGCGCGTCACCGTGCCGTGCGCCGCCTCCGCCTCGACGGTCTTGCCGTCCGGCGTGGTGAGCACCGAGGTCATGAGGCCCAGCGAGCCGTAGCCTTGAGCGACGGTGTCGGATTGCACGTCGCCGTCGTAGTTCTTGCACGCCCAGAGGTAGCCGCCGCTCCACTTGAGGTTGGAGGCGACCATGTCGTCGATCAGGCGGTGCTCGTAGGTGAGGCCCGCGGCCTCGAACTTGGCGCGGAACTCCTTCTCGTAGACCTCCGCGAAGATGTTCATGAAGCGCCCGTCGTACACCTTGAGGATGGTGTTCTTCGAGGAGAGGTACACGGGGTAGTTGCGGTTCAGCGCGTAGTTGAAGCACGCCTGGGCGAAGCCGCGGATCGAGGCGTCGAGGTTGTACATCGACATCGCGACACCCGCGCCGGGCGCCTGGAACACTTCCTTCTCGATCGGCGCCCCGCCGTCCTTCGGCGTGAACGTGATCTTGAGCGTGCCCGCGCCCTCGAACTTGATCTCCGTGGCACGGTACTGGTCGCCGAAGCCGTGGCGCGCGACCACGACCGGCTTGTCCCAGTGGGGCACCAGGCGCGGAACGTTCTTGCAGATGATGGGCTCGCGGAAGATGGTGCCGTCGAGGATGTTGCGGATGGTCCCGTTCGGGCTCTTCCACATCTGCTTCAGCTTGAATTCCTTCACGCGCCCCTCGTCGGGCGTGATGGTGGCGCACTTCACGGCCACGCCGTACTGTTTCGTCGCGTTGGCGGCGTCGATCGTCACCTGGTCGTTGGTCGCGTCGCGATGCTCGACGCCGAGGTCGAAGTACTTAAGGTCGATGTCGAGGTACGGCAGGATCAGCTTCTCGCGGATCTTGTGCCAGATGATGCGCGTCATCTCGTCGCCATCCATCTCGACGACCGGGTTCCTGACCTTGATCTTGCTCATCGTTTTCTTCTCTTCCATCTTCGGGGCAGAATCGAAAAAGTATATCAAAGGGGTCCATCCCGGCCTTTCACCTTGAGTCGCGTTCTCCTTTTCAACAAGCCCTACGGCGTGGTCTGCCAGTTCACCCCGGAAGGCGGACACCGCACGCTGAAGGAGTTCATCTCGGTGCCGGCGGTCTACCCCGCCGGCCGCCTCGACACCGACAGCGAGGGCCTGCTCGTCCTCACCGACGACGGCCGGTTGCAGGCCGCCATCGCCGACCCGCGCCACAAGCTCGCGAAGGCCTACTGGTCGCAGGTCGAGGGCGTGGTCACCGAGGAGGCGCTGGGCCGGTTGCGGCGCGGAGTGGAGCTGCGCGACGGCCCCACGCTTCCGGCCCGGGCGCGCGCGATCGAGGAACCGGCGCTCTGGCCGCGCGACCCGCCAATCCGTTTCCGCCGCGAGATCCCGACGTCGTGGATCGAGCTCGAAATCACCGAGGGCCGCAACCGCCAGGTGCGCCGCATGACCGCCGCCGTGGGACTTCCGACGTTACGCCTGGTGCGATGCAGGATCGGCCCGTGGAATCTCGACGGCCTGGCACCCGGCGCGTGGCGCGAGATAGCCCCGCCGGCCGCCGCGAGCCTACGCGCGCTTTCCCTCTCTTGAAACGCGGGTTGTTAGAGGTGTCAACCCCGGTATAATGCGCGGCGTTAATGTGGGTGACGAGGCTGGAATACAGCGCAGTCGAAGCGTTAATACAACCTGACCAACACAACTCTAGGAATAAATCAAAGATGAACAAGCTGTCCGCCCTGATCGCCACGCTGTTCTGCTCGGCCTCGATCGCCGTGTTTGCGCAGGCGACCCCCGCGACTCCCGCCACCCCCGCCAAGCCCGCTGCCGCTCCGGCTGCCCCGGCGAAGCCGGCCGACGCCGCGAAGCCCGCCGACGCGCCGAAAGCCGACGCGCCGAAAGCCGACGCCAAGAAGGACGCCACCAAGTCGAAGGCCAAGTCGAAGAGCAAGTCCCACGAGAAGGCCGCCGATGCCCCGAAGGCCGCCGATGCCCCGAAGGCCGCCGACGCCCCGAAGAAGGACGAGCCCAAGAAAGACGCGCCGAAGAAGTAATCCGGCCGTTCTCCAGAGGTTCGAAGGGCAGGGATTCGTCCCTGCCCTTTTTACTTTTGATCGCGGCATGGCGTCCCCATCTAGAATCGGGTCATGAAAGTCGTCGTCGGGCTGTCCGGAGGTGTCGATTCCGCCGTCGCCGCGCTGCTGCTGAAGCGCGCGGGCCACGACGTGGTCGGACTCTTCATGAAGAACTGGGAGGATGACGACGACGACGAGTACTGCTCGACGCGCGAGGACCTGGTGGACGCGGTATCGGCAGCCGAGCGCATCGGCATCGACGTCGAGGCGGTCAACTTCGCCGCCGAGTACAAGGAGCGGGTGTTCGCGAGCTTCCTCGCCGAATACCGCGCCGGCCGCACCCCCAACCCGGATGTGCTGTGCAATGCGGAGATCAAGTTCCGCGCATTCCTCGACCGCGCGATGGCGCTGGGCGCGGAAAAGATCGCGACCGGCCACTACGCGCGCGTCGAAGAGCGCGACGGCCGCCACGTCCTGCTGAAGGGCCTCGACCCGGGCAAGGACCAGAGCTACTTCCTCCATCGCCTCACGCAGGCGCAGCTCGCCCGCACGCTCTTTCCCGTGGGCCACCTGCACAAGCCGGAGGTACGGCGCATCGCGCTCGAGGCGGGCCTCGCCAACCACGCCAAGCGCGATTCCACCGGCATCTGCTTCATCGGCGAGCGCCCGTTCCGCGAGTTCCTGTCGCGCTACCTGCCGCGCGAGCCCGGCCCGATGGTCACGCCCGCCGGCGAGCACGTGGGGGAGCACGAAGGGCTCATGTACTACACGATCGGCCAGCGCCAGGGCCTGGGTATCGGCGGCCGCCGCGATGGCGCCGGTTCACCCTGGTACGTCGCGGGCAAGGACCTCGCGGCCAACAAGCTCATCGTGGTGCAGGGACACGACCACGAGCTGCTGCTGCGGCGCGGGCTCGCCGCCGCCGACGCGAGCTGGATCTGCGGCTCGCCGCCGGCCGTCACCGCCGACCTCGGCGCGAAGACCCGCTATCGGCAGGCCGACTCGGCGTGCACGCTCGACGTGCGCGACGCGAGCTCCTTCGAGCTTAAGTTCGATGCGCCCCAGTGGGCGGTCACGCCCGGACAGTCCGCGGTGCTCTACCGCGGCGAGGAGTGCCTCGGCGGCGGCGTGATCGCCTAGGAGGGAATCGTCGCGCGGAACGAGGGCCGAGATTCCATCCGCTCCGCCCAGCCCTTCAGGTTGGCATGCGTCTCGCGCCACTTGATGTCCGGCATGCGGAACTCGAGCCAGAAGAGCGCGCAGGCGCAGCCGATGTCGCCGACATTCGGTCTCGCGCCACCCAGGTACTGCTGCGATCCGAGGTGGCGGGAGATGGCGTCGATGGCGGCGTGCACCTTGCCCATCTGCCGCTTGATCCACGCCTCCTCCTGCTTCGCCTTGTCACGCTGGCCCTCGAGCCTCGCGGTGATGCCGGCGTCGGCGAGCCCGTTGCCGAGCGCCTCGTTGCGCCGCGCACGGGCACGCTGCGCCGGATCCGGCGGGACGAGGCCGCCGCCCGAGATCGCATCCAGGTATTCGGAGATCACGGTCGAGTCGTAGATCGCCTCGCCGTCGTCCATCACCAGCGCCGGCACCTTGTTGAGCGGGTTGAAGGTGGGCACCTTCGTGTCGGCGGTCCACGCGCTCTCCTCGACGAACTCGTGCGGCAGGTTCTTCTCGGCAAGGATCACGCGGATCTTGCGGACATAGGGGGAAGCCTTGGTGCCGACGAGTTTCATGAGGAGCGAGCGGTCGTGGGGGGAGCGGCGAGTATAATTGAGCATGGAGCGGACACGGAACGCCGCTCATCCCCGGCCAGCAATGTCCTCCGCCCTCACCGCCCTCTCGCCGCTCGACGGCCGCTATGCCGCCAAGACCCGGGCGCTCCAGGACCACTTCAGCGAGTTTGCCCTCATGCGCGAGCGCGTGGCCGTCGAGGTCGCCTGGCTCCTGGCGCTTGCCGACGAAAGGGCCTTCGAGCAGCTGAAGCCCTTCTCCGGCGCCACCCGCGCCGAGCTCGAGCGCTCCGCCCGCGAGTTCTCCATCGGCGACGCCGAGCGCATCAAGGCGATCGAGGCCACCACCAACCACGACGTGAAGGCGGTCGAGTACTGGCTGCGCGAGACCTTCGCGACCAACACCGAGGTGTCCGCGGCGGCGGAGTTCATCCATTTCGCCTGCACCTCGGAGGACATCAACAACCTCGCCCACGCGCGCATGTTCCAGGGCGGGCGCGAGAAGGTGCTGCTGCCGGCGGTCGACCGCATCGTCGCGCGCCTGGACGCGCTCGCGCGCGAGCACGCCGACGTGGCGATGCTCTCGCGCACGCACGGCCAGCCCGCGACGCCCACCACGCTCGGCAAGGAGATGGCCAACGTCGCGCACCGGCTGAAGCGGGCCCGCGCGAAGCTCGCGGCCGTGGAGATGCTGGGCAAGATCAACGGCGCCACCGGCAACTTCAACGCGCACGTCGCGGCCGCCCCCGGCGTCGACTGGCCCGCCTTCGCCGAGCGCTTCGTGAAGTCCCTGGGCGTGGCCTACAACCCGCTCACCATCCAGATCGAGCCGCACGACGCGCTCGCGGAGGCGTTCGACGCCACCGCGCGGCTCAACACGATCCTCGTCGACCTCGATCGCGACGTGTGGGGCTACATCTCGCTCGGCTACTTCCGCCAGAAGGTGAAGGCGGGCGAGGTAGGCTCCTCCACCATGCCGCACAAGGTGAACCCGATCGACTTCGAGAATTCCGAAGGCAACCTGGGGCTCGCCAACGCATTGCTGCGCCACCTCTCGGAGAAGCTCCCGGTGTCTCGCTGGCAGCGCGACCTCACCGATTCGACGGTGCTGCGCAACGTGGGGGTCGCGCTCGGCTACTCGCTGCTGGGCTACGACTCCTGCCTCAAGGGGCTCGACAAGCTGCAGGCCGACCCCGCGCGCATCGCCTCCGACCTGGAAGGCGCGTGGGACGTGCTCGCCGAGGCGGTGCAGACCGTCATGCGCGCGAACCGCGTGCCCAACTCCTACGAGAAGCTGAAGGACCTCACGCGCGGCAAGGGCGGCATCACGCGCGACGACCTCCACGCCTTCGTCCGCACGCTGCCGATTCCCGAGGCCGACCGCAAGCGCCTGCTGGAGCTCACGCCGGCGACCTATATCGGACTCGCCGCGAAGCTGGCCCGCCAGGGCTAGTGCCACGCCGCGGCCCGTTATGATGGCCGCGATGGAACGACTCGACGACATCCCCCGCCATTGGGCCGGGCAGCGCGGCGACGCCATCGTCCTGCGCGACGAGAAGGGCCCGCGCACCTGGGCGGCCCTTGACGACGCGCGCGAAACGCTCGCCGCCGAGCTCGACGACGCCGGAGTGCGCGCGGGCGACCGTGTCGTCATCGTGGGCGAGAACTGCGCCGCGATGGTCGCCCTCCTCTTTGCGCTCGCCTCCCTCGACGCCTGGATCGTGAACGTGAACGCACGCCTCACCGCGCGCGAGGTCGACGCGATCCGTTCCCATTGCGGCGCGCGGCTGGCGCTCTTCCTCCCCGACGGTTCACCCGATGCCGCCACCCATGCGGCACGCCACGGTGCGGTGCCCATGGCGGGGTGCGGCTGGGGAACGATCCTGCGCTCGGACATCGACGCGCGCTGCACGCCCGAGGCGGTCGATGGACCCCGCGCCGACCGCGTCGCGGCTCTCGTCTACACCACCGGCACGACGGGCGATCCCAAGGGCGTGATGCTCACGCACGCCAACGTGCTCTTCGTGGCGGGCGCCGCGGTGAAGCTGCGCGCGCTCACGCCCGCGGACCGCGCGCTCGGCGTGCTGCCGCTCTCGCATGTCTACGGGCTTTCCTCGATGTGCATGGGCACGCTGCTGGCGGGCGCGGCGCTCCATTTGCAACCGCGGTTCACGCCGGCAGGGCTCGAGCGCGCGCTCACCGAGGATCGCGTGACCCTTTGCCAGGGCGTGCCCGCGATGTATGCAAAGTACCTGGAGCACCTCGAAGCGAACGGCCGGAAGTTGTCCGCGCCGTCGCTGCGCGCCATCTATTGCGGCGGCTCGCCGCTCGCGGCAAGCGTGAAGCGCGAGGTCGAGGCCGCCTTCGGCCTCACGCTGCATAACGGCTACGGACTTACCGAAGCCGCGCCTACCGTGACCCAGACACGCCACGAGACGCCCCGCGCGGACTGCTCCGTGGGTCCCGCGCTCCCGGGCGAGACGCTGCGGATCGTCGCCAACGACGGGCGCGACGCGGCCGCCGGCGAGATCGGCGAGCTCTGGGTGCGCGGCCCGAACGTCATGCGCGGCTACTATCGCGACGCGAAATCCACCGCGGCCGCGCTGCGCGACGGCTGGCTCGCCACCGGCGACCTTGCGCGCATCGAGCCCGACGGCGCCGTGTTCATCGAGGGGCGCCTCAAGGAGCTCATCATCCGCTCGGGATTCAACGTCTTCCCGGTCGAGGTGGAATCGGTGCTGAATGCCCATCCCGACGTTTCGCAGTCCGCCGTCGTGGGGCGCGAGGTCGAGGGCAACGAGGAGGTCGTCGCCTTCGTGGAGCCCGTGCCGGGCGCGCGCGTCGATCCGGAGGCGATCATCGCCTTCGCGGCGGCATCGCTCGCGCCCTACAAGCGGCCCGCCGAGGTGATCGTCCTCGAGAAGCTTCCCGCCGCGGCGAGCGGGAAGGTCCTCAAGGCCAAGCTGAAGGAGCTCGCGCGGTCTAGCGCGAAAGCTGCTCCTGTCCGCTGAGCGCGGCGATGTCGCCGCTCATCTCGCCGCCTTCCTGCACCAGTATCTTGCCGTAGCGGATCTTCCCCGACACGCGGCCGCTCGCGTGGATCACGAGCTTCTTGCGCGCCGTCATCTCGCCCTTGAAGTCGCCGCGGATCTCGGCCACGTCCACGTCCACCTTGCCGTTGAAGGCGCCGTGCTCGGCGATCTGGATCGCGCGGCTCACCATCGTGGCCTCGATGCGGCCCTCGACGACGAGCGTGTCGCAGTCCTCGATCTCCACGCCCTTCAGCTTGATGTTGGGCCCGACGATGAGCTTGCTGCCGCTCTCGTCGCTGCGCACGGCGGGCGGCTCGGACGCCGCGGTCGCGGACGATGACGATGACGACGACGACGGCGACGAGGCCGGGGCCGGCACGATGCCAGGCCGCTGCGAAGTGGACGACGGCACCAGCGCCGGCGTGGCGGTCGGATGGTTCGCTGCGCTGGGAAGGGTTGTGCGCGGGTCGGCGGTGCGGCGGCCGAACAGGTTTTCTCCGTATTTCATGGCTTCTCCCTGGTGAATAACTCCGCAGGGCACATCCACGAATCGTGCCAGCGCCTTTGACGGCGCTTTCTTACCGGTTTCGTCGGGGCTGAGCTACAGCGATTTCGAGGATTGACAGCCAAGCCTTTGATGCCAGAAGAGGTTTGGGTTGTCGCGCCCAGCCGACAACGTGACGCCGCGCGTCACCCGTGCTCACACCATCTCGAGGGGCTTCTTGCCCTTCGGTGGGGGAAACACGCGATCGAGGGCCGCGAGCGCGGCGGCATCGAGCTGGAGGTCGGCGGCGCGGCGAATCGCGCGCACATGTTCCTCGCGCGATGCCTTCGGAATGGTGCACACCCCCGGATTGCGGATCGTCCACGCCAGCGCCACCTCGGCGGCCGTCACTTTCAGGTCGCGCGCGATGGCGGCGATCGCGGGATGGCGCGCGAGCGGTCCCTCGTCGAGCGGCGAGTAGGCCATGACGTCGATGTTGCGGGACGCGCACCACCCGAGAAGGTCGAACTCGGGGCCGCGGCGCGCGAGGTTGTACAGCACCTGGTCGGCTGCCACGTTGTCGCCGTCGCGCAGCGCGGCGAGCTCCTCGAGATCCGCGACGTCGAAGTTCGACACGCCCCAGCGCGCGATCTTGCCGGTCGCCACCAGGTGCTCGAGCGCCTCCACGGTCTCGGCGAGCGGCACGCTTCCGCGCCAGTGGTAGAGGTAGCAATCGATGCGCTCGATCCCGAGGCGCTTGAGCGACCCCTCGCACGCCGTCGGCAGGTGACGCGCGCCCGCGTGATGCGGATAGAACTTCGTCACGACGTACACGCCGTCGCGCCGGCCGCGGATGGCCTCGCCCACGACCTCCTCGGCGCCGCCCGCGCCGTACATCTCCGCGGTGTCGACGAGGGTGATGCCGAGGTCGAGCCCGAGGCGCAGCGACGCCACCTCGCGCGCGCGCTCGCCCCGGCTCTCGCCCATGTGCCACGTCCCGAGGCCGAGACGCGGCATGCGCGTCATGACGCGACCTTCTCTTGCTCGCCGTACTGCGGGTTCACGCGCTTGCGCTCGCCCAGCTTGTTCAGCGCGTTGATGTAGGCCTTGGCGGAGGCGACGATGATGTCGGTGTCCGCGCCCATGCCGTTCACGATGCGGCCGTTCTTCGAGAGGCGCACCGTGACCTCGCCCTGGGAGTCGGTGCCCTCGGTCACGTTGTTCACCGAGTAGAGCAGCAGCTCCGCGCCGCTCTGGACCACGCTCTCGATCGCCTTGAAGGTCGCGTCCACGGTGCCGTCGCCGCGCGCCTCCGCGCGCGACTCGCGCCCCTCGTCCGACATCACCACGCGGGCGAACGGCTGCTCGCCGGTCTCCGAGTGGGCCGTGAGCGCCACGAGGATGAAGCGCTCGTGCTCCGCGGTCACCGTCTCGTCCGACATCAGCGCCTGGATGTCCTCGTCGAAGATCTCGCGCTTCTTGTCGGCGAGCTCCTTGAAGCGCGCGAAGGCGGCGTTGAGCTGCTCCTCCGAGGCGAGCGAGATGCCGAGCTCCTGCAGGCGCGTCTTGAACGCGTTGCGCCCCGAAAGCTTGCCCAGCGTGAGGCGGTTGGCGCCCCAGCCCACGTCGGCCGCCCGCATGATCTCGTAGGTCTCGCGGTGCTTGAGGACGCCGTCCTGGTGGATGCCCGACTCGTGGGCGAAGGCGTTGGCGCCCACGACCGCCTTGTTGGGTTGCACCGGGTAGCCGGTGATGGTCGACACGAGCTTCGAGGCGGGGACGATCTGCGTCGTGTCGATGTTCGTCCCGATATTGAAGATGTCGGCTCGCGTCTTCACCGCCATCACGATCTCCTCCAGCGACGCGTTGCCCGCGCGCTCGCCCAGGCCGTTGATGGTGCACTCGACCTGCCTCGCACCCGCCATGACCGCGGCGAGCGAGTTGGCGACCGCCATCCCCAGGTCGTTGTGGCAGTGCGTGGACCAGACGGCCTTGTCGGAGTTGGGCACGCGCTCGATGAGGGTGCGCATCACCTCGCCCCACTTCTCCGGAACGCTATAGCCCACCGTGTCGGGCACGTTGATGGTGGTCGCACCCGCCTTGATGGCGGCCTCGAAGATGCGGCAGAGGAAGTCCATGTCGGAGCGGACCGCGTCCTCGGCGGAGAACTCCACGTCGTCGGTGAAGGTGCGCGCGAGCTTCACGGCGCGCACCGCCGCCTCCAGCACCGCGTCCGGCTCCATCCTCAGCTTGTGCTTCATGTGGATCGGGCTGGTCGCGATGAACGTGTGCACGCGCCCCCGGTTGGCGCCCTTCACGGCCTCGCCGGCGCGCTTCACGTCGTTGTCGTTGGCGCGCGCGAGCGAGCAGACGGCCGAGTCCTTCACCGCCGCCGCGACCGCGCGGATCGCCTCGAAGTCGCCCGGGCTCGAGGCGGCGAAGCCCGCCTCGATCACGTCCACGCGCAGGCGCTCGAGCTGCTTGCCGATGCGCACCTTCTCCTCGCGCGTCATGGCCGCGCCGGGGCTCTGCTCGCCGTCGCGCATGGTGGTGTCGAAAATGATGAGCTGGTCTCGCATGTGGATCTCCAAATTCCGGATGGACTATCCCGCCCCGTCCTGCTTGAGGCGGCGTGCACTACACAAATTGTGGGATGGAGTTTTTAGCGCGCGAAGCGCAGCAGCAGGCCCAGCGCGAGCGCGCCGGCCAGGGGGCGAAGAATGAGGGTGACGCCCGTCGTGTGCATGGAATCGACTATACCGGGAGCCGGAAGTCGTGGCAAATCAGGGTTGCGTGGGCGCGAGGTCCCTGCTGGACTTGCCGCCGTGGCGCAGCAGGATCGCGGCGATGTCGAGCGAGCCGTGCTCCTCGGCGACGTCGAGCGGCGTCTCGCCCGAGAGGTCATGCGCATTGGGATCGGCGCCCGCCTGCAGCAGCGCCTCCACCGCCTCGTGGAAGCCCATCTGCGCCGCGAGCCCCAGGGCCGTCACGCCCTGCTCGTCGCGCTGCTCGAGCGGCGCGTGGCGCGCGATGAGGAGCTCCACCGCGGGAAGGTTCGCCTCCTCCACCGCGACCATGAGCAGCGATCGGCCGTCGGAGGTGATCGGCGTCTCGGGAGGGATCGCCGAGAGCATGCGGGCGAGTGCCGTGAGGTTGCCCTCCTCGATCGCCTCGCGCACGTTGCCGTATTTCTTTTCCTGCGCTTCTCGCCGCCAGCGTTGCACCACCCACATCGCGTAGCCCGAGAACCCGTACGCGAGCATGAGGCCCCACAGCACGATGGGCGGCTCGATGGAGATGAGCAGCAACGCGAGGACCACCACGACCGCGAACGAGAACGGCACCATGCGGCGCAGGTTGATGTCCTTGCCGCTGTAGAACTTCACGCTCGACACCATCGTGATGCCGGCGTACACCGTCACGGCGACCGCGAACCAGCTCACGTCGGCGCCGGCGACGCGGTACTCGTTGAACACCCAGATCATGCCGGCCACGAGCGCCGCGGCCGCGGGGCTGGGCAGTCCGGTGAACCAGCGCTTGTCGGCGACCGACAGCTGCGTGTTGAAGCGCGCGAGGCGCAGCGCGGCCCCGGCGCAATACACGAACGCCGCGATCCAGCCGATGCGTCCCATGCCGCGCAGCGCCCACTCGTACACGATGAGCGCGGGCGCGGCGCCGAAGGACACCATGTCGGTGAGGCTGTCGTACTCCGCGCCGAAAGCCGACTGGGTGCGCGTAAGCCGCGCCACGCGCCCGTCGATGCTGTCCAGCACCATGGCCACGAAGATCGCCACCGACGCCTTCTCGAACTCGTGGTTCATCCCCTGCACGATGGCGTAGAACCCCGCGAAGAGGTTGAGCGTCGTGAAGAGGTTGGGCAGCAGGTAGATGCCGCGCTTCCTCATCGGCTCCAGCGCGGATTTGGGCGGCTGCCTCTCGATCGGGGTGGCCACGGGAACCTAGCGCGGCAATTCGGCGAGCACGGTGGAAGACGCCTTCACCTTGTCGCCGATGGCGACTTTCGGCGTCGATCCCGGCGGCAGGTACACGTCCACGCGGGAGCCGAAGCGGATGAAGCCGTAGCGCTGGCCGCGCGCGAGCCGGTCGCCCGCGTGCACGTAGCAGAGGATGCGCCGGGCGATGAGCCCCGCCACCTGCACGCACGAGATCTCCACGCCGTCGTCGAGCCGGATCACCAGCGCGTTGCGCTCGTTGTCCGACGACGCCTTGTCGAACGCCGCGTTCACGAACAGGCCCTTGGAATACTTCACCTCCTTCACCGTGCCGTCCACCGGCGAGCGCTGGGAGTGCACGTTGAAGACGTTCATGAAGATGCTGACCTTCACCGACTTCGCACCGCCGCGATACGGATCCGGCGCGTCGCCGACCACGATCACGCGACCGTCGGCCGGGCAGAGCACCAGGCCCGCGCCGTCGGGTATCACGCGCGGCGGGTCGCGGAAGAACTGCAGCACGAACGCGAGGGCGATCCAGAGGGGGATCGACCACCATCCCCAGAAGATGCCCACGCCGACCGCCGCGAGCATCAGGATGATCACGAACGGAATGCCTTCTTCCGCGATGATCGGATGCGGGTACTTGCTCAAATGCTCCTCCTAGTGCGCGCCCGGTCTATGGTGCCGGGCGTCCTTGCTTCAATTGCGCGAGGTGTCCACCAGCTTGTTCTTCTTGATCCACGGCATCATGGCGCGCAGCTTCTCGCCGACCTTCTCGATGTCGTGCTCGGCCAGCAGCCGCCGCTTCGCGTTCAGCGTCGGCGCGCCCGCCCGGTTCTCGAGGATGAAGTCGCGGGCGTACTCGCCCGACTGGATGCGCGCGAGGCACTCGCGCATCGCCTGCTTCGCCTCCGCCCCGATCACCTTGGGGCCGGTCACGTACTCGCCGAACTCGGCGTTGTTGGAGATCGAGTAGTTCATGTTGGCGATGCCGCCCTCGTAGATGAGGTCGACGATGAGCTTGGTCTCGTGCAGGCACTCGAAGTACGCCATCTCGGGCGCGTAGCCCGCCTCGACCAGGGTCTCGTATCCCGCCTTGATGAGCTCGACGATGCCGCCGCACAGGACGGTCTGCTCGCCGAAGAGGTCGGTCTCGGTCTCCTCGCGGAAGTTGGTCTCGATCACCCCGCCGCGGGTTCCGCCGATGGCCGCCGCGTAGGAAAGCGCCAGGTTCTTGGCCTTTCCGGAAGCGTCCTGGTGCACCGCGATGAGCGCCGGCACGCCGCCGCCCTGCGTGTAGGTCGAGCGCACCAGGTGGCCGGGGCCCTTGGGCGCGATCATGATCACGTCGAGGTCGGCCCTCGGCTTGATCTGCTGGAAGTGGATGTTGAATCCGTGGGCGAACGCGAGCGCGGCACCCTTCTTGATGTTGGGCTCGATCGACTCCTTCCACACCTGCGCGTGGTTCTCGTCGGGAAGCAGGACCATCACGAGATCCGCGCCCTTCACCGCCTCGCCGACTTCCTTCACGGCGATCTTGGCCTTCTTCACCTTGTCCCACGAGGCGCCGCCCTTGCGAAGCCCGACGGTCACCTTCACCCCGGATTCGGTGAGGTTCTGCGCGTGCGCGTGGCCCTGGGAGCCGTAGCCGATGATCGTGACCTTCTTGCCCTTGATGAGCGAGAGGTCGGCGTCCTTGTCGTAATAGACCTTCATGATCGTTTCCTTCGAAATTGGCGTGTTTGCGTCAGACCTTCAGCACCCACTCGCCGCGGCCGATGCCGGATACGCCGGTTCGGACCGTCTCCAGGATCGCGCCGCGGTCCAGCGCGTCCAGGAAGGCATCGAGCTTCTCGGTGGTGCCGGTGAGCTCGATGGTGTAGGACTTGTCGGTGACGTCGATGATGCGCCCGCGGAAGATGTCGGCGGTGCGCTTCACCTCCTCGCGGTCCTTGCCGGCCGCGCGCACCTTCACGAGCATGAGCTCGCGCTCGATGTGCTTGCCCTCGGAAAGGTCCACGACCTTCACGACGTCGACCAGCTTGTTCAGCTGCTTGGTGATCTGCTCGACGATCTCGTCCGAGCCGGTGGTGACGATCGTCATGCGCGACATGGTGGTGTCCTCGGTCGGGGCCACCGTGAGCGTCTCGATGTTGTAGCCGCGCGCGGAGAACAGCCCGGCCACGCGAGACAGGGCGCCCGCCTCGTTCTCCACGAGGATCGAAAGGATGTGTCGCATGGCTACAGCTCTTCGGACAGGATCATCTCCGACATGCCCTTGCCGCCGGGCACCATCGGAAAGACGTTCTCGGTCTGGTCGGTGATGAAGTCCATGAACACGAGGCGGTCCTTCATCGCGAAGGCCTCGCGCAGCGCGCCCTCGACGTCGCCCGGCTTGTCGATGCGCATGCCGACGTGCCCGTAGGCCTCGGCGAGCTTCACGAAGTCGGGGAGCGCGTCCATGTACGACTCGGCATAGCGATTGCCGTGGAAGAACTCCTGCCACTGCCGCACCATGCCCATGTAGCGGTTGTTCAGGTTCACGACCTTCACCGGCAGGTGGTACTGCTTGCAGGTCGAGAGCTCCTGGATGCACATCTGGATCGAGGCCTCGCCGGTGACGCACGCGACTTCCGCGTCCGGGAAGGCCATCTTCACGCCCATCGCGTAGGGCAGCCCGACGCCCATGGTCCCGAGGCCGCCGGAGTTGATCCAGCGCCGCGGCTTGTCGAACTTGTAGAACTGCGCCGCCCACATCTGGTGCTGGCCCACGTCGGAGGTGATGTACGCGTCGCCCTGGGTCACCTCGTAGAGCTTCTCGACCACCGACTGCGGCTTGATGATGGCGCTCTTGCGGTCGTAGCGCAGGCAATCCTTCGAGCGCCATTCGGCGATCTGCTGCCACCATGCGGCGATCGCGGCGGGATCGGGACGCTGCGCGCCCGCCTTGAGCTGCGCGATGAGGTCGTGCAGCACCTCCTTCACGCCGCCTACGATCGGCACGTCCACGCGCACGCGCTTGGAGATCGACGACGGGTCCACGTCGATGTGGATGATCTTGCGGCTGGGGTTGCCCGCGGCGAAGTCCGCCGGGTTGCCGATCACGCGGTCGTCGAAGCGCGCGCCCACCGCGAGCAGCACGTCGCAGGTCTGCATCGCGTTGTTGGCTTCGTACGTGCCGTGCATGCCGAGCATGCCGACGAACTGCTTGTCGGTCGCCGGATAGGCCCCGAGGCCCATCAGCGTGTTCGTCACCGGGTAGTTGAGCAGGCGCACCAGCTCGGTCACCTCGGCCGAAGCCTCGCCGAGGATGGCGCCGCCGCCCACGTAGATCATCGGGCGCTTCGCCTCCAGCAGCAGGTGCAGCGCCTTCTTGATCTGCCCGCCGTGGCCCTTCAGCACCGGGGCATACGAGCGCAGCGTGATCTTGTCGGGATAGTGGAAGCGCGCGGTGTGGTTGGACACGTCCTTCGGGATGTCCACCAGCACCGGGCCCGGCCGGCCCGTGGTGGCGATGTGGAACGCCTTCTTGATCGTGATCGCGAGCTCGTTCACGTCCTTCACGAGGAAGTTGTGCTTCACCGCCGGGCGCGTGATGCCGACCGTGTCGCATTCCTGGAATGCGTCCTCGCCGATGGCGCGGGTGGGCACCTGGCCCGTGATCACCACCATCGGGATCGAATCCATGTACGCGGTGGCGATGCCGGTCACCGCGTTGGTCACGCCGGGACCGCTGGTGACGAGCGCCACGCCGGGCTTGCCGGTGGCGCGCGCGTAGCCGTCGGCCGCGTGCAGCGCGCCCTGCTCGTGGCGCACCAGGATGTGCTTCACCGCCTTCTGCTTGAAGATCGCGTCGTAGATGAACAGGACGGCACCCCCGGGGTAGCCGAATACGTGCTCGACGCCTTCAGCCTCAAGGCAGCGAATCACGATCTCGGCACCGGTCAACACCTCACCGGTTTCCGCCAACGGGGGGAGCTTGAGTTCCATGCCAAGTCCTTGTAAATCGGGCGTTTTCAGAGGGGGAACGATCGAGATTAAAGGGTCGATTCGCGCCGGTCAAGCAAAAATTGCGGCGGTGCGTCAAAAGGCTCGCGGAGGGGTCCGGCACGCGCGTTTGTTACCATTCGCGCACCCCACCGGAAGGAGCGACCCTGGCCACTTCGAAGGAGATGTCCGATTTTCTCGCCTCGGTCGAGCGCCGCGCCTTCAAGCAGGCGGTGTTCTCGGTGCAGGAAGAGCAAGCGGCCCTCGATATCGTCCAGGACTCGATGCTGCGGCTCGCGGAGAAATACCCGGACCGCCCGCCGGGGGAGCTGCCGCTGCTTTTCCAGCGCATCCTGCAGAATGCGATCCGCGACCACTTCCGCCGGTCCAAGGTGCGCTCGACGTGGACCACGCTCCTTTCCAACCTGGGGATGGGCGGCGACGATGACGATGCGGACCCGCTGGAAACGATGGAGGTGGACGACTCGGCCAACGTGCCGGCTTCACCCGAGGCGCAGCTGGAACAGTCCCAGGTGATGGCGACGATCGAGGAGGCCGTGAAGGCCCTGCCCGACCGTCAACGCGAGGCGTTCATGCTGCGTTACTGGGAGGAACTCGACGTGAGCGAGACCGCCAAGGTCATGGGATGTTCGGAAGGCAGTGTAAAGACCCACTGCTCCCGGGCAACCCACGCTTTGGCGAAAGTCCTGAAAGCAAAAGGGATAACGTTATGAATGAAAAGGAATTTGCTTCCAAGCTGAAGCCTTGGCTCGACCGCAGCGCCGCGGAAGTCGGTGAACTCCAGGCCACCCGCCTCCGGGCGGCGCGCCTGCGCGCCATGGACGCGTACCGCGAGCCGGTTCGACTCTTCGGCCTCGTCACGGTGAATGCCGGCACCGCCCAGACGCTGAACTACTCGGTGCTGCAGCGGGCCCTGCTGTTCCTGCCGCTCGCCGCCCTGCTCGTGGTGCTCACCCTGAAATCCGTGGAGGAGCCCGACCCAGGAGACCTCGACGCCCAGCTCCTCACGCAGGAGCTGCCCCCCGACGCATTCCTCGACCAGGACTTCCGCACTTGGGTCGGCAAACCGCAAAGCTGATTCTTGCGGTGGCGCTCGCCGTCGTCTCGGCGGGCGCGTCCGCGAGGCAACAGGACCTGGGCCGGCCGGTGGCGCAGACGCCGTGGGCCGCGCTCAAGCCCGAGGAGCGCCACGTCCTCGGCCCGGTCGCCGATCGGTGGGAGACCTTCCCCGGCTACCAGCAGCAGCGCCTCATCACCTCGGCACGCCGGTACCCGTCGCTGCAGCCGATCCAGAAGGAGCGTTTCGATTCGCGCCTGCGCACCTGGGCGGAGATGACCCCGGACCAGCGGCGCGCCGCGCGCGAGACCTATCAGGACATGCGCAGGCTTTCGCCGGCGCAACAGCACGAGCTGCGCGAACGCTGGCTGCGGCAACACCAGCAGCCCGAGGAAGCCTCCGAGCCCCTCTTCGAGCAGCCGCCGCCGCCCCCGCAGCGACCGGCCCCGGGCCCGGTCGCCCCCGACTACACGCGACGCCGGTGACCGGCGAGGCGCTCCGCGCGCCCGCGCTCGGGCGCCGCCTTGCCAGCGGCGTGTACGAACTGCTGATCCTCGCCGCGCTCGCGATGGTCGCGACCTTCCCCTTCCTCGCCGTCTTCGGCGACTCCACGCAGGGCTGGCGCCGCCACGTCCTGCAGGCCTGGGTCCTCGTCGTCGCCGGCGCGTACTTCGCGTGGTTCTGGACGCGCGGCGGGCAGACGCTGCCGATGAAGACCTGGCGCATCCGCCTCGTGCGCGCCGACGGCGCGGGCGTGGGCCTCTGGCGAGCGATCCACCGATACGTGATCGCGGCGCTCGGGTTCCTTGCGCTGGGGCTGGGATTCTGGTGGGCGCTGGTGGATCGCGATCGCCAGTTCCTGCACGACCGCCTCGCGGGCACCGCGCTCGTCGACGTGCCGAAGTCCTAGCGGACTTCCGCGCGACGCAGGCCGAAAGCCGCCACCGCGGCCACGATCACGACCGGCATCCCCGCCGCGATGAGCGCGGGCCAGTCATTGAGCAAACCCATGTGCGAGAAAAGCCGGCCCGCGAAGTGGAACGCGAGCCCGATGAGGATTCCCAGCACGATCTTCGCGCCCACGCCGCCGGAGCGCGCGCTGCCGAGCGCGAACGGGATGGTGAGGATCATCATCGCGACCGCCGCCAGCGGATAGAGCATCTTCTGCCAGAAGGCGATCTCGTAGCGCGTCGCCTTCTGCCGGTTCTCGTGCAGGTGCTCGATGTAGGCGCGCAGGTTGAGCACCGACATGCGCTCGGGCACGATCTTCAGCACCGAGAGGATGTCGGGCGTGAGCACCGAGCTCCAGGTCGCCTGCGGCAGCTTCTCGAGCACCGCCGAATCGCCCTGGAAGCGGGTGAGCTCGACGTTCGAGAGCTTCCACGTATTCGGTCCCGCATACGTGCCCTTCTCCGCGCGGCTGATGGCGGTGAGGCGGTACTCGGGGTCGAACTCGTAGATCCTGAGGTTGAGCAGCTCCGTGTCCGGCGTCACGTCCTGGATGTTCACGAAGCTGCGGTCGTCCTTCACCCAGAAGCCCGAGCGGAACTCGCGCGCGACGATCGAGCGCGTGCTCTTCAGCCTGAGCGCCTTGGCGGCTTCCTCGGTGTAGGGCGTCACCAGCTCGCCCATCACCACCGTGACCAGCGCCACCGCGACACCCGCGCCCGCGACATGCAACGCGAGTTGCCCGAGCGACAGGCCCGACGAGCGCATGACCGTGAGCTCGGACTGCTCCGACATGCGGGCGAGCGCGAAGAGCGTGCCCATCAGCCCCGCCGCGGGCAGCAGCACGTAGATGTGGCCGGGCAGGAGGAGCGCGACATAGCCCAGCATCGCGGTGAGGCGGTACGTCCCCTTGCCGAGGTCGTCCAGCTCGCGCACCAGGTCGAAGAAGCCGAAGAGCGCGATGAGCGCCAGCAGCACGAGGAAGCTCGCCGACAGGATCTCGCGCGCGAAGTAGCGGAAGAGCATCCGGCGATTGTCCCAAAAAAAAGCCCCGCCATGGGCGGGGCTTCGTTGCGTACGGCAAACGCCTACTCGTTGATGTCGCGGTCCTTGTTGTCCTTGAGGAACAGCGCCCCGATCACCACCGTCATGAGCGCCACCACGATCGGATACCACAGGCCGTAGTAGATGTTGCCCGACGTCGCGACCATCGCGGTCGCCAGCAGCGGCAGCATCCCCCCGAACCAGCCGTTGCCGATGTGGTACGGCAGTGACATCGACGTGTACCGGATCTTGGTCGGAAAGAGCTCCACCAGGAACGCCGCGATCGGCCCGTACACCATGGTGACGTAGATCAGCATGATGAAGAGGATGAGCAGCGTCATGCCCCAGTTGATGGCGTTCTTGTCCGCCGCCTTCGGGTACTTGAGGTCGGCGAGGACCTTGTCCGCGGCCTTCGGGTCCCATCCCTTGAGCTCGGTGGGCCCGATCTTCACGATGACGCCATCGGGACTGCTCGCGGGAAGGTCCGTCGAGGTGAACGAGAGCCCCAGCTTGGTGAGGTAGTCCTTCGCCTTGTCGCAGTCGGTGAACTTGCTCCACGGGCCCACGAAGATGTGGAAGTTGCACTCCTTCGCCTGCACCGTGACCGTGTTCTTCTGCGCGAACGATTCCAGCGCCGGGTTCACGTAGTGCGTGAGCGCCTGGAAGAGCGGGAAGTACGTGAGCGCGGCGATGAGGCAGCCCGCGAGGATGATCTTGAGCCGCCCGATCCTGTCCGAGAGCCAGCCGAAGAAGACGAAGAAGGGCGTCCCCAGCAGCAGCGACAGCCCGATCAGCGTGTACGCGGTCTGCCCGTCCACCTTGAGCGTGATGGTGAGGAAGAAGAGCGCGTAGAACTGGCCTGTGTACCACACCACGCCCTGGCCGGCGGTGGCGCCGAGGAGCGCCAGCAGCACGTACTTGTTGTTCGGATAATGGAGGAAGCTCTCCGTCAGCGGCGCCTTCGAGCCACGGCCCTCGGCCTTCATCCGCTGGAACACCGGCGATTCGTTGAGCTTCAGCCGGATGTAGATCGAGAAGATGAGCAGGACGAGGGAGACCAGGAACGGGATGCGCCAGCCCCACGCCGCGAAGTCCTTCGGATCGATGATGCCGCCGAAACGGCAGATGCCGATCACCAGCAGCGCGAGGAAGAACCCCAGCGTCGCCGTGGTCTGGATCCAGGCGGTGTCGTACCCGCGCTTGCCCGGGGGCGCATGCTCCGCGACGTAGGTCGCGGCGCCGCCGTACTCGCCACCCAGCGCCAGGCCCTGCACCAGCCGCAGCAGCACGAGGAGGATCGGGGCGCCCCAGCCGATGGACTCGTAGGTGGGCAGCAGGCCCACCGCGAAGGTCGAGAAGCCCATGAACAGGATCGTCACCAGGAACGTGTACTTGCGGCCCACGAGGTCGCCCACGCGCCCGAACACGATCGCGCCGAACGGGCGTACGAGGAAGCCCGCCGCGTAGGTCGCGAATGCCGAGAGCAGCGCCGCAGTCTGGTTTCCGGGCGGGAAGAACAGCACCGCGAAGAACGGTGCCAGGACAGCATAAAGGTAGAAGTCGTACCACTCGAACACGGTGCCGAGCGAGGAAGCGAAGATGACTTTCTTCTCTTCGCCGCCAAGCTGGCCGTTCATCGTCGTTGCTGCCATGGATCCCCCTCTGAGCGCGTGAAGGAAAAGTGCTCCTGAGCCCGGGGGCTGGACCCTCGTCTTGCGCGAGGCGGTCCCCGAGGCTCGCCGATCCTAGACCGGCCGCTGCCTGGGAAACAATTGGGGAAAACCCGGGCTCGGGAAAACCCTACCCCGCGGCGACGACCGCCTGCACCAGCTCGGCGAGCGAGCCCACCTCGAGCTTCTCCATGAGGCGCGCCCGATGGGCCTCGACGGTCTTGATGCTGATGTCGAGGGTCTCGGCGATCTCGCGGTTGAGCTTGCCCGCCACCACGAGGTCCAGCACCTCGCGCTCGCGCTGCGTGAGCTGCTCCAGGCGTTCGCTCACCGCCCGGCGGCGCGCCCGGCCGGTGCGCTCGACGCGGTCGCGCTCGAGGCATTCGCGCACGAGCTCGACCACGCGCTTGTAGTCGAAGGGCTTCTCGAGGAAATCCACCGCCCCCTCGCGTACCGCGCGCACCGCCTTCGGCACGTCGGCCCCGCCCGAGAGGAAGATCACCGGGATCAGCACGCCCTGGGCCTTGAGGTACTGCTGCAGCTCGAGGCCGTTCATGCCGGGCAAATGCAGGTCCAGCACCAGGCATCCCGGCTGGTCGGGCGCGTAGGCCGCGAGGAATTCGCGCGCATCGGGGAACGCGCGCACCGGTAGCGAGTTGCGCTGCATGAGCCACGTGAGCAGCTCGCGGATCGAGGCGTCGTCGTCCACGACGAAGACGGTCGGCTCGGCGCTCACGCGGGCTCCAGCAGCGCCTTCGCGCGCGCCACCAGCTCGCGCGTCGAGAAGGGCTTGGTGAGGTAGTCGTCGGCGCCGGCTTCCATGCCGCGCACCTCGTCGTGCTCGCCTCCCTTGGCGGTGAGCATGAGCACGCGCGTGGCCCCGAGCGATGCGTCCGCGCGGATGGCGCGGCACACTTCCAGCCCGCTGGCCCGCGGCAGCATCAGGTCGAGCAGCACCAGGTCGGGCCGATACTCGCCGAGGCTCGCGATGGCGCGCTCGCCGTCGCGCGCGATCCGGGTGTCGAAGCCGCACTGGCGCATGAGGAAGTCGAGCGAGGCCACGATGCTCTCCTCGTCCTCGGCGATGAGCACGCGGCGCTTCATTCGCCCGCCATCGCCGCGTGGGGCGCGAGCGGCAACGTGAAAGAGAACACCGAACCCGACCCGGGCGAGCTCTCGACCCACAGGCGGCCGCCCAGGCGCATCACGATCTGGCGGCAGATGGCGAGGCCCAGGCCCGTGCCCGCGGGCTTGTGGGTGAGCGTGTCGCCCACCTGCCGGAATTTCTCGAAGATCGCCGCCTGGTACTGCGGATCGATGCCCGCGCCGTTGTCGGCCACGTCGACGCGCACGCAGTTGCCCTCGGGCTCGACGCGGACGCGCACGCGCCCGGTGCCCGAGGGGCAGAACTTCACCGCGTTGGACAGCAGGTTCAGCATCACCTGCATCACGCGATCGCGGTCGGCGCTCACCGCCGGCAGCGCCGCCGCCACCTCGGTCTCGATGGCGACGCTGCGGCCCTTGAAGAGCTGGCTGGTCGAGCCCACGGCGTCGGCCACGATCTCGCCCAGATCGAGCTCCGAGTTCTGCCACTGCGCGATGCCCGACTCGAGCTTGGCGAGGTCGAGCACCTGGTTGATGAGGCGCGTGAGGCGCTCCGACTCCTTGATGATGAGCCCGAGGAAGCGGTGGCGCTCCGCAGGATCGATGTCGGGATTGTCGTGGAGGATCTCGGAGAATGCCCGGATCGATGTGAGCGGCGTGCGCAGCTCGTGCGTCACCGTGGAGATGAAGTCGTCCTTGAGGCGATCGAGCTCCTTCAGCCGTTCGTTGGCCGCCTTGAGGCCGGCGGTCGCCGCCTCCAGCTCGCGCTGCTTCTCCTCCAGCTGGTGGCTGTAGGCGATGACCTGCTGCGCCTCGTCGATGATCGTCATGACCTCGTCGAGGCCCGGCGCCTGCTCCTGCGCCACCGTGGCCACCATCGCGTGGGCCGAGGCCGCCCCGATGGTGCCCGCGAGCTGGAGCTCGGCGAACGCGAGGAGATCGGGATCGCCGCGCAGCTCGTCGGCGGAGCGCACGCCACGCGAACGCGCGTAGGCACGGAAAAGGTCGGCGGCGCGCTCCGCGCCGAGGAACCGTGCAAGCAGGTCCTGCAGCTCGTCCGCGGAGGCCGTCGCACGCCACGCCGTGCCGCGCTTGCCGGGCTCGCGGAATACGTCGACGAAGAGGCGGGCCTGCTGGCGCTCGGCGACACTCTGCCGGCCGGTGAGCGAGACCGCCACGTAAGCGCCGATGTTGGCGATCATGCTCCAGATCATCGAGTGGGTGACCGGGTCGAGCACCGCGAGGCCGAAGAGGTGCGTGGGCCGCAGCCACTCGATGCCGAGCGGCCCCCAGTCGACGACGTCCATGCCGAGCCAGCCCGAGCGCGCGAACGCGGGCAGCAGCAACGTGTACAGCCAGATGCCGAAGCCCGCGAGGAGGCCCGCCAACGCGCCGTTGCGCGTGCCGCCCTTCCAGTACATGCCGATCAGCAGCGGTGGCGCGAACTGCGCCACCGCCGCGAACGAGATGAGGCCGATGGAAACCAGCGCATAGGCCTCGCCCGCCACTACGAAGTAGAAGTAGCCGAGCAGCAGGATCGCCACGATCGCGCCGCGCCGGATGTCGAGAAGGAGCCGGGTGAAGTCGGCGCGGCGCGCGAGGTCGAGCCGCTTCCAGCGCAGCAGCACCGGCATCACCAGGTCGTTGCAGACCATGGTGGAGAGCGCCACGGTCTCCACGATCACCATCCCGGTGGCCGCGGAGATGCCGCCGACGAACACGAGGAGCGTGAGCGCCTCCTGCCGGTAGTACATGGGCAGCGACAGCACGAAGCTGTCGGCGTCGGCGCCCCAGGAGAACGTGAGCAGCCCGCCCAGCGCGATCGGCAGCACGAACAGGTTGATCGCCAGCATGTAGAGCGGGAAGAGCCACACCGCGGTGTTGAGATGCTTCTCCTCCACGTTCTCGATCACCGCCACCTGGAACTGGCGCGGCAGGAAGATGATCGCGAACATCGACAGGACCGTCATCCACACCCAGTTCGCGAGCGAGCCCTCCGCGGCGAAGGGCGTGATGAGCCGCGCGAGGTCGTGGCGGGCCGCCGCCCGCCCGAAGATGTCGCCAAAGCCGTCGAAGAGCCCGAAGGTCACGTAGATGCCCACCGCCATGAAGGCGACGAGCTTCACGATGGACTCGAACGCCACCGCCGCGACCATGCCCTCGTGGCGCTCGCCCACGTCCACCTTGCGCGTGCCGAAGGCGATCGCGAAGAGCGCCATGAACATCGCGACGTAGAGCGCGGTCACCTTGAGGAAGGGCATCGACCCGCCCCGCTCCGGCACCACCACCTCGGGGTACGAAAGCAGGATCTCGAACGAGGACGACACCGCCTTCAGCTGCAGCGAGATGTACGGCAGGATGCCGATCACCGCGATGATGGTGACGAGGCCGCCCAGCAGCGCGCTCTTGCCGTAGCGCGACGCCGCGAAGTCCGCGAGCGAGGTGATGCGCGCCACCCGCGTCACCCGCAGCATCTTGCGCAGCACGAATCCCCACAGCAGGATCATGAGCGTGGGGCCGATGTAGATCGGCAGGAATCCCACGCCGTCGTGCGCCGCGCGCCCGACGCTGCCGTAGAAGGTCCACGCCGTCGCATAAACCGCGAGCGACAGGCTGTAGATCACCGGGTTCGCGATCATCGAGCGCCCCGCCTTCGCGCGGCGGTCGGCGTACCACGCGATGGCGAACAGCAGCCCGATATAGCCGAAGGAAGCGAGGACGACGAGCCAGCCCTGCAGCATGGGCTAGTCGCGGCGCTCCACGATCAACGCGACCAGCGCGATGATCAGCGCCCAGGCACCGAAGAGGTAGGCGTAGAGCAGCGGCACGCCCAGCACCATGACCGGGCGGTCGAAGAGCGTGATGAGCGGGTAGCTGAACATCAGGCAGCCGAGCAGGAACAGCCCCACCAGCTGCTGCCGCTTTCGGCTCGACGCGTGCATGGTTCTCCTCCGGGCCCTTCGCCGAGGGCGTTTGCCACAGTAGAGAGGGCGACGGGAAGCTTGTCAAATCGCGCGCGCGATTCCTTGCGCCGGATCAGGAGCCGGCCATGCCGCGGGGGCACAATGGGCGCTTGGTCCTCGCGCTCCTAGCCGACATCCACAGCAACCTCGAGGCCCTGCAGGCGTGCCTCGCGCACGCCCGGGCCGGGGGAGCGCGCCGCTTCGCCCTCCTGGGGGACCTGGTGGGCTACGGCGCGGATCCCGCCGGCGTGGTCGACGTGGCGATGGACCTCGCCCGCGACGGCGCGGTGGTCGTGCGCGGCAACCACGACGAGGCGATCGAGGGCGAGTCGTCGTACCTCAACCGCAGCGCGATGGAGGCGATCGCGTGGACGCGGCCGGTGCTGGGCGATGCGCAACGACGCTTCCTCGCGTCCCTCCCGCTCGAGGTGCGCGAGCCCGACGCCTGCTTCGCGCACGCCTCGGTCCACCAGCCCGCCCGCTGGGACTACATCGACGGACCGGCCGCCGCGCACCGGTGCATGGAGGCCGCCGGCACGCCCTACGCTTTCTGCGGCCACGTCCACGACCCGCGCCTCTACTTCGAGAGCCGGCCGGGCCGGGCGGTCGCCTTCCGCCCCACGGCGGGCACCATGATCCCCGTCCCGCGGCATCGCCGCTGGCTCGCGATCCCCGGCTCGGTCGGCCAGCCCCGCGACGGCGACACGCGCGCCGCATATGCGCTGGTCGATTTCGACGCCGAGCGCATCACCTTCCACCGCGTCCCGTACGACCATGGCGGCGTGGCCGACAAGATGGAGCGTGCGGGATTGCCGGCCTCGCTCGTGTACCGGATGCGCCGTGGCATCTGAGGAATTGCTCAAAGCCGCCGTCGCCGGCCGGCAGGGCACGGTCATCGACGGCTACGCGCTGGGCGAACGCCTGAACGCAGGCGGCACGGGCTACGTCTATCGCGTGGGCGCCCCGCCGGGCCGCGATCCGGGATTTCCGCTCGCGATGAAGCTGCCCGCGGTGGGCCGCGGCGAGCCGCTCGAGGGCATCGTGGGCTTCGAGATGGAGCTCATGATCCATCCCGCGCTCACCGGGCCGCACGTCCCGCGCCTCGTGGCCTCCGGCAGCCTGCGCACCGTGCCTTACCTCGTGATGGAGCTCGTCGAGGGACGCGGCCTCGTGGAGTGGGTCGAACGAGCGCCGCTGGCGGCCGACGAGGTCGCGCGCGTGGGCGCCGCGCTGGCCGATGCGCTCCAGGCGCTGCACGCACAAGAGGTCGTCCACCACGACGTGAAGCCGGAGAACGTGATCGTGCGCCCGGACGCGACGGCGGTGCTGCTCGACTTCGGCTTCGCGCACCACGCGCGCTATCCCGATCTGCTCGCTGAGGAGATGCGCTTCGCGGCGGGCTCGGCGCCGTACGTCTCGCCCGAGCAATTGCGCGGGCTGCGCGGCGATTCGCGCAGCGACCTCTTCTCGCTGGGCGCCATGCTCTACGAGCTCGCGGTGGGCGAGCGGCCCTTCGGCGAGCCGAACACGGCCGCCGGCATGCGCGACCGGCTCTGGCGGATTCCCACTCCGCCGCGCGGCATCCGGCCCGACGTCCCGCCGTGGCTGCAGGAAATCATCCTGCGCTGCCTCGAGCCCGACGTGCAGTCGCGCTACCAGTCGGCCGCACTCGTCGCGTTCGACCTGCGCAATCCCGCGCAGGTGGACCTCACGATTCGCTCACGGCGATTGCGCGCCCCGGGCCTCCTGGGCCAGGCGCGACGCTGGTGGCGTGCGCGAGATCCCGCCCGCCTCGCGGCGCTGCCGCCCGCTCCCCAGCCCGCGCGCGTGATCATGATCGCGGTCGACACGAGCCATCCCGACGACACGCGCCACCCGAGCATCCAGTGGCATGCGCGGCAGGCGATCTCCACCACCGCCGAGCATCGCGTGATGTGCGTGTCGGTCGTGCGGGCACCCGCCCTCGGCGAGGGACCGGCGCTCGGCGATACCGAATCGGGCCGGCAGCTCGATCACCTCGTGCGCCTGGGCCGCTGGGCCGAGCCGCTGGGCCTTCCGCCCGAGCGCCTGTCGCTCCATGTGGTGCAATCGGCCGATCCCGCGGCGACGCTCGTCGAGCTCGCGCGCAGCAACCACGTCGACCTGATCGTGCTGGGCGCGCCCGCGCCGTCCGAGAAGCCGCTGGCGTGGTGGCGCTCGGTGGCCTCGGGGGTCACCGCCGCCGCGCGGTGCAGCGTGCTGGTGGTGCGCGCGCCCGGCGAGCCGGACGCGCGCGGCGAGCCGGGCTAGAGGTTTTCCTTCAGCTGGTCGAGGATCGCGGGATTCTCGAGCGTCGACACGTCCTGGGTGATCGCCTCGTTCTTGGCGATCGAGCGCAGCAGCCGGCGCATGATCTTCCCGGAGCGCGTCTTCGGCAGGTTGTCGCCGAAGCGGATGTCCTTGGGCTTGGCGATGGCGCCGATCTCCTTGCCGACCCAGTCGCGCAGCTCCTTCGCCATCTTCTTGGCGTCCTCGCCCTTCGGGCGCGGTCCCTTGGTGACCACGAACGCGACTACCGCCTCGCCGGTCAGGTCGTCGGGTCGGCCCACCACCGCGGCCTCGGCGACGAGCTTCGAGTTGGCGACCAGCGCGCTCTCGATCTCCATGGTGCCCAGGCGGTGCCCGGAGACGTTCAGCACGTCGTCGATGCGCCCCATGATGGTGATGTTGCCGTTCTCGTCGCTCGTGGCGCCGTCGCCCGCGAGGTAGTACTTGCCGTGGAAATCCTCGGGGTAGTAGCTCTTCTTGAAACGCTCGGGGTCGTTCCAGATGGTGCGGATCATCGACGGCCACGGGCGCTTGATGACGAGGATGCCGCCCTTGCCCTTGCCGACCGAATGCCCGGTCTCGTCGACGATGTCCACCGCGAGGCCCGGCAGCGGCGCCTGGCACGAGCCCGGCTTCAACGCGTGCACGCCCGGAAGCGGCGTCACCATGTGGCCGCCGGTCTCCGTCTGCCACCACGTGTCGACGATCGGGCAGCGGCTGCCGCCCACGGTCTCGTAGTACCAGCGCCACGCCTCGGGATTGATGGGCTCGCCCACGCTACCCAGCAGGCGCAGGCTCTTCAGGTTGTACTGCAGCGGCAGGTCGCCGCCCGCCTTGATGAGCGAGCGGATCGCGGTGGGCGCGGTGTAGAACACGGTCACCTTGTGGTCCTGGATCATCTTCCAGAAGCGCCCCGCGTCCGGGAACGTGGGCACGCCCTCGAACACGATCTCGGTCGCGCCGACGGCGAGCGGGCCGTAGGCGATGTAGGTGTGGCCCGTGACCCAGCCCACGTCGGCCGTGCACCAGAAGACGTCGGCGGGCTTGTAGTCGAACACCCACTTCATGGTGAGCATCGCGTGCAGCAGGTAGCCCCCGGTCGAATGCTGCACGCCCTTGGGCTTTCCCGTCGAGCCCGAGGTATAGAGGATGAAGAGCGGGTGCTCGGCGTTCACCGGCGTGGGCTCGCAGTCCTGCGCCTGGCCGCGCACCACGTCGTGCCACCAGTGGTCGCGCCCTTGCGTCATCGGGATGGAGGTGCCGGTGCGCTTGTACACGATCACCGTGCGCAGCTTCTCGCAGCCGCCCATGCCGATCGCCTCGTCGCATGCGGGCTTGAGCGGGATCTCCTTGCCGCCGCGCATCTGGCCGTCGGCGGTGATGAGCGCCGCGGCGCCGGCGTCGACGATGCGCTCCTGCACGCTCTTGGCCGAGAAGCCCCCGAACACGACCGAGTGCGTGGCGCCGATGCGCGCGCACGCCTGCATCGCGACCACGGCCTCGATGGACATCGGCATGTAGATGAGGACGCGCTCGCCCTTCTGCACGCCCTTCGACTTGAGCGCGTTGGCGAACTGGCAGACGCGATGGTAGAGCTCCTTGTAGGTGACCTTGGTCACCTTGCCGTCGTCGGCCTCGAAGATGATCGCGACCTTGTCGGGCTGCGTGGAGAGGTGGCGGTCGAGGCAGTTGTAGGAAGCGTTGAGCTCGCCGTCGTGGAACCACTTGAAGAACGGCGCGTTCGACTCGTCGAGCACCTGCGTGAACGGCTTGGTCCACTTGAGGTTCTCGCGCGCGAGCTTCGCCCAGAATCCCGGCATGTCGCGCTCGGCTTCCCTGCACATCGCCTCGTAGGCCGCCTTGCCGGAGATGTTGGCCTGCTTCACGAAGGCCTCCGACGGGGGGAACGCGCGCGTCTCGTGCAGAACCGACTCGATGGTGCTCATGGTGTCGCCTCCTCGCTGGATGCGTCGAGTTATAGCACAGCGTCCCGCGGCTGGAAGCCGGGTAAACCCTACCGGCGGACGCTTTTTTGACGCACCGCAACAAGGGTGCTAGCGTCGGTTGCATGAACGCCGTTTCCGTGACCGCGCCAACCGCCCCGGCCCGAGCTCCGTCCGTCGACATGCTGGGCGACTACTGGCCGGGCATCCAGATCTACTACCCGCCGGTGAAGTACGCGCCGTCGCTGGGGATCTACGAGACGATGGAGCAGGCGGCCGAACGCTTCCGCAAGCACGGTTGGAACTCCACCGCGCACACGCTGCTCTTCGACCTGGAGGACGGCTGCCGGCAGAAGGAGATGAGCCGGGAGCTGCTGCGGCGCGAGCTGCCGGGGATGCCGCGCAAGAAGGAAGTCCAGATCGCGGTGCGCATCAACCCGTTCCGCACCGAGGAGTACGAGCTGGACCTGAAGCTCGTGCGCGACCTCGCGGATCACTTCGACGTGGTGATGCTCGCCAAGGCCGGCGAGGCCTACGGGGCGCCGGAGATCCGCGACCTCTCGGCGGTGCTCGTGGGGCTCAACCACCGCATCACCATCCAGCCCATCATCGAGCACCCCAAGTCGCTCAAGATCGCCCCGGAGCTCATGCAGTACTCGACGGTGAAGCACGTGGTGTTCGGCATCCACGACTTCTCCAAGGCGATGGGCATCCAGATCACGCCGCGCAGCTGGATCGAGGAGCTCAAGTTCTACCTGCACGACATCCTCTTCGAGGCGCGCATCGCCGGTAAAGGCGTGATAGGAGCGGTGGAGACGCTGATCGGCCAGTCCACCATGCCGGAGCAGTTCGTCGAGAGCGACGACGTGCGCCGCTGGCTCGACCTGCACGGCGACGAGGAGGCGCGCGTGGTCTACAAGCACGCCCTCGAGGAAGCGGCGATGGGGTTGTCCGGCAAGCAGGTGATCCACCCCTCGCACATCCATCCGTGCAAGGTGGCCTTCACGCCCTCGCCCTCGGAGATCCGCACCAGGATCGCGATCCTCAAGGCCGCCATCGAGGCCGACGCGCTGCTGGGAGGCGCCATCAAGTTCGAGGGCGAGATGCTCGACCCGCCGATGTTCGGCAAGGCGCTGCAGACGCTGCTCAAGGCCCACGCCCTGCACGCGCTGTCGGACGCGGACACCGCGTTCGCGATCGAGGTGCTGAAGAAATTGCCCGCCCAGGTCGTGAGGGAGAATTGGCCTTACGGGGTCATCCTCTAGGAATGGCGTTCGCGCCGTACCCGGCCTGGCGCTGGGACGTCCCGGAGCACCTCAATATCGGAGCGGCCTGCACCGACGCGCACCTCGGCACGCCCGTGGCCGGGCGCACCGCGATGATCGTCGAGGACGATGCACGCGGCACCGCCAGCATCACCTACGCGGAGCTCGCCGAGCGCACCTCGCGCTTCGCGCAGCTCCTGCGCTCCATGGGCATCGCCGCGGGCGACCGCGTCCTGGTGCGCCTGCCCAACTCCATCGACTACCCGACCGCGTTCCTCGGCACGCTCAAGCGTGGCGCCATCGCGGTGCCCACCTCGACGCTGCTCACCGCCGAGGAGGTGCGCTACCTGCTGCAGGATTCCGAAGCGGTCGCGATGGTGATCGACGAGGAGTCGTGGACGCGCATGGAGCCCACGCTGCGCAACGCGGGCCTGCTGCGAGAGGTGATCCTCGCCGGCGCGCCCCTCGCGAGCGCGCTCGCGGCGGTAAAGCGCGTCGAACCCGCCGAACCCACGCGCGCTATCGATCCAGCGTACCTCGTCTACACGTCGGGAACCACCGGTTTTCCCAAGGGCGTGCTCCATGGCCACCGCTCGCTCATCGGCCGCACGCCGGCGGCGCAGTATTGGTTCGATTTCGCGGGCGAGGACCGCATCGTCCACTCCGGCAAGTTCAACTGGACCTACGTGCTGGGCTCCGCGCTCATGGATCCGCTCTATCGCGGGCACACCGTGATCGCGCACGAGGGCCCCAACGACGCCGCCACGTGGCCGAAGCTCATCGCCAAGCACGGCGCCACGATCTTCATCGGCGTGCCCACGATCTACCGCCAGATCCTGCAGAAGACGGGCTTCGACAGGAGCGACGTGCCCACG
>Ga0068858_100000823_pt1 | contig 32364 bp, 36 predicted proteins | sample KBSSwiS12_FD_66589 | JGI IMG/M metagenome (GOLD analysis project Ga0068858, IMG submission 66589) | Switchgrass rhizosphere microbial communities from Kellogg Biological Station, Michigan, USA - KBS Switchgrass S1-2 | ecosystem: Host-associated > Plants > Roots > Rhizosphere > Soil ... | reverse complement strand
TCTATCTCAACAACAGCGCCCGCGCCCTGCAGATCTTCGACAAGGATACCGCCGGGATCATCGCCAAGGCGCAGACCAACTGGCCGGTGGTGAGGGTCAAGGCGTTTTGAAGCATCGCGCCCGCTCTTCCGTCCGGATGGTGATCCTCGCCGGCCTTTGCGGCCTGCTTGCCGCCTTCCCCCCGGCCGCGCTCGCAGCGCGGCCGGGGGGCCTGGATCGGACTGCATTGCCGCCGATCGCATCTGCCGACGGCTCGCCTCTCCCGATCAGCGCGCTTCGGGGCAAGGTCGTGCTGGTGAACTTCTGGGCGAGCTGGTGTGTCCCCTGCCGAAAGGAGCTTCCAAGCCTCGACCGGCTGGCGGCGACTCGTCCCGACCTGGTCGTCATCGCCGCGTCGGTCGATACGGATCGCGCCGATGGCCTCAGGGCCTTTGCCGGCCGATACTCCCATCTTCGCCTGGGCTTCTCCACGCTGCAGGCGGTTCAGCGTTTCGGCGCGCTGGGAATGCCCTATTCCATCATCCTTGACGGTAACGGGCGCGAGAAAAGGCGCGTGCCGCGGGCATTGGCCTGGGATGGCCCGGAGGGTGCCGCAATCGTGCGCCGCCCCTGATGCGCCCGCCAATCCCATCGCCGCTTCAGCGAAGGCCAGACGCGGAGCACCGCAATGATCGGCCCACGGACCGACACCTGCGCGCTTTAGCCGCTGGCCGACTGGCGCCGCCGGCGCCGGGTGAAAGCTGGCGCCCGGCCGTCCAGACACTCGGACCATCAGCTGGCCGCGATAATGCGATGCGCGATCGTCTGCTGACCAGTCTCGCCGGCGCAGATCGCGACGGGGACCGTGCGCGGCTCGTATCGGACCAGCCACAGCACCGCCCCGCCTGGGGCAACCGCAACCGATCGCGCGTCTGTGCTGATCGCCGGTTCGCCCGGCGAACGCCCGAACCGGCCGATGGCTGCGTCGAGTTCAGGCGGACCGCGCCGGGTGGGCGACGGTCAGCTACGGAGTGTCTTGCGTATCATTGCGCCCATCAGAGTTCGGGCAACAGACGCGGGAATGAGCGCGTTCATGATGCGATTGACTGCTCCCGGCAAACTGGTCGAGCGGCCCTTTTTGAAATCGTTCAGGGCCTCTGACGCGCATTGGCGAGGAGACATGGGCTTCATCGGCATTTGCGCTGGATCGAGCCCGAACTTTGTGATGATCGCAGTGTCGGTGGGCGGCACAATAAGGGTCATGACCTGGATGCTCCTGTCCTTGAGTTCCAGATGGAGCGATTCGCCAAGGCTCTGTACCAGCGCCTTGGAGCCGGCGTCGGTCGCCATGAACGGAATGCCATGCGCTGCGCCCATTGCGCCGCCAAAGATCAGGCCGCCGCCGCTCCGGCCGGCCAGGCGTCGGCCAAAGACATGGGCAATATCGAGGTGCGACAGCGCGTTCAGGCGAAAACGCTCGAGTTGTTCGCCATGGTCCTCATCCAGAAAGCGCCCGGGCGCGCCCGTGCCGGCATTGGAAACGACCAGTCCGACGTCCAGATCAGCCACGGCCTTGTCCAGTTGCAGGGCGGCGCCTTCCTTCGACAGGTCTATGACAACCGCGCGCGCATTCACCCCGCTCTCCCGGAGTTCGGCCACCAACTTATCCAGCAGAGCCTGTCGGCGGGCGGCCACCACCACGTTCAGGCCCTGTTTCGCAAGCAGACGCGCGAACTCCGTTCCTATGCCGGACGAGGCTCCGGTCACGAGCGCCCAGGGGCCGTATCGCTTATGAAAGATGCTTACATCCATCGTGCTCGGCCTCCCGTTCAGCTGCGGCGGAGCCAGACGGCGTCGCCGAATTCCGGATTGGGCGGCGTGCGCGCGAGGGCGTTGGTGTAGTTCGTCATGGTCTTGAGCGCCAAGCCAAGGATGACCTCAAGTGCTTGGCGAGGGCCGTATCCCGCCGCGAAAAAAGCCTGTCTTTCCTGCTCGGAGACCGCGCCGCGCTCTTCCAGCATTGCCAGCGTGAACTGCCGCAGGGCTTCGAGCTTGTCGTCGGGCAGCGCCGCTGCGTCGCGAAGCGCCGTCAACGTCTCGGCATCCATGCCCTGGCGCTGCGCGCCCCAGCTGTGGGCCGTCATGCAGAAGTCGCAATTCTGCCTGTGGCTGGCGGCCATGAGGACGACGGTGCGCTCGGCGGGCGTCAAACTTGTCTGCTCGAAAAAGGGCGCGGCCGCGAGATAGGCCATCAGCAGCTGCGGCGCCTCGGCGAGCTTTCCAGCCATGCTGGGAAGGAAGCCCATGCGGGTCTGCATGGTTTCCAGGTCGGCACGGACGATCTCGGGGGCGGTGTCTGTCGTGTGGAGCGGGAAGGGATTGCTCATGCCGGAACCTCATTCTTGAGCAGTTTGGGAAAGCTCGGCCGGCGCCCGGCCGGCCGCATCATCCACGACGTCGCCAGCAGCAAGCCGATCGCGATCGGGAGGGCGGCGGTCGCGGGCGGGTCGCCCACCGACAGGTGGGAAACGATGGCGCCGACAATGTCGAAACCCATGCCGGCATAGGCCCATTCCTTCAGGACAGGCAGGCGTGGCGCGAGGATGACCAGAGCGCCGGCCATCTTGAACGCGCCCAGTAGCGGCAGGAAATAGTCGGGATAGCCGAGGCGTCCCATCTCGACGGCGAAATGCGGGACCTTCGCCACCAGGGCTGCGCCTGGAATCGCAAACAGCGCCGCCGTCACGACAGTCGCTGTCCAATATGCACTTGGAGCAAGCCTTGCCATCAGTCGCCGCGACTCCTATTTATAGGTTGGTTGACCAACCAAATGCATTTGGAGAATGGCGATGTCAAGGCGCAATTGGAAGCGGCCTTGTCGCCCGAGGTTGTCACGGCCATGATGGCGGCCGTGAAAGAGCGACAGGATCGGATGAGCACGGAAACCAGCGACAAGAGGGGCCGCGTGATCAATGCGGCGGCCGACCTGATCTACGCCAACGGCCTGGGCAAGGTGTCGCTGGCCGACATCTCCGAGAAGGCCGGCCTGTCGCTCGGCAACCTCTTCTATTATTTCAAGGCCAAGGACTCGATCGCAGAGGCGGTCATCGCCCGGCGAGGCGCCGAGTTCGAAGCAATGCGCGCGCAGTGGGATCTCGAACCGACGCCGCAGGACCGGCTCAAGGCGTTTGTGGCGATGACGGCGGGCAATCGTGAAAACCTGGCGCGGGCCGGATGCCCGGTCGGCAGCCTGTGCGCCGAGCTCGGCAAGCGGGAGGGGGCTTTGGCCGGCCAGTCCGCTGAACCCCTGGGTCGGCTCCTGGCCTGGACCGAGGAACAGTTCACCGCAATGGGACTGGACGAGGCCAGGAGCGCCCTGGCGCTGCATTTGCTCGCATCACTTCAGGGCATTTCGCTCCTCGCCAACGCCTTTCGCGATGCCGCCCTGGTCGAGCGCGAAGCGATCTTCTTGAACAACTGGATCGACACCCTGAACCCATCGCAGGGTTGAGGTGGGTTCTCAAAAGGCCGCGCTCATCCGGCACGGCTGCTGTTGGACCGCCGAATTGCAATCGGCTGGGTTTTGGCCTGGGTCACTTCGGGCCGGAGCAGGTCGTCTCCGTCAAGGCGAAAGGAACCGCGGCCTCTCGTCTGCAAGGTGGGAACGAACTCGATCATCTCCGCGCGAGCGACATCCTGCCGTACGAACGGATCTCCATTCATCACCGCTCAAAGTCGGGGGCGACATATTAGGCGCCAGGACGCCAGCGGCACACGGGTCCCGTCAAAAATGATCGACCGTCGAAGATCGGACATCTGGAATCGGATCATTTCGGCGGAAGACCCTGGGCATGACCAAGCGCCAGATTGAGCCATTGCTGCAACGCCCGATCGTCACAGTCTTCCGCGCGCACGAAGAAGAAGCCATGCATCGGGCGACCGCCGAGCACCATGGGCTCACCGCCCGGCAGGAGGCTCGCGCGCTCGACATTTTCCTTGCCGACGCGAAACATGAGACGCTCTACTCCCTCCTTGCTGCGATCGGCGCCGCCGACCATGTTGCCGTGCAGGAAAAAGCATCGCCCGCCCATCATGGGCTTCTCGGAAATGCCCTCATGGCCGGCAAGCGCTTCCCTGAATCGCGCTGACAGCTCCTCATCCTGCGCCACTTCAGGCCTCCATCGCCGCCTGCGGTCCGCCTTCCGGCATGATGGCGAAGCTCGGGATTGCCGGATCGACATGATCCCATGAGGGCGCCCGACTGGCATAGACCGACATTGACGGGGCAGCGACGTCGGGATCGTCGAGGCTCGATGCGCGGATGAAGACAACCCCGGGCATCGCTTCATTGACCGAGTAGACCGCCGACCCGCAGGTCGGGCAAAAGCCGCGTCCGACAATATTGCCGCTGTCCGCGGGGTGGTTGTAGAATTTGACATCGCCCGTGACGGCGAAGCCGGCGGCGGGCGCGACGACATGGGTTGCGTGCCCCGTGCCGCTCGCCCTGCGGCAATCCGTACAATAACAATGGCCCGCCATCTGGGGCGCGGCACCCGACCGGTAGCGCACGGCTCCGCACAGGCAGCCACCTGCGAACACGTCATTCATCACTTCCTCCCTGCATAAAAACGACTCGCGGGCCAAAGATTTGCCAACTATATTGTCAATTGCAAGTTACAAGTTATATTCCGGCGATGGCACGACCATCACCCCAGCGATCGGGTTGCCCGATCGCCTCAACGCTGGATCTGGTGGGAGACCGCTGGTCTCTCGTCATCCTTCGCGATCTGATCAACGGGAAAAGGCGCTTCTCCGAATTCCTCACGTCTCCCGAGAACATCGCCACCAATGTCCTTGCCGACCGGCTTGACGCGATGGAACGGGCCGGCCTTGTCGAGCGCGTCGCCTATCAAGCGCGCCCGCCGCGCTATGACCATGTTCTCACCGAGAAAGGCCGGGCGCTGCATCCCCTGCTTCAGGACATGTGCCGCTGGGCCAATCGCTATCTGCCGGGAACCTGGATCCCGCCCGAAGCCTTCATGGCCGCGCAGCCAGGCCCGTGAGCGGCTTGATGCCGGTGGCTGGCGATGGCGCTCCCCACCAGGCAAACTGATCTGGCCCTCACCGGCAGCAAGCCGTGCACAAGTCGATCCTGATCAAGGCTTGTTCGGCGGCCTGGGACTATCGCACAACACGTGGAGACCTCGCGATCGGGACCGATCCGCGCTCCCGCTCGTTGCTTGCATATATGACAAAAGTAACAACTCGCCGCGCCATTCACCTGGTGTTGGGCGCGCTCGTCCTCTCCGGCTGCAATTCCGCCCCTGCGGCTCAAGCCACCATGGCGGCCCAGGCAAGCGGAGATAGTCGGGCGCTCGCGACGTTTCCTCAGCAGAGCGATGCCGCCGCCCTCCGGTCAGCCGCCCCGGATCCGGCGACGCGACGATTCTACGATGAGAATGGATGGCGGCCGGTCTGGTCGGAAGCAGCGGGCCATGCACTCGAACAGGCGCTGGCGGGTCGTTCGGCGCACGGCCTTGACCATATCAATTTCCTCGAGCGCTCGAAAACTCAAGCCGGCCCGGCGCAGCGGGAAGTTGCGCTGACCAGAGGCGCCCTTCGTTACGCCGCGGCGCTTGCGGGCGGGATGGTCGATCCCACGAAATTGCACGAAATCTACACGATCCCCCGTCCGCAACCGGATCTTTCCAAAGCGCTCGCCCAGGCACTCGATCGCGGGGATGTCGCGCAGTGGCTGGCCGGTCTGGCACCCCAGGATGCTGAATATGCCGAGCTTTCGAAGGCCTATCTGTCCTATCGCAGCGAAGCACGCCCGGAGTCCCGACCGGCGATTGCCGCTACGCGCATCATCCATCCCGGCGACCGGGACGACCGCATCCCAGCGATCGCGCAACAACTGATCGAAGGCGAATATCTCCCCGAGCGCAATGCGGGGCCATCCGCTCCTGCTTCCGGGGAAGGCGCGGCGGTGCAAGGCGATGACACGAACGTCGCTTCGGCGTCGGCCTACACGCCGCAAATGGTCTCGGCGGTGAAACAGCTGCAACGCGATTTCGGGATTGCCGCCGATGGCGCAATCGGCCCGCATACCCTTGCGATCCTGAACCTTGGACCCGGCGACCGGGCGCAGGCGCTGGCGGTCGCGATGGAGCGGAGACGATGGCTGTCGCGGACGCCGCCGGCAACCCGGATCGACGTCAACATCGCGGCTTCACGGCTCCGTTATTTCCGGGACGGCAACGTCGTCGACAGCCGCAAGGTCATCGTCGGCAAGCCGGGCAAGGAAACGCCGCAGCTGCTGGCGCCGATCTACCGTCTCGTCGCCAATCCGACCTGGACCATCCCGAAATCGATCCAGCGCGGCGAGATGGCCGGGGTCAGCAATGCCTATCTCCGGCGGCACGATATGGTTCGGCGCAACGGGTGGATCGTGCAGCAGCCGGGACCCCATAACGCGCTGGGGCTCGTCAAATTCGACATGAAGGACGACCAGGCGATCTACCTCCACGATACGTCGGCGCCGTCGCTGTTCGGTCGGAGCCAGCGCCATCTCAGCCATGGCTGTGTCCGGGTCGACGATGCGCCGGGCTTCGCGGCGCTAATCGCCCGCGACGAAGGCGTGACGACGGAATGGAAGCGGGCCCGTGCCTCGGGCCGTCAGAGCTTCGTCGCGCTACCCCACGGCATCCCGGTCCGCCTGCTCTATCATAATGTGTTCGTGGACGATTCGGGCAGGATCAGTTTCCGGACCGATCCCTATGGCTGGAACGCCGCCGTCGCGCAGGCGCTCGGGTTCGGCGGCGCCACGGCCGCCCGGGTCAAGCCCGGGGCAATCGATCTTGGCCCATAGGCCAATCCGGCGGCTTTGCCGCATCGAAACATGCTGACTGAGGGAACAAGGGCAGTCGCGTGGCGCTTGATATTGATCCCCGCCGGAACCGCATTTCCGCGTTCCGTGCCACAAAAGGCAAATCCGACATGAACAAGATGATCATCCTCGTCGCGGCCATCGCCGCGCTTCCACTGGCAGGTTGCGGCAAGAGCCCTTCGGACAAGCTGTCCGACCGGGTGGAAAACGCGGCAGACGCGCGTGCCGACGCCATGGAGAATCAGGCCGATGCGCTCGATGACCGTGCCAAGCAAATCCGCGAGAATGGGAAGCAGCGCTCCGACGCAATCGATGCAGCAGGCAGGAATGTTGCTGCCATGTCGCAGGAGGAACGTGACGCCATTGTCGCCAACACCGCGGCGGCCGTGCGGTAACGAACCCTCGACGGTTCCGCCGCTCACGGCGACGTTCCCGTGGCCGACGTCTTTCGCTGAAAGGCGTCAATCCCCGGGGCGAAGGGCTTGCCGCCCCGGGGGGCCTGGCCGGCCAGCCGTGACCGATGGCAGGAATTATCGGCGACCATGCACTCGCGATCCCGGACTCCAGGCGGTCCAGGCGGCAGGCATCGCCTACATTCTCTCCTTCACGCCCCAGCGGATCAGCACCCAGTTGACCGGGTAGCTCGTGCAGAAACCGGCCAGCATCGCAATCTGCATCGCAAACCAGAATTCCGGGCTGTCGACCGGCGCGATACGGCCGAACCAGGGCCTGAACCAGGCGAACTGGATCGCCGCCATCACCCCGTACATGCCGACCTGCCAGGCTGTGATCGAGGCGATGTCGGCCTTGAGCGCCTGAATGATGCCCTGCCGGACCGACAGGCCGCGCATCGGCTCGATCGTGAAATATTGAAAGGCAATGCCGATCCCGAACGCAAGCAGGAAGTCGGGTATCCAGACGGCGAACATCTTCTCGGCGAAGAGGCTGTGCCAGCCGAACCAGACGGCAATGGCCGGAATCGCGAAGGTGATCCATTCGGCGACAAGATCGCCGAGCGCGCAGCCCGCACCGCAATGGCTCGCGCCCTTGGCGACCATGACCGCGAAGGGGGGATCGCGGCCGTCGCCGGAGACGGCGCCGGGCGTGCGTCCCCAGGCATAATAGCCGGCGAGCCACAGGATGCTGCCGAACAGCGCCGTCAGCGGCCAGACCAGCGCCATGATCCACATCTTCTGCGGCCTTCGGGTCTCGTCCAGGGCGATGATCACGGCGCAGGTCACGGCCACAGCCAGCGAGAAAATGGCGGCGAAATGCAGCGGCGCCGGAAAGCCGCCCGCGTTCAGCATGACATCGTCACGACGGGGCGTTCCGCATTCGGGGCTTCTGACCGCGTGGGACATGGCCGACCAGGCGCCCGATCGCGACGATCGTCGCCGAGAGATAGATCAGGCCGGCCGGCACCCACATCAAGAGACCGGCGACCTGCTGGTCGAGCAATGGCCGGGACGCATAGCTCGAATAGAGCGGCACGGGCGCGAGGGTGATCAGCGCGGCCAGCAGATTGCCCTGAAGGCCGACCAGCGTCACCAGTAGGATCGACGTTCCCGCATCGAGCCGCCGATTGCCGCTCGTCGCGATCATGCGCCAGAAGACGGCGGCGGTGATCAGAAAGGTCAGATGCTCGAGCGTATGGAGCTGCTCGTCCGCCAGCGCGTCCTCATAGAGGCGCGGCGCGTGCCAGAGCCAGAGGCCGAGCGCGAAGAGCAGGGCAGCGACGATCGGCGCCAGCCGGTTGGAGCCTCCTGCCCGCACGCCCGGCGTGCGGCTGACTAAGCGGCCGGCATGGCGGCGCTGCCCGAGCGGCAGCGCGAACAGCGCGACAAGATGCGTGTTGGACAGCGCCATCAGCGGCGCGGCGCCGAGCATCAGCAACAGGTGCTGCGCCATATGCCAGGCGAAGCTCGTATCGGCGCGCGCATCGATCGGGGAGAAGAGCGCTGCTACCAGCACCGCCATCGCGCCGGCATAGGCGAGCACCCGCGGCAAGGGTGCAATGGCCAGGCGCTGGCTCCTGCTCATCCGCCAACGCCCGATCGCATAGGTCAGGATCGACAGGAGGAGCAATCCGAGCGCGACCGGCTCCACGCTCCAGCCCTGATCGGCATCGCCGCCATGCGCCGATGCCATCGCGGGCGTCGCCGCCAGGACAAGGCCGATCAGGTGTAGGAGGCGACGCCGAGACATGCCGAGAGAGTCAGGATCGATGTCAGCTGCACGATCACGGCAAGGCCGAAGATCGCGCTCGCGCACAAGCCGCAATAGGCAAGGAAGCGCGTCCTACCCTCGCCGATTTCCTGAGTGGCCTGATGGCCGCCGGATTTCTCGCTGCGCGTCGCGCTGAAATTGGCGATCGCGATCCCGAGTCCGGTCAGCACCGCGAGCAGCGCGAGAAGATTGATCGCGACGAGCGAGAGAGCGGGTGCATCGCTGACAGCGCAGCGATCCGCCGCCACGACATAGCTTGCGATCACCTGCAGCGAGAAGGCGGCGGGCGCGAGCGTCACGCCCGCCATCACCCGCCACCGCGGCAGATCACCCTTCGCCGGGGAGGGATGGCTGACCGCGCGGGCAAGGGGATGAAGGTCGGTCATGCCAGCCTCGGCGAAAGATAGATGGTGGCGAACACGAACAGCCACACCACATCGACGAAGTGCCAGTACAGCGTGGCAAGCGTGCGGTGCTGCTCATGCCCCGCCCCGACCCGCCCTGTCAGGCTCCAGACGAGCAGGACGAGGAGGGCGATCAGGCCGATCGCGACATGGGCCAGATGCGTGCCGGTCAGCACGAAATAGATCGAGCTGTAGCTGTCGGTCGACAGCGCGAAGGGCTTGTCATGCCACTCCTCGAGGCTGAGCCCGACAAAGCCGATGCCCATCAGGATTCCGAGGGCAAGCGCCCAGCGCGCGATGACGAGTCGGCCGGCGCGGGCGCGGTTCTTCGCCCATTCGAGGACGAAGCTCGACCCAACCAGCAGGATCGTGGCCGGCAGTGCCAGTTTCAGGCCAGGCGGCCCGCCGGTTGGCGGCCAGGACTGATAGCCCTGGCTGCCGAGATAGGCATAGGAGAAGATGAGATAGGCGAACAAAATGCCTTCGGTCGCGAACAGGCAGAGCATGCCCCACCAGGGCGTGCCGACCATGCCCATGCCATGGACCGGCAGGCGCTCCTCGAGGCTCCGTGCTTCAGCCATAGACCCGTACCGCCTCGTCCTGGACCGTCGCCGGATGCGGTGCGAACCACAGGATCAGGATGATCAGCGCGGCCAGGGCGCCGATCGCGGCAAGCGCAACCGAATGCATGAGCAGCCCGACGAACAGGGGCATCAGCGAGATCGACAGCGCGAAGGGCAGCCAGCTGTCGCCCGGCATCTTTAGGATCACATCGGGCTCGCCGTCGAGCGGAGTGACGGCCAGCGTTTCCTTGCCCTGGTCGAGCAGGAAACCCTCGGCGAACAGACTGCGCTCGTCGGTATCGCCGAGCCGGTCCTCCCATAGCGGATGGCGCGAGGCGACCAGCGGGATCACCGCGAAATTATAGACAGGCGGCGGCGACGCGATCGCCCATTCGAGCGTCGGCCCGTCCCAGGGATTGGGGCCGGCGACCCGCCCGGCGCGCGCGCCGCGCCAGATGTTGATGAAGAACAGCAACAGGCCGAAGGCGAACAGGAACGCGCCGATCGTGACGATCATGTTGGTCGTCGAAAAGCCCATGTCAGCGCCATAGGTCCAGACCCGCCGCGGCATGCCGGCAAGGCCGAGCCAGTGCATCGGCAGGAAGGCGAGGTTGAAGCCGATGAACATCAGGCCGAACACCCATCGGCCGAGCCGCTCGTCCATCATCCGGCCGCTCATCTTGGGGAACCAGTGATAGACTGCGCCGACCACGGCGAAGAGGTTGATGCCGATCAGCACATAATGGAGGTGGGCAACGATGAAATAGGTGTCGGTCAGCTGCCAGTCGAGCACCAGGCTGGCGGTCATCACGCCCGAGACGCCGCCGATGACGAACAGGAGGATGACGCTGGTGAAGAACAGGAACGGCACGGTGATGCGCGCCCGGCCGGTCCAGATCGTCGCGATCCAGGCGAACACCGACACGGCAGACGGAATCGCGATCACGAAGCTCGCCGCCGAGAAGAAGCTGAGCGCGAGCGTCGGCACGCCGGTCGCGAACATGTGGTGGAGCCACACGCCGAACCCGACCACCATCGTCGCGACGGTCGCCATCGCGACCAGGGTATAGCCTACCAGCGGCCGCCGGCAGTGCACCGGCAGCGCATCGGACACCATGCCCATCGCCGGCAGCACGATCGCATAGACCCAGGGATGGCCGAAGATCCAGAACAGGTGCTGCCAGAGCAGGGGCTGGCCGCCGCCCGACACTTCGAAGAAATGCGTGCCGAGATTGCGATCGAACCACAGGAACAGGCAGGCGAGGCTGACCGCCGGCACCGCGAACAGGTTGGCGACGCTCGCGGTCAGCGTGCCCCAGACGATGATCGGGAGGCGGTTGATCGACATGCCGGGCGCCCGCATCCTGAGCAAAGTCACGACGAAGTTCGCTGACCCGACCGTGGTCGAGATGCCGAGGAAGATCAGCCCGAGGCAATAGACATCGATATTGAGCCCGGGCGAGAATTCGGAAGCCGTGTTGGGCACATAGGCGAACCAGCCGCCATCGGGCGCTGCGCCGAACGGGAAGCTCAGATAGAGGAAGATTCCCGCGGCGAGGAAGAGCCAGTAGCTCAGCGCATTCAGGCGCGGAAACGCCATGTCGCGGCTGCCGAGCATCAGCGGCCAGAGGAAATTGGAAAAGCCCGACAGGATCGGCAGCGCGTAGAGGAAGATCATCGTCACGCCGTGCATCGAGAAGAGCTGATTATATTGTTCTGGGGTGAGCACGGTCGCATCCGGGCGGGCGAGCTGGATGCGCATCACCAGCGCCTCGCAGCCGCCGACCACGAGGAACAGGAAGGCGGTGAACAGATAGCGGATGCCGATCACCTTGTGATCGACGCTCCCGAACCAGCCCTTCAGGCCCGGCGACTCGCCCCATGCCACCTCGAGGCGTTGGGCGATGTCGGGCGGGTTGGGCGACAAGGGCGGGCTCGGATCGACCGGTCGGCTTGACCCATCGCCGCTGGCCAGCGCCGCCTCGTCGAAGCTGGTGCTCATTGCAGCGACCCCAGATAGCGCACCACGGCGTGCCGGTCGGCATCGCCGAGCTCGACCTGTGGCATGAGTGCCCCGGGCTTCACCGCCTGGGTCTCGGCGAGCCAGCGCTCGCGCGCGGCGACGCTGTTGGGCAAGAGACCGGCGGCGATCGTCGGACGGCTGGCGAAATGGGTGAGGTCGGGGCCATAGATGCCGGCCGCGCCGGTGCCGCGCACTGTGTGGCACGCAGCGCACCTGGCCATGAAGAGCTGCTGGCCGCGCGTGTCGGACAGGGTGGCGGGCGCGCGCTCGGCCGCCATCCAGCGGGCGAAAGCAGGCGACGCAAGCGCCGTCACCTCGAACGCCATGCGGGCATGCTCGAGTCCGCAATATTCAGCGCATTGTCCGCGATAGCTGCCCGCGTCGCGCGCCTCGAGCCAGGTCACATTGGTGCGTCCCGGGATCATGTCCATCTTGGGTCCAAGCTTCGGCACCCAGAAATCATGGATCACGTCGCCGCTTGTGAGGTCGATCCGCACCGGAACGCCGGTCGGGATGACGAGCTGGTTCGCGGTGGTTATGACATGGTCCGGCTGGCCCGGGTCGCGATAGCGGATCTCCCACCACCAGCGGTGCCCGGTCACCTCGACCGTCAGGCCTGGCGCCGCAGGCGCTTCGGCAACCGCGCGGGTCGCGATGAAATTCCAGACCGCCATCGCGATCAGGACCGGCATCGACAGCCCGACCCCCCAATAGATGAAACTGAGCCCGCCCGTCTCGCGCGCGACCGCGGCGCCTGGCTCGCGGCGCGCACGGCGGATCGACACGCCGATCGCGGCGCCGATGAGCAGAAGGATGATCAGCGTGACGACGACCGCGATCGCCGAGAATCCCCAGGCGATCCGCTGGAGGATATCGCCGCTTTCGCTGCCGCTCCCGCTCATATAGCCGAGCGGCGTCCCCGAGCAGCCGCCGAGCGCCAGGGCCCCGGCGAGGCAAAGACGCGCGCGTCTCATTGGCCCTCGACAGCGCTGCCGCCCTCGGCCGCATTGGGCTGCGCCTTTACATCGGTTGATGGCGGACGGTCCCCGCGCAGCGCCGCCACCGCATCCTTTGGATCGACGCCGCCGCCGAGCGAGCTGACATAGGCCGTGATCTTCCACAGCTGATCGGCCGGCAGGGCATGACCCCAGGCGGGCATGCCCTGCGGCCTGCCCTCGTAGATCGTCTTGTAGATCTGCGCCGGCGCGCCGCCATAGCGCCAATAGGCGTCGTTGAGCGCCGGCCCCATATTGCCGCCGCCATCATAGCCGTGACAGCCGGCGCAGTTCATCGCCTGGTACAGGCGCTTCCCGTCGGCGATCGCCTGCGGCGATGTGCCATAGGGATTGGGCATGTCGATCGCGCCACCGGGGACCGCGGCGCCGGCGATATCGCCGAGCGCGACCGATGCCGGTCCCTGATAGCCGATATTGGTCGGCACGACGCCGTCACGCCGTCCTTGCGCGACATGCGCGACGATCCAGCCCGACGCACTTGCCCCCAATGCCGCAGCCGCGAGGGCGATCGCTGCGATGCCGGCGGTCTTCATGTCACGTACCTCCCGCCGCCGGCGGTGGCGTCTCGGCGATGTCCTTGCCGTCGATCGAGAAGACGTACAGCGTCGAGCCCCGTGCCGGCAGGCCCGGCCGGCCCGACTGCACCATCGCCGCGCCGCCGATCCCGCTTGCGACCGCGACATATTGCCGCCCGTCGGGCCCGAGATAGGTGATCGGCTGTCCGATCACGCCCGAGGACAGCTTCTGTTTCCACAACAGCTTGCCCGAGCGCGCGTCGATCGCCTTGAACCAGCCATCGGTCGTTCCATAGAAAGCGAGATCGCCGGCCGTCGCGATCGTGCCGGACATGACCATGAACTTCTCGGGGATGCGCCAGGCCACCTTGCCCGCGACGGGGTCCCAGGCGATCAGCGCGCCCCAGTCGCCATCCTTGCCGTCGACCGAATGACGGGTCATCTCCATGCCGTCATAAGGCGTGCCGGCGATATAGCTGACCTTGTGGTTGGTCAGGTCCATGCAGATGTTGAAGATGCCGACATAGATGAGACCGGTGCGCGGGCTGAAGGACGGGGGCTCCCAGTCCTTCTGGCCGATATCGGGCGGGCAGATATGCTCGACCTTCTCGCCGACCTTGGGGGTCTTGGCCGGATTGACGATCGGCCGCTTGGTCCTCCAGTCGAAACCGAGCGACCAATTCTGCGGCGCGAAATTATCGGCCCTGAGCACCTCCCCGGTCGCCCGGTCGAGCACATAGGCAAAGGTGTTGCGATCGAAATGGACGATGGTGTGGCGCAGCCTGCCGCCGATCGTCAGGTCGAGCAGCATCATCTCGTTGACGCCGTCATAATCCCACTGGTCGTGCGGCGTGAACTGATAGGCCCAGACAGCCTCGCCGGTCGTCGCGTCGCGGGCGAACACGGCGCTGGTCCACAGATTGTCGCCCGGACGCTGCGCGGGCACGCGCGGGCCAGGGTTCGACGTGCCGTAATAAATCAGGTTCAGCGTCGGATCATAGCTGATGAACCCCCAGACCGCGCCCGTGCCATGGATCGCCATGCCGGCAGGCCAGGTCCTCAAGCCGAGATCCTTGCCCTTATATTGGGGGTAGAGCGGCTTGAAGCGCGGCCCGATCTTCACGCCGTGATCCGAGCCGGTCGAATAGGCCCGCCACAATTCCTTGCCGCTATGGATGTCGAGCGCAGCGATCCAGCCCGACACGCCGAGCTCGCCGCCGGAATTACCCACGAATACCTTGTCGCCCGCAACGAAGGCCGACATCGTCATGGTTACGCCGTGCGAGACATCGGCCATCGTCGTGCGCCACATTTCCCTGCCGGTCTTGAGATCGACCGCGACGACATGATCGTCGAGCAGATTGTAGATCAGCTTGCCGTCGCCGATCGCCCAGCCGCGCAGCACGGGATCGCAGCACGCCTTGCCGATCGCCATTGGCGACGGCTTCGGATCATAAACCCATTTGATCGGACCGCCCGGCTTGGTGAGGTCGAGCGCGAAAGCGCGGTTGGGGAAGGGTGAGACGGTGTACATCGTGCCGCCCGTCACGAGCGGCGCGCCCTCATGTCCGTACAAGGCGCCGTCCGAAAAGGTCCAGGCGACCTTCAGCCGGCCGACATTGGTCGTGTTGATCTGGTCGAGCGTCGAATAGCGGCTGTTGGCGTAATCGCGCGCCTGGCTGGTCCAGTCTCCGGCGGCGGCGTCCGGCGCGGTGCTGAACGAACCGTGACCCGACCCGATGGCTAACGCCCGCGCGGTCGCCTTCCCGTCCGCCGAGGGGGAGGTGCCGGAACAGCCGGGGAGCAGCGCGGCCGACAGAAGGACGATCGCGGCAGCGAACCGAGTCCTGATCACGGCACTCACGATGCCGTCGTCCTGCCTGAAATCATCGCGCATCCCTTTCGCCCCGCAACGGCCCGCCAAAGCAAATGGTTCCGGTCGTCATGACGAGGCCGGCCAAGGGGACCATCGCGCGGCGTTGGCGCGGGCCAAGATGAAGAATTTGTCATGAAGAGGCGGCGCAAATCGGCCGCGCGGGTCGTTGATGACATTGGAAAGATACAGGGCGTCAGGCGATGAGGAGAACTCAAATGAAGACGATTCTTGCGGGTGCCGCGCTTCTGCTTGCCGGATGCTCGCAGAACCAACAGGGCACCCTCACCTGCCCAGTGCCGCAGAGCGGCGCCATGCAGGGCAGCCTGCCGGAATCGCCCGCCCAGATTGCGCTTGGCGGGCAAAGGCTGTGCCGCGGAAGCGAAAACGAGATCGCCGAGCTGGCGGCGGCGCTCAGAGCCCGCCATCCCGGCGTGTCCACGGGCGCCATCGTGAACTATATGGTGACCGCCTATTGTCCGGTCATCAACCGGCGCGCCGACCTCCACGCAGCCGCAAAGGCCAAGGCGCTGTCGGGTTTTGCGAGCAGAGCCGACCATATCGTGGCGGCAACGCGGCAGGCGAGCTGATCCCGTCCCCAGAGCCGGGGCTCGACCCTGGCCGCTGAGCTTTGGCCGCGACAGGCATGCCGCAGATATTTTCAGCAGCCGCCAGCTGAGCGGCATGGCCACAGACTGTGTCGTCGCAAGGGTCGCCGGGTCCGGCGCGCAAAGCTGCGTCGCTTTCCCCTGAGGCGTAGCGCAATCCAAAGGGACCGCCAGGCCGGAGTTCGTCATGCTATCCTCGCTCGCCAGCCCCGCCCGGTACCGCTCGCCGCCGGCGGGATTGCCGCAAAATCGAGACCAGCGTCTTCGTCCTCCGACACGAAAAGGAACAAAGGTTCCCTCGCGCGTCGCAACCGCGCTGCCGCCGGAACGCATGTTTTCGCCGATGCTTGAAAGGGATGTCGCCACGAACCGGCGTCTTGTTGGAGAGAGTTATGAGATTGATCACCACAGCCCTTGTGAGCGCGACGCTTGCCATTGCGGCCCCCTGCGCGACAAGCGCGCACGCCGAGCCGGTCGGTCAGCGCGTGCGGAATCTCGACTATCGGATCGATATGGGTGTCCGCAACGGGTCGCTCACCAGGGCCGAAGCGTCCCGGTTACGCACGCGCCTCGCCAATGTGCGGCGCCTGGAGTGGCGGTATCGCCGCAACGGGCTGAGCACTTGGGAACGGCGCGACCTGAACCGGCGCTATGACGCCCTGAGCCGGGCGGTACGGATCCAGCGCCATGATCGCCAGACGCGCTGGAATCATCGCTGACAAGGGGGCCGCCAGGCGCGGCTTTCCGGCCGCGCCCGGCTTGCCGAAGGCCGACAGGACTCAGGGGATTTCGGGTTCAGATCAGCGGAAGCGCCTCGCGCTCGAAGCGCGGATTGCCGGCGAGCGCGCGCGCCCGGGCAGGGTCATGAAGCGTCGCGCGTCCTTCGCGCAGCTCGAGCACCCCGGTCCTCTCCAGGTTGGCGAGCACGCGCCGCAAATGAAGCGGCGTGAGCCCGAGCGCTGCCGCAACCTGCTTGCGATTGAGGGGCAGGCGAAACGATCCTTCGCGCGCGAGCTTGCGCCGCCGCAACGCGTCATGGATGGCAAGAAGGAAATGGCACAGATTGCCGGTGGCGCTGAGCGTCGTCGCCGCGAGCTGGCGGTCCTCGGCGTCAAGCCGCGCGAGCGCCTGGATTCGGGTCAGGCGCTCGGCCAGCATCGGCCGATCAAGCAGCTCGCGCCACCGCGTCGGGTTGAATTGGCAATAGGTGATATCGGTCAGCGCCTGGAAGCGAAGCGCGCCGCGATTGGCGAACACAGTCTCGAGGCCGACCAGGTCGCCTGGCAAGGTGATGCCGAGGATTCCATCCTGCGACGAGCGCCCCCCGGCCAGGCGCAGCGCCCAGCCGGAATAGAGCGTGAGCAGCAGTGGCCGGTCGGCGTCGCCGTCGATGCTTTCGCCGGCGCGCAGCGATCCGCGGCCGAGCTTGAACAGGGTCATGAAGGCAGCGTCGCTGTCGCTATGGCCGGCGAAACCGACGCCGCTTCGGTGCCGGCATTCGGAGCAGGGAATCCAGTCGGGCTGAGTCATGACGGACACCCATTCGGTATAATCCGGACGCGGCGGAAGGTACAAATGTTCCCTTGCGCCGGATTTCGGGTCGATAGGCTTACGGGTTCGGTTCTAGCGACGTTTTCGACATGGCGGACGGTTCGATGAAGATCGCGATCAGCGGCGCGGGCGTCGCGGGGCCGACCCTGGCCTATTGGCTGACCCGGGCCGGCCATCGTCCGACCCTGATCGAGCAGGGGCCGCAGATGCGTAGCGGCGGCTATGTGATCGACTTCTGGGGCCATGGCTACACGATCGCCGAGCGCATGGGCGCACTGCCCTCGGTGTGCGCCTCGGGCTATGGGGTCGAGGAGGTTCGCTTCGTAAATCGCCGCGGCCGCACGGTCGGCGGTTTCGACGTCGAGGTGTTTCGCGCCGTGACCGACGGACGGTTCACCAGCCTCCCGCGCGGCGACCTGGCCGCGGCACTGTATCAGGCGCTCGGTCGTGACGCCGAGGCGCTTTTCGGCACGACCATCGTCTCCCTGGCCGAACACCGGACCGCTGTGCGCGTTGGCCTTTCCAATGGCGACGAGCGCGAGTTCGATCTCGTGATCGGCGCGGACGGCCTGCATTCCGCCGTGCGGGCGCTGGCGTTCGGAGAGGAAGAGCAATTCGCGCGCGACCTGGGCTATCATGTCGCTGCGTTCGAGGCGGTCGGCTATGCGCCGCGCGACGAGCTTGTCTATGTCAGCCATACCGAGCCCGGCCGGCAGATCTCGAGATTCACCGAGCGCGGTGACCGCACGCTCTTCCTGTTCGTGCTGGCTGACCGCTGGTTGGCCGGCGTCGAACCGCGAACGCTGGAGGAGCGCAAACGGGCACTGATGTATGCCTGCAGGGGCATGGGATGGGAATGGCCGGGCATTGCCGACTGCCTCGCTGCGACCGACCAGCTCTATTTCGACACAGTCCGCCAGATTCATATGCCGGCCTGGTCGAAGGGGCGGGTCGCGCTTGTCGGTGACGCCGCGGCGGCCGTCTCGCTTCTCGCCGGCGAAGGCGCCGGACTGGGGATGCTCGAAGCCTTTGTACTCGCCGGGGAACTGGCTGCCAGCGGCGGGGCGCATCGCGCCGCCTTCGTTGCCTATGAGGCGCGGCTGCGCGCCTTCATCAGCCAGAAGCAGCAGGCCGCCCATAAATTCGCGGGATTCTTCGCGCCCCGCACGGCGCCCGGCCTATGGATTCGAAATCAGGTGACCCGGCTATTCAGCGTACCGGCGATCGCCAAATGGCTGGTGCTCAGCGACCTTCGCGACGATCTGCCGCTTCCCGACTATCCTTTCGGTCGACCGGGGAGGCGATAGCCGATCTGCGACCCCCCGCGCACTCACCCCGCGATGCCCATGTCGCGCGTCGCGCGGGAGGAGAGGGCCATACGTCATGCCGAATACATTATCCGTCCTGTTCGCGGTCCGCTCCCTGCCCTTCGGCTGCGATGCGGCCGAGCGGAAAGCGGATTTCAACTCTCAGGCCCGGATGATTGTCCGACAGGATCATCGCGCCATGATGGACCCTGCACACCGCGTCGACGATGCTGAGGCCGAGCCCGTTTCCCCCACTCGGGCGGCTTTCGTCGAGGCGGCGGAAACGGCCGAGCACCACCTGACGGTGCGCCGCGGGAATTCCCGGGCCATTGTCTGCGACCACCAGGCGAGCCCAATCGTCGTCGAGATCGAGCGCGACGCGGATCTTCCCGCCGCTCGGCGTGAACTTCACCGCGTTGTCGAGGAGATTCGCGACCAGCCTGCCGATCAGGGAGCGCGATCCCCGGATCATTGCCGGGACGAGCTGTGCGGCCAGGTCAATCCCCTTCTCCTCGGCGAGCGGCTCGTACAGCTCAAGCGCCTCCGCGACGATCGCGTCCAGCGCCACAGGAGCAAAGGCCTCGCCGCCGGCTGCCTCGACGCGCGCGAGGCTCAGCATGTCCTCGATCAGCTGGAGCAGGGCATCGAGGTCGATCCGGGTTTCAGCGACCGCCTGGCGCAGGCGCTCCTTGTCACCGTTCCCCATTTCCGCAAGTTCCAGCCGGGCGCGGATTCTGGTCAGCGGCGTCTTCAAATCATGCGCCATCCCGTCGGTCGCGGCGCGCAGCGATCCGAACAGCCGCTCGACCTCGGCAAAGGTGCGGTTGATCGTGTCGGCGAGGTGATCATATTCGTCGCCCCGTGACGAGACCGGGACGCGCTCGGACATAGCGCCGGCGAGGAAGCGTTGCCCCACCGCCGAGACCTGCTCGACAAAGGCGAGTCCGCGCCGGCTGTAGAGCCAGCCGAACAACAGCCCGAGCGCGCCGGTCGCGAGCAGGGTCCAGAGCAGCGCCGAAATATAGCGCTCGCGCAGCGCCGCGCGCTCGTCGGCGAAATCGCCGACCAGCAGCCGGAACCCGTTGTCGAGCACGACCGCGCGCGCCTCCACCGACCGCCGGCTGCTGCCGCCGCGCGTGTTGGTGACGGCGGTGTCGAAGCGGTAGAAGCCGGACCGCTCGATGTCGGCCGGCCAGCCCAGAAGGTTGCCCGCGATCGGCGTTCCGTCCGGCAAGGTGAGAAGATAGAAGAATTCATGGATGCGCGGCACCGTAAGCTGGCGCTGGATTGCCTGGGCCACGCCCGCGGCGCCATCGGTGCGATAGCGTTCGACCAGGCCGCTTGCCTCGTCATCGACGACCGCTTCGCGCCGTGCGGCGATCGTCCGGGTGGTCTGGACATATTGCAGCGTCAGGGCGACGCTCGTCGCGACCAGCGCGATCAGGGTGATCCACAGCGCGCCGCGCCATGCGGCGCTGCGCATCACGGGGCGGTCAAACCGCATCGAGCCGGTAACCGGCGCCGCGAACCGTGCGGATCATGGCGGGCTCGCCCGGGCCGTCGATCTTGGCGCGCAACCGGCTGATATGAACGTCGATGACATTGGTGCCGGGGTTGAAATCATAGTCCCAGATCGCCTCTGTCAGCATGGTCCGCGTCACCACCTGCCCGGCATGGCGCATCAGATAGTCGAGCAGCTGGAATTCCTTGTTGAGAAGCTCGATTACGCGGTCGCCGCGCCGGGCGCGCCGGCCGAGAAGATCGAGCGTCAGGTGCCCGACGGTGAGCGTCGTGGCGCCCGGGGGCTCGCCGCGCCGCCGCACGATCGCGTCGAGGCGCGCCAGCAGCTCCTGGAAGGAAAAGGGCTTGGGCAGATAGTCGTCGCCGCCGGCGCGCAGGCCCGCGACGCGGTCGCCGACCTCGCCGAGCGCCGACAGGAGGAGGACCGGTGTCCGGTTGCCCTGGGCGCGAAGCGCCTGAAGCACCGCCAGGCCGTCGAGATGCGGCAGGTTGCGGTCGAGGATGATGGCGTCATAGTCATGGGTCAGCGCGGCGGTCAGTCCTTCAACCCCGTCCCGCGCCAGGTCGCAGCCATGGCCGAGCTCGGCGAGCCCGCGACGCACATAATCGCCGGTCTGGACATCATCCTCGACAAGAAGCAGCTTCACGCCCGGAACATACCTCCTGTCGGAAGAGCGGCGGCGAAGCGGCCGTTCCGGCCCGCGCCGGTGATCAGCTATTATGCTCGCTGCCGATGCGGAGTTCCAGATCAACCTCATGTCCGTCGCGCACGACCTTGATCGGCACGCGCGAACCGACATGCGCATCGGCGACCATCCGGGCAAACGCCCGGCTATCCTTGACCGGCTTGCCGTCGAAGTCGCGCACGATATCGCCGCGTTTGAGGCCGGAGAGCGCGGCGGGCGTATCGATACCGACATCGGAGACAAGCGCGCCGTCGGTGCTCTTCAGCTGCATGGCATCAGCGATCTCGGGCGTCACTTTCTGCAGCGTGACTCCGATATGGCCATAGGCGATGCTGCCATGGGCGATGATCTGCTCGGCGACATGGCGTGCCATTGCCTCGGGGATGGCGAAGCCGATGCCGACATTGCCGCCGGAAGGCGAGAATATCGCTGTGTTCACGCCCACCACGCGGCCATCGCCATCGAACAGCGGGCCGCCTGAATTGCCCGAATTGATCGCCGCATCGACCTGCAGGAAATCGTCATAGGGCCCCTCGCCGATGTCGCGGCTGCGCGCCGAGACGATGCCGGCGGTCACCGTGTTGCCGAGCCCGAACGGGCTGCCCACGGCGAAGACGCTGTCGCCGACCCGGACATGATCGCTGTCACCCCATTGGATCGGCCTGAAGTCGCCGCCTCCTTCGATCTTCACGACGGCGACGTCCGTCTTGCTGTCCTTGCCGAGCACACGACCGGTATATTCCTTGCCGTTGCTGAGCTGCACCTTCACCTCGGTTGCCCCGTCCACGACATGATTGTTGGTCAGGACGATGCCGGAGCGGTCGATGATGAAGCCCGAGCCGAGCGCGCCCTGAAGCGGCTCCTGTCCCCGGAAATGCTGCCCCGGCGCGAACTGGAAGCCGAAGAATCGGCGAAGCTGATCATCGATTCCGCCCTGCCCCATATCGTCGTCGCCATCGCCGAACGGCGTCGCGAGATGCTGGACCTCGGCATGCTTCATCACCCTGATCTGGACGACGCTTGGCCCCACCGCCTCAACCATGTCGGCGAGGCGGTGGAGCCGGCCATCCCGCAGGGGGGCGACTGCGGGGGCAACGATCGAGGGGGAGGAATTCGCCGCCTGGTTCAGCGCGAGCGCGCCGGTCGCCCCGGCGCCCGCGCTTCCGGCGAGCAGGAGCGCGACCAGGCCTGGCCGCGCGATGAATTGCTTGATGGATGCCATGGCTGCACCTGAATGATGGACTGACAGGCCCGTCCCTACCCCGCGAACCGCACCTCAACCTGTTGCCGGCATGAATAATATTTAAGGATCGCCGTCGGCGCCGCGAAGGGCGGTGGCGCGACCCGGGACGACCTTCATCGAGCGGTATCGCACCTTGCGCTTCTTTCGGCGCCCGGTGCCCGACGCTCTTGAGCCTGAATCCAGGGGACGCTGCCCAGCCGGCCTATTCGGCGGGCGCGCCGGTCGCCGCGGCGACGAGGCAGATCAGGCCGATTCCGACGAACCCGGCCCGGAGCGCCCAGCCTCCCTTGCCGGTCCTGATCGAGACCAGCGCAGCGAGGGCACATTGCAATGCGTAGAAGAGCGCGAAGGCCCGGGACGACAGGGCGACGACCTGGAAGGGGTCGGTCAGCCAGACAACCGCGATGGCGAGCCCGCCGGCGATCGCGAAGGCAGCGGGAACGCTGAGCTTGCGCCGCGACACCTCGTTCATCAATCCGCCCGACCCGATCGAATCCGCAACCGCCGCGCTCAGCTGGCTCGAGAGCGCGCCGATCAGCACGAAGATTCCGAGCGGGGCCGCGACCATCCGCATGATGTCGAGAATGCCGGCCACCCCTTCGGCCTTAGCCGCGACCCCCAGAAAGGGCGTCAGCAGCGCGAGGAAGGAGAGATAGATGACCGAGGCGATCCACTGGGCGTTCCGCATCGTCCTGACCCGGACCGCCTGGCCATAGGCATGGCCGAGATAGCGCGACGTCTCGAATCCCTGCACCGTGATCAGCAGCCCGAGCAGCATCGGCACGCTTGACCAGGAGATCCGGGCCGGCGGCACCGCTGCAGTCACGCCGAGATGCATCAGCCACCAGCAGGCCAGGCCCGACAGCAGGCCGGCAATGATGCCGATCTTGATCGAGACGGTGCCGTGCGCGACATGCTCGACGCGGCGAATGCTGCCGCCGAACGCGAGCAGGGTCAGCCCGGCGATGATCGCCGTCACGCCGATATTCGAGACAAGCCGGTGCGCGCTTTCCGGCACTGAAAGGGGTTTCATCGCGAATTCGGCGAGCAGCTTCAGATAATAGGCAACCGACACGGCATAGGCGCCCGACAGGACAAGCTGGGTCACGCGGGCGAGCCATACCACGCTGTCGTGGAAATGCCGGTCGGCGAGATAGTTCTCGACATGGACGATGTTCCACCGGATCACCGCGCCGACGCCATAGGCCAGAAGCAGCAGCGCAGCCATTGCCCAAAAGGCCGCACCGCCAAACTCGCGCGCGAGCAACGGGCCCGAGATCAGGAATCCGCTCCCGATGATCGAGGCAAGCGGCGTCACGGTTGCCGCCCAGCCTTCCGACCGTGCGAAGCGCCCGAAACTCAGGCCCGCGGCAATGATCAGGGCGACGGCGATGGCGACGATGGTGATCAGCAACGCGGAACTCCTTCCGGACGCAACCGCGCCGATCTTCTCCTATGGCATGGTCGAATCGGCCTGTCGTCCCGCACCGTTCCTGCGGGCAAGCCAGGCGAGCAACCGCGCGATGCTGCCGCCCTGGACGATGACCGAGAACAGGACGACGATATAGGTGGCGGCGAGCGCGATCGAGCGCGCCGGGCCATCCGGCAGGCCGAGCGCCAGCGCGACCGAGATGCCGCCGCGCAGCCCGCCCCAGATCAAAGTCGGCAGCGCGAGCGGGCCGAGCGTCAGAAACGGCCGCATCACCGTCAGCGGCCCGATGACCGAAGCGGCGCGTGCGAGGAGCACGAGCGGGATTGCCGCCACGCCAAGCACGATCAGGCGCGGATCGGCCGGAATGGTCACCACTTCGAGGCCGATCAGCACGAACAGCACTGCGTTCAATATGTCGTCGACCAGCGCCCAGAATTTGAGAATATAGTCGCGTGTCGTGTCGCTCATCGCAGTCGCGACGCCTTCGTTGCCGATCAGCAGGCCGGCCACCGCCATGGCGACTGGGCCGCTGACATGAATCCAGCTCGCCAGCGTATAGCCGCCCATCACGATCGCGAGGCTGATCAGGACCTCGAGCTTGTAGTCGTCGATCGAGCGCATCGCGCGGTACCCGATCCAGCCGGTCGCCAGCCCGAGCAGCACTCCGCCTCCCGCTTCGACGAGGAACAGATGCGCCGCATGGCCGGCCGAGAAGGGCTCGGTGCCGAGCGCGGTCGCAAGGATGATCGTGAAGACGACAACCCCGACCCCGTCATTGAACAGGCTTTCGCCCGCGACCGTCGCCTCGAGCGTCGGCGAGACCTTCGCGCGCTGGAGCACCCCCATCACTGCGACCGGATCGGTCGGGCTGATCAGCGCGCCGAAGACCAGGCACCAGACCAGCGGCACCTCCAGTCCGAGCAGGTCGGCGACCAGCCTGAACCCGGCGCCGATCAATACCGTCGACAGCAGCACGCCCACCGTGCTCAGGATGATGATCGGCCAGCCGCCGCGTTTCATGTCATGCCAGTCGACATGCAATGCGCCCGCGAACAGCAGGAAGGACAGCATGCCGTTCATCAGCGTTTCGTGGAAATCGATATTGGCGATGAACGAGACGATCTCGGCGCCGATGCCGCTCGACGGGATCAGCAGGTCGATGCCGACGACGATCAGCGACGCGACCGCGCCCATTACCGTCAGCCCCACTGACTGGGGCAGCTTCAGGAAGCGGTGATTGATATAGCCGAGGACCGCGGAGAGCACGATCAATATGGCGGCCGCGTTGAACGGCGTGATGACGAGACCATGGATCATGGCGTGGCGTCCTGCTGCGCGGCGGAAAGAGCGAAGCTGTCGCCCGCCGCCGGGACTCCGACGGTCTGAATCCCCTGCGCGCGCACCAATGCCGCGACCGCCAGCGCGCGCCGCGCGGCAAGCGACGGCTTTTCGGGCGCCGGCCCGGCCGGAAGGCCCGGGATCGCCAGCGCGGGAATGTTCCAGCGCATAGCTTCCCAGATCGAGAGCTGCACCGATTGCTTGCCGGGATCGTCAAGCGTATCGGCATCGGGCGCAAAGCCGATCGTCGGGAAGCGCGAAAGCGGCGGCACAATCCTGATCTCCCAGCCAGGCGCGGCAGCCGCCATCCGTTGCTCGAGTGCGCGATATGTTGCTCCGGTGGCGCCGGGAAGCGTTATGGCGGTTGCCGTCATCCGGTGATGTTCGCGATCGATCGTCACCGCATCAGCCGTGACTCCGGCGCCGAGCGCGACAAGCGAAGCAAGCGCGCGAACCTCCGCATCTTCTGCCGCAGTCGCCGCCGATGCCTGTTGCAGTTCGGCACGCTGCGCGTCGGTCGCGCTCGCGCCGGGATCGAGCAGGATCTGGTCGACCTGCAGCCTGACCGGCCGCCCGAGGCGTGCCGCCAGTGCTTTTTGCAATGCGGTGCTGTCCCGCGCCGCCGTGCGCGGTGCGATCACCACCGACCGGATCGAGATCGGGTCGCGATCGAAGGCGATGTCGAGCTGGGTCACCCGGGCCTGGGCGCCAAACCGGTCGCCGAGGAACGAACGCACCTGGCTCGCGGTAACGGTCTCGCTGGCGATGCGGCTGAGCGACAAGCCGAGCGGGATCGACATGCCGACAAAGACGATCGTCAGGACGATGGTCTGGGTCCAGCTCTGCTGGCTCGAGAGGAAATGCCCGAAGCCGTAGAAGCGCGCCATGACGGTCGCCGCCAGCGCGATCGTCAGCAGGTTGGTGACGAACAGGGCGAAGGAGCCGGCGAGCACCGGCATGTTCCAGGTCGCGAGACCGAAGCCGACGACCGCCAGCGGCGGCATCAGGGCAGTGGCGATCGCGACCCCGACGATCGTCTCGCCGCGCCCGCGAATGATCGCAAAGGTGCCGGCGAGGGCGGCGAACAGGGCGACGAGCAGATCGAACAGATTGGGACGGGTGCGCGCGAGGATCTCGGCGGTCGGCGCCTTGAGCGGCGAGGCGATCACGATCAGCGCTGTGAACGCGACCGCCGCGAACGAGCCGAAGACCAATGCGGTCAAGGATCGGCGCGCCTCGCGGAAGTCGAACAGCGCAAGGCTGAAGCCCAGGCCGAGGATTGGTCCCATCAGCGGCGATATCAGCATCGCGCCGATCACCACCGCCGGCGAAGACAGCAACAGACCGAGCACGGCGATTCCCGCCGACATGGTCGTCATGAACGCGTAGCGCGGCGACCAGCCGCTCTCGTCCCTGATCCGCTCCACCACCTCGCCGTGATGAACCGAGCCGACCACCGCGCGGCGCCACCATCGGTACAGCATCGAGCGCTGCCAGTGCCGTTCGTCAGGATTGTCGGAGACGTCGGTCGCCATCGGAATGCCTTTCCTTGACCTTGTTGCCGGAAGGCGATGGTGACCTTGCCGATTGACCAGTCCGCAGACGTGCGATTTGCCGGGCCCTAGCGCTTACGGTTCTTGAGCCCGATCGCAACCAGGATCAGCGCGAACGCCAAAAGCCGGAGCAAATACAGCCAGCTGCGCTCCTCCGCCGGCACGTTCGAAAAGACAAGTAAAGCCTGGTTCAGCGCCAGCAGCCAGAATGACACGGCAAAGGCCAGAAACAGCGTGTCGCGGGTTCGCCGCCAGAACCGGAGGAAAAACAGGCCGGCCAGCAGGAAACCGGCGACAACGAAGCCCGAGAGGAAGGGGACCAGCATGGATTACTCCTTCAGGTCCCAGGTGAACCCGAACAGCAGCACGGTCAGGGCGGCGGCCGAGAAAGCGAGCCGGGTGACCTGGAGATCGATATCGGGCAGGACAAGCAGATCAATCACCACCATAAGATTGTTGCCGGCGAGCAGGACGAAGCAGATCGCGCTCCACAGCAGAAAACGGATACCCGTTCGAAGATAGCTTCGGGCGAGCAGAAGGGCGCAGGCGCTGCTCGTGCCGAAGCAGAGAAGATAGACGGCTGTCGGAAAAGCTTCGGACACTAGTCCCTCCTCAGTCTGAACGCCTCGGCGAATGCCGAGATGTCGCCGGCAGGCGGCGAGACAATGAGACGCCGGACCGCATCTGGCTTTTTCGCATAGAGCAGCGCGGTCTCCCCGATCAGCCATTCGAGACTCTCGCTTGCGGGCCAGTAGCGCGCCCGCTGCCCATCCTCGACGATCACCATGCCACCGGTGAGGAGGTTGTCGAGGCTGGTGCCGATGACCGCATCGCTCGCCCGGAAAGCCTCGACGAGTTCGGTCCGTGACCAGGACCTGTCTGCGTGGCGCTTCAGATACAGCAACAGTTCGAGCGCCCAGACTGAGCGGAAATGGCTGCGTATGAAGCCGGCAAGTTCTGCACTGGCGGGCATGGCTGTCTTCTAGGGACTTGGACGCATATCGCAACCGGTTGGGAGCGGCAGACCGGCAAAAGCCTTGAAAATCGGCCGTCCCGAACGACGTCATTTTGAAGCCGGCGCCGTGATCGGCGTCCCGTGACCCATGTCGCCGAGCGCTCTCCCGGCAGGTGATGCAATGGCGCGGCGGCGGTGTGCCACTGGCCGGCACCACCGTGCGATCGTCCGGCCGAGGGCTGTCCCCATCTGCCCGTCAATCCGCGGCCGATGCTAGTCCCGAGGGCATGAGTAACTGGCGCCGACCGCTCCGGCAGGCTAGGCGCCGCTGCATGAAGATACGGATCAACCGGCGCTGGCGAGTCCTGTTTCGCCGCCATGGACCGGCCTCCGCCGTCTGGCGGCGCCGGATGGCGATGGGCAGCGGCGCGATCTCGATCGGCCTGGTGGCGCTCCTCTTCGCGCATCTGGCGGATGCGGCGAGCACCCTGTTCGGACAGATAGTCCATACGCGGAAATGGCTGCCGCTGATCGTGACGCCGCTGGGCTTTGCCGCCATTGCCTGGGTCACGCGACGGGTCGCGCCCGAGGCGGCCGGTTCGGGTATCCCGCAGGTCATCGCGGCGGCCCAGGATCCGGGTCGGGCAGACCGTGTGCTGATCTCCATAAAGGCCGCCCTGCTCAAATGCGGCTTCACAATCGCTGCCCTGCTGTGCGGCGCCTCGGTTGGACGCGAGGGCCCGACCGTCCAGATATCGGCGGCGATCCTGAGCTTCCATCACCGGATCCTGCGGGTGCCGATCCGGAGCTCGATGATCATCGCGGGCGGCGCCGCGGGTGTCGCCGCAGCGTTCAACACGCCGCTCGCGGGCGTGACGTTCGCGATTGAGGAGTTGGCCGATGCCTATGAGCAGCGCGTCGCGCTGCTCGTCATGACGACGATCCTGATCGCCGGCATGGTCAGCCTCGGGCTGGCCGGAGACTATGTCTATTTCGGCGCGGTCGGCGAGACGTTGAAGGCGGGCGCCGTGCTCCGCGTCGCGCCGGTCGCAGGCGTGCTCGGTGGCCTCACCGGCGGCCTGTTCGCGCGCGCCCTGCTTGGCATGGGCGCCGCGCGGGACCGCTGGCTGCCCTGGCTGAGCGGCCGGCCGGTCATCTGGGCGCTGGGTTGCGGCGTGATCGTCGCTGCGCTCGGCGTGCTGACCGGCCTGACCTGGGGGACCGGCTATGCGGCGGCCCGGGCGATCATCGACGGCACCAACGCGCCTTACTGGTTCGGGCCGGCAAAATTCGCGACGACCCTGGCCACCGCTTCGTCGGGCATGCCGGGCGGCATCTTCGCCCCCTCGCTCGCAACCGGCGCCGGCTTCGGCGCACTGCTCAGGCCCCTGTTCCCCGGCGATCCCGGCGGCGCCGTCGTGCTGCTCGGCATGGTCGCCTATTTCACGGGCGTGGTCCGGGCGCCGCTCACCGCCGTCATCATCATCGTCGAGGCGACAGCGAGCCGAGGCCTGATCCTGCCTCTGTTCCTGGCGGCGCTGATCGCCCATGCCGTCTCGGCTCTGGTCTGCAAGGAGCGCCTCTATCACGGCCTCGCCAGGCCCTGGCGTTCGGCACTGCGCGAAGCCGAACCGGAGGCGCGGCCGGCCGGCGACTGAGCCGGGCGGTGCCGGGATTCAGGCGTCGCCGGGCCGCACACCGTTGATGAGCTGGGAGACCGCGGTCACGATCTGAGCGACGGCGAACGGCTTGGCGACGAGGATGCTTTCGGGGACACCGTGCGCGGTCCACTCGTCCCCGCTGTGACCGGTCATATAGACTACGGGCAGGTGCGCGACGGTTTCGCGCGCAAGCCGCGCGACGTCCCAGCCTGTCAGCTTGCCCGGTGCCAGATCGATGTCGCTCACCAGTGCATTGAATTCGGTGCCGCGGCGCTGGATTGCCTCGATCGCTTCCTCGGCGCCCGCCGCTGCCAGGACGGCGTATCCGGCCTCGACCAGGGCATCTTCAACCAGGGTGAGAATGAGGGGCTCATCTTCGACGACCAGCACAAGCACTGTGTTGTTCATGATTTCTCCGTTTCGATTCCGTGACAACGTTTCGAAACGTTGCTGTTGCGCGGGTCGCCCGCGATTGCTGCTGGTCGAGCATCGCGGCCGAATTCCATGAAGGTCCGGGATCAAAGGCGCCGAGGTCCGGACAGATGTTCCATCAGCTGCCGGCACCCGGGGTCAGGGGGGAATAGCCCGCGTCAGACGACATCAGGCTTCGAGCGAAAATCCGCGCGGGACGATTCATCAGCGCGGCAGGGCGACTCCGCATCGAGCTTTTCGCCCCCGAGGCGCCCGCGGCGCGCGCGCCATTCGCTGCCCTCGAGCCAGCACATCATGGTGAACACGGCGCTGAACAACAGGATGATCTGAACGAAGGAAGAGCCGAGCCGGTGGCGCAGCAGAATAAGGCCCAGGAAAAAGACGAGCAGCGGGCCCCATTCGGGATGCCGGACCAGCTTGAACGCTGACCAGGCCAGCCAGCACACGAGAACTGACGCGCAAATCGCCGCCAGCAGCGCGCCGAGCGTTTGCGCTATGAGCGCGAGCATGAACATCGCGACACCTCTCCCGCGCATTCGGGACATGCGGCGCGCGGACTCCGCTTTGACTTACCAGTCTTGATAATTTATATCGGCTCCCGATATAAGTCAAGGAAGATTCCATTCGACGATGCCGGCCCTGACGGCACGTCGCCCGGTCCGCGACGGCCCGGGTGAACGGACATTTTCCGGAAGGAAAATGATGCAATGCTTTCCTATCTTGTCATGCTCGGCGCCTGCGCTGTGGTCCTGCTGGTGCGGCGGCGGCGTGAGCGCCTGGTGAAATCCCGCGGCATGTCCGGCGTTCCCGAGCCCGGCCGCGGTGTCGCCGGCGAAGCCGCGACGGCGATGGAGGATCTCGCGCGTCAGCTGATCGGCAAGGACGGGCCCTTGAATGGCCGACCGGCCGACGAGCCGGATCATGGGACCGGCTTATCCCGCGATCCGAAATAGGGGTCGCAGTCCGCGGATCGATCTGGCACGTCAGCACAGCGTTGAACGAGCAAATGCGGCGCAATGGACAAGGACCTTCAAGTGCGGGCGAGGGTCTGTCGCGTCCGGTCAGATCAGCCCGCGTGAAAGGTTTTTGCGGCCATGCCTTCCCTGGCTGAGACGGAACCCGGCGACGCAGTCCTGACGCAGGTCGATTATGAGACCTTGGCCGCCTTCCGCTATGAGCTGCGCCGGTTCCTCAGATTCAGCGAGGAGGCAGCGAAGCTGCTCGGGATGACGCCGCTGCAGCACCAGGCCCTGCTCGCGATCCGTGCCGCCGCGACTCAATCCATGTCGGTCGGCGAACTCGCCGAGCAGCTCTTCGTCCAGCCACACAGCGCGAGCGAACTGGCGGATCGGCTGGTTGCGCTTGACCTGCTGGCCCGGGAAGTGGCGGATGACGACCGCCGTCGCGTGTGCCTGAAGCTCACGCCTGCAGCCCTGGATCGCCTGGCGCGCATGTCGGCGACCCACCGCGCGGAAGTGGTGCGGATTCGCGGTACGCTGACCGGCCTTCTTGAAAGGCTGGGCTGAGCCGGCCCCCGGTGTTGGCGGCGCGACATATCGCAGCCGGAAGGCGCCTATTGTCTCGAAAGAACATATTGGCGCAGATTCTCGCGCCGGTTGAGGCGGTGCGCGCCGACCGCAATTCCCGTGACCGCGCTGAAGATCAGAAAGACGAAGCTCGCCATGGCGATCGCCAGCCGCCGATTCTTGCCGCGGGTCATCGCCCGCAACGCTGCGGCGGATTCGGGATAGAGCAGGATCGCTGAATTCGACGGCGACCAGCGCTTGCGCTTCTCATCCATGCGCGTCTCGTGGCGGCCCCAGAGATCGATGACCATGATCAAGGCCAGCAGCGACAGGAAGCCGCTTGGAATCCAGAGGAAGAATCCGCCACGCCCTTCATCGGCGATCGGTGCCAGCACGCCGAGGCGCAGCGCGACTCCATAAGCCGGATAGAGGATCGTCGTCTTGACCGTGAGATAGGCGCCGAGCGCGATCTGGCTGAGGACAGCGAGCCAGATCAGCATCAGCCGGGTGCCGTAGCTCGCGCCATGGGGCGCAGGCCGCCGGGCGAACACCCTGCTCCAGAAGAGCAGGCCCGTGAGCAGCAGGCTCAGGTGCATCGCGTACCCGGCTGCGGGTGCCGAAAGGGCCGTGCCCTGCGCGGCGGGAAGCTCCCAGAAATAGAGGGTGCCGATATAGAGCGCCAAAGCAACGAAGGGCTGGCCAAGGTACTGCCAGATCCGCCGGCTTGCAGGCGCGGACAGGCCCGGCGCGAGTGCCTTGCGCCGTACCGGATCAGGCAGGCCGGCGATGAGCAAGCCGATCGGCCGCGCAAGCAGCAGCAGAATCGGGGCGACGATGCGGGCGATCATGAAACCGATCTGGTGCACATAGAAAAGCTGGTGCGCCCATGTTTCGAACGGCCATTCGACCGAGATCAGCAGGAGGGCGAGGCCGGCCGCGAACGCCGCGTGGCGGACGGGCCCGACGGGCTGCCCGGCATCGGCGCGGCGCATTGCACCCCGTACATAGGTCAATGCCGCAAGCAGCACCGGCAGTGCGGCTGCCACGAAAAATCCCGGGCCTG
>Ga0068858_100000815_pt1 | contig 32512 bp, 31 predicted proteins | sample KBSSwiS12_FD_66589 | JGI IMG/M metagenome (GOLD analysis project Ga0068858, IMG submission 66589) | Switchgrass rhizosphere microbial communities from Kellogg Biological Station, Michigan, USA - KBS Switchgrass S1-2 | ecosystem: Host-associated > Plants > Roots > Rhizosphere > Soil ... | reverse complement strand
CGGAGCGAGCGACATAGCCTCCTGCGAGGCGATTGATCGGGTTGGCCACGGCGCCGAGGACATTGGCCGTGACGTTCTGGACCGGGTGCTGCTGGGCGAACGCGTTGGTGGCGTTGGCCTCGGTGCCTCTGACCGCGCTGAACGCCTCGCGCATCCCGTAGCCACTGTCGGGCTGGCCGGTCAGGTGGGCGAAGGCGTTGTGCAGCCCCGTCTCCGCCGCAGCGCCGAGGGCGTCGAGATTGCCGGCGGCGTTGAAGGCGAAGCCGTTGTTGAGCGAGCGAACAATCCCCGGCGTCGAGGCCGCGCGCTTGGCTGCGTCGGCATTGGCCCGCTGCTGGGCCGCCGAGACTTGCGGCCGGACGCCACCCCTGGTTGGCTGGCCGCTCAGATGTCCAATGATCTCGGCGTCCGAGTAGCCTTCCCGCCGCGCGCCGACCACGTCGAACTTCGACTGAGACCCGAGGTAATCGGCAATCTCCGCGTCCGAGTAGCCTTCGGCGCGCGCGCCCTGAAGGTCAAAGGCCATGCTATCGCCCTCCGAATGAGGCGAGCGAGCGACGGCGCGGCCCCGGCGACGCTGGGGCGCCTGGCTGGCTCGACGGCTGCTGTCCGGGCGGCACGACGCCGTTCCGCAACTGCCCCGTGAGCGCCGCTTCCTGATCCGTCAGCGCCTTGGAGCGGTTGGCCATCTCGCGCTTCATCACGCCGATGACGCCTTGCAACTGCGGCAAGGTCTGCGCGGTGCTCAGCCGGCGGTAGGCCTCGGCTCGTGCGCTATCGGTCAGCGCCGCACCGCTTGTCCCGGTGGAGGTGGTCATCACCTTGGCGTACTCGTCCGCAACCGTGTGGAGCGCTACATCGAACTTCGCGACGTCCGGATCGCCTGCGAGGTTCTTGCGGCCGGCGTTGATCCAGCGGTTGAACACCGGAACGCCCGTGGGGCCAACGCCCCGCGGCGCCAGCGACAGCGCAATGTCGGCGTTGGCCAGGACGGTGTTTTCCGAGGCGTTGACCAGCGCCTTGACCTTGCTGATCTGCCCAAGCGAGCCCTGCGTCACCTTGAACTGCGCCATGCCGGTCACCCAGTCTTCCGGCTTGATCCCGTACTGCCGGGTGAGCTGGGCGGCGCGGTTCATCACCTTGCGCTTGTCGGCCGCGGCCTGCTTGCCCGCGCCCATCGGCGGGAGTTGGCCGGTCATCGCATAGCGCATGGCGTTCTGGTCAATCGCCTCGGGCGTCAGCGCCTCCTCCGCGCCCTCACCGGCAAAGCTGGGATCGGTCTTGCGGTCGCCAGTCGCGCTGTTGACGAGCGCGCCCTTGCCGTCGGGCTGCCACTGCGGCCGCGCTTGCGAGACGAGATGATAGCCGGGGATGCGCGGCGGGGGCGGCGTCGAACCGTTCGCCGCCACCTGATAGGGCGAAACACCGCCGGTGACGGCGTTGGCGTAGGCGCGGGTCTTCGGCCCCCAGATCTTCTGATCCGGGCCTCCGTGGTAATAGGAGGCGGCCTGATAGAGGTCCCCGCCGTAGCGCTGCAGGCCCTCGTCAAAGTAGGCGCGGCCGAGCTTGTCCTGGTAGGCCAGAGCAGCAGGGCTGTTGCCCCGCATCAGGTCCGGCCGCCAAGCGACGCCCAGCTTACGGGCCATGCCTTCGGCCGTGGCCGGAAGCATCTGCGTCGAGCCGATGGCGCCCGCGGGGGAAACGGCGTCACCGTTGCCGCCTGATTCGCGGCGCTTCATGTTGGCCCACACCTGATCTGCACTCAGCGTCGCGGCGGCCGGGGATGGCTGGGACGTGCTCCCGGACCCGCTCTCGCTGCCCAAACCTGCCACCTCGTCGGGGAGGTAGTAGTTCTTGCTCGGGTCCATCTCGATCGGCTTCGACAGTTTGTCGTGCCGCTCGATGGCGTCCTTGAGGCCGAGCGCCTGCGTGGTGATCGCGTCGATATTGGCGTCAGTCGGGTCGAAGCCGGCGATCTGATCGGGGTTGAGCCCAAGCGAGGCGAGCTGCGGGGCCATTTGCCCGAGCGCCGCCCTGCGTTGCGCGTAGGGGAGCGGCTTGAGGCTGAAGCCTGCCGTGGCCAGTGCCCCGGCGCGGCGCGTGGCCTCTGCGCGGCCGGCATCATCCAGCTTGCCGATTGCAGACAGAGTCTCGGCGTCGCCCGCGCCGGCCGCGGTGGCCATAGCGCCCTTGACGTCGCCGGACTGGTACTGCTCGAGCGCCGTAGCTCGGGCCTGGCGGGTGCGTTGCTGGTCAGTCAGTTGTTGCTGGTGCTGCTGTAGGGTGAAACCGTTGGTCAGGTCACCCGCCCGATACAGCGCGTTGGCCGCGCCCTCGACGTCGCCCCCGGCCAGCATGTTCCCTGCACGCTGCCGCGCGAACTGGTTGAGCCGGTTCTGGCTTGCGTCCCAGCCCTGTTGAAACTGGTTGAAGTCGTCGGGCGTGAAGTCGGTGAAGGGACCCGTCATCAGAAGCTGATCCCCGAGAACTGGTTGGTCGGGATGTTGGCGAAGGGGTTGGAGCCGATGCCCGAGGTTCCGAAGTCGTAGCTTCCGAGCCCTGAGACGCCGGATGCGTAGCCGCCGTTGTAGGGCGCGAAGTAGTTGGCCGCGGCGTTCCCGATCTGGCCAAATGCGTTGGTCCAGCCCGCCGCCTGATTGGCGGTCCCGCGGGCCTGCGCATTGGCTCCCGCCATCAGAGCGTTGTTCGATGCGCCAACGGCATCCGCGCCGAGAGCAGCCGTGTTGTTGGTCGCAGTCTGGCCCACGCCCGCCAGCGCGGCGAGCCGGTTGGTGTAGTTGTTGAACTCGCCCGAAGCCAGGTCACCAGCGTACTTCGTGATGGCCTTCAGCGTGCCGCCGGAGTTCAGTAGCCCGGCGGTCGCGCGGTTGGTGTTGAGCGCGTTGAGGCTTTCACCGAGCCGGAACTGATAATCAGGCGAAGTGAAGAACGCGCCGAAGCGGTTGGCGGAATCGGCTCCGCCCGAAGGGTCGGTCGGGCTCGTGGCGCTGCGGGGGAGTTGGTACTGATCCCCGACCGACTGACGGGTCTGGTTGTACCAGTTGTTGATGAAGCCGTTGACGTCGCCGCCGCTGGCCTGGGCGGCCTGCATGATGTCGGGGCGGTCGGTCTGGATCTGTGAGATTTGCGCAGGCGTTAGCGCGGTCTGTGCGCCGTAGACACCCGGCATAGCGACAGTGCCGGAGCCGAAGCCGCCCGTGACGCTGGGGGTCATGTCCGATTGGCCGTGGTAGCCGTACGGGACGTTGTACAGATCGCCCAGCATCCCAAGCGCGCCAGCCCCGACGTTGCGCCAGGGCGCCATGTCGGAACGGGTCTGGTAGTACTGCCGCATCTGATTGGCGGCAGCGGTATTGGCGGCGTTGGCCTGGGTCTTGGCGGCCTTCTTCGCCGCGCTCCCGCCGATGATTGCGCCGCCGATGGCGCCCCCGGCGGCTAGTGCTCCACCCGGCATTTCAGGATCTCCAGTTCGGGCGTGAAGGCGACGATGGCGTCGCCGACGTCGAAAGTTGCGGGCGCGTCGTTGAGCAGCGCGCCCGGCGCATAGCCGGCGAAGCGAGCCCAACGGTTGTAGAGGTGGACCGCCTTGCGGGCGTTGCCGGCTCTAGCCATCAGCAGCGAGGCGCCCACAGCGCGGTCATGGGCGGCATCGTCAGCGTGGGTCGGCAGATGCGAACCAACCGCTGCTTTTGCGCGCTCCAACGCCTCGTGAAAGGCGCGGCCCATGGCCAGCGTCTCATCGTCCCGCTCTCGCCATGCATCGAGCGTCAGCGCGAAAAAGGTGATGGCGGAGCCGTCTTCCCAGGCGCTTTCCCGGCGGAACACCGGGGCGAAGCCCGCGCGACGGCACATGATGTCGGCGGGCTTGTTGGTCTCCGGGACCTTGGTCAGGATCTCGATGGCGTCGGTGTGGGTGAACATCCACCGCGCAGCCGCCAGCGACGCGGGCACGACGCCAGCGCCGCGGCCCGCTGGCAGAATGAAGGTGTGCACCTCGTAGCGGCCGTGCTCGTGCTGCTCAAAGGCGAACGCGCCATGCTCGAACACAAGCGCGACGTTGAAAGGGACATCGAGGAACCCGGACAGGTCGAGTTCGCCCGCAGCAATGTTGCCGATGAACGGCCTCACTGCCGGATCATTGGCGCAGCGGTTAAGCAGGCCGCCGTCCAGGGTGCGGCGCACGTCCATCAGTGGATGGACCTCGTGACGGCCTCGATGGCGTCAGTTGCGGCGACCGCAGCCGAGTAAGCCGCGCGGCCTTCGCGAAGCGCCTGGCCCAGTGCGAACAGTCCGTCGCCACCGATGGTCTTCTGAACGAGATAGCGGTTTGGGTCGATGACCGCCCCAAAGCACAGCTCCGCCGACGCTTCGGTTTCGCGGAAGAGGACGCGGGCCAAGGCGCTCACGGTCTTCCCCTCGCTCTCGATGAGCGAGACGCGCTCGAAGATGGGCCAACCGGGCGTCAGGTTGGTCATGACGGTTCCGGAGCGGAGGACCTGGCCGATCAGGTCACCGAAATCGTAGCGGAGCCATGGCGCCAGGAGCGGGTGCTCCCCTGCATCGTCATCGCAGAGCGTCACGGCGCCTTGGGGGCCGTGCAGGTGCACGGAATGGAGGGTTAGCGCGTCGACCGCCGCCGCCGCGTCACCGCGATCCGAGCAGAGCGCGCGCGCGATGGCGTGGCCGATCTCGTCCTCTGCGAACTCCGCGCCCTTCAACGCCAACCGCTCAGCCAGGCTGGGTGAAAGGTGGCTGGCGATCGCGTCGTGTATGCTTTTCCGCGGAAACTTCACGCGACCACTCCGAACCGTTCGAACAGCATTTTGCCTTCGGCAAAATCCGGCTCCGAATTGTCGGACGAGGGCGGATCGCGATGGCATTGACCCTCGCGCAAATCGCCTCAGCATCTTCGTCATGCGCACCCTTGCCGAAGCTCAGGCCCGCAACGACCGCCTTCTGATCGGCTGCAACGTCTGCCGCGAGAACCGCGCCGTGGAATCGCGGAAGGTCTGCCGGGCTTTCGGAGAGTGGCGGATCGAGGAACTGCAGCGGGCCGGCTTCTTCGCCTGTCGCTGCGATCGGCCGCCAGCTGTCATGCTCTACACCCAAGGGATCGGGACGCTGGAGCTTCAGGTGGAGCGCTGGGTGTGGTGAAGATCTACCGCAAGGCTGAGCCGCCGAAGAAACGAGCCCGGGTGCGCCGATATCGCTGGTGGATGCGGGCGAACGTTCGCTGGACCATCGTAGCTCTACTGGTCGTCGGCCTAATCTGGGTGGTCCAACACTTCTAGGTGCAAGCGAGAGCCCCAGCGCGAAAAGCGGCCGGCGGGGTTGGGGGCGTCGGCCTAACGCCTCCCCGTGCAGAGCCACCAGACATAATCCATAGCTAAAGTCATCAGCGGTCGCCTCGGTCGCCTTGACCCTTCGGCGCTTTCGTCTCGCTGTGCTGACGGCGGTCAGCCGCCAGCGACCGCCCGACGTCCGTTTGATCCTTGGTGAAGTGTCCTTGTTCGTCGCGCCGGACGTAGCGTTTATCGCCGTTGTTCGGCTCGATCAGCTCGCGTTTCGTCATGGTTGCCTCCGTAGATTTGTCGGACGCAACGGAGAGGATCGGGACGTGTTCCGCCCGCCCCTCAAAAGGCCGAGCCAGTACGTCGACGAGACGACGGTAACGATTGGTTAACCCGTGCTATTCTGCCGCAGCCAGCTTCAGAGATGCGAGTGCAGACGCACCGCCAAACGTGTGGATCAGCCAATGCCGCTCTACACCTTTTACCCGTGCAAGAAGGATGGCACCTCGACCACGTTCGAGACCTACGACCTGCCGGACGACAGTTCGGCCTTCCTCCGCGCACATAAAGTCGCCGAGGAACACCGAAGCTGCTGTCGCGTCGCGATTTGGTGCGGAGGCCGCGAGGTCGAACCGCCGCGGTCCTATCGGAGGCGATTACACTGACGTGTCGCAGGGCAAGACCGCCAGTCTGACGGACCGCTGCCACAGCTCTACAGCGGGCGTCGCGTCATCGCACATCGCATGCGCCTGCGCTCTGGCTTCAGTCTCGCTGGCGGCCTCGATCCATTCGCCAGGAATGATCCGCCCCGCAGGGTTCAACCTGTAGACGCGATAGTGCTGCACGGTCCGGTTCGCCAAAAGATCAGCTTTCGATCTCGCGATTTAACTCGCGGCGCGCCCATCTCAATGCGTCCGATAGAAGCTCGGCTACAGGCCCTGCGCCACTCGGCGCATCGACTGCTGCCCAAGATCTCTCCACCCCCGCGCGATCCGCTCGTACGCCTCGCGGGCGAGCGCGTCTTTGGACTCCTTTGCAAGCCGCTCCGCTTCGTCGGCTCTCTGTCGGTAAAACTCTGGCGTTTCCATACTCTTCTCGCACAGGATCACGCCGCGCCAATCGGGTGGCGACGCGCCGTGTTGCCACCAGATGCAGACGGCGAGAGAGATCGGCATCAGCGACCGGTGCGCGTCCAAGAGCTACGATGTGACTCCAGCCGGTATTTCGGGTGTCGGTTCGAACGAGCGTTCTTCGGCCGCTTCCTTGCGGGTCTTCGCCTCAATCCGCGCGATCATCACCCTTTCGGCGGCCGCGTCTGCTTCAAGGAACGTCCGGAGCGTCCGTTTGAAGTGCTTCTGGCCCGGCTTCATTTTGTTCAGCGCGGCCAGCTTCTCAGCCTTGTTGGCCAGCAGCGTCGCGTAGTCATCGCCCATCGCTGGGCTCCGTCATGCAGCGCCACCAGATCCAAGTGGCAAATAGTATCGGCATGAGATCACCTCCGTTTGGGATGGAGGCAACGGAGGGTCAGCCAGCGGGTTCCCGCGCGACACCGGCGCGTACGCCGAGCCCGCGGATTTTGAAGGGTAGTGACAGGCTTTCGGCTACTCGGGCTCGATACGTCTCTGCGGCGAAGCTAAGTATAACGGGCGGGTTTCTTCGGTGGGGCACCGCCTGCTCAGCTCAGCCTTGCGACTGTCGCGCGACGAAGCAGACGAGCTTAGGCCCGCAGCATGGAAAGCAGGGCCGGAAAGACGGCCTCGTTGTCCTGCTTCATTATGTAGATGTTCAGCCGGTGAGGCGCGCCTTTTGGTGGGCATCTGTGCAGCGGCTCACCGTCCAGCCGACGTTCGCACCGCACAGAACCAAGAACGCAGTTCCCTCCTTCGAATTTAAGATCATCGATGTCGCTGAGCGAATAGCGAGCTGCGCGCCAGTCGGAGGGCCGCAGCCTGACCCACAGGTCAGTAACAGTAGTCGAAGAGCTGTCAGGCATGCTCTGTTTTCGGGACCCGGGTACTCGCGCAGCTTGCACAGGTGCGGCGCTGGTGTCTGTCAAATAGTCGACACAGATCGTCGCCCCGGGCGGACGGAAAGTGCCCTATGTGTTGCGGCGGTAACTCCGCCTTAGCCACGTAGCTTAAGGCGGCGTTGGCTGGACGCCTCACCGGCCGGTCGGCCGAGCTCGGGCACGAAGCCCATCTCGCAAAGTCTCGTAAACGGCGCGGTCCAACTCCCCGGCCTTACCCCGCTCCACCATCTCGGCGATGATCCGTCTCGCCTCGGCCGCAAGCTCGCGGATGACCTTCCGGAGCTCTAAACCCGCACCTTCGAGGGGTTACAAGCTTCTACGCAGCGCCCGCCACTCACGGTTCGCGTCCGCGATCATCTGGCGCAGCGCCTTCATCTCGTTGGTCTGCCGGCCGTGCTTCCAGTTGCCGTTCCGCTCCCCTTTCGGCGCGCCACCCTTGGCGCCGTGTTTCCGGCAGCGCTTGTTCCCTCGCATGGCCGGCTGCTGGCAGGGCGTACCGCGCCGGGTCTTCGCTCCGCAGCGGCACGCCTGGCGCAATCTCCAGACCGGGGACGTCGGGTTGAGCGCCAATCGGGCACTGCTCTCCCCCTCCCCCGGCTTGCACGCCAATGACGTTCTGGCTGTTTCTTGCGTCGATGTAGGCAACTTCGACCCTCTGCTTTCCGCCGGTGCGGAGTTTGTTCAGCGCCTCGATCTGAGCCGCCATGGTGCGGCTCAGCTTGGTCGCCTGGTTGATGTACGTGTCACGCTGGTCGAGGCGGTCCGCTCGCGCCGCCCGCGCCATGCAGTCCATCGAAAGCCCGTTGGTCGCCGCGATCTGCGAAGCGAGCGCCGCCTCCAGTTCGTTCTGCGGGGCGACGGCGCCGATCAGCGCCAGCGCTGCGTTGTAGGGCGTCGCGCCGTCCGCGCCGTGAGGGTCAAGCACGCTGGCGACCTCGCCCAAGGTGCGGCTCACGAAGTCGAACGAGCGCGAGCCCATGGCGTCTTGCAGGGCTACACCCCAGCCGATCCGATCGCTGTGCGGCGCGTCGACGCTGACCGTCTTGCTGCCGGGAGCTTCGACCAGCTTCGTCCAAACGGTTACGCGCCGGGGCCGCGCAGCAGCCCGCGCCGCCGCCTCCTCCATGGCGGACCGCTCGGCATCAGTGGGCGCCCGCGCGGCTTTCCGTGGCCTTGACGCGTTGGGCTTAGTCATCCGCGGCCTCCGTAGCCTTCATGCCCTCGGCAATCAGGTGACGCGCCACCGCTGACCACGGCACGTTCTGGGCGGCGGCGCGGCGATCGATCGCGGCGTTCATCTCATCGGTCAGACGAAGCGAGCGGCGGACTTCGCGCGAAGCCCAGCACCACTGTTGGCCAGCCGGGATCTCCTCGGCTGGGACGTGGGACGGGGGGACCCCTTCTATAGGGAAGGGGTCCCGTCCCGTCCCACCCGCGCATATGGGACGACTTTCCGTCCCGTCCCAGGTCGTCCCGCCCGGCCCACCTCTAGATCTCGTGGTCAGATCAGCCACAGGTACTCTCCGTGGGCGCGAAGCCGTTCGAGGCCGATGAGGTCCGTGAGGTGCTCGTTCAGCTTCCGGCGCACGCTTTCAGGCTTGGCCGTGTCATCGGCATACCCCTCCAGCCTGGCGCGCTCCTTCACCCGATCCCGATGAACAGCCGGCTCGCCCGGGCGAATGCCTTCTGGCACCGGCACGACCTGACCCAAACCATCGTCTAGGCAGAGCCGCACGGATCGCAGTACCAACTCTTGCTTCGGGCTGAGCCGGCGCTCACGGCGACCGACGCGGCGCTGGCCGTCCACCTCCGCCGGCTCAACAACGCACGTCGTGACGCGCTCTCCGTCATCATCGATGCCGATCTCGACGGCCGACAGGACGAAGGCGAACCGGTCTCCGGCCGCACCATCCTTCACCTTGACGACAGTTCCGCCGCGGGTGTCGCCGTCTGGAGCCTCCAGCATGACGAGCCCGTCAGCATTGGCGAGGAGGCCGGACCAGCCGCGCAATCCACGCCCTTCATCCTTGCCGGTGTGGGCGACTACGATCACGATGATCGCCAACTCCACCGCCAATTCCTGAAGGGCATGCAGGACCGGGCTCATGTCCGCTGCGCTGTTCTCATCTGCGCCGGGGATGGATGCGCTGAGAGTGTCCACCGCCACGACGCCCAGGTCATGGCCCCCCTCCTGTAGTTCGGCTTTCGCCTCCAGCAGAGCGGCGCGCAGGGCCGCGACGTCCTTCGGGTCGGTCAGGTTGGGCGCCTGGCCGATGAACTTGAAGGCGGACCCTAGGGGGCCGATCTTCGACCTTAGGCCCGCGATCCGGTTGCGAACGCCGTGAGCGCCCTCCGACGCGATGTAGATCACGCCTGAAGGCACCGACTTCCGGCCCAGAATCTCGGTGCCGCGGCAGACCTTGGCCATGGCGTCGAGCGTCCAGAAGCTCTTGCCCGACATCGACGGCCCGCCGACGAAGCAGACGCCGACCGCGGGCCAGAGACCCTTGACGCGCCACCGTAGCGAACCTGGCTCAAGCGTGTCGAAGTCTTCGACCTGGAAGCGGAGCGCGGCCTCGCGTGCGAAGTGGGTGGTGAGGTGAGCCACCACGGGTTCAGACGGAGCGTAGCTCAAGTCGTCACCTCGCGGGGCCTGCGGACACCGCGCGTGATCCCGCTGGCGATCGTCGCGCGGACCGAGCGAAGGCCGTCGTCCTTCACGAGGCCGCACTCCGTCGCCGCCCGCTCAAGCGCCGCCTCGGCCATGTCCTGCGGTAGGACGTTCGCGCCGATCAGCTCGCCGAGGCGAGCCGCTCCGATGAATAGGCGCTGGTTACGACCGGCCCCCCGCGGAGTCGCGGCAAGGGCGCCGCACTCACCGTCTACGGCGGCGCAGACGTAGCGAGCGAGCTTTTCAGGCGTGCCGCCGCCATGTATCGGAACCACGCGCCGCGGCGGCGGCTCCGAGAGCATCAGGACGAGCAGCCATCGCGGCACAGGCGCGAGTTCCTGATCCACCGGCGGCCGAACCCAGCGATAGTTACCCGCCGGCTTGGTCGATGGCGGCAGGCAGATGCTCGCTCCCGCCGCCCGTACATCCAGGCCCGTGTACAGCCGGCGTGCTCCGTCCGAGCCATACCTCTTGAGGCCCACGCGGTTATGCGGACTCACACCGCGCGGAAACACGAAGAGCAGATGGGCGCCGTCGTTGGGCGTGCGGCTCTCCACGGTGGCGGGCAGCTCACCGAACTCCGCCGTCAGCTCCGCCAGCGCGGCGAAGCCGTCGCTGGCGCCGTGGCGGTCTACGTCCAGGGCAATGACGCCGCAGTCAGATCCGCAGGCCAGGGCGATGTTGGCGCGCGGCCAGCGCCGCCACCAGCGTTCGATCTGCTCAGGATCGGCAGAGGCCGCGTGGCAACCGCCTTTGATCAGCGGCGTGCGCCCATCCGTCGCCACAGGGAACACACGCCAACCGAGGCCGGCGGCGTAGTCGTGCGCGGCCTCCCTCATGCGTTGGCCCCCTCGCGAGCCACCCGGTTGGCGGCGATCAGGCCGATGGCGAAGTCCGAGCCCGTCGCGCCGGGCACTTCTTCAAGGCAGGCGCCCTTCATGTCGGCCGGCGGGCGTCCCGCGGAGCGATAGGCCGCGATGAAGGCTGCGATGTTCTGTACGAGCTGCTCACTCTCCGCCACGAGCTGCCTCCTTCTTCGCTAGGAAGTCGGACAGCTCTTTCGGCGTCGCTTTGCGCCAGATGATCGACTTGGCCCGCCCCGACATGGAGGTCCCGCGCTGACCGGTGTCGACGATGCGACCGAGCTTTCCGAGATCCGAGACACGGCAGCGAACGGTCATGGCCCAAAGGTCATGTCCCTGACGTTGCAGTCGCTCGTGGATCTGCTCCGGACTCGCCGGGCCTTCATCGAAGGCGGCGAGCACCAATTCGCGCATGGGCTTCAAGGTCTTGTTGATCAGGGCGGCGGCGGCCTCGCCGGTGTCGCGGCCTTTGTGGCCCGCGCTCTCCTCCGGGTACTCACCGAGCATGAGGCGCCCCCATGGTCAGGCGCTTCGCCCAGGCCGAGAGCAAAGAGGCGTTTGCCCGGAGCTCGTCGCGCTCGGAAGGATCGGTCGCTTTCAACGCCCGCTTGGCATCGGCAAGAGCGAGGCCTTGCGCGATGCTCGCAGCCCTATTGGCAAGGGCCACTGATCGTGCGTCCTGGGCCGTCGCCAGCGGCGGCGGGAGGCGTCCGACACTTTGCGCCAGGGCGGCGCAGTTGCTATGGGTGAAGGGCTTTCGACCGCCAAGCGAAGCATCCTGGAAGGTCCCCTGCCGCGCACCGGCTCGGGGCCTTCCGTTCCACTGAAAGGTCATGCGACTACGCCACCTCCCGCGTACGCGGCAGGGCAGCGAGCCACGCCTGGACCTCATGTTCGTAAAATCCGATCCGTCCTTTACCAAGCCTCACCGGTGTCGGTGCCTGACCCTGCTTGACGTAACGTTCAAGGCTCCGCTTGGAGATTCCGGCTCGGTGGGCTGTGACCTCAGGTGGAAGCACCCTCAGCAGGGCGTCTTCGGCATCGGTGATCTGCATGGTTCCTCACGCTGAGCATCAGACAACGACATGTCGTCCGATGGCGTGAGCATGTTCGCCAGCTGCGCGCCGGAACGGTATTTGGAACCCCTCCAGAAGCAGATTGGAGGCAGTTGGAAAATCAGGTTTTCTTGTCCAACACAGTGTTGGAAAGCCGTTCCAGGTCTTTCCAATCGAGAGGGCCGATAGCCTTGCGGATGCGGTCGGCTTCTCGTTCAAGCTCGGCCGATGTCGCCGCCGATCCCAGCTCAGCCACAGCGAAGGCTCTGGCAATGCCGAGTGCAGTTGCTCCCCGGTATTTGTCGCCTTGCACTGCTCTCTGCTCCCGCGCAGCCCACGTGAGCCTATCCGGGTGATTGTAGGGGCGTACATCTTTCAGCGGAGCGGCGCTAGGCTTGGGCGCCAACGTGGGCGGGAACGCGCTCGTAACGCTCTCTCGGCTGAACCGCACATTGACCTTCAGTCCCAACGGTCCGGGGTAGCGACGACTATCGATCACGTTGCCCGATCCCTGCCAACGGCCGTTATTGAAGAACTTCAAGTATTGCCAGTCCGCCGCCTCAAGCGGGATCGGCGAGTAGTTGCTTCGATCCGGCCAGTCACCGACGGCTTGCACGTCACCCGCTAACAGAGCCACTTCAAGTGCGTCAGCGGGCTCTTCCTCCTCAGCGTCACCACCTTGGGCAATTAATCTGCAGGTGGTGGCAACTGTGGTGGCGCTCTCCCAAAGAAGCGCTGAGTCTCCAAAGTTGATCGCTCCCGCGACTTTCTCGGCGTCGCGATGGACTATCCAAAGCAGCACCTCCGGGTAGACCCATTCAGGCTTGAGCATCAGCTTTCTAACCCAAAGCTGCTGTTCCCTGGTCAGCGCCGCTGCGCTCGCATTTATCTCCGTCATCCACGCCGTCCCGCAACGAATGGCGAGACATTTGTCGGTCGCTGGCGCTCGCCGGCAATCTCCAGAAGCAGATCCTCCCAGGCCTCTAGCGCTCGGCGCTTCTCCGCCGCATATGTGTTCGCATCGTAGTGGGCAGCAGACACGGCCGAGCCGCCACCACTGTCCGACGTATGGCCCAGCACCTTCGAGCGGATGAATGGCAAGACGCCGATCCGCTCCGAAGTGAGCGCCGTCGATCCTGTGCGTCGCAGGTCGTGCGGCGTGACGTCTTCGATCCCGATAGCGGAGGTCAGCTCCGCCATCGCGTGATTGAGGCTGTCAGGCCGGAACGGGCTCTTCGGCTTGTGGCGTGACGGGAAAACGTGCGGCGGCGGCTCCTTCCGATCACCCTTCGCCAGCTTAAGCGCTTCCTTGATGAGTTCCGCCGCGCGCGGCGGCAGGGGTACGAGGTGCGGCTTGCCATTCTTCGAGCGCTCGCCAGGGATGAGCCAAGTCGCCTCGGCCAGGTTGAGCTCCGCGAGCGCCATGCCGGCGACCTCTGCACGGCGCTGGAGCAGCAGCGTCGCGAGCTGCAATGCAATTCTCATCGGGCGGCCGATCGTCACCAACTCGCCCTCCCCATCCTCTCCCTCTTCGACCGGAAGTCGAAGATTGCTAGGCCAGCGCTGGAGCGTGTTCCACCACAGCTTGAGCTCGTCGTCGGATAGCACGCGCGCACGGGCCTTCTGGTCCGCTGGTTGCGGCAGGCCAAGCGCCGGATTGGTCTCCATCAGCTCCTCGGCGATCCCGAAGGAGCAGATCTGCCGGATGATCGCATGAGCCTTGTTGGCGCGGGCGCCGATGCCGCCCTTGGTCATTTCGGTGAGAAGATTGCGAACGCTGCGTCGGGTCAGATGGCCAAGCTCTGTCTTACCGAGTTTCGGCTTTATGTGACGCTTCCACACCGCCTTCTCAGTGGCGAGCGTGCTGGCGCGCTTCTTCTTGTTCTTCGGCCGCCAGGTGCCTGCCTCGCACGCCTCGAAGTAGGAGTCCGCCAGGTCGCCGAAGTTCTCGATCTCCCGTTCGCGCGCCGCTTCCTTCGCCCGCCGCACATCGGCCGCGGGGTCCTTCCCATCGGAGACGTCGCCCAGCACCTTGATGGCCTTGTCACGCGCGTCGCCCAGGTCGAGCGACGGAAATGCGCCCAGCGACATGCGCCGCTGTTTCCCCTCCAGGGTGCGGTAGCGGAACGACCACACCTTCCGGCCACCCGGCGAGACGCGCAGCTCCAGGCCGGCGATCTGCGCATCCGGATAGGCGGCCTGCCGCCCTTCAGTGGGGCGGACAGACTCCACGAACTTCGTCGTGAGCTTCGTCGCCTTCGCCATGTTCTAAGCCGCCAAGCTGTAGCCTCAGCGCTGTGACCTAGCGGGGATCTAGGTCCCAAATAGGTCACAGAACGCTGTCGCTTGGTGTTATCGCATGGCGCAGGTTGGCGCGGAATAGCCCTGCTGTCGCAGGGGAAAGCCGCGGCTTAGGTCACGACAGGAAATGTCAGGAAAAGACAGCTCAACGGCTTTAGGAAAGCCCTGCTCTATCCGGCTGAGCTACCGGGCCGCGCGTGGAAATCGGCGCGTCTTGCGCTCGATCCGATTTCGGCCGGAGGGATGCCACGGGCGCGGCGCGGCGCCAAGTCGCCTTCCGCGGGAACAGCGGCGTCGCTGTTCGACGCAACCTTGATAGACGCCCTTAATGTCCCACGAATTGCGAAGCGTTGGCGGAGGCCGGCGTGGCTGCGTCCCCTGTAGGACAACGCCTAAGTGATGCTGCTGGTCTCGACGCTATTCGGCAGCGGCAACTCGATCGCGAGCCGCCTGGCGGTGGGCGAGATCTCGCCGATGACGCTGACCGCCGGCCGCTGGGCCATCGTGCTGGCGGTGCTCTGGTGTGTTCGGGCGCGACGCCATACGGGCCGGCGCAGGCCAGCTTCGGGCGCGGTGGCGCACGATCCTGCTGATGGGAGCGTCCACGCCACCTATTACGCCGCGGGGCACATGACGAGCGCTCTCAACATGTCGATCCTACAGGGCGCGATGCCGATCATGGTTATGATCGGGGCGCTGGCGGTGCATCGCACCAGGGTCCGCCCCGGGCAGGCGTTCGGCGCCCTGCTCCCCACCGCCGGTGTGGCGATCGTCGCCAGCCACGGCGACCTGCACACCCTCATGAAGCTCAAGCTCAACGCCGCGACCTGCTGATCCTGCTGGGCTGCGCACTCTACACCGGCTACGCGCTGGCGCTTCGCGGGCGCAAGGAGGTTTCCAGCATTTGGTTCCTGGCCGGCCTCTCGCTGGGCGCCCTGGCGAGCGCGCTGCCGCTGCCGGCGGGCGAGGTCGCGCTCGGCCGCCGGCGCCCACCGGCCGTGTCCTGTCGATCCTGATCTATGTGGCGATCGCCCAATCGCTGACCTCGACCTTCGCCTAGGTGCGCGGCGTGGAGCTGATCGGCCCTACCCGCGCCGGCGTGCTCGGCAATCTGCTGCCGGTGTTCGGCGCGGTGACCGCCGTGGTGGTGATCGGCGAGCCGTTCCGCCTGCACCACGCGCTTGGCCTGGCTTTCGTGCTGCTGGGCATCCTGATCGCCGAGGCGGTCGCGCTGCGGGCGATGCGAACCTGAGACTTCAGCGAACGCTGGCCACCACCACGGGATCGTCGCTCCAGCCCGCGCCGACCGCCTGGCCAAACGAATGTAGGCGAGCGCGGAACGGGTGCGGGCGACCGCCAGGTTGTCCTCGTAGCCGGCCAGCGTGCGCTCGGCGTCGAGCACGGCGAAAAACGGGTCGGCGCCTTCCTGGTAGCGCAGGCGCGAGATCTTCGCCGCGCGGCGGGCCGCGTCGACGGCGATCTGCAGGCCCCGCTCCGACTGCAACGCGCCGGCCAACTCGGAGATGGCGGTATCCATGTCGCGCGCGCCGGCGAACACCAGCTTCTCGTAGTGGGCGAAGTCGACGTCGGCGCCGGCCTTGGCCGCCTCGAGCCGCAGCGCGTTGCGGCGGAAGTCGAGCGCCGGCCAGTCGATCCGCGGGCCCAGCGTGAAGGAGAAGCCGCGGTTCATGTCGAGCTCGGCGAACTGGCCGGCGATGCTTGTCGCCTGGCCCAGGAAGGTGAGCCTTGGCCACCAGTCGACGCGGGCGGCGCGCGCCCGGGCGCGGGCGGCGTCCAGCTTCGCGGCGGCTTCGCGGATGTCCGGCCGGCGGCGCAGCAGTTCCTCCGGCGTACCGACCGCGAGGCTTTCCGGCGGCGGCGGCGGCGCGCCGGTGGCCTGCAGCGCGGCCTTCATCTCCGGCGTCAGGCCGTAGGCGAGCACGTCGAGCGCGGCCAGGCTGCCGTCGATCTGGGCGCGCAGCAGCGGCGCGGCGGAACGGGTGGATTCCAGCTGCGCCTGGGCGCGGGTCACGTCGAGCGGCGTGCCGCGGCCGGCGTCGAACATGACCTTGGTCAGGCGCAGGCTCTCGGCCTGGGCCCCGGCGTTGGCCTCGACGGCGGCCAGCCTCGTCTGCGCGCCGCGCAGTTGTACATAGTCGGCGGCGATCTGGGCGGCGATGGTGGCCATCGCGCCGCGGCGCGCTTCCTCGGCGCCGAGCGCGTCGAGCCTGGCGGCCTTGGCGCCCTCGCGCAGCCGTCCGAAGACGTCCACCTCCCAGGCGACCTCCCCGCCGGCGCTGACGAAGCCGCCCTGGCGGTCGAAGTTGGCGTCGCGGGCACGGCCGCCGCCCAGGCTGAGGCCGCCGGCGGGCAGCAAGGTCCAGCCCTCCAGCTTGGCGAGGGCGCGGGCGCGCCGCACCTCCGCCTCGGCGGCGCGAAGGTCGCGGTTGCGGCTCAGTGCATAGCCGACGATCTGGTCGAGCAGCGGGTCCTTCAGGCCGGCCCACCAGTCTGCGCGCGGGGCGGCGCGGTCTAAAGGCAGGCTTTCGGCCAGCGGCAGGCTGGCGGCGAGCGGCGGCGCGGGCGCAGCCGCCGACGGCTCGGCGGCGAACGCCGGACCAGCGGCCAAAGCCACTGCGAGCAGGCTTGCGAGGGTGCTGCGCATGGCGGTCCTCCTCATTCAGCCGGCGCGACGCGGGGCCCGCGCAGGCGCAGTTTCGGGGCCAGGCGCGAGAGCCTGCGGGTCGCGACGTAGAAGGGCGGCGTCAGGATCAGGCCCAGGATCGTCACCCCGATCATGCCGGCGAACACCGCCGTGCCCATCGCCACCCGCTGCTCGAAGCCCGCGCCGGTGGAGAAGACCAGCGGCGATACGCCGAGGATGAAGGCCAGCGAGGTCATCAGGATCGGCCGCAGCCGAAGCCGGGCGGCCTTGACCGCCGCCTCTTGCGGACTGAGCCCCTCGTGGTCCTCGAGCTGCCTGGCGAACTCGACGATCAGGATGGCGTTCTTCGCCGCCAAGCCCACCAGCACGATCAGCGCCACCTGGGTCAGGATGTTGATCTCCAGCCCCCGGATCAGCAGTCCGGCCAGCGCCCCCAGGGTCGACATGGGCGCCACCAGCAAGACCGCGATCGGCATGGTGACGCTCTCGTACTGGGCGGCCAGCACCAGGAAGACGAACAGGGTGGCCAGCAGGAAGACGCCGAGTGCGCCGCTGGCCTCCGACTCCTGGAGATAGGCGAGCTCGCTCCACTCGTAACCGAATCCGGCCGGCAGCGCCTTTTGAGCCGCCTTCTCCATCGCCGCCATCAGCTGGCCGGACGAGGCGTGCGGCGCCGCGGCGGCGCTGATATCGGCGGCCGGATAGAGGTTGTGGCGCGGGACCCGCGACGGTCCCGTGGTGTCGTGCACGCTCAGCACGCTGGCGAGCGGCGTCATCTGGCCGGCGATGTTGCGCGCCCACAACCGGTTCAGGTCCTCCGGCGTGCGGCGGAAATCGCCGTCCGCCTGGGCGGTCACGCGGTAGGTGCGGCCCAGATAGTTGAAGTCGTTGACGTAGGCCGAACCCAGATAGACCTGCAGCGCGTCGTTGATCTCCGACACTGGCGTGCCGGCGGCCTCGGCCTTGTCGCGGTCGACGTCGACCTTGAGCCTGGGTGTGCGCGTCTCGTAGGGCGTGAAGGCGAAGCCGACGTGCGGATCCTTCATCATCTCGGTGATCACGGCCTGCGAGGCCTGCGAGAGCGCGGCATAGCCTTTCCCGTCGCGGTCCTCGATCATCATCTTGGCGCCGGCGCTGGACCCCAGGCCGATGATCATCGGCGGGCTGATGACCACCGTCACCGCGTCCTGGATCGGGGCCAGCGCCTTGCGCAGGTCGGCCTGGATCGCCTTCTCCGTGCGCCCGTTGTGCGCCCGCTCTTCGGCGTCGGTGTAGGGCACGAAGATGGTCGCCAGATTGGTCGACTGCGAATTGGTCGCCGCGAAGAAGCCGACGAAGCTGACGTCGTGGGTGACGCCGTCGACGCTGCGGATGCGCTTGGCTGCGTCGTCCACCACCGCCCGCGTGCGCTGCAGCGAGGCGCCTTCCGGCAACTGCACCAGCGCGATCGCGTAGCCGCGGTCCATGAAGGGGATGAAGCCCTTGGGCGTGGCCGTCAGCGCCCCGCCGGTCAGCAGCAGCAGGCCGGCGTAGACCGCGCCGACGATGCCGATGACGCGGACCGTCCGGGCCGTCAGCGCGCCATAGCGCTCGCCCAGCCACTCGAAGCCGCGGTTGAAGGCGCCAAAGAAGCGCGAGAGCGGGCCGTGGCTCTCGTGGCCGCTATGCGGCTTCAGCAGGATGGCGCACAGCGCCGGCGAGAGCGTCAGCGAGACGAAGCAGGAGATCAGCGTCGCGCTGGCGATGGTCAGGGCGAACTGGCGGAAAAACTGGCCGGCCACTCCGCCCATGAAGGCGGTCGGCAGGAAGACCGCGGTCAGCACCAGGGCGATGGCGATCAGCGCCCCGCCCACCTCATCCATCGAGACGCGCGCCGCCTCCTTGGGACTCAAGCCTCTGGCGATGTTCCGCTCGACGTTCTCCACCACCACGATGGCGTCGTCGACGACGATGCCGATCGCCAGGATCAGCCCGAACAGGGACAGCGTGTTGATAGACCCGCCGGTGACCGAGAGCACGGCGAAAGTGCCCAGGATCGAAACCGGGATCGCCAGCACCGGGATGATCGCCGCGCGCCAGCTCTGGAGGAACAGGAAGACCACCAGCACGACGAGGATCACGGCCTCGAAGAGCGTGTGCTCGACCTTGTCGATAGAGGCGTTCACGAAGCGGGTGGTGTCGTAGACGATGTCGTACTTCAGCCCCTGCGGGAAATCCTTCGACAGCTTGGCCATGACGGACTTCACATCGTCCGCGGTCTGCAGGGCGTTGGTTCCCGGCCGCTGGAAGATGCCGATAGCCACGGCCTTCTTGCCGTCGAGAGAGGCGTTGACCTGGTAGGTCTGGGCGCCTAGCTCGACGCGGCCGATGTCGCGCACCCTCACCAGCGCCCCGTCCGGGCCTCGGGCCACCACGACCTGGGCGAACTGCTCCGGATCGGCCAGCCGACCCGGCGCCTCGACCGTCATCTCGTAGGCGGAGCCGCTGGGCTGCGGCTCGCCGCCCAGGGAGCCGGCCGCCACCTGCACGCTCTGACGGCGCAGACCCGCCAGGATGTCGCCGGGCGAGAGGTTGAGGGCGGCGATCTTCTCCGGGTCCAGCCAGATCCGCATCGAATAGTCGGTGCCGCCGAACACTCGCGCGTTGGCCACGCCCGGCAGGCGCGCCAGCTCGTCGCGCACCTTCAGGCTTGCGTAGTTCGAGATGTAAAGCGGGTCGTAGCGGCCGTCCGGCGAGGTGAGGTGCACGACCATCAGGAAGGTCGGCGCGCTCTTGTCGACGACCACGCCCAGGCGGCGGACATCTTCGGGCAGCCGCGGCTCGGCCGTGGCGACGCGGTTCTGGACGAGCACCTGGGCCTTATCCAGATCGGTGCCCAGCTTGAAGTTGACGTTGATCGTCAAGAGGCCGTCGGCGGTCGACGAGGAGGTGATGTACATCTGCCCTTCGACCCCGTTCACCGCCTGCTCGATGGGGGCGGCGACGGTCTCGGCCAGGGTCTCCGGGCTCGCGCCCGGATAGCTGGCGGTGATCGAGATCGTCGGCGGCACGACGTCGGGGTATTCCGACACCGGCAGCCTGGGCATGGCCATCAGGCCCAGCAGGGTGATGAGGATCGAAAGCACGGCCGCGAACACGGGCCGGTCGATGAAATAACGTGGCAGGCTCATCGCCTTCCCTTTCGTGGAGCGCGGCCGCCTCAGCCCTGAGGCGCGGCGGCCTGGGCGAGCGATGCGTTGACGTCCTGAATGCGGCCTGCGGCCGGCTTCACCTTCTGGCCTGGCCAAGCGAACTGCACGCCGTGGATCACCAGCCTGTCCTGCGGCTTGAGCCCGGCGCGGATCACCCGGAGGCCTCCGGCGACGGCCGGCCCGGTCTCGACCTGGCGGTACTCGACCTCGTCGGCGCGGTTCACCACCAGCACGAACTTGCGGGACTGGTCGGAACCGATGGCCGCTTCCGGCGCGAGCAGCGTCGGCTTCGGCGCGCCGAAATAGATCCGCACGCGGGCGAACTGCCCAGGCGTGAAGGCGCCGTCAGCGTTGGCCGCCACCACCCGTCCGCGCACCGCCCCCGTGCCGGCGTCGACGCGGTTGTCGATGAAATCGACACGCGCCGGATGGGCGAACTGGCTCTCGCCTTCGAGCTTCAGGAGCGCGTCGTGCGCGCCGGAGCGCGTCTCCGGCGGCAGTGCGCTGTCCGGCGCGGAGAATTCGAAGTGGATCGGATCGACCGATACGATCTGGGTCAGCACCGTCTGGCCGCTGGAGACCAGGTTGCCGGGGTCGACGCGACGGTCGGAGATGCGGCCGCTGATCGGCGCATAGACGCGGGTGTAGCCGAGATCGAGCGCCTCGCCCTGCAACGCAGCCTGGGCGCCCGCGCGGGCGGCGATCGCCTGGGCCTGCGCCTCCCTGCGGCTGTCATATTCCTCGGTGGAGATCGCTTCAGCCGCGCGCAAAGTTTCGGCGCGCTTCAGCTCGCTGCGGGCGCGCTCGAGGCGGGCGTCAGCCTGCGCGAGCTCGGCCTTGGCCTTGGCGGTGCGCGCCTCGAACGGGAGCGGATCGATCGTGAACAGCAGCTGGCCCTTGCGGACGTACTGGCCGTCGGTGAAGTGCACCGCGCTCAGGTAGCCTGAGACGCGCGGCCGCACATCGACCGTGTCGACCGCGACGAAGCGGCCGGACTGTTCGGTCCAATCGGCTTCGGAGCGCACCAGGGGGTGGGCGACGGTGACGGTCGGCGGCTGCGGCGCAGGCCCCTGCGCCTCGGCCCGTGTGCACCCTTCAAGCAAGCCAGCGGCGCCCACCAACGCGGCTGCGGCGACGAACAGGCTGCGCCCGATCCGCTCTGACATTGTAATTTCCCCGTCCAGATCCATATGACGATCGTCATATATGATGACGCGCGTCATGTGGGATGACGATCGTCATGTGGCGTGGCTCAGCTGGCTTTCAAGAGAGGCTGTCGAAGTTTTTGCTGCAATGCAGCGACCCATTGGCGATAGGCGCCGGCGGGGGAAGTGCTAAGACACGGAAAAAGGTGAGGAACGCTGTGAACTCGATGCTGAGCCGAAAGGAAGAGACGCGACGGCGGATCGTCGACACCGCGGCGAGGTTGTTCCTCGAGAAGGGCGTGGATCGCGTCGGCGTCGACGAGATCATGCGCGAATGCGGCCTGACCCACGGCGGCTTCTACGGTCACTTCTCAAGCAAAGAGGCGCTGATCGCCGAGGCCTGCGAAGCGGCCCTGGACGAGTCCGTCGAGCAGTGGATGCGGCTATCCCGCAAGCTGGGCGACGACGCGCTCTGGAAGAGCTTCCTCGAGATCTACCTGAAGGGCGATCTGACCTCGGAGAACAACCCCGCCTGCCCGGCCGCCATCCTGGGCGCCGACGTGGCGCGCCGACAGGAGACCATCCAGGCCAGCTTTGTGGCCAAGACCAACGCCCTGATCGACAAGATCGCCCAGGAATCGGGATCGAACCGCAGCCACGCGATCCTGACCTTCGCCGCAATCATCGGCGCCACCTCGATCGCCGCTCAGGTCGGTCAGGACAAGGCGCTGGCCGCCGAGATCCTCGACACCACGCGTAACGAGCTCCTCAAGTGTCGGCCGCAGCGGCGCCGCAAGGCGTCTGGCGGCGAGGGCGCCGGCTGACCGCAACCGGTTTCTCGTTTCAGGCGAGCGGTTTCCCCTGACGCGGCGCCTGTCTTGCTCCTGACAGCCCAGGCTCAATCAAAGGGTGTCAGGACGGGACAAATGACCAACAAGTTTCAAAAAGAACTGGTCGCTTATTCGGTGCAGAAGGTGGGCGACGGCTGGCGCTGGCGGGTCTATGGCCCCGGGGGCGTGGTCGTCCTGCAGGGCATCGAGACCACCCAACGCGCCGCCGACCGCCGCTCGAGCGACGCATTCTGGCGCCAAGCCGACCACAGAATCGCCGCGTGACTCGCGCTGCATCAGGGCATGCGAGCCTTGACCGTGAGCACATGCTGACTGGCCTCGTCATATCGACGCCGGACGATCCCCTGCCCTATCGCGTCATTGTGCGGTGGAACGGGGATCTGATCCGCGCCCTGCCGGTCGGCAGCGCCGGCGAGGGCCAGCGCAAGCTGGTCGAGCTGCTGCAACGTGAGTCGCAAGGGGACGACCGCGCGGCCTGACAGGCCGAGGGCGACGAACGGGCGCCGCGGCTCCAAAACATCCTGAGCGTGCAGGATCCTATTTCACGCGCAATTCCCCCGTGCGGCGCGGAACCTGAAGCGTGAGCGAAGGGTTGCAGAAGAGCCCAGGATCGCTGCCGGGCGTGCTGGGGGTGGCATGGATCTTACCGGCCCATCTGTTGCGGGATCCGACCGAAGAATGGACGCCGCGCCAACCGTCAGCGTTGTCATTCCCGCCTTCAACGCCGCCTGGAGCATCGCCGCGACGATCCGTTCGGTGCAGGCGCAGACCCTTGGCGACTTCGAAGCCTTCGTGATCGACGACGGCTCGACCGACGACACCGCCGAGCGGGCGACCGCAGCCATCGGCGATGATCTCCGATTTCATCTCATCCGCCAGCCGAACGGCGGCGTGAGCGCGGCCCGCAACCGTGGCCTTTCCCTGGCCGGCGGGCGTTACATCGCCAATCTCGACTCCGATGACATGTGGCGACCGGAGTTCCTGGCCGAGCTGACCGCGAGTCTGGAACAGGCGCCGGACGCGCCCATGGCCTTTGCGCGCTCGCTGTGGATCAGCCGCGAGGACGCGCCGTTGGCGCCGCCGCCCGAGCCGCTCGGGCGGCCGGTGACCTTTCGAGAGATCCTGCTCTACAACCCGATCGGCAACGGCAGCGCCGCGGTGATGCGGCGCGCGGCGGTGATCGACTGCGGCGGCTGGGACGTCCGCCTGCCGCGCGAGTTCGGCCCGACGGAGGATTGGCTGCTTCAGCTGCAGCTCGCGGCGCGTGGCGAAGTGATCGTCGTCGACGCCCCCCTGGTCTACTACCGCATCACCGAGACGAGCGCCTCGGCCTCGCTGGAGCGCTCCGCCCGCGCCGCCCTCGAAGTGGTGCGCCGGCTCCAGACCGACGGCCCGCGGTTGCCACGCCTCGACTATTGGCGGGCGCGCAGCCTAGCCATGATCTGGCTGATGCGCCGCGCCAAGCGGACCAATCACCGGCCGCTGATGGTGTGGCTGGCGACCCACGCCTATCTGCGCAATCCGGTCTGGTTCATCGACCGCGAGTTGCGCGAACCGATCGTCAGCACGCTGCGCAAGGCCGCCCGCCGGCTCGTCCCGAGCAACAACCGCAGCCGTAAGGTATCCCGCAGAGATTCTTCCACCAAAGCGGGAACCGTGGCCATCACCCCCGAGTCTTAGGAAAAGCTGGGTTTGCTGGGTTCCCGCAAGGGGATGCTGGTCACGTAAGGGGGCGCGTGATGCCTTCTGCTCGTCTGTCCGTCACGCCTTTCGCTCCAATCAACGGAAGCACTTACAACCCCGGGTCGTTCGTCCTGGAGAACATCTCCACAGACGGCGCGCAGCTCAACACCGTCACGATCGACCTCAGCGGCTCGGTGTTCGGCGGCATGATCTTCGACCCCGCGGGCGGCGCGGGAGACAACGTCGCCAAGGCGTTCACCGTCGACAGCCAGTCGGGCACTTTCACCCTCGTCAGCGCCACGCCCGGGAACGGCAGCGATGCGCTCGGCTACAAGACGCTGACCCTGCAGTTGCAAGGCTTCGACCCAGGGGAGTCCCTGCAGTTTTCCATCGATGTCGATCCCGCCAGTATCAAGGGCACCAATTCGCCCGGACCCGGCGAGTCCGGCAGCGTCAACGGCCTCGAGCTCACCGGCAGCCAGGTCAGCTTCGGCTTCACCGGCGGACAAGGCCTCAGCAACGAGATCTTCAAACAGGCCAACGCGGTCGGCGGCGGCGTGGTCACGGTCCAGGCGGGACTGCCCGTCACGCCGACGCTCAGCGTCAGCGGCGTCTCCGGCTCGACGGCCACGGTCGCCAGCGCCCAGCAGACGGTCAACGTCAGCGGCCCCGCAGGCGCCACCGTGCGCGTGCTGGTGATCGAGGGCGGCGCCTTCACCCAGGGCGCCGGCGCGGGGTCGCAGCAACTCGGCCCGTTCGATTCCAACACCGCGCTCGGCGTCACCAGCTATGACGTCACGCTGAACAACGGCGGTAACGGCCAGGTCGCCGCCACCCTGGCGCACAGCGTGGCCGAGGGCGGTCACAACATCATCACCGCCGCGGTCGTCGGCGCCGGGGGCGTCACCGGACCAGCCACCGCACCGGTCATCCTGAACTTCGGGACCACCGCGACGGCCGGCGTCACCGTCACGCCTTCAGGCGGGTCGACCAGCGTCACCGAAGGAGGCGCCACCGACACGCTCAACGTCGCGCTCAACACCCAGCCCACCGCCAACGTGACGGTGACAGTCGGCGGCGACGCGGACATCACGCCCTCGCCGACGACGCTGACCTTCACCCCGCAGAACTGGAACGCGGCCCAGACGGTGACGGTCACCGCGGTGAACGACACCACGGTCGAGGCCACCGAGACGCACAACCTCACCTTCACCACCGCCAGCAGCCAGGCGGCCTACAACGGCCTCAGCGTCGCGCCGCAGACCGTCACCGTCATCGACAACGACAGCACGCAACCGCAGCCGATCGCGTTCACCCAGACCACGCTCGCAGGCCTGCCCGACGCCAACTACACCTCGCTGCAGTTCGGCCCCGACGGCCGGCTCTACCTGTCGCAGGTCGACGGCACGATTCTGGCCGTCCAGGTGCAGGCGACCAGCGGCGGCGGCTATCAGGTCGCGCCGGGCGGCGTCGAGACGATCAACGCGACCAAGCAGATCACCAACCACAACGACGACGGCGCGCTGGCGACCGGCTTCCAGGGAACGCGGCAGGTCACCGGCCTTGTGGTGACGGGCGGCGGCACTGCGCCGGTGTCGGTCTACGTCAGCTCCAGCGACCCCCGGATAGGCGCCGGCCCCTCCGGCGGCGACAGCAACCTCGACACCAATTCCGGGGTGATCTCCAAGCTCACCCAGCAGGCGGGCGGCGGCTGGAGCCGGGTGGACCTGGTGCGCGGCCTGCCGCGGTCGGAGGAAAACCACTCCGTCAACGGCATGCAGATCACCCCCGACGGGCAGACGATGTACGTGTCGGTGGGCGGCAACACCAACATGGGCGCGCCGTCGAACAACTTCGCCTACACGCCGGAGTACGCCTACTCCGCGGCGATCCTGAAGGTCGACCTGGGTGCGGTCGAGGCGATGTCGAACAAGACCGACCCCCAGGGGAATGTCTACAAGTACAACCTGCCGACGCTCCCGGCCGGATCGAGCGATCCCTTCCCGACCGATCCGTTCGGCGGCCGGGATGGGCTGAGCCAGGCGCGCATCGTCGCCGGTGGGCCGGTGCAGATCTACTCGCCCGGCTACCGCAACGCCTACGACCTAGTGCTGACCCAGAGCGGGCAGCTCTACACCGTCGACAACGGCGCCAACGCCGGCTGGGGCGGAACGCCCGCGCTCAACAGCTCCGGCCAGGCGACCAACGCGCCGGTCAACGGGGGCGTCGACGTGCAGGACGCGCTGTTCCGTGTGACGCAGGGCTTCTACGGCGGCCACCCGAACCCGATCCGCGCCAACCCGTCCGGCGCGGGGGTCTATCTGGACGGATCGACGACGCCGTCCGCCAATCCGTCGGGCTGGCCGCCGGTCCCCACCGCAGATCCTGCGGAGTCAGTCTTCAAGGCGCCGTCGACGAACGGCGCGCTCTACTCCAGCTTCGGGGCCTCGACGAACGGGTTGACGGAATACACCGCCTCGACCTTCAACTCGGCGATGAAGGGCGACCTCGTCATCGTCAGTTGGGACGACAAGCTCTATCGCGTCGACCTCAGCAGCAACGGGCTGACCGCCAACTCGGTGACCGCGCTGACCGGGACCAGCACGGTGCTGGGAGGCGGCCAGCCGCTCGACGTCACCGCACGCGGCGACGGCCAAAGCTTCGCCGGGACCGTCTGGGTCGCCAACTACGGCGGGCCGGTCACCGTCTTCACCCCCGGCAGCGGACCGCCCCCGCCGCCCCCAGGGACCGGCGATGCCGACGGCGACGGCCTCAACGACAAGACCGACCGCTTCGCCGAGGACGCGACCAACGGCAAGGGCACCGACCTGGTCGCCGGCCAGACCCTGACCTGGAGCTTCTCGCAGAACATCGACCCGCCCGGCCCCAACGCGCTGTTCAACATGGGCTTCACCGGGCTGATGTCGAACGGCGTCGACGCCTATACGGCCCTGTACAACGCCGCCAACATCAAGCCGGGCGGAGCGGCCGCCGGCTTCCAGGTCGAGCAGGTTCCGGCCGGCGATGCGCTGGCCGGCAACACCCAGCAGAACGGCTTCCAGTTCGGCGTCGACGTGAACGCCGGCGTCACCCGCTTCGTCGTCGAGACGAAGATCGACAATCCGTTCGGCGGAACACCGTCCACGACGCCGGTCAATTACAAGAGCCAGGGCTTCTTCATCGGCACGGGCGATCAGGACAACTACCTGAAGATCGTCGCGGCGGCGAACAACGGCGCGGGCGGCATCGAGATCGCCGGCGAGAACGGCGGCGCCTTCACCAGCCAGATGTACGGCGCAAACATCACCGGCGCGAACATCCAGGCGCTGGACACCATCACTCTGCGGCTGAACGTCAACGTCGCCAGCGGCCAGGTCACGCCTACCTGGACCTATACGGTCAATGGCCAGTCGTTCGACGGATCGGGCGCTGCGGTGCAGCTCTCCGGCGCCACGCTGCAGGCGCTACAGGGCTCGTACACGGTAGCGGGAACGCCGAGCGCGATGGCGGTCGGGATCATCTCGACCTCCTACCAGTCGAACCAGCCGTTCACCGCCTTCTGGGACTCCATCAAGATCACGGCGAGCGGCACGGGTCCCTCGTCGCAGCTCGCGCTCACCACCCCTTCGGTGACCCTCGCCGAAGGGAACAGCGGCGCCACCGCGTTCAACTACACCGTCGCGCGAACCGGCGACTCGACAGGAGCCGCCAGCGCCGGCTGGGCGGTCACGGGCTCTGGGGCCAACCCCGCCAACGCCGCGGACTTCCAAGGCGGCGTCCTGCCTTCAGGCACAGTCAGCTTCGCCGCCGGCGAGACCAGCAAGGTCGTCATCGTCAACGTGGTCGGCGACGCCACCGCCGAGCAGAACGAGGGCTTCACCCTGACCCTCTCCGGCGCGAGCGGCGCGACGCTCGGGACCGCCACGGCGAGCGGAACCATCACCAATGACGACGGCGTCCCGCCGAGCCAGCAGCTGGCCCTCACCACGCCATCGGTGACGCTGGCGGAAGGGAACAGCGGCGTCACCGCCTTCAACTACACGGTCGCCCGCACAGGCGGCTCGACGGGAACCGCCAGCGCCAACTGGTCGGTCGCGGGCTCCGGCGCCAACCCGGCCAACGCCGCCGACTTCCAGAACGGCGCGCTGCCCTCCGGGACCGTGAGTTTCGCGGCCGGCGAGACCAGCAAGATCATCACCGTCAACGTCGTCGGCGACACCACGACCGAGAGCACTGAGACATTCACCCTCACTCTATCCGGCGCGAGTGGCGCGTCCCTCGGGACCGCCACGGCGACCGGGACCATAACCAACGACGACGGCGGAACGGGCGGCCAGGTGTTCACCTCCACCGGCCCCGGCTCGACCTTTACCGGCGGCGCCGGGAACGACACTTTCAACGCCAGCCAGGGCAACGATAGCCTGACCGGCGGCGCCGGCGCCGACGTGTTCCGCCTGCCGACCGAGCCCTGGGCGCCGATCCACATCATGGACTTCGCGGTCGGGACCGATCGGCTGGACCTGTCGGCCCTCTTCCAAGCGTCAGGCTACACGGGGTCCAATCCTATCGCAGATGGCTACATCGTTTTGGCGAGCGACGGCGCGGGCGGAACGATCGTGCGCTACGATCGCGACGCCGCCGGGCCAAATCCGATCTGGCCGAACACCATCATCGACCTGCACGGCGTCTCGCCGAGCGGTCTGACCTGGGCGCAGCTCTCCGGCGGCGGCGCTCCGCCTCCACCGCCGACGACGACGGTGGCGCTCTCGACCCCCTCGGTGACACTGGCCGAGGGCAACAGCGGGATCACCGCCTTCAGCTATGCGGTCATCCGCAACGGCGACACCACCGGCGTCTCCAGTGCGAACTGGGCGGTGGCGGGCTCGGGCGCCAACCCGGCCAACGCCGCCGACTTCCAGAACGGAGTCCTGCCCTCCGGCACGGTCAGCTTCGCCGCCGGCGAGACGAGCAAGATCATCACCGTCAACGTGGTCGGCGACACCGCGACGGAGAGCAACGAGGGCTTCACCGTCACGCTGTCCGGGGCGACCGGCGCGACGCTCGGAACCGCCACGGCGGCCGGAACGATCACCAACGACGACGGCGCGCCCCCGCCTCCCGGCGGACAGGTGTTCAACTCGCCCGCCCCGGGCTCGACGCTGACCGGCGGCGCCGGCAACGACACCTTCAACGCCAGTCAGGGCAACGATGTGCTCACCGGCGGCGGCGGCGCGGACGTATTCAATTTCCCGGCGGAGCCCTGGGCGCCGATCCGCATCACCGACTTCACGCCAGGCCAGGACAAGCTGGACCTGCGGGCGCTTTTCGATGCGGCCGGCTACACCGGGACCAATCCGATCGGCGCCGGCTACATGTTCATCGAAAGCAATGGGTCTGGCGGCTCGTTGCTGCGGTTCGACCACGATGCGGGCGGCTCCAGCCCCGTCTGGCCAAACACCATCATCAACCTGAACATCGCGCCGGCTCAGGTGAGCGTCAGCGACTGGATCATGCAGTAGCGGGCGGCGTCAGACGAAGCGCGGGATCGGGCCGAGCTGCGGCGTCGGGTGATCGAATTCGAAGACCGCCTCGTCGACGTAGCACCAGCCCCAGCCTTCCGGCGGGTCGTAGCCTTCGATGATGGGATGCTTGGTGGCGTGGAAGTGCGCGGTGGCGTGCCGGTTGGGACTGTCGTCGCAGCAACCGACGTGGCCGCAGGTGCGGCAGAGCCGCAGATGCACCCAGGGCGAGCCGATCTTCAGGCACTCCTCGCAACCCTTGGCGCTCGGTGTGACGGTGCGGATGCCGGCGAGGTGAGAGCAGGTGGTCATGTTCACGCCAGCTCCGGCACGCCGGCGGCCGGCTCGATCAGCTTGTAGAGGGTGGTGCGCTGCTTCAGCGTCCGGCCGGCGGAGGCGGCGGCGGCGGCGAGTTCGGCGACCGTCACTTCCTGGCCGTGTTCGGCGCCCGCAGCCCGGCTGATGCTCTCGTTCATCAGTACGCCGCCGAGGTCATTGCAGCCGGCGGCGAGCGCCGCCGCGGCGCCTTCGACGCCGAGCTTCACCCAGGAGCACTGGATGGAATCGATCGCGCCGTGCAACGCCAGGCGGGCGACCGCGTGCATCAGCACAGACTCGCGCCAGGTCGGCCCGCGCCGGGCCTTGCCACGGAGATAGATCGGCGACTGCATGTGCACGAACGGCAGCGGCACGAACTCGGTGAAGCCGCCGGTCTCGAGCTGCAGGCGGCGGATCCTGAGCAGATGGCGCGCCCAGTGATCATAGCGGTCGAGGTGGCCGAACATGATGGTCGAGGTGGTTGGCAGGCCGACCTCGTGGGCGGCGCGCACCACGTCGAGCCATTCCTGGGTGCTGAGCTTGTCCGGGCAGATCTCGGCGCGGACCTCGTCGTCGAGGATCTCGGCCGCGGTGCCGGGCAGCGAGCCCAGGCCCGCATCCTTCAGGCGCTGGAGGTAGTCCTTCACCGGCATGCCCAGCGTCGCCGCGCCGGAGCTGACCTCCAGCGGCGAGAAGGCATGGACGTGCAGTGAGGGGACGGCGCGTTTCACCGCCTCGAGGATGCCGAGATAGGTCTCGCCGGTGTAGCTCGGGTGGATGCCGCCCTGCAGGCAGACCTCGGTGGCGCCGTTGGCGACCGCCTCGACGGCGCGCGCGGCCACGTCCTCGTACGGCAACACATAGGGCTTGTCGCGCGTGCCGGCCTTGGTCGAGGTCTTGGAGAAGGCGCAGAAGCCGCAGCTGTAGGTGCAGATGTTGGTGTAGTTGATGTTGCGGTTGATGACGTAGGTGACGACGTCGCCACGCGTCTCGGCGCGCAGGGCGTCGGCCGCCTGCACCACCGCCTGCGCATGCGCGCCGCGCGTCGAGAACAGGCTGACGATCTCGGCTTCCGAAAGCTCCAGGCCAAGCGCGGCGCGCTCCAGGATGCGATCCACCGAACGGCCCGGAACGGCCGCGGTGAAACTCATGCCCAGCGGCGCCTGCGGCGATCCCGGCGCATGGTCGGACGTGCCAGGCGACCAGCCGTGGTCGCGGGCCAGGCCCTCGCTGTCGGCGAGCTTCAGCACCGGCTCCCGCATAGCGACGTCCAACCACTCCCCGCGGGCGGCGATGAAGCGCGGATAGACGGTCAGCCGCTCGAGCAGCGGCCGGCCATAGCGGGCGCAGACCTCGGCCAGCGCCTCGATCTCCGGCCACGGCGCCTCGGGATTCACGTGGTCGATGGTCACCGGCGAGATGCCGCCCCAGTCGTCGATGCCGGCGTCGAGCAGCGCTTCGAACCGGCCCTCATTGAGATTGGGCGGGGCCTGCACCGAGACACCGTCGTCGAGGATGATCCGCGCCCAGGCGATGGCGCGGTAGAAGTCCTCGCTGGACGGCTCCGGCGCGCCGACCATCTTGGTGCCGGGCTTGGGCGCGAAGTTCTGGACGATCACTTCCTGCAAATGGCCGTGCGCGCGGTGCAGGTCGCGCAGCGCGAAGAGCGAGTCGATCCGCTCCGCCTCGGTCTCGCCGATGCCCACCAGCACGCCGCTGGTCATGGCGACCTTGGCTTGGCCGGCCGCAGCCATGGAGGCCAGCCGCACCGCCGGGACCTTGTCGGGGGAACCGAAGTGCGGACCGCCGCGCTGGCGCAGCCGATCCGAGCTGGACTCCAGCATCAGGCCCGACGACGCCGAGACCCTGCGCAGCCGGGCGTAGTCCTCGGCGGAGAGGACGCCCGCATTGATGTGCGGCAGGAGGCCGGTTTCCTTCAGCACCAGCCCCGCGACGTGTTCCAGGTAGTCGACGGTGCGCTCGAAGCCCATGGCCGCCAGCGCCTCGCGGGCGGCGGCGTAGCGGCGCTCGGGCGCATCGCCGAGCGTGAACAGCGCCTCCTTGCAGCCCAGAGCGCGCCCCTTGCGGGCGATCTCCAGCACCTCCTCCGGCGTGAGGTAAGGCGCCTTCAGCGAGCGGGGCGCCTTGGCGAAGGTGCAGTAGTGACAGACGTCGGCGCAAAGCTGGGTGAGCGGAATGAACACCTTGCGCGAATAGGTGGTGCGGGCGGGACCGCGGGCGTCGCGGCGGGCGCGGGCTTCGGCGAGAACCGCGTCGGTCGGGGCGGCCAGAAGTCGACTCTTGAGATCCTGGTCCGTGCTCATCCCGACGCTCCGCCCTTACTCGGCCGGCGGGTCGCCGTACGTGACGCCCGCTTCGGCCAGCACCGCCTTGGCCAAGGCCACGCGATCCACATGTGATGTCATGATTGTAGGCGCAAGCGCGGCGTGCACGCCAACCGCTTCGACATCGGCTATGCGCGAGCGGTCGGATTCGTCGACGATCAGCTGGTCGATCAGCCCCAGATAGTGCCGCGCGATCCCGGCTACGTCGACGCTTGCGCCCAGTTCGCCCATCAACTTCGCGAGCGGTCCCTTGATCGCCTTGCCGGCGACGATCGGCGACACCGCCAGCCGCGGCGCCTTCAGAGCCGCGAGCCGGTCACTCACGCCCGGCAGCGCCAGCAGCGGATCGACGCTGAGGTAGGGGTTGGACGGGCAGACGATGACGCACCCCAGGTCCTCGCGCGCCAGCGCCCGGGCGAAGCCCGGCGACGGGCGGGCGCGCTCAGCGCCTTCGAAGCGGATGGCGCGGGCCTCCGGTCGGCACTGCTCGGCGACGAAATAGCGCTGGAAGTCGAGCTCGCCCTGGTCGGTCAGCACCTTGGTGCGCACCGGATCGTCGGTCAT
>Ga0068858_100000813_pt1 | contig 32662 bp, 30 predicted proteins | sample KBSSwiS12_FD_66589 | JGI IMG/M metagenome (GOLD analysis project Ga0068858, IMG submission 66589) | Switchgrass rhizosphere microbial communities from Kellogg Biological Station, Michigan, USA - KBS Switchgrass S1-2 | ecosystem: Host-associated > Plants > Roots > Rhizosphere > Soil ... | reverse complement strand
AGCTCGTGCAGCCGGCCGGTGAGGTACGTCGCGCACTCGTCGAGATCGACGTTGAGCGCGGCGAGATCCGGGCCGCCGATCTGGTGGATCGGGCCGATCGAGCGCCAGCGCTGCTGGATCGCCTCGAGCAGCGCGTGCTGGCGGCTGCGCTGCGCGAAGACGCGCAGCATCAGGAGCTGCGGCGCCGCCACCGCAGCCGGCCGCCCGCCGAGCGCCAGCGCATAGGCGAGCGCGGTGACCGCGAGCCAGAGCAGCGGAAGCGCGGCGATCGTCGCGCTGACGCGCTCGGCCTCGACCGCCGGCGAACCCGCGACCCAGGCGAGCGCGCCGACGCCGAGCGCGACCAGGCTCGGCAGCGAGACGTCGCTGAACCAGCCGCGCTCGCCGAGCCAGAGCACTCCGGCGAGCACGCGAAAGCCGATCCACAGCGCCGGCAGCGTCAGCACGACGACGAGGGCCGAGCGCGTCGTCGCGACGGTGGCGACGTCGATGCACTTCTCGACGCGCGCGTCGAGGAGGAGTGCCGGAATCGCGAGCACGAGCAGCGTCACGACGGCGACGACGAAGACCGGCAGCACCTGGCCGCGCAGGCTCCGGTGCAGCAGCGCGACGTAGATGACGGCGAGGACGGCGGCGCCGAGGACGATGTCACTCGCCGAATCGAAGCCGCCGGGATCGATCGCGGTGCCGAGCGCGGCGCCGGCGGCGAGCGCCAGCGAGCCGAGCGCGAGCGCGTGGCGCGACCAGCGCCGCGGCAGATTGGCGAGCACCGGCCCGGCGGCGAACAGCGCCGCGACGGCGGCGTCGGCGACGCGCGTGCCGATCGCCCCGGAGTGGCCGAGGACGCCGGCGATCGCGGCCGCGAACAGCGCGTACGCGGCCCACGCGACGAGCGTCGCGCGGGCGCCCCGCCGCTCGACGTGCGCTGCGCGCGCCCGCAGCTCGGCGGCCGCGAGCGGCGGCGCTGCCTTCGGCGCGCTCGGCGCTGCATCGGCGCGGTGCTGCATGTGCTGCCACCACGCCGCCGGCCGCGGCAGCACCTGCTCGAACGCCATCAGGCGGGCGACGCGCGCGCGGTAGCGGGCGCGCACGAGCGGCGATGCGATCGCGGCGGCGGCGAGCGCGATGAACACGAGCCCGACGATCCAGCCGAACGCGTCGGCCGCCGACAGGCTCGCCGCGTGCGCGTCGCGCAGGCAGGCGAGATCGGGCATCAGCGCTCCGGCACCGCCGGCGGCGCAGGTGCGCTCGCCGCCGGCTCTTCGGCGGTGACGCGCCAGCCCCTGCGCTCGAGCCAGGTGCGGTGCACCCGGTTGGCGAGCGCGCCGAAGGCGAGGAACTGCACCACGAACGCGATCGCCTGGGCGTTCGGGTCGAGACCGACGTTGACTGCGGCGGCGACGACGAGCGCGACCACCGCGAGCACATAGAGGCGCCGCTGCAGCGCCCACAGCGGCAGGCTGATCGCGGCGAGCCACGAAAAGCCGGCGTCGTTCATCGCCAGCCGGCCGCGCTCGTCGACGTAGAGCCGAAGGCGTCCCATCGCGACCTCCCGTGCGGCGCAGTATCGGCAGATCGCCGCGGCACGGCAACGATCGCGCCGCGCCGGTCAGTCGATGCGGACGAAGCTGCGGCGGACGTGCTCGCGGTCGCCGAGCTCGAAGTGCCACCACTCGTTGGCGATGCCGCGAAAGCCGGCGGACGCGAGCGCGCCGCGCAGCAGCTCGCGGTGGCGGTGCTGCGCCGCGCCGAGCGCGCCGCTCGCCAGATGGCGAGCCTCGAGCTCGGGGTGCGACAGCTCGGTCATCTCGTCGAAGCCGGTGCCCATGTCGAGCTCGCTGCCGGCGGCGTCGATCAGCGTCGCGTCGATCGCCATCCCGAACGAGTGGATCGAGCCGCGCGCCGGGTCGGCAACGTAGCGGCGCAGCCCCGTGCCGTCGAGATGGTTCCAGAGCTCGATCTGGACGCGGTGCGGTCGCAGCGCGTCGAGCAGCAGCAGTCGGTGGCCGGGTGCGGTGGCCGCGAGCCGCGCGACTGCGCGCTCGACCGCCGCGGCGGCGTCGCCGTGCAGCCAGGCGCAGTCGAGGCTGCCGTAGAGGTCGCGGCCGACGAAGTTGCGCACGCCGGCATAGCGCAGGTCGACCGCGACGCCGGCGATCGTCGCGAGCGGGCGGAAGTCGGAATGCGAGGCGACGTCTTCGCAGCGGATCGTCATGGCGGTCGCCGCGAGGATACGGCCGCGTGCGCGCAGCGAGCGCGCCCGCACGCTGGTTCCGTGAACGGTCAGTCGAACTTGCCCTGGCGGACGATGTTCGGGCGGATGTCGGCGGCGCGCGCGCTGCCGCAGTTCGGCCCGCGCACGCTCACCTGGCGCGTCTGCTGCGCGCCGACGCTGACGTCGCTGCTGCCCCAGAGGCTGCCTTGCGCGCAGTCGAGCGAGCGCGCGACGCCGGTCCAGGTCTTGCTGCCGCGGTTGTGGATCTCGAAGATCGCCTCGACCGTCTTGCCGGGACCGCCGCTCGCCGGATCCCAGCGGACGCGATAGCGGTAGTCGACATCGGCAGCGCGCGCCCACGGCGACCAGTCGGTGAGCCGCGGACCGGTCCCCGGCGGCGTCGGCTGCGGCGCTGGCGTCGCGGGCGGCGACGTCGGTGCCGGCGAACGCGGCGATGCTGGCGACGGCGCGGGAGCGGTCGGCGGCGTCGACGCGCCGGCGACGCGAAGCGCGAGATTGCACCAGTGCTTCGGGTCCTCGAACCCGGTGCTGCCGTAGAGCTCGCGATGCCGCGCGCCGCACGCGAGCGGCCTCACCTTCGAGAAGTCGATCTCGGACCTGCCCTTGCCCCAGAGGCAGTTCGCGCCGTCGTACGTCGCGCACGCAGGGTTGCCGTCGGCCGTGATCGTGAACGCCAGCCGGCCGGCGTTCGGCGCCGGGAAGTCCGCTTCCTGCCACTCGGCGGCGAACGCGCCGCAAGAGAAGGCCGCGAGGACGAGCAACAGGCCGCGCGGCAACGCCGGGTTGGATTTCATCGGATCACCTCATCCGCTTGCACGAGCAACGACGGCGGGAACGCGAGGCCGATCGCGCGCGCCGTCGTCAGGTTGAGAGCGAGCACGAAGCGCACCGGTTCCTCGACCGGCAGCTGCGCCGGCCTGGCGCCGCGCAGGATGCGGTCGACGTAGCGCGCTGTCGCCCGCGCGAGCCCACTGTGGTCGTCGCAATACGACATCAGCCCGCCGACGCGCACCCAGTCGTTGGACGAGTAGACGGCCGGCCTTCGGGTGCGCGCGATCAGCTCGACGATCCGCTTCTGATTGCTCATGAGCAGGAAGTAGTCCTCGACGACCCACGCGTCGAGCTCGGGTCGCGAGGTGATCGCGGCTTCGAGAGCGGCGGCGCGCTCGACCGGGACGAGCTCGAGATCGAGGCCGAGCGTGCGCGCCGCAGCGCGCGCGTTGGCATCGCCGTCCGCGCTGTTCGTGCTCAGGTACGCGACGCGCGCGACCCCGGGCACCGCCTGCTTCAACAGCTGCATCCGCTTGGCAGTGAGCAGATCGACGTGGAACGTGACTCCGGTGGCGTTGCCGCCGGGCGCCGCAAGGCTGGCGACGAGGCCGCTTTCGACGGGTCGATCGACGAGGAAGACGATCGGGATCGTCGACGTCGCCGCCTTCACCGCCTGGGCACTGCCGTCGCTCAAGGCGACGATGACGTCGGCCTTCGCAGCGACGAGCTCGCGCGCCAGAACGGCGAGACGCGACTTCGCCGCCTCTCGCGATTCGTAGACGCCGGGCAAGCGCACCTCGAAGCGCAGCTGGTCGTCGGACCAGCCGAGCTGTCGCAGTCCGGCTTGCAGCTCGTCGAGGGCCGATCGACCATCGACGTCGGGCACCGGCGGCCCGAGGAAGCCGACCGTTCGCGGCCGCGACTGCGGCCAGGCCGGCGCCGCAACGCCGGCCAGACCCGATGCCGCAACGCTGGCCAGCCACGCTCGGCGCTTCATGCGAACTCCGTCGGCTCGTTCGGCCGCCGCCGCATCGTACTGCCGGCGACGGTGAAACGACAGCGTCGACGTCGCGACGCTGCGGTCGATGCGATCAGGGCGGCTCGAGGTTCGGTCCGCGCAAGCCGACGAGCAGCGCCCGTCCGTTGCCGTCGACGCGGAACTCGCCGAAGTGCGTGACGCCGCGCGCGCACACCACGCGAACACGGGGTGCGCGAGCTTCGCACGCTGCATCGCACCCGACCGTTCATCGGCGTTGGCGCCGACCGTCGTCGCGTACACGCCGTTCCTCCGTGCGGTTTACACGTGGAGATGGATGTCGCATCGCACGCTCTCCTGCACGAAATGCCGCTGTCGATACTGCCCGCACTCCAACCGGGTTGCGGCTGCAACGGCGCACCCTCTCTCGCCAGCTCTCCTCATGCCCAGCGATCGCTCGATCTCGTTCGAGATCCGCCTCACCGTCTGCACGCTCGTCTTCACCCTCGCCGCGACTGCGCTCTTCCTGCGCGACATCGCGGGCTCGGCGGTCGCGCCTTCGCTGCTGCACTGGCTAGAGCTGTGCGGCTACACGGTGATCATCGCGTTCCTGATCTACGGCAACGTCGGCTACCAGCTGACACGGATCGGTCACCTGCAGCGCCATGCCTCGCATCGTCCCGACGACCGCGGCGAGCTCGAGGCGTGCCACGACCGACCCGCCGAGCCGCTCGTCTTCCTCGTCCCCTCGTACCGCGAGGAGGCGCGGATCGTCCGCCAGACGCTGCTCTCGGCGGCGCTGCAGGAGCACCCGAACCGTCGCGTCGTGCTGCTGATCGACGACCCGTTCCGCTTCGACGACCCCGACGCCCTCGCCGCCCTCGTCGCCGTGCGCACGCTCGCGACGTCGCTCGACCACCAGATGGCCGAGGCTTCGGCGCCGTTCCTCGCCGCCCGCGAGGCGTTCCTGCGCCGCGCCGCCGCGGGCCGGCTCGAGGGACCCGGCGAGGCGGCGATCGTCGGCGCTCTCTATCTGCAGGCGGCCGACGTCCTCGACGGCGAGGCGGCGCTCTGGGAGCGCCTCGACCACACCGACCGCTTTTTCGTCGACGCCGTGCTGCGCGCGCCGGCGCGTGCCCACCGCGAGCGCGGCGAGACCTGGCTGCGTCGCTCGCACGACGCGACGGCGCCGCTCGATCGCGCCGCGCTTCGCCACGAGCACGCCCGACTGGCTTCGCTGTTCGCGGTCTCGCTGACGAGCTTCGAGCGAAAGCGCTTCGCGAACCTGTCGCACGAGCCGAACAAGGCGATGAACCTCAACACGTACATCGGCCTGCTCGGCAAGCGCTTCGACGTCGAGGCGCACGCCGACGGCGTCCACCTCGTCGAGACGACCGCCGCGAAGGCTGCGCTCGAGGTGCCGCCGGCGACGTTCCTGATCACGCTCGACGCCGACAGCCTGCTGCTGCCCGACTACGCGCTTCGCCTCGTCGCCGTGATGGAAGCGCCCGGCAACGAGCGCATCGCGGTGGCGCAGACGCCGTACAGCGCGGTGCCCGACGCCGCCGGCGTGCTCGAGCGCACCGCCGGCGCGACGACCGACATCCAATACCTGATCCACCAGGGCTTCACCCGGCACCAGGCGACGTTCTGGGTCGGCGCGAACGCGCTCTTGCGCCATGCCGCGCTGAACGACATCGCGGTCGTCGCCGACGAGAACGGACGCGCAGTGCGCCGCTACATCCAGGACCGCACGGTGATCGAGGACACCGAGTCGACGGTCGACCTGATCGACAAGGGCTGGCGCCTCTACAACTATCCCGAACGGCTCGCGTACAGCGCGACGCCGGCCGACTTCGGCGCGCTCGTCGTGCAGCGCGCGCGCTGGGCCAACGGCGGCCTCATCATCCTGCCCAAGCTCGTCCGCTACCTGCTGAGCGGCCCGCGCCGGGTGCAGAAGCTGCGCGAAGGGTTCTTTCGCGTCCACTACCTGACGTCGATCGCCGGCGTCAACGTCGGCCTCCTCGCCGTCCTCGCGTATCCGTTCCCGGACTCGCTGCAGAGCCCATGGCTGCCGCTCACGGCGCTGCCCTACTACGGGCTCTACGCACGCGACCTGCGCCTGTCGGGCTACCGGAAGGGCGCCGATCTGCTGCGCGTCTACGTCCTCAACCTGCTGCTGCTGCCGGTCAACGTCGGCGGCGTGCTGCGTTCGCTGCACCAGGCCGCCAGGGGCCATCGCATCCCGTTCCTGCGCACGCCGAAGGTCGCCGGGCGCACGCGCGTCCCGGCGCGCTACGTCGCGGCGCTGTTCGCCATCGTCGCCGTCTGCCTGTTCGCCGGCCTGCACGACCTGCTCGACGGCAACGTCGTCCACGCGACGTTCGCGTTCGCGAACGGCGCGCTCTTCGTCTGGGGCATCGGCACGTTCATCGGCCTGGGCCCGGCCTGGAACGACCTCCACCACGGCGTCGACGAGACGCTGCGCGAGCTGCGGCCGGAGCCGGTCCCCGAGCACCTGAGCGTCTACGAGCGCGCGAGCGTCTTCGAATGAGGTTCGCCGCGCTGCGCACGATCGTCGTGGCGAACGTCCTCGCGCTCGCGGCTGCCAGCGGCGCGCACGGCGCGCCGCAGCGCGCCGCCGTCCCGGTGCTGATCTACCACGAGATCGTCACCGACCCGACGCGCGCTCCCGGCGAGACGGTGATCGCGCTCGACCGCTTCGAGGAGCAGATGCGCCATCTCGCGAGCGAGGGCTGGCGGACGATCTCGATCGACGACCTCGTCGCCATCCTGCGCAACGAGCGGCCGGCACCGCCGAAGGCGGTCGTGCTCACGTTCGACGACGGCTGGAAGAGCGTGCTGAACGCGGTGCCCGTGCTCGAGCGCCACCGCATGCAGGCGTCGTTCTGGATCATCACCGGCGCCGGCATCGGCAACGCGTATCTCGACTGGAGCGACATCGAGCGGCTGGCGAAGAACCCGCGCTTCGAGATCGGCTCGCACACGGTCAGCCACCCGTGGGACGCGAAGGACAACCTGGTGACCTGGCTGGCGACGCCCGCGCCCGGCAAGGACCGCGCGGCGGTGCGCGCCGAGCTCGCGGTGTCGAAGGCGACGCTCGAGGCGAAGACCGGTCGCCGCATCGACTACCTCGCGTGGCCGGTCGGCTGGTACACCGAGGAGATGGTGCAGCTCGCGCGCGACGTCGGCTATCGGGCGCTCCTCACCGCCGAGGACGGCGGCAACGCTCCCGGCGACAGCGTCTTCCACATCAGGCGCGTCTTCGTCGACGGCGCCTGCGACATGGCGGCGTTCCGCCGCATCCTCGTCGAGCCCACGTACCGGCCGTGCGCCGGCGCGCACGCGACCTTCGGCCACACGCCGCCGGCGGAGTGACGGGCCGCCGCGACGGCCGCTGCGCGCTCGCCCGCCCGCCATGCTCTTCAATTCGTACGCGTTCCTGCTCGGCTTCCTGCCAGCCGCGCTGCTCGTCTTCCACGCGCTGCGCCGGCTCGGGCTCGAGCGCGTCGCGCTCGCCGCGCTGGTGCTCGTCTCGCTCGCCTTCTACGCCTGGTGGAACCCGGTCTACCTGCTGCTGCTCGTGCCGCTCACGCTCGCGACCTTCGTCGTCGCCAGGGCCATCGCGCACTGCCGGGTCGCGCGGCCGCGCATCGCGCGCGCGCTGATGATCGCCGGCGTCGTCGGCAACCTGCTCGTCCTCGGCTGGTTCAAGTACGCGAACTTCCTCGTCGACAACGCCGCCGCGCTCGTCGGCGCAGAGTGGACGCTCGCGAAGATCGTCCTGCCGCTCGGCATCTCGTTCTTCGTCTTCCAGAAGATCGCGTTCCTCGTCGACGCCGAGCGCGGTAAGGTCGACCGCTTCGACCTCCTCGAGTTCGCGCTCTTCGTCAGCTTCTTCCCGCAGCTGATCGCCGGGCCGATCGTCCACCACGGCGAAGTCCTGCCGCAGCTGCGCGCGCCGCGTCGCGACGGCGAGCCCCTCGCCGCGCTCGGCCTGACGATCTTCGCGATCGGTCTGGCCAAGAAGGTGCTGCTTGCCGACAGCGCCGCCGCCGTCGCGACGCCGGCGTTCGACGCCGCCGCCGCCGGGGCACCGCTCGACGCCGTCGGCGCGTGGCTCGGCGCGCTCGCGTACACGGCGCAGCTCTACTTCGACTTCTCGGGCTACAGCGACATGGCGATCGGCGCGGCACTGCTGTTCGGCATCCGGCTGCCGGTCAACTTCGCCTCGCCGTACCGGGCGAAGGACATCGCCGAGTTCTGGCACCGCTGGCACATCACGCTGTCGCGGTTCCTGCGCGACTACCTCTACATTCCGCTCGGCGGCAACCGCCACGGCGCCGCGCGACGCACCGTCAACCTGCTCGTCACGATGCTGCTCGGCGGCCTCTGGCACGGCGCCGCGTGGACGTTCGTCGCCTGGGGCGCGCTGCACGGCGCGTACCTCGTCGTCCATCGCGGCTGGCAGCGGGTGCGCGCGCGCGTGTCGGCGACGCCGGCCGGTCCAGTCGAAGTCTTCGCCGGCGCCGCGCTGACGTTGGTCGCCGTCGTCGTCGGCTGGGTGCTGTTCCGCGCCGCCGATCTGCCGACCGCGTGGGCGATCCTGCGCGCGATGGCGGGCGCGGGCACCGCAGTCCTCGCGAGCGACGGCGTCGCCTCGCCGACGCACGACGCGTGGGCGGTGGCGATCGTCGCAGCGCTGCTCGCGATCGCGTTGCTGGCGCCGAACACGCAGCAGATCACAGGCTACCGCGGTCCATCCGAGGCGCCGGTGCACGCGGGACCGCCGAGCGCGGCAACCGCCGCGGCGACGGCGTGGCGCTGGCGGCCGACGCCCGGCTGGGCGGGCGCCAGCGCCGTCGTCGCCGCCATCGCGATGACCAACCTGTCGCGCGTCTCCGAGTTCCTTTACTTCCAGTTCTAGCCGTGCGCTCCGCCGCCGCTGCCGACGCCGCACGCTACGCGCTCGCCTTCGTCGCCGCGCTCGCCGCCAGCCTCGCGCTCGTCGCCGCGACCAACACCGTGCTCGATCCGTTCGCGATGCACGCGTGGCTCGCGATCGACGGCCTCAACGCCGTCAAGCCGGCGATTCATACCCGCGTTCGCCTTTTCAAGGCGTACGAGATCGAGCGCGTGCGGCCGCAGGCGATCGTGCTCGGCAGCTCACGCAGCCACGTCGGCTTCTCGTGCCGGCACGCGGCGCTGCGCGACCGCGCCGGGCCTTGCTACAACCTCGCGTTCGACGGCGCGACGACGCGCGAGATGCACGCCTACCTCGTCCACGCGCACGCGGTGCGGCCGCTGAAGACGGTGCTGCTCGGCCTCGACAGCTACCACCTGAGCGAGGCGCCGAGCGCGACGCGGCCCGGCTTCGATCCGACGGTGCTGCGCTCGCCCGCGCGTCCGGCGTGGCGGCGCGCCATCGAGGGCGACCTGCGCATCGCGGTCAGCGCCGACGCGCTGCGCGCGAGCGTCGACATGCTCGGCCACCAGCGCGACGGCGAGCCCGAGTGGTTCGCCGCCGACGGCCAGCGCCTCGGCGAAGTGTTCTTCCATCGCGAAGGCGAGGCGTTCGTCCGCGCCGGCCCGCGCGCGTACTTCGACGACATCGATCGCCTCGAGGTCGGCTTCCAGCAGCCGCGCCCGGCCGCCGGTGCGCGCGTCGCGGCGGCGGCGCCGCCCGATCCGGCCGAGAGCTCGCTCGCGTACGTCGGCCGCATCGTCGCGTTTTGCCGCGCCGAGGGCATCGACCTCAGGATCGCGATCACGCCGTCGCACGTCCACCAGATCGAGATCGCGGCGATGCTCGGCGCCGGAGGAGCCGCCGAACGCGGCAAGCGCGCGCTCGTCGTCCTGCTCGCGCGCGCGCAGGGCGACCGCGCCGCGGTGCCGGTGTGGGACTTCAGCGGCATCTCGTCGATCACGACCGAGGCGCTGCCCCCCGTCGGCAGCCGCGCCGAGATGGCGTTCTACTGGGACTCGTCGCACTTCAAGTCCAGCGTCGGCGACCTCGTGCTCGACCGCGTGTTCGCGACCCGCGCGGCGGCGCACCCGCTGCCGGACGACTTCGGCCTCCGCCTCGACGCCGACACGATCGAGCAGGTGCTCGCGAGCGAACGTGTGCGCCACGCCGCCTTTCGCGAGCGCGCCGCCGCCGACCTCGCGACGCTGCGCACGCTCGTCGACGCGGCGGCGAGCCGACCCCAGCCGTAGACAATGGCGGCTCCGCAACCGAGGAGCCGTTTCGATGCAATGCGTTCTCGCGGGATCCCGCTACTTCGGCGCGACCGTGCTCGAGGCGCTGCGCCGCGAGGCGGACGTCACGTTCGCGTGCGTGATCGTCCCCGTCGCCGACGACCGCCTCGCCGGCGCCGCGGCGAAGGCGGGGCTGCCGGTGCACGTGCTCGCCAATCCGAAGATCGTCCCCGGCGAAGCGATCCCCGACGGCACTGATCTCATCGTCGCCGCGCACACGCATGCGCGCATCAGCGACGATGCGCTGGCGCGGTCGCGGCTCGGCGGCATCGGCTACCACCCGTCGCTGCTGCCGCGCCATCGCGGCATCGCCGCCGTCGAGTGGACCGTCCTCGAGGGCGATCCGATCGCGGGCGGCTCGATCTACCACCTCGCCGACGGCTGGGACGCCGGCCCGATCGCGGCGCAGGACTGGTGCTTCGTGCTGCGCGGCGAGTCGGCGCGCGAGCTGTGGGAGCGCGCGCTCGCGCCGATGGGCCTCGATCTGCTCGCGCGCGTCGTCCGCCACGCGCGCGACCACGGCGAGCTGCCGGCGAAGGCGCAGGACGCCCGCTTCGCGACGCGCGCGCCGATGGTCCGGCGCGCGGTCGTGCTCGACGAGGAGGCGCCGTCGGCAGCGGTCTCGCTCGTCGTCACCGTCGTCGGCCCCGACCGGCCCGGCATCGTGCGCGTGCTGTCCGAGCGCGCGCAGCGCTTCGGCGCCAACTGGGCGGCGAGCCGGCTGTCGCGGCTGGCAGGCGAGTTCGCGGGGATGGTGCACTTCGAGGTGCCGCGCGAGAACGCCGACGCGCTCGCTGCCGCGCTGCAGAGCCTCGAGACGTCGGGGCTCAAGCTCGTCATCGCGCGCAGCGATCCTTCGGCAACGCCCGCGGGCATGCGCGGCATCGACCTCTCGCTCGTCGGCGACGACCGCGTCGGCATCGTCAGCCGCCTGACGCGGATCCTCGCCGAGGCCGGGATCAGCATCGAGCACATCCACACCGAGGTGCTGGGCGCGAGCGCGACGGCGCCGAAGACGTTCAAGGTCTCGACGCACCTGCTCGTTCCGAATGCGGTCGCGACCGACGAGCTGCGGCGCCGGCTCGAGCCGGTCGCGAGCGAGATGAAGGTCGACATCGCGCTCGGCGATCGTACCGACTGAGGACGCGTCCCACCTCCGGTGGATGGCCGCACGCCGCGTGCGGGGCTGTAATGCGTCGCTCTCTTCGATCGGCCCGCTTGCGGGCGGAGGACGACGCCATGACCCTGACCGCCACCGCGCTGCGGCACTGGCTGCCGCACGTCACCCACGAGCTCTTCGACCGACGATCGCTCGCGCTCAGGTCGCACGACAACGCCACCGCGGCAGCGTTCGACCGCGCGATGGAGTGCTTCGAGCACGGCGCCTGGTCGGACGCGTTCGCCGAGCTCGTTCCGCTCGCCGACGGCGGCGACCGCGAGGCGGCACGGATCGCGCTGCTCATGGCAGTGCGTGGCCCGCGCCTGTTCGGCCGCACGTTCGCGTCGTCGCCGGCGCAGCGCGAGCGCTGGAGCGCAGCAGCCGCGCGCGAGCGCCGCGCCTGAGTCGCGCCGCACGCGCACGCGCCGCGCGCGCACGCGCCGCGTCGCGCGTCGTCAGAAGCGCCAGGCGACGCCGCCGTAGACGCGCCACTCGCTCGTCGACGTCGTCAGCGGGCTTGCCGCCGCCGGGCCGAGCAGTCGTCCGACCGATGCGCCCCAGAGGACGATCCAGTCCTGGCCGATCTCGGTCCGCCAGCCGCTCGCGAAGCCGACGTCGCGCAGTCCCGCGCCGGGCAGGTAGACCGGCTTGCCGCTTGCCGCCGATCCCGACTCGCTGACGCCGTACCAGCTGCGCATGTAGCGTGCGTCGCCGGCGGTCACGGCGGCGCTCAGGCTCCACGTCGTCGCTTCGCTCCAGCGCCGCTCGTGCGTCGCGCCGAGGTCGAGAACGTTGCCGCCGCCGTGGCCGAGCAGGTCGACGTTGAGGCCGCTCGCGACCTTCCACGCCGGCTCGACCTGCCACGTCGCCGAGAAGCGCCCCCGCAGCGTCCGCCTGACGTCGTCGATGCCTTCGAGGCCGCGCGTCTCCGACGACTTGCGGCCGTTGTCGATCCGCAGCGTGGCGTTGTAGCGGACGCGGTCGTCGCGCTTGAAGTCGAGACCGACGCCCTGGAAGATGTCGTCCGTGTTGCGACGCGTCACGAAGCCGCCGGTGTTGCTCGCCGTGAGCCGGCCATAGCGGATGTAGAAGCCGGGCGTCCAGCTGACCTTGCGCGTGCTCGCTCCCGAGTAGTCGGGCGCGACGTTGACGACCGGGCCGATCGCGCCTTCCCACTTCCAGTCCTTGAACGGCAGCGGCTCGGGCTGCGCAGCGCTCGCTGCGCTCGCCGGCGCCGCCGCAGCGGCAGCGCTCGCCGGCGAGCTCGCGCTGGCCGCAGGCACCGCAGCGGACGACGACGCGTCGGCTTGCGACGCGGCAGCGGCGGCCGCTGCAGGCTCGTCGGAGGCAGCGGCGACGGCGCCCGCCGCGAGCACGAAAGCGACGAGCGGGCCGGCGAGCCGCGTCATTGCGCGCCCGCCGGGAACGCGACCGCGGCGATCTCGCCGTCGCGCAGCATCGCACCGTCGGCGTGCAGGCGCGCCATCGTCGCGTCGTCGAGCACGCGGCGTCCGAGCGCGCGCGCCCGCTCGGTCGCGAGCGTCTCGTTGCGCTCGCGCGTCTCGCTGCGCGCCGCATAGATCGCCTCCGAGTACGCGGCGAGCTGCACCGCCGCTTCGACGCGGCCCTCGAGCGCGCAGAACAGCGCCAGGTACGCGGCGGCGGCGTGCTGGACGTCGAACACCGCGGCGTTGGCCCAGGCGGCCGGCGCAACGCTCCTCGCCGCGTCGACGTCGTCCTGGGCGAGCAGCGCGGCGAGGACGTTGATGCGCGCGAACGCGAGCGCGTATTCCTGCCGCGTGCCGACGAGCGAAGCGATCAGCTCGCTGCCGAGACGCGCCGCGGCGTGCGCGTCCCCGGCCGCGAGCTCGGCGTCGATCAGGTTGCCGATCGCGATCGGCGCCTGGCTGCCGCGCTCGCGGTCGAGGACGAGGAGACGGCGACCGCGGCGCAGCGCGCCGGCGGCATCGCCGCTCATGCGCGCGACCCACTGCGCCGCCTCGGCCGCCCAGAGCAGCCGCTGCGCCGGCCACGCCGGGTCCTCGAGCCGCTCGACCTCGTCGAGCAGCGGGCGCGCGACCGCCAGATCGCCGCCCTGCGCCGCGGCGGACGCCGCGCGGCAAAGCGCATGGTAGAGCGCGAAGCGGTCGCCGCTCGCGGCCTCGAGCTTGCGGGCGATCGCGAGCGCGGCGTCGGCGGCGCGGCGCCCGCGCGCCTTCTGCGTGTCGGCGAGGACGCAGCTCAGCTCGAGCCACGCCTGCATCCTGAGCGGCTCCGGCACGTGCTCGGAGATGCGCGCCTCGCAGGCGTCGGCGAGCGCGAGGCGCTCGCCGTGCAACGACGGCGGCAACGCGCGCAGCAGCGTCGCGCCGATGCGCAGCTCGACCTCGGCCGCGCGTGCGGTGCGCGCCCAGCGCAGCGCGTCGCGCGCGTTGTCGAAGTCGGCCTCGCAGCGGCGCAGCCAGTCGTCGACGCCGACCGTGCCGGTGAAGTACTCGGCGTAGGCGGCATCGAAGAGGTCGGCGACCGCGTGCGCGTGGCGGCGCTGCAGCTCGCCGCGCTCGCCGGCGGCGTCGAGCCGCTCGAGCGCGTACGCGCGCGGCGTCTCGAGCAGCCGGTAGCGCGGCGCCGCGGCGTCGGCGCCGGCCACCACCGCGACGAGCGAACGGTCGACGAGGACGTCGAGCGCGTCGACGACGGCCCAGCGGTCGAGGCCGCGTTCGCCGTCGACGAGGACCTGTTCGATGAACTCGAGCGACGCGCTGCCGGCGACGACGCCGAGCCGGCGAAATACCAGCCGCTCGCGCTCGTCGAGCAGGCCCTCGCTCCACTCGAGCGCCGAGCGCAGCGCCTGCTGGCGCGGCGGCGCCGCGCGGTTGCGTCCGCCGGTCAGCCAGCGCAGACGCTCGGCCATCGACGCCAGCAGCCGCTCGACGCCGAGCGTCGGTGCGCGCGCCGCCGCGAGCTCGATCGCGAGCGGCACGCCGTCGAGCGCGCGACACGTCGCGATGACGGCGCCGGCGTTGGCGTCGCCGAGCACGAACCGCTGGTCGACCGCCTGCGCGCGCTCGACGAAGAGCGCCACCGCGCCGAAGCCGAGCGCTGCCGCCGCCGCGGCGTCGCGCTCGGGGACGGCGAGCGGGCCGATCCTGAGCGTGCGCTCGGCGGCGAGCTTCAGAGGCGCCTGGCTCGTGACGACCAGGCGCAGGCGCGGCGCGCCTTCGTGCAGCGCCTGGCAGACGCGGGCGACGCCCGCGAGCAGGTGCTCGGCGTTGTCGAGCGCGAGCAGCATCGCGAGCGGCGCGACCGCGGCGACGAGCGCGGCGAGCGGCTCGCCGTGCGCGACCTCGACGCCGAGCGCGGCGGCGATCGCGCCCGGCAGCTCGGCGGCATCGCCGACGTTGGTCAGCTCGACCCAGCAGACGCCTTCGGGATACGCCGTGCGGCGCGCCGCCAGCAGGTGCCTGGCGAGGAGCGACTTGCCGATGCCGCCGGCACCGACGACGCTGACGAGCCGGTGTGCGTCGACGAGCGCCGCGAGCGCGTCGCGGTCGTCGGCGCGGCCGAGCAGCGCCGGCAACTCCGCCGGCAGGTTCGTCCGCAGCGCACGCGGTGCGGCCTCCTCCCGCGCAACCGGCGCCGGCGCCGGCGGAAACGCCGCCGCCGCGTCGTTGGCGGCGCTCAGTGCCGCCAGCGGCGCGACGAAGCGGTAGCCGCGGCCCGGGATCGTCGCGATGACGTCGTCGCCGAGCACCTTGCGCAGCGCGCTGACCTGCGCCGCGAGGTTGTTCTCCTCGACGACGCGCCCCGGCCACACCAGGTCCATCAGCGCGTGCTTGCCGACGAGCTGGCCGGGGCGCTCGGCGAGCGCGTGCAGAAGGTCGAAGGCGCGGCCGCCCACGGCCACCGGAGCGCCGTCGGCGAGGAGGCGCCGCTCGTCGGGCTGCAGCTCGAAGCGCCCGAAGCGCAGCCGCGCGGGCCGCGGGGATCGCAGGGGTGTCGTCATCGCGCAGGGACCCGCTTCACGCGATTGGAGAACGTTTCAGGGCGCTTTCAGGACGAGGCCGCGGTCGGGCGCCGACAGTCTCCGCCGCCCCGATGCGCGCCGCGGCGACGACGACGTTGCCGAGTCGCCGACCCTGTGTCCGCACCGACGACCACTGCCATGCCGATCACGAGCCTCTTCCATGCCGCATTGTCCGCCGCCGCCGTCGGCCTTTTGCTCGCGACGCTGCGCCGCGCCGGCCCGCGCGCGGCTGGCCTCGCCGCCGCGGTACCGATCAACTCGCTGCCCGCCCTGTTCTGGCTTTCGTTCGAGCGCGGCGGCGCCTACGCGACGCACGCAGTCCTCGGCTCGCTCTGGGGCACCGGGCTCACGGTGCTGCTCGGCGCCGGCTTCGCACGGGTCGCCACGGTCGTGCACGCCGGCTGGGCGGCGCTGGTCGCCTGGCTCGCCGTCACGGCGCTCGCCGCCGTGACGTGGCCGCTGGCGACGCTGCCCGCGCTCGCTGCCGTGCTCGCCCTCGCTGCCGTCGTGCTCGGCCGTGCGGCGACGCCGCGGCTGCCGGCGCATGTGCCGGAGCGCCGCTCCGGCGCGCGCGACGGCACGCTGGTCGCGATGGCGACCGCGGGCGCGATGTCGCTCGTCGTCACCGAGCTGTCGCGGCGCAGCGGCCCGCAGTTCTGCGGCCTCGTCGCCGCGATCCCGCTGATCGGCACCTTCGCGACGTGCGCCGGCTACCGGCAGGGCGGCCGCGCGCGGATGCTGCGCGTGCTCGGCGGCTATCTCGACGGCATGGCGGCGAAGGCTGCATTTCTCGCCGCGCTCGGCGCGGGGTGGGCGCTCGACGGCGGCGCCTGGGCGTGGGCGATCGGCGCCGCGGCGGCCGCCGCGACGCTCTTCTTCACTCGGGCGGCTTCGCCGGCGCGGGCGTCTTCGTCTTCGCCGACGCGCTCGACGGCTTGCCGGCCGTCGTCGCCTTGTTCTTCGCGCCTTTGGCGGAGCTCGGCTTGGCGGATGTCGGCGGTTTCGCTGGCGCGGCGGGGTCGCTGCGCGCGGGTGGCGTCGGCCCTGCCGTCGTCGCCGCCGCGCGCGGCCTGGCGACATCGTCGAACGCGCTGACGATCCCGGGGCAGAGGTCGGCGCGCGACGTGATGCCGGCGATCGTATCGCCGTTGAACCAGAACCAGTACGGCTTGGCGGTGATCCGGATCGTCTCCTTGCCGGTCAGCTCGCCGCTGAAGGTCTCGTGCGTCACGGGAACGACCCAGCCACGGATCGACTGCGGCCTGCCGTCGATCGGACAGTCGCCGGGCTCGGCAGGCGCGACGCTGATGCGCGTGTTCTTCTGCGGGTTGCGCAGGCGAAACGCGAAGTAGTTGTCGATCGTCTTCTCGTACGCGACGGGAGCGCGCGTGCGCACGACGGTCGGTGCCGTTAGCTCGGGGCTCGTCGCGCACGCGGCAAGCACGGCGCATGCGGCGACCACCGCGCGCGCGGGCGCCGCCGACGGCAGCCGTGCATCGGCAGGAAGAGCGATCGATCCGGGCACGGGCGACGTCACTGCACCTCGATTGAGCCAAAGGCCGCGGCGGGCCGGCACCCCCTGAACACGGTGTCGGAGCTCAGGGCAAGATTCCGGCCCGCTTGCGTGCGGGCAAACCCGCGCTACGACTCCGGCGGCTCGATCGCCTCGTGGCGCTCGCGCACCGTCAACCATGCGCCGGCGGCGCCGCAGACCGCGATCAGCGCCATGCCGACGAGCGACGTCTCGTCGGGGACGTGTGCGAAGACAAGCCAGCCGCCGACCATCGCGAACGCGATCTGCGCGTACAGATACGGCGTCAGCGTCGACGCCGGCGCGCGCTGGTAGGCGAGGATGAGGAAGAAGTGACCGACCGTTCCCATCAGGCCCATCAAGAAGAGCAGCGCCCACCAGCCCCAGTCGGGCAGCGCCGTCCAGACGAACGGCAGCGGCAGCGTCGCGATCAGCGTGCCGACCCAGCCGGTGTAGAAGTTGATCGTCAAGGGGTTCTCGGTGCGCGCGAGCCGGCTCGTCAGGATCTGGAACCAGGCGTTGGTGAGGACGAGCGCGATCGGCAGCACGATCGCCCAGCTGAAGATCGCCGAACCCGGACGCAGGATGACGAGCGTGCCGACGAAGCCGCCGGCGACGAGCGCCCAGCGCAACGGCGACACCTCCTCCTTCAAGGTCGTCGCGGCGAGCAGCGTGACGACGAGCGGCGACGTCAGCACGATCGAGGTGAACTCGGCGAGCGGCATGTAGCGCAGGCTGAAGAACGCCAGCGTCGTCGTCGTCAGCAGCAGCGCGCCGCGCAGCAGCTGGAAGCGCGGGTGCGCGGTGCGCAGCAGCGCCCGGCCGTGGCGCGGCAGGAAGACGACCGTCGTCACGACCGCCTGGAACGCGTAGCGCACCCACACGCCCATCAGGATCGGGACGCCGAGCGTCGACACCTTCGTCGCGGTGTCGAGCGTCGCGAAGCAGGCGACCGCGACGACGACGATGCCGATGCCGGCGAGGATGCGTTCGGACGCGCGGTCGCGGGTGCGGCGCGCAGTCGCAGCGGGCGGATCGATCTCCATCGAACGCCCGATGCTAGCGTTCGCGCGATCCGGCGTTGCGCAGTCGGCAACGAGCATCGCGAGCAGCCGATGACGCGCGGCAGCGTCGGCTGCGGTCACTGCCAGACGGGACGCATCATCGTCACGCGACGACGAGGCGACACGCAGCGCCGCGAATTGCGATGGCTGAATGCGATGAACAGGCTTACAGTCGCTGCGCCGCCTGATGGCAAGCGGCGATGTTTCATCCGAAAAACCAGTTCGTGGAGGTTTGAATGGCAACAAGGAGCTCCGTCACGGTCCAGCTGTCCAAGAACAACGGCGCGCCGCAGGCGGTGATGTACGTCGGGCCGAAGGCCACGCTGGGCGAGCTGCAGGGTGCGCTCGCCGGGCTTTACAAGGACAAGACCGCCCTCAAGGCAGTCGGACTCAAGTTCTGCGAGGGCTGCAAGTCGGGACTCGACATCCTGATCCGCACACGCTTCGACCGTCAGATCGACGTCGCAGGCTTCTAGGGACGAACGACGAATACCGGGTCCGCCACACGGCGGCCCCGCTCTCCTGCGCATGGAGTTCGCCCGCCTGCAGGCGCTGCCCGCGCTCGGCGTCGGCCTGCTGCTCAACCCGGACACGCTCGCCTCGCCCGAGGCCGAACGCGCGTACGAGTACCTCGAGATCATCCCCGACCGCTTCTGGCTCGACGCCGGAACCGCCGCGCACACGCGCCATCGCGAGCTCGGCCCGTCGGTTGCCGCGCTCGACAGCCTCGCCGAGTGCGTGCCCATCGTCTGCCACAGCATCGGCCTGTCGATCGGCAGTGCGAGCGTGTTCGACACCGGTCACCTCGAGCAGATCGCGCGCTGGCAGCGTCGCTACGGCTTCGCCTGGCACAGCGATCACCTCGCGTTCTCGCGGCTCGCCGAGCACGGCACCGAGGTCAACGCCGCGGTGACGTTGCCGCTGACGCGCGACGAAGAGTCGCTCGCGATGCTGACCGAGCGCATCGCGCGCATCCAGACGCAGATCGAGGTGCCGTTTCTTCTCGAGAACAACGTCTACTTCGTGATCCCGCCCGACGAGCCCTACAGCGAGCCGGAGTTCCTGAACGCACTGTGCCGGCGCTCGGGCTGCGGCCTGCTGCTCGACCTCCACAACCTGCACGTCAACGCCACCAACCACGGCTTTGCCGCCGAGGCGTTCCTCGACGAGCTCGATCTGCGCCAGGTCGTCGAGATCCACGTCGCGGGCGGCGACGAGCTCGCCGGCTTCTACACGGATTCGCACGCGGGCCCGGTCGCGGCTGCGGTCTGGCCGCTGCTCGAGCGCACGCTGCGCGCCGCGCCGTGGGTGCGCGGCGTCACCTTCGAGTACCACGAGTCGTACGCGCCGCTGCTCGCCGGCGGCGGAGTCGCGCGCGAGCTGCAGAAGGCGCGCGCGATCTGGGAGCGCTGCTGCTGAGGCGCGCGCGATGACGCTCGCCGCCTACCAGGACGCCTTCGCGCGCATGGTGCTCTCGCCGGCGCTTTGCCTGCGCGCGCGCAGCGACGGCGAAGCGGCGCTGGCCGGCTTCGACCTGGACGCCGCCGAGCGCAGCCGCCTGCTGCACATCGCGCGCCAGCCGGGAATGCGCATCACCTGCATCCTCGCGCGCGCGAACCGGCTGAGCTCGCTGGTCGGCGCGCTCCCGCTCACGTGCGAGCTGCTCAAGCCCGAGCTCGGCGCGATCATCGACCGCTACTGGGACGAAAAGCCGATGGCCGACCTGCAGTCGCTGCCTGCGGGGCTCGTGTTCGCGCAGCATCTGGCCGACGAGATCGCCGCCGGCCGCATCACCGCGCGCTTCGCCGCCGACGTGCTGCGCTACGAGCGTGCCCGGCTCGAGCTGCAGCTCGCCACCCACGTCCATGCCGCGGATGCGGGCGGTGGCGGGTCGCGCGGCGATGCGGTGCGCACGCTCGCGTTCGCGTTCGATCCGTCGCCGCTGTTCGAGGCGCTCGTCGCCGGCGAGGAGGCGCCTGCGGCGTTGCCGGCGACGCCCACCACCGTCGTCCTCGACTTTCGCGGCGACCCGCCCGAGACGCGCTTCCTGCAGGCGGCGTAGCAGATCCGGTGGGCACATGACGTGCACTCGGTGAGCGGCGTGAGCTCCTCGGCCATCGACGCCAGCGCCGACGTCATCGTCGTCGGCCTCGGCGCGGTCGGCAGCGCCACCGCGTACCAGCTGGCGTGCCGCGGCGCCAAGGTGATCGGCATCGACCGCTACGCGCCGCCGCACACGATGGGGTCGAGCCACGGTGCGACCCGGATCACGCGGCTGGCGATCGGCGAGGGCATGGAATACGTGCCGCTCGTTCGCCGTTCGCACGCGATCTGGCGCGAGCTCGAGGGCGAGTGCGGCGAGCCGCTGTACCGCGCGACCGGCGGTCTGGTCTTCGGCCCTGCGCGCAGCGACGCCCTGCACCACGGCAAGCGCGACTTCGTCCGCCGCACGATCGACGCCGCGCTCGCGCACGGCATCGCCCACGCGGTCCTCGACGCCGCCGAGATCGGCGCACGGTTTCCGGCGTTCGTGCTCGCCGGCGACGAGATCGGCTACTGGGAGCCCGAAGCCGGCGCCGTCTTTCCCGAGGCCTGCGTTCGCGCCCAGCTCGACGGCGCGCGGCGGCGCGGCGCGACGCTTCGCGTCGACGAGGAGGTGCTCGCGATCGACGCTGCGCCCGGCGGCGCGCGCGTGCGCACCGCACGCGCGACCTACGCCGCGGCGTCGATCGTCGTCGCCGCGGGGCCGTGGCTCGCGCGCCTCGTCGGCGGCGTCTACGCCGAGCATTTGCGGGTGCTGCGCCAGGTGCTGCTCTGGTTCGAGACGTCGACGCCCTCGCTCTACGCGCCCGGGTCGTTCCCGGTCTTCATCCGCGCCGCCGCCGACGGCGAGGAGCACCTGTACGGCTTCCCGATGGTCGACGACGTCCACGGCGTCAAGGTCGCTTCCGAGCAGGAGACGACGACGACCGATCCGGATGCGGTCGATCGCACCGTCTCCGCGCGCGAGGCCGAGGCGACGTACCGCGGCAACGTCGCGTTGCGCCTGCGCGGCATCGGGCCGCGCGTCGTTCGCGCCGCGACCTGCCTCTACACGACGAGCCCCGACTCGGGGTTCGTGTTCGACCGCCATCCCGAACACGACGCGATCTGGATCGTCTCGGCGTGCTCGGGCCACGCCTTCAAGCACTCGGCGGGGCTCGGCGAGGCGATCGCCGAGCGCGTGCTCGGCCGACCTGGCTTCGACCTTTCGGTGTTCGCGTCGCGCCGGTTCGACGCTGCGGCATGATGGCCACGCGATGACGTCCGCTCCGGCTTTCGATTCCGCCTTGACCCCGGCCACGCGCGGCGTCGCGATCCCGCCCTTCTACGCCGGCCAGATCGGGGCGCGCGCGGCAGAGCGCGCGCGGCGCGGCCTCGAGGTGATCCCGATGCACTTCGGCCAGCCGAGCGAACGCGCGGCGCCGGCGGCGCTCGCCGCGGCACGCGCGCATCTCGAAGGGAGCGTCGCGGGACCTGCAGGCTACTGGGAGTCCGCTGCGCTGCGCGAGCGGATCGCCCTGCACTACCGGGAGCAACACGGCGTCGAGGTCTCGCCCGAGCGCATCCTGCTGACCACGGGTGCGAGCGCCGGGCTCGTCGCGACCTTCACGGCGCTGTTTGCCGCCGGCGATCGCGTCGCGCTCGCCCGTCCCGGCTATCCGGCGTACCGCAACGCGCTGCGCGCGCTCGGGCGGGTTGCCGTCGAGATCGACTGCGGACCCGAGCACGGCTTTCGCCTCGCGCCCGAGCGGCTGCCGCCGACGAGCGAGGCGCTGCACGGCCTCCTCGTCGCGAGCCCCGCCAATCCGACCGGCAGCGTCCTCGCCGCGGCCGAGCTCGCTGCACTGGCTGGCGAATGCCGTCGGCGCGGCATGCGCTTCATCTCCGACGAGATCTACCACGGCATCGCCTACGGCCAGCGCTGCGCCACGGCGCTGCAGGTCGAGCCGGAAGCGCTCGTCATCAACAGCTTCTCGAAGCTCTTCCGGATGCCCGGCTGGCGAATCGGCTGGCTGGTCGCGCCGCAGGCGTGCGTCGCAACCGTGCACAGCCATCTGATCAACTTCTTCCTCACGCCGCCGGCGATCGCGCAGCACGCGGCGCTCGCGGCGTTCGACGATCTCGCGCTGCTGCGACGGTCGGTCGAGACCTATGCGGCCAACCGCGCTCGGCTGCTCGAGGCGCTGCCGACGATGGGACTCACCGGCATCGCTCCGCCCGAAGGCGCGTTCTATCTGTACGTCGACGTCGGCCGCCTCACCGACGACAGCCTCGCGTTCTGCAAGGAGCTGCTCGACGAGACGGGGATCGCGACCGCGCCCGGGATCGATTTCGACCCGGTGCACGGGAACGGATTCGTTCGCCTGTCGTTCGCGATCTCCGAGCGCGAGGTCGAGCGTGCGATCGCGCTGCTCGGGCCCTGGCTCGGCGCCAGGGCCTCTTGACAGGCGCTACAGCGACGTCGCCGGCCTGAGCGCCATCGCCGCGCGCCAGCGCTTGACGTTCGGATGCTCGTCGCCGGGCTGGACCTTGACGATGCGCGCGAAGTCGACCGCGACCACCGCGGTGATGTCGGCGATGCTGAAGCGATCCGCGGCGATGAAGTCGCGCCCGGCGAGGCGTTGGTTCAGGTCGACGAGGAAGCGCTGCAGGCGCGCGATCCCGCGCTCGGCGAGCGCCGGGATCTGCGCGTAGTCGACGGGTCCGGGCAGCGCGCGCCCGGCCATCGCCGGCGAGCGGTTGCGCATCGCCTCGGCGATCGGAAGCAGGCCTTCGAACTCGACGCGCCACTGCCAGCTCGCGACCTCGGCCTTCTCGCGAGGCGTCGTGCCGAAGAGCGGCGGCTCGGGAAAGCGCGCCTCGAGGTAGGCGGCGATCGCGGCGTTGTCGGTGAGGACGAGACCGTCGTCCGTCACGAGCGCGGGCACGGTGCACTGCGGGTTGATGCGACGGTACGCGTCGCCGAACTGCTCGCCGCTGCGCAGGTCGACCTGCACGGTCGCGTGGCGGACGCCTTTCTCGGCGAGGACGATGCGCGCGCGGCGCGGGCTCGGCGCCGTGCTGCAGTCGTAGAGCGTGAGCGCCGGCGCGGCGTCGGTCATGGCGCGGCTCCCTCCAGCTTGTCCTGCGTCCTCGTTTCGAAGTCGCTCGCGTCGTGGCGCTCGTGCAGCTGGCTCGACGGCTGGCCCCACGTCCGGTTGACCATCCGGCCCCGCTTCACCGCGGGTCGCTTCGCGATCTCGTCGGTCCAGCGCAGGACGTTCTGGTATTCGTGCACCTGCAGGAACTCGCCGGCGCCGTAGAGCTGGCCCTTGGCGAGCGTGCCGTACCACGGCCAGACGGCGATGTCGGCGATCGTGTACTCGGCACCGGCGAGGTACGCGCTCTCGGCCAGGCGGCGGTCGAGGACGTCGAGCTGGCGCTTGGTCTCCATCGCGTAGCGGTCGATCGCGTATTCGATCTTCTCGGGCGCGTAGGCGTAGAAGTGGCCGAAACCGCCGCCGAGGTACGGCGCCGCGCCCATCTGCCAGAACAGCCACGACAGGCACTCGGCGCGCGCGCTTCCGCCCGCCGGCAGGAACGCGCCGCCGAACTTCTCGGCGAGGTAGAGCAGGATCGCTCCCGATTCGAAGACGCGCACCGGCGCGGCGCCGCTGCGGTCGACGAGCGCGGGAATCTTCGAGTTCGGATTGATCGCGACGAAGCCGCTGCCGAACTGCTCGCCGTCGTTGATCCGCACCAGCCAGGCGTCGTACTCGGCACCGGCGTGGCCGAGCGCGAGCAGCTCCTCGAGCATGACCGTCACCTTGACGCCGTTCGGCGTCGCCAGCGAGTAGAGCTGGAGCGGATGGCGACCGACCGGCAGCTCGCGCTCGTGTGTCGCGCCGGCGACCGGGCGGTTGATCCTGGCGAAGCGGCCGCCGCTCTCCTTCGGCGAGGACCAGACCGGCGGGGGAACGTAGGGGGGCGAGCTCATCGAACCGCATTAGACCAGCGAGCAGCGACCGCCAGCGGCGCCCGCGTCGGGCGGAGATCTTGCGAGCGTCGGTGCCGCCGCAAAGGCGCGCCTCTGCGTCGGCAGAGCTGCGCTAGGTCGAGGCCTCGCGTCCGAGCCACGCGGCCAGGTCGCGCTTGAGCTGGACCAGATCGGCCTCGCGCGTGTACATCATGTGGCCGGCGTCGTAGTAGCGATGCTCGACGCGCGCCAGCACCTCGGCCGGCGCGTCGAGCTGCGCGAGCGACCAGTCGCTCGCGCTGTACGGCGTGCCGAGGTCGTAGCGGCCGCTGGCGACGAAGACGCGCAGATGTGCGTTGCGGCGCAGCGCCCGTGCCAGGTCGCCGCTCGTCGTCGCGAAGCCGTTGCCCTTTTCCTCGCCGCGGTTCCAGTTCCACGCCTTGTGCGCGTCGAACGAGATCACCTGGTAGCGTGTCTCGCTCGCCATGCCGAGCTGCTCGCCGAAGTAGGCCATCGCGGCCATCGTGTACGGCGCCTCGAACGCGTCGATGCCGGGATCGAAGTCCATCTCGTGGCCGCGGCTGGCGCCCGCCGGCGCCGTCGCGCGCGCCTCGAGACGCCCGACGATCCTGCCTTGCGGCCGCAACGCCTCCATGAAGAACGTCTGGTCGCGAATGCGCAGGTTCTTCTCCTCGACGAGCGTTTGCGGCAATCCGGTGAGCTCGGCCAACCGGCGCGCGATGCGCTGGCGGCGCTGCCCGTCGAGGCGCGCGCCGGCGAGCAGCGCAGCCGCGTAGTCCTCGTCGACGAACGTCTCGGCCGCGGCGCGCGCCGCCTGCGCCGACTCGCCGAGCGGACCCTTCAAGAGGCCGTGGAACTGGGCGACGTTGGCGAACGCCGGCAGGAACAGCGCATACGGCAGGTCGTTGAGCGGCGCGAAGACGATGCTCTGCAGGTCCATCGCGCACGACACGAGGATCAGGCCCGACAACGCGACGCCCGCGCCCTGCAGCTTGTCGGCGAGCGCGGCACCGCGCGTCGTGCCGTAGCTCTCGCCGGCGAGGTACACCGGCGAGCCCCAGCGCCTGTGGCGCGTCAGCCAGGCGCGCACGACGTCGGCCAGCGCGCTGACGTCGCCGTCGACCGAGAGCACCTTCTTGCGGGCGTCGACGCTCGCGGTCGTCGACCAGCCCGTGTGCGGCGGATCGATGAAGACGAGATCGAAGTGCTCGAACCAGCTGTGCGGGTTGTCGACGACGGCGTACGGAGCGCGCGGCATGCTGCCGTCGTCGCGCGTGACGACGCGCTTCGGACCGAGCGCGCCGAGATGCAGCCAGATCGACGCCGACCCCGGCCCGCCGTTGAACGCGAAGCAGACGGGCCGGCTCGCCGGAGCCGCATCCTTGCGCACGTAGCTCGTCGCCATCACCGCCGCCAGCGGCTCGCCGAGCCCGCCGTCGAATCCTTCCGCAAGCACCGGCAGGAACGACGCGTCGACCGTGTAGTCGAAGGTTTCGTTGCCGAGGCGGATCGACCCGGAGCTGACCGCGGCACTCTGCGCGACGAGCTTGTCGACGCGCTCTCGCATCTTCTTGTCGGTCTCCTTCGGATCGGGGGTCGTCGACGGATCGGGCGTGTCGGCCATGGTGCAGCGGCGAGCGGAGGTCGGGCGATTGTGGCTTGGCCCGCGGGAACGCAAGCTCAGCGCACGAGCGAAGGACGCGTGTCCCTGGAGACTCGCTGTGCACTCGGCCGGCCGTGACGGCCGTTGCGCGTGTGCGCGTTCGTCAGCGCCTGGCCGGAAACGAAAGCCGTTTCCGGTTCCGGGCGATCAAGGCGATCAGCCCACCGGCGAACAAGGCGTACGTTTCGGGCTCAGGCACCGGCAGCGCGACCAAGCCCTGGTAGCCGGCGGCCGTCGGACTTCCGAAGTCGAACGGGTCGCTGACCGTCCGCCGCGGGTCATGGCGAACCATTCGAACGACGACGGCAGCGACGGCGTCAGGAAATCGACCGTGAATCCCGAGAGCGAATGGCCCTTCGGAAGGCCCGTCAGCCCGAGGTCGAGCCACAGATTGTTGTAGGTGATGTCCAGTCCGCCGGCGTCCGAACTGTTGAAGGTCGACCCGAATGCCCGGATGAAGGGAGGCAGTGGCGTGTCGAGAAATCCATCGGACTTCACTCCGACGAAGTACAGCGAAACGGGTGAGCTCAGGTTGTTCGCGAAGGTGAAATCGACCTGCCACGCTCCCGGTGCGCCCGAGACCGAATAGCCGACGTCGACGGGACCTGCCATCGCGCTGCCGAGGGCGGCGGTCATCAAGGCGACGACCAGGGCTCTCTGGATACGCATCGACGTTCACTCCCTGCACGGGGAAAGAGACGCGACGTTCATCGTGGTGCCTCGCGCGAAACGCGTCCAGTACCGGCGCTGAGGATCGCGGGTAAGTCCAAGGTGCGAGGGCAAGCAGGTCGTGAATCGACTGCAGTGATGCCGCGCCGACGAAGGCGCGTGAGCCGCTACGACATCAATGCGCGCTCGAGCGCCATGTCGGCGAGGATGTCGGGATCGGCTTCCGCGTCGTCCTGATCGCCCGAGGCGGCGCCGAAGCGCGCTGCCAGCCGGGCCTCCAGCTCCTGGCGCAGCCGAAGCCAGGCGGCGTTGAAGCTCGCGTCGTCCGGCCGGTTCACCGGGATGCGGTCTCGGATGGACTGCTCGGCCATGACTGCCTCCGTTCGGAGTCGATGGCGGGATGGTCGTTCCGGCCCGGGCGGCGCGCTGTCGGAGCATGCCGCACCGGGCGGTCGGCACAGACCGCGACGCGCGACGCCGCCGCGGCTCGGTGGCACCACCGTCAACGCCGGGCGTCCGCGCCGCGTTGCGTCTTCATGGCCCCACCTCCACCCGTGCCCCAGGTCGCGACCGCGGCGGGCGAATCGCTGCGCGCGTGCTTCGGCGTCGGCTGCTCCCGCCATCACCGCTGCGCCCGCTACGAGGCGGTCGGGCGCTCCGAGGCGAGCCCGAGCACGCTCGGCACATGCCTGAGCGGGGACAACGTCTTTCCGATGTTCATCGCGCTGCGCGCGGTTCCCTGACGACGCGCGGCGCGGAGTCCTTGCCGGGCGCGATCGCGTCCTGAGCGAAACGATCGTCGCGCGGTGGAGTCGTCGCCGCGCTGACGCACATCAACGTGCGCGGCACCGGAGCGCAGCAAGATGCTCTTCGCATTCGGCCGCTGGCCGCTGCGGGAGATCCGGATGGACGATGCGATGAAGCGGAAGATCCTCGCGCTCCTCGATGCGCACCGGATCATGACGATCGCGACGCTGCGCCCCGACGGCTGGCCGCAGGCGACGACGGTCGGCTACGTCAACGAAGGCCTGAAGCTCTGGTTCCTGTGCGGCCTGCAAAGCCAGAAGGCGCACAACCTCGCGCGCGACAACCGCGTCTCCATCACGGTCGACCACGACACGCCGGACCTCCTGTCGATCACCGGCCTGTCGATGGCGGCGCGCGCGCACCGCGTCACCGACCGCGCCGAGGCGGAGAAGGTGATCCGCATGCTGCCGCTCAAGTACCCGGACGCGCCGCCGTCGACGGCGCAGATGAAGATGCCCACGCCGGAGGAAGTCGCCCTCTTTCGCGTCGTTCCGGAGGTCGTCTCGGTGCTCGACTACACGAAGGGCTTCGCGCACACCGACCTCGTGACCTGCTGAGCGCGAGGGGCCGCAGCCAGCCATCTTCGCGAGCACCGCGAAGCTCGCTCGCGATGCCGCCCGCGGCGCCCGCTCAGATCCCCATCTTCCCCAGGCTGTCGGCGACCTCGTTGACGAGCCCCGCCAGCCGCGGGTGCGCGGCCTCGAGGCGCAGGATCGACGCCCTCAGCTGCTCGCCGAGCGTCGAGCCTTCGCCGCTCTTCGCCGGATCCGCGACGGCGGTCTCGAGCTCGCCGACGAGCGCGGCGAGGCGCCGCCGGGCGTCGTCGTCGTCGAGCTCGAGCGTGGCGATCTCGGCGCGGAGCTGCCGCAGCGAAGCTTCGAGACGGCTGAGGTCGGTCATGGTCGCGCTCCCACGCCGACGAGGATACGACGAGCCCGACAAGCGCGCGGCGGCGACGGCGCCGCGCCTCAGCGCTCGGGCTTCGTCGCCACGGTCTTGAAGACGATCGTGCCCTTGGCCTCGTCGCCCTGGACGGTCGCCTTCTCGCGGCGGATGCGGCCCGGGCCGACCACCGGCGCGAGGACGGGGGCCGGCGCCGCGGTCGGCGCCGGCGCGATCGGCGTCAGCACGGTGCCGAAGACGCCGCCGATCGTTCCGCCGACCGGGGTCGCCGGATCCTTCGTCACCCACGTGCGGACGATCGTGCCCTTGGTCTTGCCCGCCGGCACCTCGTGGTCGAAGTGGACGCGCCAGCCATGGTTGAAGGCGTCGCGCAGCAGGTCGAGCATGCCCTGGCGCACCGGCTGGTTGCCGTCGTTGCGCAGCTGGAAGCCCGACGCCGCGCCCGCCTTGTGCGAGTCGAGCTGGACGATCACCTCGACGATGAAGTTGTCCGGCGGCTTGCCGAAGCTGTCGCCGACCTCGTTGACGCGCAGCATCACGATCTTGCCGGACATGTTGAGCAGGGCCATCACGCGCTCCCCATGAAGAGATTGGTCGGCCGCATTCCCGCGACGGGCGGCGGCGGCACCGGCAGCTCGGCGACGCGGATCAGCGTGCCGTTGTGCTGGCCGGTCCTCAGGTAGTCGATCGCGACCGGGCGATCGTTCGCGAACGCGTCGCGCAGCACGGCGAGCATGCGGCGGCGCACCGGCAGGTTGGCGTCCTTGCGCAGCTGGAAGCCGAACGCGCGCCCCGGCTCGGTGTCGAGCTGGACGACGACCTCGCCGTCGATGCGGTCGACCGGCGGCCCGAAGCCGGTGCCGACGTCGTGGACGCGCAGCAGCACGATGCGGCCGCGCGCGCCGAGCAGCTCGCCGATGAGGTTCCTCATCTGCACCGGCCGCGCGTCGAGGTCGAGCTCGAACAGCTCGGCGAGCGCATCGCTCGTCCCCTCGACGTAGATCTGCATCCGGTAGCGGCGGCCGCTGCCCGACTTCTCGAACACGATCCTGCCGAAGTTGCGCTGGTCGAGGTGGCCGACGAAGCGGGCGCGGTAGAAGTCGTCGTCGAGCTTGAACTCGCCGCCGCTGCTGACGACGCTCGCCGCGCCGAGCAGCGTCCCGGAGTCGATCGCCGGCTTCGAGATCGGCGAGCTCGTCACCTGCACCATCGCCGGGTTGTTGCGGTGGTCGTGGCCGGAGCCCTTGCGCGTCGAGCGGACGAGGTGGATCGCGCCGAAGTGGTAGTCGCCGCTGAGGACGAAGACGCCCTTCGGCCGCGGCCCCGGCCTGCCGTCGCTGCCGATGTCGTTGGCGACGTCGAACAGGAGGTCGAACAGGTGGACGAGGTCGGGCAGGTTCTGGTCGTACGTCCAGGCGTCGCGGATGTCGGGTTCGGTGATCGTGTCCTCGAGGTGCTCGTAGTAGACCGAGGCGCCGACCGCGCCGACGAAGGCGCCAATGCCGGCGCCGATCTCGGCACCGGCGACCGCACCGCCCGGCCCGCCGACGACGAAGCCGATGATGGCGCCCGCGATCGCGCCGAGCAGACTGCCGCCGGTCGCGCCTGCGGCGGGTGCGAGCGCGCTGGCGAGCTTCTCGAGCTCGGCGATCGGCAGCATCGCCGGCGGCACCGGGACGACGACGAAGACGAGATCGGCGTTGCGCACGTCGCTCGATCGCGCCCAGGCCTTCATGCGATCGAGCTGCACCTTGCCGAGGATCGGGAACTTGTCGTCCTTGCCGCGCGCGGTGCGGCTGTCGGTGACGTAGAACGCCGCCGGTCCGCGCTTGAACGAGAAGTCGAGGAACGTCGCGCCGAAGCCGATCGGGTTGTGCGCGTGCTGGAAGACGCGGTAGCCGCGCACGCCCGCGGCCTCGCGCTCGGCGTCGACCGGAACGACGCCCCAGTCGTCGACGACCTCGTGGTCGTCGAGCGCCATGTAGATCGGCCGCGTGCGGAAGACGTCGCGCACGGGCTGGTACGTCCACAGCTGCTGGTAGCGGCGCTCGTAGCGCTCCGGCCACGAGCTGCCGGCGAAGATGCGCTCGATGCCGTCGCCGTAGATCTGGTCGCCGATCATGAACGCGAGGTCGATGTCGTCGCGCGCCGCGAGCGCCTGCCAGCGGTTGAGCGCGACCGCCTCGTCGGGCAGGTGGCACGACGCGAACGCCATCGTGAGGCGCTGCGGATTCGCCTCGAGCGTGCGGACGCGGCCGCGCGTCAGCACGAACTCGGCGCCGTTCGGCTTGACGAGGCGCAGCTCGTACCCGTGCATCGTCGCCGACGTCAGGCCGGCGACGACCGTCGTCGCCGTCAGGGCGCGGCCGGCATCGAACGCGAGGCCGATTCGCCGCTCGGCCGCGCCCGCTGGGCGCACGACGCACACGAAGCGGTCGCCCGCCGCAGGCGCGGCGTGCAGCTGGAACCAGAGCGTCGTCTGCGTCGCCGAGGTGTCGCCGACGATGCTGCGCGCGATGTCGGCGACGAGGACGAACTGCAGGTCGGCCGACGGCTGCTCGATCTTCTCGAAGCGGTAGCGCGCCGGCATGCCGAGGCCGTGGATGTCGACGCCGGCGGCGAGCTGCGCCTCGACGGCGTCGGGCGCCTTGCCGTCGCGCCTGAGCGCCCGCACCTGGCTGAAGGCGCTGTTGAGCGAGAGCGAGAGCTTGGCGCTGCCCTGCGCGTCGGTCACGCCGTCGGCGCCGACGTCGACGGCACGCGCGTCGTCGAACTCGATCACCTCGATCGTGTCCGGCGGCGGCCGCGGCACGCCGTGCCCGGGGCCTGTCCCGGGGCCGGGCGGCGGGTCGACCTGGACTCGAGTCTTCCAGCCGGCGACGACGTGCGCCTCGAAGTGCACCGTGCACTCGGGCAGCGGCGCGGAGTCGAGGAACTCGACGAGGCGGAGAGCGACGGTGAGCATCTGCCGGGCGCAGGCGTCGAGGCCGGCGCGGGGCCGATTCTTCTCCTCGCCGCTTCGGCCGTCCAGCGTCCGCGCGCCGCCGCGATCGCGCGCGTCAGGCGCGCTGGCGGGCGCGCATCGACGCCAGCGCCGCCTCGAGGCTTTGCGGCTGGTCGAGCAGCGCCGACCACGGATCGCTGCGCGTGCGCTCGACCGCGAGCGTCGCGATCGTGAACTGCAGCGGCTCGGCCGTGGCGAGGTCGCGCCACGCGAGCGGCATCGACACCGGCGCGCCGGGCAGGCCGCGCGGCGCGTACGGCGCGATGATCGACTTGCCGCGCACGTTCATGTTGAAGTCGAGGAAGACCTTGCCGGTGCGCTTGCCGGTGCTCCACTCGGTCGTGATCTCGTCGGCGTGCTCGCTCTCGAGGTGGCGGCAGATCGTCCTCGCGACACCGCGGACGACGTCGTAACGAAGCGTCGGCACGATCGGGACGGCGACGTGGAGGCCGGTCTTGCCCGATGTCTTGACGACCGAGCGCAACGCCATGCCGTCGAGCACGTCCTTCAGCCAGCGCGCGACGCGCTTGCCCTGCGCGAAGCCCGCGCGGTTCGGCTCGGGCTCGCGGCCCTTCGTCTCGCTGCCCGCGTAGAGGTACGGGTCGACGTCGAACAGCAGGTAGTCGGGAAAGTTCACCGCCGCGTCGGCGAGCCGCGCCGCCGAACCGGAGCCGGGCGGGCGTCCGGCCGCGCCGCCGTCGCCCGTGCGCACGCGCGAGTGCCAGGCGTGGATCTCGAGGAAGCCCATCTCGGCGAGCCAGACCAGCGTCGCGAGGTTGTTGCAAAGCAGGTACTCGTCGTCCGCCGCCTTCGACTCGGAGAAGATCGTCGTCGTCTCGACGAACGGCGGCAGCACCAGCTCCGGGTGCTTGACGAGGATGCGGCGGCCGGTGATTCCTCCCGGCCAGCGAAAGAGCGTCAGCGGCCGGTCGCGCAGGTGCGGCAGCATGCGCGGCGACAGCGTCGCGAAGTGGCGGATCAGGTCGAGCTTCGAGATCGCCGGCTGCCCGGCGTTGGCCGGCCAGTAGACGCGATCGAGGTGCGTCAGCCGGATCGCGTGACCGCCGACGGCGACGCTCGCGGGTCGGCGATCGAGCGCGGCGAGCAGGCCGCGAACGTCGCTCATCGACCGACCGTGTGCCTGGTCTTCTTCGCCGTCGTCTTCGTGGCCGCGGCCTTCTTCGCGGCCGGCTTCTTCGCCGCCGCATGCGCGTCGGCCGCGCGCTTCGCCTTGCCGGCGCTCGCGCCGAGCGACTCGCGCAGCACCTGCATCAGGTCGATCACCTGCGCCGACGCAGCGGTGTCGTCCTCGTCGCCTTCGAGCTCGGCCATCGGGACGACGCCCTCGCCCGACTTCGCCTTTTTCTCGGCGAAGGCGCGCAGCGTCTCCGCTTCGAGGTCGGCGAGCTCGGCCGGATCGACCTTGGCCTCGGCGAGCGCGTCGATCTCCCTGGCGAGCGCGCGCACGCGCGCGGCGTCGGGTTTGGCCGGCTTCGGCAGACCGACCGCCTCGGGCGTGCGCAGCTCGTCGACGTAGCGCAGCACTTCGGCGCG